>Ga0335075_10007263_pt1 | contig 17042 bp, 10 predicted proteins | sample Lox_Sample_24_FD_206723 | JGI IMG/M metagenome (GOLD analysis project Ga0335075, IMG submission 206723) | Soil microbial communities from Loxahatchee National Wildlife Refuge, Florida, United States - Lox_Sample_2.4 | ecosystem: Environmental > Terrestrial > Soil > Wetlands | place: USA...
GTACGTTCCGCCGTCGCACTGAGTCACCTTCCTTTGACCACCGGAGTTCCCGAGGCGGAGATTGCTTCCGGTTCGGGTCGGATAATCTTCCCCTCGCGAATGACCATCCGCGCCCCGCGCCAGGTGACCGTGTTGGAGGCGTAGCACCACGCCCACAGGGCGAGCGCGACCAGATCGCGCGGCAGCAGAAGCCAAAGATCGCGCAGTACCTGGTCGTCGCCGAGAAGCGTGACGCCGGCACCGAGAGCCAGCGCCACTCGTAACAGCAGCGCCATGCTGAAGAGCGCGAGTGCCGGCAGGCTGAAGCCTGTGGCGATCAGGTTGAGGGACGCCAGGGCCAGGCCATACGAGAAAATCATGCCGGCATAGCCCGCGCGGCGTGACTCGCGCATGGTGCGCATCCAGCGCAACTGGTGCTGGACAAAATCGGCAAAGCGGTAGGCCGGAACTGAAGTCTCCACGATCTCATCGGCCAGCTCGATGCGAAATCCTGCGCGGTGGATGCGCGCGCCCATCTGGTAGTCATCGGCAAGGTAATCGGCGAGAGGGGCGAAACCACCGATCGCGTTGAGCGCATGCCGAGAGACGGCGAGCGTAGAACCAAGACCGAAGGCCAAACCTCGCTCCAGGAAACGTGACGTGAGCACGGCAGGCGCAAAGTCGGTGGAAATACCCAGGGCTTCCAGTTTCGATCCGATCGTGCCGTGCGCGCGGCCGCGATAGAGCGCGGTGACCAGCCCGACCGGCCGTTGGTCCGGGACAGGCGTAAACGGGGACAGGACGTTTGCCAGGTAGCGCGGGCTCACATGGATGTCGCTGTCGTTCACGATCAGATAGTCATATTGCGCACGCGGCAGAAGCTGCGCGAGACAGCTGACTTTGCCGTTAGCGCCGAGATCTTCAGGACAAACGATGAGGCGAATGCTCTGCGCAGGGAAGTCCGCCTGGAGTTGCCGGACCAGCGCAACGGCGGGATCATCGATGTCTGCAACCCCAAAGAGAATTTCATACTCGCTCGAATAGTCCTGACGGCAGTGGCTGGCGAAGGCTTCCAGCATGCCTGGGTCGACGCCGCGCAGAGGTTTGAGGATGCTGACTCTTGGGGCGAATCCGGCTGGGAAGTGCTTGCGGCGCAAAAACGCTCGGGCGCTCAGCAGCGCAACCACGTAGTACCCAAGCCCTGCAAGCGTAAGCAGGGTGGTGAGCCCGGAGGTAATAGTGGCGAACATCGGTCGTTCACTCTCCGAGCATGGGCAAATCGAGCGGTGGCTGGGTCAGCCAGCTGGCGTGGGCGATGCGATCGAGCGCGCGGCGCAGCGACGAAGCAGCGCAGGCTTCGACGGTGACCACGAAGGGCAGATGCTCTTTCTGGTAGCCCGGGCGCTGGAAGAGCGCGTCGATGTTGATCTTTTCCGCGGCCAGTGCTCCCGCAATCTCCGCAACGATTCCTGGCGTATCCTTCACGACGAAGCGCACGTAATGTCGAAGCTGGAACTCGCCGCTGACCGGTGCCGCCCGGCTCGCCAGATCCACGGGCCGCGAGCCATGCGCCAGCGCGATGAGATCCGAGACGACCGCCACTGCGGTGGGATGGCCGCCCGCGCCGTGGCCGGAGAAGACCACGTCGCCGCCGTATTGACCGCTAACGAGCACCATATTCTCGGTTCCTCGTGACCAGGCGAGCGGGGAACGAACCGGAACGAGCATGGGGCCGACCGCGGCAGAAACCCCATCCGCGTGCAGTTCTGCCTTGGCGATCTGGCGGATGGTGCATCCCAGATCGCGGGCGTACCCGAGGTCGACGGCGTCCACCCGGGTGATGGAGCGCGTAGCTACGGATTCAGCGTCGATGCCGGCGTGCAGCGCAATGCGCGAGAGAATCACCAGTTTCGCGCGCGCGTCGTAACCGTCAACATCTTCGGTGGGATCGGCCTCGGCGTAGCCGAGCTTCTGCGCATCCTTCAAAACCTCGGCAAAGGCCGCGCCATCCTCCATGCGGCTGAGAATGTAGTTGCAGGTGCCGTTCAGAATGCCCTCGATGCGTGTGATCCGATCGCCGGCGAGTCCCTGGCGCAGGCCGGGGATGACGGGTATGCCTCCGGCGACGGCCGCGCCGTAGAGCAGCTGCGCGCCCTTTGCCCGAGCCAGATCGTCCAGCTCGATGCCGTGCGCCGCAATCAGTTTCTTATTGCCGGTCACGGCGGACCTGCCCGCTTGCAGGGTGCGGCGGACCCAGGTTCCGGCGGGATCGAGGCCGCCGACGAGCTCGACGATTACGTCCGCATCGGAGCGGAGGATCTCATCGAAGCTTTCGGTCCAAATCACATTGGAGGGGACCCAGTCAGCGATCTTGCGGGCGATATCGCGGTTAAAGATGTGCGTGAGATGGATACCTTCCGGCTGGAGGTCGCAGAGAATGCGGGCGACAGAGCTGCCCACGGTGCCGAATCCCAGGATGGCGACGTTCATGTTCCTAGGGTATAGGCAGCCGGGGATTGCGTGTAGCGAGCAGCGATGAGGAGCCCGCGCAGGCATCGCTCCAGGAGAACGACGCCTGCGCCGGTGAGCGGAATCAGAACTGGAAGTTTCCGCGAAGCTCGATGTTTCTCGGATTATTGGCCGTCGCGTTGGTAGTCCCGAAGGTAGTGTCCTGCACCCCCGTGTCCATCCCCGCCCAGGCCACATGGTTGAAGACGTTGGGGAACTCAGCCTGCAGCGTGAAGTTCAGGCTCTCGTGGATCGGTATCAGCTTGGTGACCGACAGATCGGTATCGATCCATTTCGGATCGCGCAGCACCATGATCGTGCCGATAGTCCCAGGGGTGAAATTTGGACTGATGAACGCAGTGTTCGCCTGTCCCGAAGAGCCGATGTATTTTGGATCGAAAAGCGTCTTCCACGGCGATCCTGTGGGGCCGGGCCGGATTCCAATCTCACCCTGCAGCTGTGAGACCGACACACCGCTCAGCGTTACACCCCCATCGTTCGTATTGAAAGGCTCCGTTCCGCCATAGAAAATATGCGGATCGCCGGCCTGCCAGTCGATGATGGTTCCCAGCGTCCAGCCTCCAATGATCGCGTTCGCAATCCTATTCTGATTGAAGAACATTTGATCCTGGCCGAACGGCAGATCGTAGATGCCGCTGATGTGCACCACGTGGCGGATGTCGTACGAGCTGGGGAGGTAATTCAGGTGCGTATCCCGCAGCGTGTAGTACCCAGGGGCGCTGGCGGCTCCGCCTGCAACATAGCCCAGGTTCCCGCCGCCTCCGTAGAATCCAGGCGCCGTGCTGCCCTGGACGTTGTTGTCGAGCGAGTGGGCGTAGGTGTAGTTGGCATCAAACTGCATTCCGTGAGTCAGGTGTTGCCGGAAGTCAACCTGCAAAGCGTTGTAATTGGAGTAGCCCTGGTTGGTCATCTCGAAGATGCCCGCTCCGGCGGCGTACGGATTCTCCTGGAATATGTTGATGGGAAAGCTGCCGGTTCCGGTGGCGCCGGCGTTCACGCAGGGGCTAAAACTGGCCGCATTGATCATGGAGCAGAGATAGCTCGGATTGCTTGCCAGAGCGTTCGCAAGAGCGCCGGCCTGCCCCTGCTGCAGCCAGGTGATGAACTGTCCGTTGGTGTAGTTGCCGGAGGCGCCGGTCGCCGCGAAGGCCTGATCGAAGAGCGGCGTAGGGTTCGGACCCTGGAAGCTCGTGCCACCATTGGCAGCCAGGTTCGCCTGAGCAGCTTTAAAGTTGGTCAGAAACCCGTTTTCGAAAATGTTGACTTCGTTGTAATTCACGCCCAGCCATTGCTCTCTGGAGACGTTGCCGACATAGCGCACTTCCAGCACGTTGTTGGGAGAAAGCTGGCGCTGGATGCCCACATCCCAGGATTCGACATACGGCTGTTTGATGTGCGGATCGAAGGTGAGATAGGAGGTACCGCTGAAGCCCTGGCTGGCCTCGGTAATGATCGGGTTGAAAGGATTGGGAGACGTCGATGCCAGGGACGGCAGCGAGCCGCTGCCCAGAATCAGAGAGCCCGCATTGTAGAAACCGGTTCCTGGCGGGGTCGTGCTCGGGGCAACTGGATTGGCATAAAAGTAGGTGTTAAAGTTGGCGCCATTGTTCGAGCCGAAGTTCCAGAAGTTCTGGGCGCCTTCGGTGTAGTTCTTAAAGGCGTAGCCGATACGGAACACCGTCTTCCCGTTGCCGGTGAAGTGATCAAACCAGGAGCTCCCGGTTCCACGTGGATTCCACGCCACGCCCACGTTCGGCTCCGGATGAATGTAGGTGGGAGAATATGCTTCTGAGGCGGGACCTTCTTCGGGGTTCTGAACGCCGCCCAGATTGCCCGGCTGAAAGACCGCACCCACCGGCGTGGGTCCCCACAAATCGGCAATCGTCGGATGAGTGTAGAACCCGGTCTCGTCCTTCGAGGCGCCCGTGAAGTCCCAGCGAAGGCCGTAATTCAGCGTCAGGGTCGGCATGATTCGCCACGAGTCCTCGGCGAAGAGGGCCGTCTGATTCAGCCGTTCGTGGAGGTTGAAGGAGATCCCGGGCTGAAACTGCTTATTCTGATAATTTACGAACTCTCCAAGGCTGTAATACGTCATGCGGCCGTTCAGCGTCGCATACAGACCCTCAACGTCTCCTACCGAGGATGCCGGAGCATCTGCGGGCAAAGAATTGACCAGCGCGCTGGTGACGGGGTCCCCTGAGGCGATGTAGTTGACGCCGATGTAGGGGACAAACTGGTTGTTGTAGTAGTGATCGATCTCGGTGGAACTCTCGACGCCGAACTCGACGGTGTGCCGCCCGTGCTGCCAGGTGGAATCGTCTTTAATGGCAAGGACGGGGTAGAGCGATCCGCCCTTGAGCGAGTTGAATCCGTTCACACCGCTGTTCAGGCCAAAGCCGAAGGCCAGGTCGCCCTGCTGCACCATGGCCGGAGTGGGCGTATCGAGGCCCTGCGAGTTATAGGTGAACTCGGTGTACAGGTAGCCAACGCGAAATGCGTTGACCAGGTTTGGCTTCAGGTTCCAGTCAAACCCAGTGACGGCCTGATAATTCCGCTCGAAATTGCTGTAGGCCTGATTGGAATAGAGGGGACCGGGGAACGGAGGGCCGCCCTGATTGGTGTTGTAAAAGTTCGACTCGTTCACCGAGCCGGTGAGACGGAAATTCTGCGTCAGGTTGTAGTCGAGGCGCAGGGTGGGGAACTTATCCACGTAATACGCTTTGTTGAGAAAGCTCTCGTTCAGGTGGTTCACATCCAGCGGCGAAAACACGACGCCGGAAAGCTTGTAGGTCGATTCGATATTGGCCAGGTCCTGGGCGATCAGAGGATTGATGGTCGCCGTGCAGGTGGAGCAACCAGCGCTGGCGCCCGCTTGCAGTACGTTATCCGTCTGCGAGGTGCCGGGGACGGTATAGATGCCGGCAAGAGCCTGTGCCGTACCCACAGTCGTGGTGACGGTGAATTTCTGCGGCTCACGAAAATTGGCCAGACTGGCAAAAAAGAACAGCTTGTCTTTGAGAATGGGTCCGCCGACACTGCCGCCAAAATCGTTGATGATCTCTTTTCCGCGAGGCAAACCCACGAAGTTGTTGTACCAGCTGTTCGCGTTCATCGCGTCGTTGCGATAGTCCTCAAACAACAGCCCGTGATACTGGTTCGTCCCGCGCTTGGTCACGAATCCGATGTCCATGGTTGAAGTGCCGCCGTGGCTGGCATCCAGCTGATCGGTCTGAACGGTCATCTCCTGGACATCTTCGAGACGGTTTGTGATGGATGACCCGTCGTAGTCAAATCCCGAGCTCTTGTTGCGATTAGTCATCGTGGAGAAACCGTTCGCGCTAACATCCACGGCGCCGCCGGGGAGGTTGTTGATGTCGTTGCCTACGGCTCCAGGCACCAGAAACGCCAGCGGGAACGCATCGCGGGCAAAGACCGGCAGATCATCGACTTCCTTCAGGTCCACGGTGGTCGCCACGGTGTTGTCGGTGGTGTCCAGGAGCGGCGTGGCGTTACCGGAAACGGTGACCGTCTGCGTGGCTGAGCCCACCTGCAGCACGACATCGACGTCCGTCACCTGGTTCGACTGAATCGTGACCGAGGGGTATAGATTCGTGGTGAATCCCGGCATGGAGATGGTGAGGCTGTAACGCGCGGGGTTCAGAAAGGGAATGACCGCCGTTCCGGCTCCCGCTGTGGCGGCTTTGTGCAGGTCGTTCGTCTCCAGATCTTTCAGGACGAGACTCGCGCCGTTGATTACGGCGCCGGCCTGGTCGCGAACCGTCACATTGAGCGACCCTGTGGATAGATTCTGGGCGGTTGCAAGCTGAGGTATAGCCATCACCGCGAGCAACGACACGCCGATGATTGCTCCTGCTGTCCTTCTGGCCAAAGTTTCAAACATCATGGGACGATCCTCTCGATTTTTGTTGCCAGGCTGCCCTGGAGGGATCTGGGCCTGAGGCATTGGGCAAAGCGATTACCGTATTGGTATACGTTTTCGCTGCTGCTCCGCTCTCAATCCCCGAGGTGTTCAAAAATGTATCCATTCGTGTATGCTGCTGTCAATCTTTTATTGCTCTCCGCAGGAGCACTTCGGTGGGCCGGCGGCTGCAAAACGTTTCCTTGAGCTGCCTGAAAACAGGAACGCCCTCGGAGGGCAGGTTGAAAACATTTACGTCGCCGGCGAGTTACCCTTGGGGGCGCGGTTCCTCTGCAGGAGTGCGGCCCCTGGGTTCCCAGGGCAATGCTGGATCGCGTCGATGGATCGCGTTGCGGTGCGGCTCGCTGGCTCTGCTCGCCGCCGCGGCAATTTTCCTGATGGGGATGCGTGCCGCGGCGCAGCGCGAGCAGAAGCCTGCTCAGCCCGGACCGATGCTGCAGGAGGGCATCGAGCATCTCCATACCCTCTCCTTCGATCTCGATCTGGTCCGTTCTTCGCAGACCGTCGCAGCGCTAAAACCGAAAAGCGCCGATGGCTTCGATTTCACGCCCGGCGACCTGCTCGTGCAGCGATCCACCAACGGCTACTACCATCTCGGCGATATCGATCTGCGCCTCCGCACCGGCGACAGCGGATCATGGCAGAGTTACTCGACGGCCTATCAGCGGCAGCCCGTAACGCCGCTCCCGATCCATGGCGACGAACTGGCGTCCGCTGATCTGGCGCCCACGCTGCCGGCAGAGATTCCGCTGGACATCGTGCGTACGTGGAGGATCGACGGCGAGAATCTGGCGCTGCACTTTATCCTGAAAAACAAATCGTCGCAGCCGGTCACCATTGGCTCGCTCGGAATACCGCTGATCTTCAACAATATTTTGACGGATCGCACGCTGGCCCAGGCCCATGAGCTTTGCAGTTTCGACGATCCTTACATCGGCGAGGACGCGGGTTACGTCCAGGTGACACGTCTCAGCGGCCACGGTCCGGCGCTGGTCATCGTTCCGGAGCGCCGCACGCCCTTCGAAGCCTGGAACCCGATCCTGAACCATCGCGAGCACGACGGCACGTTTCCCATCTTCAATGACCGCACGCCGCGCGGGCTTACCTTCGAGGGCTTTTACGAGTGGATGGTCGCGAGCGGCGCCTACCAGGAGAACGAATGGAAGCACGCTCAGCCGTGGAACGAGGCGACGACCATCACGCTGCAGCCGGGCGAGTCGCGCAGCTTCGGGCTGATCTTCCTGCTGGCGCCTTCCATCCCGGAGATCCAGCAGACGCTGCTCTCCCATCTGCGTCCCGTGGCGGTGGGCATTCCCGGCTACGTTCTGCCGCAGGACATCCGCGCGCAGCTCTTCCTGCGTTCTCCACAGCCGGTCCAATCCATTTCAGTCGATCCCCCGGGAGCCATCACCATCACGTCGCAGCCCCCGACCGCATCCGGGTGGAAGCGTTACGAACTGCAGGGGGTCACCTGGGGACGCGCGCGCGTCTCGATCACCTATAAGGATGGCGCTCTCCAAACCATCAGTTATTTCGTCATCAAGCCCGAACAGCAGGCGGTTGCCGATCTCGGGCATTTCTTAACCACGCAGCAGTGGTTCGACCAACCGAACGATCCCTTCCACCGCAGCCCCTCGGTGATCACCTACGATCGACAGGCAAACAAGCAGGTGACCCAGGAGGGTCGCGTCTGGATCGCCGGCCTCAGCGACGAAGCCGGAGCTGGTTCCTGGCTGGCCGCGGCGATGAAGCAGTTCGGCCAGCCCGACAAGCAGGAGATCGACAAGTACGAACAATTCGTCGATCACGTGCTCTGGGGAGGGATTCAATACAGCAGCGGCCCCCACCAATACGGCGTCCGCAAGAGCCTCTTCTATTATCAGCCGGACCAGTTCCCGCCCGATTTCTACAGCAGCCAGTACTACTGGAAATCATGGACGAGCTGGAACAAAGAGCAATCGGAGGCGGTCGATCGCTCGTTCAACTATCCGCACGTGGCCGCTGCGTACTGGGTGCTTTATCGTCTGGCCCGGGACCATGAGGGGCTGGTAACGAATCATCCGTGGCAGTGGTATCTGGACCACGCGTACCAGACCACCATGGCGATGATGAAGTTCGCGCCGTACTACACGCAGTTCGGACAGATGGAAGGCGACGTATTCGTCTGTATCCTTGAGGACCTGCAGCGCGAGGGCATGACTGAAGAGGCGAGCACGGTGGAAGCGGCGATGCGCAATCGCGCCGAACACTGGAACGCGGAGCCTTACCCGTTTGGCAGTGAAATGCCCTGGGATTCCACCGGCCAGGAAGAGGTCTACGCCTGGACGAAGTATTTCGGTTTCGATCAGAAGGCCCAGGTTACGCTCGATGCCATCCTTGGTTATGATCCGTCCATTCCGTCGTGGGGTTATAACGGCAGCGCGCGCCGCTACTGGGATTTCCTCTTCGGCGGCAAGATCCCCCGCCTCGAACGTCAGCTCCATCACTATGGTTCCGGCATCAACGCCATCCCGCTTCTGGCCGCCTATCGCGAACACCCCGATGATTTGTATTTGCTGCGCGTCGGCTACGGGGGCACCATGGGGCCACTGACCAACATCGATCAGGACGGTTTCGCCTCGGCGGCGTTCCATGCATTTCCTGACATGCTGGCCTTCGATCCGTATTCCGGCGACTACGGGCCCAATTTTTTCGGCCATGCTTTCGACACTGCCACCTACGTCACCCACAGTTCCGACTTCGGCTGGCTTGTTTTCGGCGGGAACCTTACCGAGGGCACTCAGACGATCCGCGTCACGCCACTCGACTCTTTCCGGATGAGAATCTATCTTGCCCCTTACGGTCTGTGGCTCACCCTCGACGCCGGCAAGTTCCGCGAGGTGAGCTTCGATCCACATTCGCAGACCGTTCATCTCGTTCTCGACCCCGCCGACACCTATACGCAGCAGGCGCTGTTGCGCATCGCGCAGCCAGCCACGATTCCCGGCGTCGGTCATTTCGAACCGGATAAGCACTACACAATTGTTCGAGGCGCGTACGCCGTTCCGCTCCACACCACAGCCACCGAAATTATTCTTAAAGCAGACAACCATCGCCCCAGCCAGCCGTGACGGCTATCGTAGCGCCACGCGTTTCAGTCCAACAGGAAGAACTACCAGGAGATACAGTATGAAGCGTCATCGATCCCTTTCCCGCAGACAATTCGTATCATCCGCCGCTGCCGCCGGAGGGGTCATGATGCTTCCCCGGTCCATGCGCGCGCAGACCGCGGTTGACGACATCCCGGTCAGCGCCAACCACACCGGCTACGAGAAGGTCCTGTGGACATGGCAGAACTTTCCGATGACGCAGGTCCGTATGCGCGACGGCCTGCTGAAGAATGCGCTGGAGATTAACCGCGACTATCTATTCCTCGTGCCCAACGATCGCCTGGCGCACATGTTTCGCGTGACCGCCGGCGTGCCTTCGACGGCCGAGCCGCTCGGCGGATGGGAAGCTCCGGACTGCGAACTGCGCGGCCACTTCGCCGGTGGGCACTATCTTTCCGCCTGCGCTCTGATGTACGCCTCGACGGGCGACGACAAGATCAAGGCGAAGGGCGACGACCTGGTTGCCGATCTGGCCAAATGCCAGCAGACCGACGGCTATCTTGGCGCTTATCCCGCGACATTTTACGACCGCCTCCGCAATTTCCAGAAAGTCTGGGCGCCCTTTTACACCTACCACAAGATCATGGCCGGCCACCTCGATATGTACGTTCACGCGGGAAACCAGCAGGCTCTTCAGACCTGCAAGGGGATGGCCGACTGGGCGATCAACTATACGAAAGACATTCCCGACGATCAGTGGCAGCGCATTCTGCTGGTCGAGCAGGGAGGCATGGCCGAAGTCTCGTTCAACCTTTATTCCGTAACCGGCGAGCAGAAGTATCGCGATCTCGGCTTCCGCTTCTATCACCACAAAATGCTCGATCCGCTGGCGGCAGACGTCGACGACCTCGATCACAACCACACGAACACCAATATCCCCAAGATCATCGGAGCCGCGCGCGGCTATGAAGTTGCCAATGACCAGCAGTACCGGCAGGTCGCGGATAACTTCTACCGCATCGTCACGCAGCACCACATCTACTGTACCGGCGGCACCAGCAACGGCGAGTTCTGGCATGCGCCGGACGCCATCGCCTCGCAACTGGGTCCTGCGGCCGAAGAATGTTGTTGCAGCTACAACATGATGAAGCTCGCCCGCCACATTTATGGCTGGACCGGCGACCCGCACATCTTCGACTACTACGAGCGGCTCATGTACAACGTGCGCATCGGCACGCAGGACCCGAAGGGCATGCTGATGTATTACGTTTCGCTGAAGCCGGGATACTGGAAGACCTTTGGCACGCCCTTCGACTCGTTCTGGTGTTGCACCGGGACCGGCGTGGAAGAGTATTCCAAAGTCAACGATTCAATCTATTTTCACGATGACCGCAATCTCTACGTCAACCTTTTTGCCGGTTCGGAACTGACCTGGCCCGAGAAGGGCATCTCAGTCGTCCAGGAGACGAACTTCCCGCTCGAAGAGACGACGAAGCTTACGATCAAAACGCAGCAGCCCACTCGGCTGGGGCTCCGGGTCCGCGTTCCTTACTGGGCGACGAAGGACGTTGCGTTCCGCGTCAACGGAAAGAAGCATCGTGTCGACGCCAAACCCGAAACCTACGCCGAGATCGACCGTACGTGGCACGACGGCGACACGATTGAGATCAGCCTGCCGATGTCACTCCACGTCTCGGTTACGCCCGATGATTCCACGGTCCAGGCAGTGATGTACGGCCCCCTGGTGCTGGCCGCGGAGATGGGCCGCGAGGGGCTGAGTGAGAACCGCATCTACGGCCCCAACGGACCGTGGGATGACCGCCACAACTACCCGATGCCCGCGCTGGTCGCCTCGTCGGGACAGGCGAGCGATGTGGTGCGCCGCGTGCCCGGCGATGAACTGCGCTTCGAGACAACCGGCCAGTCCACCTCCATGCAACTGAAGCCGATGTGTCAGGTCATGGATCAGCGTTACACGGTCTACTGGAAAACGATCAGGGCTTGAAGCTCGGAGACAGGAACGATGACGCGAATGCACCGGAGGCCGCAGGTATCGCGGTTCTGCTTTGTCCTGGCCCTCATCGCGCTCAGCGCATCGCCTGGCTGGGCGCAGTACGACGGGGGCCCGGGCCACTCCATTGGCACGGCGACGGTTCGCGGCAGGCTGATCGTCCTCACGCTGAACCAGGGCGCGCTCGGCCAGGCGAACCTGTTCAACCTGGCGCATCACACGTTGCGCTTCACGCCGGAGGGTGCAGGCTATCGCGTCGAAAACATCCCTTTCACCTGGGATTCGAGTTTCGGCGCCGAGCTAACCGATTCGCGCGTGCAACTGTCAAGATTCGCGTTTCCGTTTTCCGGCCAGGATTGGAAGTCGTTCTCCGTGGGCATGACCGGCTCTATCGTCTTCGGCGATACGGCGCCCCCGAAGGGCGAACGGGGCCGCCGCAGCGTGCCTGTTGGCCGCGACGGAGGGCTGGCGGTCGAGCGTTTCGCGGAGCTGCGCGAGGCTGCTCCGGAGTTCGTCAACACGGTGCCCGCAATCAGCGTCTTTTTCAAGCCGCGCATGACCGGCAAGCGCTACTGGAAGGAGCTGGACGACCGCGCCGTCGTGACCTGGGACCTGACCGAGCCATATGGCGGCATCCAGGACTGGACGTGGACGCCGACGGTGAATCGCTTCCAGGCGGTGCTGCACAAAGATGGAATCATCGATCTCTCCTATGACGACGTTGCTGCGCGCGATGCGGTGGTCGGCGTCTACCCGCTGATCGCCGGCGGCTCCGAGAAGGAGATAACAGCAATCAGCGTACCAGGCAATCCGTCGGCCGCTCCTAACCTCGACATCCGGCAGATTCGGCTGAGCGGCGTCGACAACCTCTATCTGCGCGTTGCACTCGAAGCTCGCGGACCGATGCTGGCGGGAACCGATCCCGCCATTGCCGGCATTACCTATCGCATCTGCCTCAGCAGGACGGCGCCGCAGGGCCCATGCACCGAGGACACACATGCCGACGCCGTGTGGACTGTGCGGGGCTTCGCCGCGTTCCATTACGGCGACTTCAGCATGGGGCCGCATTACGGCTCGTTCGGCGCGGGGCTCGTGCCCAAGGTCCGCATCGACGGCAATACGCTCTCGATCGAGGGAACGCTGCCCGAAGGCTACAAGGCCGGCGATCGCATCTATCTCAGCGCCGCGGTCCAGGCGTCAGACAGCCAGGGTACGGATTCTCTTCGCATTCCATCCCGCGCCTTCACTTTGTCCGGAGTTACAAGTCCGGAAGTGCATTTCTCTTCACTGACTCGCAAGGATGGTCCATTTCCTGTCGTTTTCGAAGCGTTCCATTACCTGCGGCCGACGCGGCCCCAGGATCTGTCCTGCTCGGTGATCAGGGCACTGGGCGACAAGTTCGACATGCTGGCGTATTACTCCGATTTCCGCATCGACAATCCGGAGGCCGGCACGTCGAGCGATGGCCCGCTCGGAGGCGGCCCGGAGGGCGGCAAGGTCACGGGCATCGGCGCGCCGCAGGGCGATCTTGCGGATTTCTGCTCGAAAGGGCGCTTCCAGTGGGAATTCATCCAGCCGGTCTACGTGGGCGCGAACCAGATGCAGGAGTACCCGCCGGCAGGACTCACTGGCACCGATACCCACAACATCGCCTTCTACATGCATCAGCTCGCCGAGCGCACCTTCAACGGGAAAATTCCGCCCTACGACTACGCGATGTCGCAGATCGGCCATGAGATGGGCCATCGCTGGTCCGCCTTCGTCACCGCGAAGGTGAACGGAGAGACAATCCAGCTGGGTCCGGTGCACTGGGCGATGGGCTTGCAGGCCCCTGCGGCGTTCCCGTACCAGAGGCCCACAGAAGCGTCGATCATGGGTGGCGGCGTCTGGCAGGATAACTTCGACGGAACATTTACCCAGCTCGACGATAACTACTACGTTCCTGCCACGGGTTACTCGTATCTCGACCTCTATCTGATGGGCCTGATTGCGCCCTCCGAGGTTCCCGACTTCTTCATCCTGAGAAATCTGAAACTCGTAGGGCACGACGCGAACGGGCACCCGATCTTCATGGCCGATCGAACGAAGGTCACGATTCAGGACGTGATCGCCGCCGAAGGCCCGCGCGAGCCGGACGTGGACCACTCGCAGCGCCACTTCAACACCGGCATCGTGCTGGTGGTCGAACATGGCAGGACGCCCAGCCAGGAGCTGATTGATCGCGCGACCGGAATCAGCCAGCGATGGATCGACTTCTGGACGACGACGACGGGTCACCGAGCCACGATGACGGCCGAGCCTTAGTTTCGTCGACGAGCAATCCGCGACCGGTTCCACCCGGCAACAACCGTATCCCCCATCCCCCCTGTTTCGGCATCGCAACCTTCTGTTCATCATCAATTTATCCCTCTGTGACCCCGAAGGCGACTCAATCCGCCTATATTTCCTCGGGTTCGTGGAAACACAATCGAACTGCCAGACAAAGGGGAACAGGCGATGTCATTGGAAGCAGCAAACCATCATCGGAAGGCGGCGGAGCATCATGAACACGCCGCGCGCCATCACCACGCAGCCGCCGAGCATCACGAAGCCGGCGATCACGAGAAGGCCGCGCACCATGCGCATCTGGCGCACGCGCACAGCCTGCACGCAGCCGAGCATCATGGGCATGCGGCCAGGGAGCACGTCGCCGCTCACGGCGACAAATAAGGCCACCGCATCAGTTTGCCCGTATTCGCAATGCTTCTCGCAACCTGCCGGGAAGCATTGCGGGCGCGGTAGCAGGCCGCGGGTTACTCCACCGGGGTTGCGGTCACCTCGACCTGCATTTTGCCTTTGCTGTCGAGCTCGTCCGAGGAGTAGACGACGGTAGGTTTGCCGAGGGGGACGATGACGTCGGAGGACCAGGCGTTCTGGCGGATGACGGGCTCGTTGACGCCCGCGATTTCAGAGTACTTGGCCGTGCTGGTGACCTCGGCTTTGAAATGGAATGTGAGGCCGTCGCCGACTTCGGCCACACGGCGAACATCCAGATCGATTCCCAGATCGATGTACTGGAATTGTGTGTTCGATATCGAGGGGCTGGAGGTTCCTGAGTAACTACCCGTAGCAATCGGAAGCCTGGAACCGGTCTTGATGACCTGGTCGGAAACGTTGTCGCCTGTGGTCACCGTCGCTTCATAGGTGCGGGTGTTGGTGACGGCGCCGCTGTCGCTCAGCTCCCTCACGACCATCTTGAGGTGATAGAAGTGCTGCAGAGGCTGAGCGGCGGGCGAGCCCTGGGATGCGCTTTGAGCGCGCAGGCGCAGAGGAGCGGCGCAGAGCAGCAGGCACGCGGCAAGGATGATGGTTCTCTTCATCGATTCTCCTTTTCGGGTCTTTCCACTTCGGTACTCGGTATGCCGGAGATCTCCGGCGGGCTGATGTTAAGGGGGGCGATGCTGGGAGGCTGGTCCCAGTGGAGCTGGTCGTCGATGACGGCCTGCTTCACGGTGGCGGGAGCATTGCGGGCAAAGGCGACGAGCGCCTGCTCCTGCGTCGAGAGCGGGGCAGGGGTGGGGAAGACATCGAGTTGGGGCAGCGTTGGGGAGTGAGGAATTTGCCGCCGTACGATGCGGGCGGACGCGCTTGCCCGAGCAGGCGCGACGTTGCGGGGCACGCTGATAGCGGGCGGCGGCTGCGGGACGGCACGCGCGAGTTGCGGGGCGGGACGCATGTGGAACATCCAGACCGCCACGCTGAGAACGAGCGCGAGCAGGCAGGCTGCCGCGGGCATAGCCCAGATCCAGAAGGAGCGGCGGGCTCGAGACTGGCGCGCGCGCTCGAGCATGGTTGCTGTAACGATGCGCGCATCGGAGATGGAGGCGGGCGGCTCCGCGTAGCTGCGCAGGGCGGCGTCAATGCGGGCGTCGATGGGGTCGCGGCTATCGCCGGGCATGCTGCCGCTCCTCCATGGCCGCGATCTTCTCGCGGAGAATCTGTCGGGCGCGCATGAGCCGCGTGCGCACGGTGCCTTCCGGGATATCCATCGTTTCCGCGATCTCGCGCGAATTCAATTCCGCGGAAAGCGCCAGCGGCTGGCGCAGTTCCTCAGGCAATGCGTCGATGAGGCGATGGATGGCCGACTCCCAGTCAGCGGCGAGGGCCATTTCTTCGGGTCCCAGATCGTTGCCGGGCAGTTCCTCGACCAGAGAAAGACCATTCGAGCCGGGGTCCGCATGGAGATGCGTGCGGGTGCGGCGCGCAGAATGGTGGTCCACGGCGGTGCGCCAAACGATGCGCGCGACCAAGGCACGCTCGTCGCGCAGGTTTCGCCATGTTTCAGCACGCATCATCTTGAGGAATGCCTCCTGTGCGGCGTCTTCCGCGTCCTGACGATTGCGCAGGATGCTCCATGCGATCTTCCAGGCGAATCGCCAGTGGCGCTCGACCAGATTGGCGAATTGGGCTTCGTCGTCGGATCGCAACCTGCGAGCTCCCAGGCTCTCATGGGCTAAGACGGATGACGGGTGCCGAGTGTTCAGTTTTTTGCGGAGCGTTCGGCCACGGGAATGCGGACTTCGGCTACGCAGCCGGGGACGCCGGTTCGGTTCCGGAGGGCGATCGCGCCGCCGTGGGCTTCGACGATCTGCCGGGCCAGCGCGAGGCCAACGCCGGAGCCGGATTTCTTGGTCGTATAGAGCGGGACGAACAGGTTTTCGGGGTTGGCGAGGCCGGGGCCATTGTCTTCGATCTGAATAGCGATCAGATCGCCCTCTTCGACGGCGCGGATGGTCACCTCCGGCACGTGCGGCGGTACGGAGGGGCGGGCGGGGACGCCGGCGGGCTCGGCAACTCCGGCGTGTTTGAGGTCTCCTTCCGGCGAGAGCTGAAAGACCGAGGATGAGCTCGCCGTCCAGGTGGCGCCGCGGCTGCTTCGCTTGCCGGCTGAGATTGCTTCCGGCCCCCCCGGGGGCGCCGCCTCGATGGAGGGAGTGGGCGTCGGGGGCTCAGCCAGGTCGAGGGGAAACGTCGCGGCTTCGACGGCGTTGCGGACGAGGTTGATGAGCAACTGCTCGATCTGATCGGGATCGGCGAGGAGATCGACGTCGGGCGCGGACAGGATTCGAACGTCAAGGCGGATTTCGAGCGAGACAACACGCTCCAGAAGCGGAACGAGCGGCACGTGTTTCAGAACCGGCGCGGGAAGCTGGGCGAGCTGCCGGTAGGCCTGAACGAAGCGGTTGAGGGAGTCGGCACGGTTCTCGATAACGGAGAGGCCGCGGCCCAGATCCCGGCTGAACGTGGGTGACGGAGGCGGCGCCGGCACGACATGATCCGGTGGCTGCAGCCGCGAGCGCAGGCTGGCCGCGATGGATTTGATGGGCGTGAGCGAATTGGAGATTTCGTGGCCGATGACACGGATGAGGCGGCGCCACGCGAGCCGCTCCTCCTCGCGCAGGGGGACGCTGACGTCGGAGAGCAGAACGAGGGTGTGGGGGACGCCGCGCTGGCG
>Ga0335075_10007264_pt1 | contig 17042 bp, 11 predicted proteins | sample Lox_Sample_24_FD_206723 | JGI IMG/M metagenome (GOLD analysis project Ga0335075, IMG submission 206723) | Soil microbial communities from Loxahatchee National Wildlife Refuge, Florida, United States - Lox_Sample_2.4 | ecosystem: Environmental > Terrestrial > Soil > Wetlands | place: USA...
CCTCAGGCGCGCCCGCGGCTGGCCATGGCGAGTGGCGGCGCTGGCCGTACTGGTGGCGTGGCTCGGGGGGCCGCGGCTGATCCGGGAGACGTGGCAGAATCTGCCGGATATCGGGCTTCTGGTGGTGGACCAGAGTGCTTCGATGCAGGTGAATGGCCGGGCGGCGGAGGCCGGGGCGGCGCTTTCCAAGCTGCGCGCCGAGGCGCTGCATTTCCGCGGGCTCGATCTGCGAACGATCTCGGTCGGCAATTCAGGCAGCGGCACGCAGCTATTCGCGACACTCGACCGGGCGCTCGCCGAAGTGCCGCCAGAGCGGCTGGCCGGCGTGATCGCGATCACCGATGGCGAGGTGGCGGACGTTCCTCCTGTTACGAAGAGCCCCCTCGAGGGTGCGTCGCTCGCGCTGCTGATTCCCGCCCATGGCGAAGAGATCGATCGCAGCATCGAGCTGCTTGCCTCTCCGGCGTATGGAATCGTCGGCAAGGAGGTGGCACTGGAAGCCGAGGTCGTGGATCACGGCGTCAGCCATCCGGTTGGGGCGGCCGAAATGACGATCCGCCGCAACGACGAGCTACCGGAGGTGGAGAGTGTCCCGACCGGTCGGCCGGTGCGGATCGAGGTTCCGATCACCCGGGCCGGAGAGACGGTGGTTGCCCTTCAGGTGCAGAAGCTGCCGGGCGAGGTTTCGACGCTCAACAACAGCGTGGTGGCGACCATCAATGGCGTGCGCGACCGGCTGCACGTGCTGCTGGTGTCGGGTGAACCGAACCCTGGGGTGCGCGCATGGCGGCGGTTGCTGAAGTCTGACCCGGCCGTCGATCTCGTGCATTTCACGATTCTCCGGCCGCCCGACAAGGAGGATGGCACGCCGCTCAACGAACTGGCCCTGATCGCGTTTCCGGCGCACGAACTGTTCGTCGAGAAACTCAAGCATTTCGACCTGATCATTCTGGACCAGTTCACCAACGATGGGCTGCTGCCGCCGATCTATCTCGGCAACATCACGGACTACGTGCAGGGCGGCGGGGCGGTGCTGATGACGGCCGGGCCGGAATTCACCGAGCCCAACAGCCTGGCCTACACGCCGCTTGCGTCAGTGCTTCCGGCGAAGCCGGTGGCGGGTCCCGACGGGGTGGTGGCAGGCGCTTTCCGTCCGCTCGTCACGCGCCTCGGCGAGCGCCATCCGGTGACCGCCGATCTGCCCGGCTGGGATACCAATGGCGACCCCGAATGGGGCCCATGGTACCGCCATGACCTCGTGACCGACGTCGCGGGTGAAGTGCTGATGAAGACGCCGAGCGGTACGCCGCTCTTGATTCTGAAGCGGGTCGGCCAGGGGCGGGTGGCGTTGCTGCTGTCCGATCAGATCTGGCTTTGGGCGCGGGGTCATGACGGTGGCGGCCCGCAGGCGGAACTCATGCGCCGAGTGGCGCACTGGCTGATGAAGGAGCCGGCGCTCGAGGAGAACGCGTTGACGGCGCGGATCGCCGGCGGGCGGCTGACCGTGGCGCGGCGCAGCCTTGCGGCGAGCGCTGCCGGCGCCGTTGAGGTCACATCGCCGGACGGCCGGACGACTTCGCTTCGACTGTCCGCCGAATCTCCCGGCCGAGCGACAGGCTCGATGCCGGCGACGCTGCCCGGGGCCTGGCGGATTGCCGCGGGCATTGGCGGCATCGGCGGCGAGTCGGGAAACATGCCCGCGCCCACCTTCGTTGCGGCCGGGGCTGCGGATCCGCTCGAACTCGCCGACCTGCGGGCCACGGCGAGCAAACTCCTGCCCCTGGTTCGCGCCAGCGGCGGCAGCGTGCATTGGCTGGGGGCGGAGGGGGTGCCGCAACTGAGGCGGGTGGAGCGGGGGCAGCCGGCAGGCGGGCAAGGCTGGATCGGGCTCAGGCGCAATCACGCGCACCTGATCACCGGGGTGACCATGATCCCACTTCTGCCGGCCTGGGCGGCGTTGATCCTGCTGCTGGGCCTGATGGTGCTCGCCTGGCAACGCGAGGGGGCGGAGGCGGGAGAGGGCGGCCCGCATGCATGACGTAGGTCAATGGCCGGCGGGGTGAGCGATCTATGCTGGCGACGCGCCGCGTTTCGCCGTATGTGGCAGTGAGGAGGGGTATCGCGTGACGATTCGTCGCGCAGCGAGGGTTGAACTGCGATGATCCAGAGGAGGGTCATGCGACTGCGCCGATCCACTGTGCCGGCCCTGGCGGGCGCGCTCGCGGTCGTGGTTGGCGCGGGCTCCGCTCATGCCCAGACGCCCGGCATGCTGAATCCAGGACCGGTGGTGGGCACGGCCCGGCCCGCGGCACCACCTGCGCCGCCGCCGCCTGGCCTGCCGGGAGCGGTTGGCAACACGACCGGAGCGCCTGCGCCTCCTGCTGCGGCGGAGAGTGGGCTTTCGCCGACCGCGGAACTGTTCGATGCGATCAATCGTGGGGATCTGGCGGCCGCTCGTGACGCCATCGGGCGGGGGGCACAACTGGATGCCAAGAACCTGCTGGGGATGACGCCGCTCGAACTGGCGGTCGATCTCAATCGCAATGACATTGCCTTCCTTCTGCTTTCGATCGAGCACGAAGGGCGTGCGGCGGCGAGCAGCGTCGGCGCGGCGCCGGCGCTGAGCGTGCCGCCGGCGCCGGCGGCGGTACCGAGCAGTTCGGTGGCGGCCAGGGGGGCGGCCGGCGCATCCGCGGCAGGCGAGTCGGTGGCGTCTCTGCTGCTGGCCAGCCCGCCTGGACCCAGCGCACCAATCGCCCGCCCGGCGCCGGCGCGCGACGCAGACCCCGCCGCTTCGCTGCAGAGCGTCGGCGGCGGCAGCCCGAATCCGGCGGTCGGGTTTCTGGGCTTTGGCCCCACGGGAGGGGCCGCCGTCCAGAACTGAGCACGGCTTCGTGCGGAGTCCCTGGGTTCGTTCGCGGCCGGCCCCCGTTCGATGCAGAATCGGAGCGGACGCGGTCGGGCAACGGAACGATGTGATCGCTTCGCGGCAGACGAAGTTTTGATCACGGCGGCGCAGTCTCTGTGCTACGAAGCGCTGGGGGTGGCCCGCTCAGGCTGCCATGCTGGTGTTATGGGCGGGAGGAGACGCTTGGCCGCCCGGCCACGGTCGGACGAGGGGATCAGCGGTGGACGAAGACATGGGAGCGGGACGCGGCGGCGCGGGTCCGGCTGACGAGGAGGGGGATGCACGGCTCGGGATTGCGCCCGATGCCGTCGATTCCGGTGCCGCGCCCGGGCGGGCGCGCGTCCTCGCTGCGCTGGCGGCTGCACGGTATCACGGCTTCGAGCCGGATCCGGAAGATTTCCATCCCGATCCGAGCGGCGGGGCGCCGAATCCATTCGAAATCGTTGAATGGCTCCGCGAGGCGGGTCTCTGGGCACGGGCGACCCGGATGAACTGGCGGCAGTTGATGAAGCTCACCGACTCGGCGCCGGTGGTGCTGCTTTTCAACGATGGCAGCGCGGGCCTTCTGACCGGGGTCGATGCGGTCGAGCGGGTGGCGTTGATCAAGGATCCGCGAGGCCGGCAGAGCGATCTACCGGTGCCGGTGGATGAACTGCGCCTCTCGGAGGTGTGGACCGGCGAAGTGATCCTGATCCGCAAGCCACGCGAGGTGAGCGGGGATCGCGAGACCTTCAACCTGGGCTGGGTGTTCCGGCTCTTTCTGCGCGACAAGAAATTCCTTCGCGACATATCGATCGCCTCGATGGTGACGTCGGTGCTCGCGATCGTTCCGCCGTTCATCGTGATGTCGGTGATCGACCGGGTCGTCACCTACGGCAACGAGGACACGCTGATCCTGCTGGCCCTGATCTGGGGCACTGTCGTGATCTACGAGACGCTGCTCGAGCATGCGCGTGTCGACATGGTGACGCTGCTTGCCGGGCGCATCGACACCCGGATCAACCTGCACGTCTTCAACCGGCTGCTGGGTCTTGGCATCGATTATTTCGAGCGGCATCCGGCCGGCGAAATCCACCACCGGATCAATCAGCTCTACCTGGTGCGGATGTTCTTCACCGGGCGGATGTTCGATCTCGTGCTCGATCTCTTCACGCTGATCGTGCTGCTGCCGATCCTCTTCTACATGAGTTCGTCACTGGCCTTCGTGGCGGTGGCGACCGCGATTGTCATCACGCTCATCATCGTTGCCTTCATGCCGGCGATGCGGCGCGTCACCGGGCAAGTGGTTCGTGCCGAGACGCGCAAAAGCACGCACATGGTGGAGAACATCCACGGCATCCGCACCATCAAGTCGCTGGCAATCGAGCCGCAGAGCAAGGCGGAGTGGGATCTGCGCGTGGCGGATGCCGCCGACTGGCGGATCCAGAGCGGCCGGCTTGGCAATTGGCCGATGACCCTGGTCATTCCTTTCGACCGCTTCATGCAGCGCGGCTTGATCCTGCTCGGCGCCTACTGGCTGCTCGCCGGCACGACCACGCTCGACACAGGCGGGCTGATTGCCTTCCTGATGCTGGGCGGACGACTGGCGGCGCCGCTCGTTTCGATGTCGAAGATGGTGCAGGACCAGGAAGAGCTTCGGCTGGCGATCAGCGAGGTCGGGCTGGTCGTCAACAATCCGCCCGAGACCGCGATGGCTTCGAGCGGGATCCGCCCGCCGATCGAAGGCGCGCTCAATTTCGAGAATGTGACGTTCAGCTACCCCGGACAGATGACGCCGGCGCTGAAGGACGTCTCCTTCGCGGTGCCGGCGGGCACGATGCTCGGGATCGTCGGCAAGTCGGGTTCCGGCAAGTCGACGATTGCGCGCCTGCTGCAAGGGATCAACCGCGACTATTCGGGATTCGTGAAGCTCGACGGCAACGATCTGCGCGAGATCAACCTGCGCTATCTTCGGCGCAGCCAGGGCGTGGTGCTGCAGGACAACTTCCTGTTCCGCGGCACGGTGCGCGACAACATCATTGCCGGGCGTTCGGGCCTCACACTCGAGGATGCCGTGCGCGCCGCACGGCTGGCCGGGGCGGAGGAGTTCATCGAGCGGATGCCGGCCGGCTACGAGACCTTCATCCAGGAGGGCTCGACCAATATTTCGGGCGGCCAGCGCCAGCGACTGGCGATTGCCCGTGCGCTCGTGACCGACCCGCGGCTCCTGATCCTCGATGAGGCGACCAGCGCGCTCGATCCGGAAAGCGAGGCGCTGGTGAACGCCAACCTGGTGCGCATCGGCAAAGGCCGAACGATGGTGATCATCACGCACCGAATGTCCTCACTGACCGACTGCGATCTGATTGTCGTCATGCACGAAGGCAGGATGCTGGACGTTGCGCCGCATCGTGTCCTTCTGGAGCGCTGCGCGATCTATCGTCAGCTCTGGTTGCAGCAGAACCGTCATCTTGACCCGCAAGGGACCCGCCATGCCACTCCTGCGCCTGTCCCAATCGAAGCAGATTGACGCTCCGCGTGGCGGCGCTCTCGACGCCACGGTTCTGGAGTTTCAATCCCCTTCGACAATCATCCTGGAAGCGCGGCCGAAGCGGATCGCGCGCAATACCATCTGGGTCATCTGCGCGCTGGTCGTGACCATGCTGCTTATCGCCGAGTTCATGCCCATGGACATGGAGGTGATGGCCGACGGGCAGGTGGTGTCGCGTGCTCCGACCATCCAGCTCGAGCCGCTCCAGACCTCCATTGTCCGTTCGATCGATGTTCATGTCGGACAGGTGGTGCACGCCGGCCAGGTGGTGGCGACGCTGGACCCGACCGAGGCGCAGGCGGATCTGACAACGCTGCTGGCCCAGGAATCGGCGCTTGCCGCCGAGGTCGGGGAGGAGCGGGCGGAATTCGACGGCAAGCCCTACAAGGTGACGGATCCCGCGAATCGCGACCAACTCCTGCAGGCCGCGATCTACGCGCAGCGGATGGCACAGCTCAAATACACGCTGAACGGCTATGATCAGCAGATTGCGAGCCTTGCTGCGCAGGTGGAGGGCGCCGAAGGGCAGGCCGCCTACTATCGCGACCGGCTGGTGCTGGCGACCCAGATCGAGAACATGAACACGGTGCTGCAGAAGCTGAACGCGGGCAGCGAACTCACGACGCTGCAATCCGAGGATCAGCGGGTATCGATGGCGGCGAGCGTGGCGCAGAATGTCGCCCTGGCCCAGAGCTCCGAGCAGACGCTCGAGGCAACGAAGGCGCAGCGCGATGCCTTCCTCCAGCAGTGGAACGCCCAGCTTTCGGCCCAGCTTGCGACCAACGTGCCGCAGCTCGAAGGGGTCCGCCAGTCGATCGCCAAGGCGGAGCTGGTGAGCAAGCTGATCGAACTGCGCGCGCCGCAGGATGCGGTGGTGCTGCAGCTCACGAGCGGAGTCTCGGTCGGTTCGGTCATGCAATCCGGGGAGCAGTTCCTCTCGCTCTCCCCACTGCATGCGCCGCTCGAGATCGAGACCTACGTGGAGGGAGCGTACCAGGGCTTCGTGAAGGTCGGCCAGCCGGTGTCGATCAAGTTCGCAACCTTCCCGTTCCCGATTTTCGGGACCGCAAGCGGCACGGTGCGGGTGGTGACGTCCAATTCCTTCACGCCTCAGCAGCTTGAAGAACAAATGATGCAGTTGCAGACGACACCCACGGCCGCGCCGCAGAACATTCCGACAGCGGAACTTTATTATGCGGCTACAGTGACGCTCGACAAATTGAATTTGCGCAATGTGCCGGCCGATTTCCGGGTCATTCCCGGAATGCCGGTGGAAACGGATATTCGCGTCGGCACGCAGACGATCATGCAGTACCTGATGGAGCGGATCGTTCCGGTCTTCACCCAGGGCATGAACGAGCCGTCCTGAGCGGATGATGGCGCAAGCGGCGTAAGCGGGAGGCCGTTGCGTGGCGCGTCTCTTCGATCGTGTGGTCGGTTCGCTCTCGCCCAAGGCAGCGCTCAAGCGCGCGAAGCGGATGGCGAAAGAGGGGCGGCCCGCGCTCGCGTTTCCGCTCTTCGCGCGCGCTGCCCAGGCTGGGGTCAGCGAGGCCGAGTACCATCTTGGCAGAGCCTATCTCGAGGGTGCCGGCGTGCCGACGAGCCGGATCGAGGCTGCCCGGTGGCTGGAGCGTTCCGCGCGGAGTGGCTACACGGAAGCGCAATCGCTGCTGGCGGGCCTCTATCTGCACGGGGTCGGTGGCGCGACGCAATCGGCGGCGCCCGGCGATAAAACAGCGGCCTTGTTCGCGGCGAGCGAGCCGCCTCAGCCGGACTACGAGAAAGCGCTGGTCTGGGCGCGCAAGGCGGCGGCGGCGGGGGCACCGGACGGCCAGGCAGTGCTCGGCTACCTGCTCACGAGCGGTCCGGAGACGATGCGCGATGCGCCCGCCGGCGAGGAATGGTATCGGAAGGCGGCGGCGGGCGGTTCGCCGCAGGGGGCTCTCGGGCTCGGGCTCGCGCTGGCGCGGAAGGCGTCCGACATGGCGGGCTACGCCGAGGCTTGCGAGTCGCTGCGAACCGCGGCCGAAGCCGGCCTGCCGATGGGGCAATACATGCTCGGGCTGATGAGCGAGCGCGGGCTGGGCATCGCGGCCGATCCGCAGGCGGCGATCCGTCTTTACCGCGTGGCGGCGGAAAAGGGTGTGCGCGCTGCCTCGGCGCGACTGGGGCTGATGCTGATCGAGGGACGAGGCGTGCCGAAGGACGCGCTGGAGGGCGAATCCTGGCTCCGACGGGCGGCGATCGGCGGAGATCTCGAAGCCGCGGCGATCGTTGGCGATCTCTACGCGCGGGGCGGCGAGCTTCCCCCCAATTATGCCGAGGCGGCGATCTGGTACCGCCGTGCCGCAGAGGGCGGACATGCAGCGGCTGCGCGCGCGCTGGGCCTGCTACATCTCACCGGGGGCGGCGTGGCCCGGGATGCGACCGAGGCCGCCCGCTGGTTCCGCACCGCGGCGGAGAAGGGTGACGAGCGCGCCAAGGCCGATCTCGCCAATGTCCTTCTGCAGGGCGCGGGCGAATTGGATGACATGAAGCGGTCACGAGAATGGTTTGAGCAGGCGGCCAATTCGGGAGATCTCGTCGCCGCTTTCAATTTCGGGGTGTGCCTTGCCGAAGGGCTGGGTGTCGAGCGGGACGAGCGAGCGGCGCTGGCGTGGATGCGCCGTGCCGCGGACGGAGTGGTGAACGCCCAGTACTGGTACGGGCGCATGCTGATCGAGGGGCGCGGGGTCGAGACCGACGCCGCGGCTGGCCGTTCCTGGATTGCGCGTGCCGCCGAGGCGGGCCTGGCAGAGGCCGAGGTGATGCTGGCGGAGATGTGCGTCAGCGGCCAGGGGGGACCGCGCGACCACGCCGAGGCGTTCCGCCTCTACCAGAAGGCGGCGCAACGGGGGCATATCGGAGCGATGTTCGCGGCGGGCGCGCTGCTGGGCGGCGGGCACGATATTCCGCCCGACCCACCGCGCGCGGCGCGGTGGTTCCTGGCCGCCGCCGAACGCGGGCATGGGCACGCGCAGCTTATGCTCGGCCGCTACTACCTGCACGGCAGCGCCGGTGTGCGGGACATTGTCGAGGCCCGCCGGTGGCTGGAGCGCGCCGCGAACCAGGGGCTTGGTGAGGCGAACGGCTATCTCGCCGAATTGCCGCCGGCCGTTCCGCAGGCGGAGCCGGTGCTCAGCGAAACGCGGAGGTGACGGATCCGACCGCGCAGACACTGATGCGACTTTCGTGGGCGAGCGATTCGCCCTCACCCGGCGCTGCGCGCCACCCTCTCCCAGAGGGAGAGGGGAGGAAGAAAAAAGGCGCTCCCCCAGAGGGAGGAAGAAAAGAGGACGTTCCCAGAGGGAGGGGATCAGGCGGCGGCGAGAGCCAGGGCGTCGCGTGGCGTTGCCAAGCCGATCCGGTAGCTGTCGGGCGCTGCAAAGAGCGCCTCGAGCAGACGGTGATTGAGAGCGTGGCCTGAGCGGTGGGCGCGGAAACGACCGCGAATCGGCAGCCCGGCCAGCGCCAGATCACCGACGGCATCGAGAAGCTTGTGGCGGACAAACTCCTGCGGCATGCGGAGGCCGGCAGGGTTGAGGACACGCGCATCCTCGACGACGACGGCATTGTCGAGCGTGCCGCCCTGGGCGAGACCGGCCGCGCGGAGACCGGCAATGGCATCGGCGGTGATGAAGGTGCGGGCAGCGGCGAGTTCCCGGCGGAAGCCTTGCTCGGTCAGCGGAAGAGAAAAAGCCTGTCGGCCGATTGCCGGTGCATCGAAGGCGATGGAGAGTTCCATCGAGAGACCGGGAGCCGGGTCAGGCGCAAGCTCGACGAACGAGTCGCCTTCCGCGACGTGAATGCGGCGCAGGACGGTGATTTCGCGCCGTGGCGCATCCTGCGGCAAGGTCCCAGCGCAATCGATCAGGAAGACGAAGGGTGCCGCGGATCCGTCGAGCACCGGGAGTTCCGGGCCGTCGGTGCTGACGCGGGCATTATCGATACCGAGCGCGGCCAGCGCCGCCATCAGATGCTCGATCGTGGCGATTCCGATGTCCGGCGCGCCGATGGCGGCGAGGCGGGTGGCAAGGTGACCGTCAACGACGCGATCGAAGCGGGCCGGAATGTCGACGCCGGCGTCGCAACGATGGAAAACGATACCGCTGTCCGGCGGAGCCGGGGCAAGCTCGAGCGCGATTTGCAGGCCGGAATGGAGGCCGATCCCCGTGCAGCCGATCGGGTTGCGCAACGTGCGTTGACGAGGCGCCTCAGTTCCGAGCGGGTAAACCGATCCGTCCATGCCGCAATGCTAGGCGGTGGCCGAGTGGCAAGGAAAGACACAGTTTATTGCGGAATATTACCAGATAACCATTTCAATCTACAGCATTTTTGCACTGCCCAGCCGTTGTGTTTCAGGACGTCTGCTTGCGCAGGAAGGCGGGAATATCGAAACCGAAATCGTCGCTTGCGGCGAGCCTGACGGAGGCGTGCGGCGGCTCTGGCGGTGCCTGAGAAGCCGCCTCTTCGCTGACGGGCGGGGCTGGTGGGGAGGCCGGAAGCCCCAGCAAGGCGCCGGTGACGGTGCGGAAGAGGTTGGTCCGGCGTGGCTGCGGCGGTGCGGCGGGGGCCGGGGCGGAGGCGGCGACGAGCGGGGCTGACTCGGTCAAGAGGCGGCCGGTTGGGAATTGCGACGCATGGAACGCGGCACCCAGTGGCGGCGAAACAGGCGGGGCCGAGATGGGAGATGCCGCCGGAGCACGCTGGACGGTCGGCGCCGGAGGTATGGGCGGGGCAGCGACCGGTGCGGAAGCGGTTGGCTGCACGGCGGGCTGGATCGGTTGGACGAGACTGAGCTGCCGCAGTTCCGGGCTGCCGATCGGGCCCATCGCGGCCTGCGCGGCAGGGATGGGAGAGAAGCCGGTTGAGGGAAGTCCGACCGGGCGCGAGCCGGGTGCGGGGCGTGGAGCCGAATCGGCGGTGGGCGAGGCGCCTTGGGCAAGGAAGCCCGCCTCAGGTCCGATCGCGTCGATGGCGAGGCCGCCGCCGACGGCGACGAGGCGTGGACGCTCGACCTGTGGGCGGTCGATCCCGGTGGCCACCACGGAGACGCGCATGCGACCCTGGGCGTTCTCGTCGATCGCGGAGCCGAACAGGATGTTGGCTTCCTCGTCCACCTCTTCGCGGATGCGGTTCATTGCCTGATCGACCTCGAAGAGGGTCATGTCCTCGCCGCCGGTGATGTTGATCAGGAGGCCCTTGGCGCCGGACATGCTGGTATCTTCGAGGAGCGGATTGTTGATGGCTGCCTCGGCGGCGCGAGCGGCGCGGTTTTCGCCTTCGGCCTCGCCGGTTCCCATCATCGCCTTGCCCATCTCGGCCATCACGGTGCGAATATCGGCGAAGTCGAGATTGACGAGGCCCGGGGAGACGATGAGGTCCGTGACGCCGCGGACGCCCATGTAGAGCACGTGATCGGCCATCTTGAAGGCCTCGCGCCAGCCGGTCCGCTCGTTGGCAAGGCGGAAGAGATTCTGGTTCGGGATGATGATGAGCGTATCGACATATTGCTGAAGCTGCTCGATCCCGGCTTCGGCGGCGCGGGCGCGCCTGACACCCTCGAAGGTGAAGGGCTTGGTCACGACGCCGACGGTGAGGATGTTGCGCTCACGCGCCATGCGCGCGATCACGGGAGCGGCTCCGGTGCCGGTCCCGCCGCCCATCCCGGCGGTGACGAAGAGCATGTGCACACCCTCGAGGTGGCGCTCGAGTTCGTCGGCCGCCTCCTCGGCAGCGGCGCGGCCGATTTCAGGCTTGGCGCCGGCGCCGAGACCCTGCGTCAGATGCGGGCCGAGCTGGATGCGCCGATCCGCCTTCGAGTGCATGAGCTGCTGGGCGTCGGTGTTGGCCACCACGAAATCGACGCCCTGCAGATTGAAGGCGATCATGTTGTCGACGGCATTGGTGCCGCCGCCGCCCACGCCCATCACCGTGATGCGTGGGGAGAAGTCGGTGTGAAGCTGCTTGGGGACGGTGAGATTGAGGGTCATTGCGGTGTTCTCTCAAAGTCAATGGGCATCGACGCCCGGGTTGGAGGGGAGGGCAGGCATCAGACGCGCTGCCTGAGAAAGTCGATCAAGCGGCTGACGAAGCCGCGCGAGGCTTCGGGAGTGAGGTCGATATCGGGCATGGTCTGGCCGGCGCCGGCGGCCCATGCGAGCAAGCCGGCGGCGGTTGCGAAGGCGGGGCCGGAAGCGGCTTCGGGCAGGCCGCGCAGGCCGTGCGGGCGGCCGAGCCTGACCTGGCGGCCGAAGATCCGCGCCGCCATCTCACGCGCGCCGGAGAGCTGGGCGGCGCCGCCGGTGAGCACGACGCGGGTGCCGGCGATGCGGGAAAGCCCGCTCGCCTCAAGCCGTTCCTTCACCATTTCGAAGGTCTCCTCGAGGCGAGGGCGGATGATGCTGACGACCATGGAGCGCGGGACGCGCGCGATCTGGTGCTCCTCCTCGCCAACCAGCGGGACGGGCAGCATCTCGCGCTCGTCGTCGGGGCTCGGCTCGGCGTTGCCGTAGAGCGTCTTCAGACGTTCCGCGTGGGCGACGGGTGTCGAGAGCAGGCGTGCCAGATCGTTGGTGACGTGAATGCCGCCGACCGGCAGGCTTGCGGTGTGCAGGATCTGTCCTTCACCGAATACCGCCATGCCGGTCGTGCCACCGCCCATATCGACGACGGTTGCGCCGAGCGTCCGTTCGTCTTCGACCAGCACGGCGAGGCCCGCGGCGAGCGGGGCGGAGACCATCTCGGCGATATCGAGATCGGCGCGGGAGAGACAGACCCCGAAATTGCGAAGCGCCGAGGTCGCGGCATCGACGATGTGCAGGCGGGCGGTGAGCGTGTCGCAGAAGAGGCCGCGCGGATCAGCGACATCGCTCGTTTCGTCCACGGCGAAGCCGAGCGGCAGGGCATGGATCGTTTCGCGGCCTTCGGAGAGGGCGCGGGCACGGGCTTCGTAGACGACGCGCTGCACATCCTCCGCGCCGACGGCGCGCCCGCCGACCGGCCATTGCACGTTGAAGAGGCGGCTTTCCGGCTGGCCGCAGGAGAGATTGGCCGTGACGGAACGCAGGCTGGTGTCAGCCATGTCCTCGGCCTGCCCGACGGCGGTGCGGATCGCTTTTTCCGCGTCGGCGAGGTCGGTGATGCCGCCGCCGCGCACACCGCGCCCCTTCTGCCATCCGAAGCCGATGACACGGAGCGAGCCATCCGATTCGGCGCGGCCGATGAGGCAGGCGATCTTGGTCGAACCGACGTCGAGGACGCCGAACAAGCCGCCGCGGACGAGCCGGCGCGGGGGCTCCGTGGTGGAATCGGGGGGCAAGGTGCGGCGTGGGGAAAAGTCGTTCATGCGCGGCGCCTCAACCGGAGGAAGCCGTGGGGGGGTGGGCAGGCGAGGCGGGATGCTCGGGCCAGGGACGGAGCACGAGCCGGTCGGCCAGGCGCATATCGACGATCGCGAGCGGCCTTTCGAGGAGAGCGTATCGGGCCTCGAGCGCGACGAGCCTTTGCAAAGCTTCCGGTGCGTGGTCGCCGGGCAGCTCAACCGTGGTGCCGTTTCTGAGCACGAGGTTCCAGCGCAGACGGCCGACCCGGACCGCGGCGGCCACGCGCTTTTGCAGCGCCGGCAGGTGGGCGAGGGCGTCGAGGAGGGTGGCCGCATGCTTCGGGGCGCCCGGGCCGACCACCAGCGGCAGGCCGCGGAAGGCGCGGAAATCGCTCTCGTCAACCGTGTCCCCGAGCCGGTCGATGACGGTGAAGCGGCCGTCATTCTGCCAGATCGCAAAGGGGCGCCGTTCTGTCAGAGAAACAACGATGGTGGCGGGCAGGCGGCGCTCGATCACGGCGCTTTTGACCCAGGCGAGGCTTTCCACGCGCGCGCGGGCGGCGGCGAGGGAGAAGCCGAGGGTGGGATCGCCGAGCCTCACGCCGAGGGCGGCGCGCAGAAGGGTGGGCGGGGTATGGTCCTGGCCGAGGACGACGATGTGGCGGACCCGGAAGCCGGCGAGCGCGGCGAGGCTGCCGAAGCGCTCGCGCATGCCGACCAGGCTCGAGGCCGGCGCCGCGGCACGCAAAATCGAGGAGAGGGCGAGGAATCCCAGAGCGGCTACTCCGAGAAGCATGAGTATCCGGAGGCGGCCCTTTTGGCGGCGCAACAAGAGCGCCAGCCGACGCGGCCGGTCCTTGATGCTGTTGCGCGGAGAGCGGCTCACACGCGGCACGATGCGGCCTCCACCATCCAGGTGCAGAGGGCGGGGAAACTCATGCCGCAATGGGCCGCCTGCTCGGGCAGGAGAGAGGTCGGGGTGAGGCCTGGCTGGGTGTTGATCTCGAGCAGGACGAGCCGCCCGGGTTCCCCGGCGGTGTCGTCGTAGCGGAGGTCGGCACGGGACGCACCGCGACAGCCGAGCGCGTGATGAGCCGCGGCGGCAATTTCCATCGCCTGGGAGTAGACCGCCGGGTGCAGCAGGGCGGGGATGACGTGACGGGAACCGCCGGGGGCGTATTTGGCTTCGTAATCGTAAAAGCCTTCGGCCGGACGGATTTCGGTGACCGCCAGCGGCTCGCCGCCCATGACACCGACGGTGAGTTCCCGGCCGGGGACGAATTCCTCGACCAGGGCGAGCGGGCCGAAGTTCCAGTCGGCCGTGATTTCGGCCAGCCGGTTGTCGCCTTCGTGGACAATGGCGACGCCAACCGAAGAGCCCTGGTTCGGCGGCTTGACGACGAAGGGGCGCGGCATCGGGTCGCTTGCGGCGAGGCTTTCCACGGAGACGAGCACGTGATGGGCGACGGGAAGGCCGGCGGCGGCAAAAGCGGCCTTGGCAGCGACCTTGTCCATGGCGAGCGCCGAGGCGCGGACGCCGGAATGGGTGTAGGGAATGCCGAGCCAGTCGAGCACGCCCTGGATCGTGCCGTCTTCGCCGAAGCGGCCATGCAAGGCGTTGAAGACGACATCGGGTGGCGGGGTGAGGGCGGCGATCAGCTCCCGGAGATCGTGGCTGACGGTGATTGGCACGACGTCGAAGCCGGCCTCGATCAAGGCGGCCGTGACCTGGGCGCCGGTCGAGAGGCTGACCTCCCGCTCGGCGGAGATGCCGCCCTGGAGCACAGCGACCCGCTTCACTGTGTCCGCTCCCGGGAGGGGATTCCCAGGCGGCGGATCTCCCATTCGAGGGTGATGCCGGTCGCGGCGCGCACGCGCGTCCGCACCTCTTCGCCGAGGGCCTCGAGATCGGCGGCGGTGGCACCGCCGGTGTTGATCAGGAAGTTGCAGTGCTTCTCACTGACTTCCGCGGCGCCGCGCCGCAGGCCACGGCAGCCGGCGGAGGCGATCAACTCCCAGGCCTTCATGTCCGGGGGATTGCGGAAGGTGGAGCCGCCCGTGCGAGCGCGCACGGGCTGGGTTGCCTCACGCGCTTCCTTGATGTCGGCCATGCGCCTGGCGATGGTTGCGGGGTCTCCGGGTTGGGCGCGCAGGCCTGCGCGCACGACGACGGCGCCGGGAGGCAGGGACGATTGGCGGTAGGCGAGCGAGAGTTTCGCGGAAGAGAGCCGGATCGCCTCGCCTGAACGCGTGACGATCTCGGCCCATTCGAGAATCTCCTTCAGCTCGCTGCCATAGGCGCCGGCGTTCATGGCGACGGCGCCGCCAATGCTTCCGGGGATGCCGGAGAGAAATTCCAGGCCGGCGAGGCCGGCGGCGGCGGCGGCTTCGGCGACACTGACATCGAGCGCCGCGGCGCCGGCGAGGACCCGGTTTCCGTCCACGGTGACGGCGCCGAAGCCGCGGCCGCCCAGGCGAATGACGACGCCGGGGATGCCGCCGTCGCGGATGATCAGATTGGAGGCGGCACCGATGACGGTGAGCGGCACCTCTGGCGGGAGGGCGGCGAGAAAGGCAGCGAGATCTGCGGCATCCTGGGGTCGGACGAGCACTTCCGCCGGGCCGCCGACGCGGAACCAAGTGAAGGAGGCGAGGGGAGCGGCAGCGGCGAGGCGGCCACGCAGCGGCGGCAGGGTTTCGATGAGCGGAGGGGGGAGCAAGGCCGCGCTCATCGTCTGGCCACTCCAGCGGCGCGCGGCGCGGCCTGAAGGAGGGTGAGCTGGGCGGGGAGCGCGTTCGCCCATTGGGTGATGGAGCCGGCACCCAAGCAGACGACGAAATCGCCGGCGTGTGCGATCGCGTGGACCATTTCGGGCAGATGCCCGGGGTCGGACAGCGGAACGACGCTTTTGTGGCCGCGCGCGCGGAGGCCTTCGACCAGCGCGTCGCGCGTGACGCCGGGGATCGCTGCCTCGCCGGCCGGATAGACATCAGCCACGATCACTGTGCCGGCGTCGTTCATGCAGGTGCAGAACTGATCGAACAGCGACGACAGGCGGGTGTAGCGGTGCGGCTGAACGACCGCGATGACCTCGCGCGCGCCGGCCTGGCGAGCGGCCTTGAGCACGGCGGCGATCTCGACCGGGTGGTGGCCATAATCGTCGATAACGGTGATGCCGCCGACCTCGCCGGTCTTGGTGAAGCGGCGCTTGACGCCGCGGAAGGCGGCGAGCGCGCTTTGCAGGGTGGCCTCCGGGATATCCATTTCCAGCCCGACGGCGAGGGCCGCGAGCGCGTTCTGAACATTGTGCGCACCGAGCATGGGTAGCCGGAACGGGCCGTGACGGCGGGTGCGCCGGGTCTGCCGATCGGTCGTGGCGATTTCGAAGGTGGCGCCGAGCCGGTCCGCGATGATGCGTTCGGCGCGGAGATCGGCCTGGAGGGAAAAGCCGTAGGTAATCAGGCGACGATCCGAGAGGGTGGGGATCATCTGCTGGACGCCCGGATGGTCGAGGCAGAGCACGGCGAAGCCGTAGAAGGGAATGTTGGCGACGAATTGCCGATAGGCCTCCTGCATCGCCTCGACGGTGCCCCAGTGGTCGAGATGCTCGGGGTCCATATTCGTGACGACGGCGATGACGGCCGGCAGCCGAAGGAAGCTGCCGTCGCTTTCGTCCGCTTCCGCGACCATCCAGTCTCCGGCACCGAGACGCGTGTTCGTGCCGTAGGCGTTGACGACGCCGCCATTGATGACGGTTGGATCGAGGCCGGCTGCTTCCAGCACGGCGGCGATCAGGCTGGTGGTGGTGGTCTTGCCGTGGGTGCCGCCGATCGCGATCGACCAGCGCAGCCGCATCAGTTCGGCGAGCATCTCGGCGCGGCGAACGATCGGCAGGAAGCGCTGGCGGGCGGCGAGGATTTCCGGATTGTCAGGGCGAACGGCACTGGAGACCACGATCACCTGCGCAGCGCCGAGATGTTCGGCGGCGTGACCGATGGCGATCGAGATGCCGGCGGCGCGCAAGCGGCTGATATTGGCGCTTTCGGCGATGTCGCTGCCCTGCACGGAATAGCCGAGATTGTGCAGGACCTCGGCGATACCGGACATGCCGATGCCGCCGATGCCCACGAAATGGATGGGGCCGATGGAAAGTGGCAGGGCCCTCATGTGCCGCTCCTCCGCGCGATCAGCGCCGTGACAAGGTCGGCGAGGGCTTCCGCGGCGTTGGGCCGGCCGAGGC
>Ga0335075_10007265_pt1 | contig 17042 bp, 14 predicted proteins | sample Lox_Sample_24_FD_206723 | JGI IMG/M metagenome (GOLD analysis project Ga0335075, IMG submission 206723) | Soil microbial communities from Loxahatchee National Wildlife Refuge, Florida, United States - Lox_Sample_2.4 | ecosystem: Environmental > Terrestrial > Soil > Wetlands | place: USA...
CCCTAGCTTCCTCGTCGACGTCGTCACTTCTAGGACGAATACTGCTAGCTACTAATTAAATAATTTGCCGGCCTGCTTCCAGGACTCTAATTTGGGGCATTATAGGCATTTATAGCTTAGGAATCAATATTAAAGAGATTTTAACATGGCCTGAGTTCGGAACGGAAAAGATCATATCAACCTTTGCGGGCTCGAAGCCATCTGTGCCTTTCTCTTCAACCTCCTTCTCATATCCGATGGCAGAAAGCTCCTTGTAAGGACCTATCCCACCCATAAGCTTTACGGTTGGTTTGAAGTGAGGTCGATCGGTTGCAATAGAGGTCTCAACTACGGATGGGGCCATTTTGCTTTTCTGGACGGTATGTCCTCGTATTTCGGTTTCTTCTCGTCTCTATATATCATTCCTGATAACCCACTAATGTATTGCGCATCTACATGGTAACTATGGCGTATACCCAACCTCTGGTAGTCCTAGGGGATATCCTGAAATTCATCTGGTGTACCGTAGTGCTGGCGATAAAACCATTGATAAGTTTTTCGAAAACCGCACGTCCACTATTGCATGGCACTCAGATGTCTCTTATGAGGAGCAACCACCAGGAACAACCTTCTTGTACATTTTCGACAAGCCCGAGACTGGAGGCGATACCATCTTTGTCAACCAGGCGGAAGCTTACAACAGGCTGAGCACAGCATTTCAGCAAAGATTGCACGGTCTCAAAGCTTTGCACTCAGGGGTTGAACAGGTGGAGGCTTCGAAGGCGAGGGGTGGTATTGTGAGAAGGGAGCCTGTAATAAACGAACATCCTGTTGTCCGAACGCACCCGATAACGAAGGAAAAGGCACTTTACGTAAATAAACAATTCACCTGAAGGGTTGTTGGCTTTAAGTCGGAGGAGTCTGACACTCTCCTCAACTTTCTGTATGACCATTCCGCCTTTGGAGCGGACTTTCAGGTTCGAATCAAATGGGCCGAAAGAACGGTAGTTGTATGGGACAATCGCGTTACGCTTCACTCAGCTTTAGTTGATTGGAGTAGTGGCCAAAGAAGACACCTGGCTAGAATCACCCCACAAGCGGAACGTCCCTTCGAGACTCCTTTCGATGCGTGAGGAAGATCTTGACAATTCAGGTAGTAGTACTTGCCAGATCTCACTAAATGATGCATTTCCACTGCATTTTAGCTTGATTAATCCCCTGAATTGATTAATTATTCTGCGATGTGTTAGTCTGTGTATCCTGTAGCTTCGTTGCTCTTCCGTACCTTCAGGACAAGAACGTGGGAATAATTTCTAACTTCTTTCGAGCTTCTTGCTCCTCTTTAACTCGTCGGAGCCTGCCCTGTTCAAGCCTCTTCGCGATGCGTTCCCGAACATTTACAGATGCACGGGATGAGGTATCGTCAATATCGTCATCCGTCGCCTTTAGAGAGCTCGCTGTAACAGATGATTCCATGGTTCTGGAGGGTATATTTTCTGGGTTTTGCTGTATAAGATAAGAACTGGGCGTCACTGTGAATTTTGTTGACCTATTAGATGTAGGACGAAAACGAGATCGTATGGGCGCATCCAAGTCATCGTCATTACCATCACTAGAAGATTCGCTAGGATCTCGTTTTCGAGGCTTAGCTTTCTCGTGATTCACTTCGAATGACTCCAAACCAGGCGAAGATGATAGAGAATGCTTAAATGACTTCTGGGAACGGGGCTTGTCGAAGCCCACCGCAACTCGTGTGGAAATTGTGGTTACTATTTTACTTAGCGAAGCAGCGGATTTCCGTGGGCTTTCCATGAGACCATGGAGCGCAGTACCAAGCCAAGCGCTGCCATTACCATCCGAATTCTCGTCACTTCCAGACCCTTGGCCTTGTTTCCAGAGGAGACCCTGCACTGCAGCAGCTTGTTTCTTCGCCCTTGCAACACTTTCCACTTTTCGTCGCGTCTCATCAGGCATTCTGACGGTAATGGGTCTAGAAATCGAGTTGATCACTGCTGCGTTCTGTGATTTTGCAGCGTTTTTCATCCTTTGATACTCTGCTGCATGGAGATGCTGAGTGAATTGCTTAGCCACGTCAAGAAATTCATCTTCAACCATGCGGAATCGATCATCTCTATCAAGACCTTCCTCCATTAAGCTACATCTCATGAGCCCAGAAGACAAGCCGAGATCAAAAAATCAGAACGACATACCTTTCCGACGGCGGTCCTAGAGTAAGTGGCGGCGAAGCTATATGCGAGCAATCCTTAGCAAAGAGCACATCTAGTCGTCATGACTCAAAACCCCTACCCCGCACATCGAGAGCTTTCTCTCTCCCCGATACTCCTCCATTTTCATCGCCTATATCGGAACTTGGTTCAAGCACTCTTCGACGCTTTGCACGTGGTGCAACATTCCGTGGTGAACGTGTAGCCTGAGGCGTGCTAGTTCTCGATCTCTTAAGCCAAGGAAGTGTTCTTGTCATGACGAGCTGTCTCCTTCAGCCATGAATGCCAGGAGCAAGTATGAGTTGACTCAGTGACAAATACCAAATTACACTTCCTCTGCGTATATTTAGTAACCTATGCGATGGTCTTTGGCTTTGGATCCACATTTACGGAGATGGTACTCACTGCAATGACGTCAGCCTTGGAAAACCATCAAAAAAGTATTGTAATGGGAATATCTACTACCGAGACGAATTTTCGGGGATTCAAAACAACTTTTGTTAGAGTCATGGACAATGGAATACAGAAGTAAATAGGGAATTATGGTGAAGGAGGGAATTACTTTGGTATCAGTTGGGCCGACGTATCTCCGACCAAAGCGACAGGGATGCTCGAATATTGACAGGTGCAGACAAAATAGGCAGATAGGCAGATTACTGCTCTACCTTCGCTGGCCGAATCATACCATATGCCAAGAAGCACATCTACTTCCATCGGCTTCTTCAAAATAATTCCTGCTACTTTGCTCTGCAACTTTATGAAGGTCTGTTCGCGATGGGCTGAAGTTCCCTCGCTCGTTCGTGTAAGTTTTCCCACCCCAAATTTCGTATAACTTTCGTTCAACAATCATCTTCTAAGGTCTTCGTTAACACATCCATAGACTGTATCCAGGCTCTGGCTCTTTTCATCGTCAACTTCCCTCATAGCTATGTAAGTATGGCGTCAATGTTTCGAAAACCAGGCGAAGCTACTTCTACCGATGAGAGTCACGTGACCGAATACGAAGCGTTCAAAGACAAAAGATTGAAGTCAAAAGCCACAAGAGACCATGGATCAAAGCTCGCAGAACATACTAGGGCCTTAACAACTGGGCGCTCCTCTGCGCCTGTCGTCGCATTTCCCAACTTGACGCAGCACCAGCGCGAGAGCCTGTTTCACCTATCCCTACTCGAGCTACAGTGTAAGGTTTCAGCAAAAGACATGTTAAACAAGTCACGTGAGGCCAACGATCATTTGCCAGACGACCACCCGGAAGTCAAGTCACTAACAGCACTACTTTTTGCTCCGCTTGCAAAGGAATGGACAGACAAGACAGGGCTCTCTCCGGATTTAACTGGAGAGAATGCGGCAGGATTCAGAGATGCGTTGACCACGAGCTTTAAGGATTACCTTAGCAAAGCTGCAGCAAAAGAACTTCGTGAACTTCGTGAATTAGAGCCATCTTCATCTCCAAAAGCCATATCTGCCAACTTGGTCGGATTCAGGGTAACTTCCCAAGGCAGCCCATTGTCTCCTAATGTCGGAGGTGGCTCGGCCCCATCACTCATTTCAGGAGCGAACAGAAGTCCGTTCAAAATAGAGTCTGTCTATGAGAGTGAATACCACGAGATATCAACTCTTGGGCAGGGAGGTTATGGCCAAGTCTTCAGAGTTCGCAATCATTTGGACAAGCAGGAATATGCAATCAAGAAGATTGTGATTACTTCGCAACGGGTTAAGAGATACATGGAAGCAGACCAGGTGGATGCTCTTCTTGCCGAAGTTCAGACATTGGCTAAGCTCAATCACATGAATATTGTGCGGTATTTTCATGCATGGATCGAGTACAAGACACACGATGTCCAGGCGACTTCTACGGCAGTCACTCAAGAGCGATTGGATAATTTTCGAATGCTACCAGAACCAGAGACGCAGGAGACTGGCCCAGGGTACGAACTCACCGATAGCCTGGGAACTGGGCAGCTGAAAACCGCCAGCGAGTACGGTGGAGACCATGGAATTTCACAGGATTTTAGGCCGGCTCTGGATCAAGAAATATATGATGATAACGTCGTGTTCGGATATTCTTCAGCGCACCATAGTCAGGATCCTCATGTCGACTCTGGCCGTGTCCGACGTGCGAGCCATACCACGACAATCTCAAATATAACGCTACAGACTTCAATGCTAAGTGTTGCTGAGGATGACGAAGATCCAGAAATTGAGAACATTCCTCGCGCCACGGAGGAGATAGGTGTCTCACTATCTAAGGCGGATCTATCCGCAATGCGCGTTGTTATGGAACAGCCAGTGCAGTCCGAATACTTCGGACCAGATATTACGCTTTTTATTAAGATGTCATTACATCCGATGACTTTGTCAAGGTACCTGTCTAGGGAACCGATAAAGGACGGTGGTCCCACAGAAATTCGCCATTGCTTCCATCGAGATCCTTCGGTCGGCATCTTAGGTGCTATACTTGATGGCTTGGACTACCTTCATAGCCAAAGAATAGTTCACCGAGATATCAAGCCAGCCAACATTTTCCTGTCCATTCATGAGGATAAACCACCTGCACTCGAAGGTTGTGTAAATATCAAGAGTTGTTCCGAATGCTCCCATTCAGACACATCAAAACACACATACATTACTCCATGCATTGGGGACTTCGGATTGATTGCCGAATACAAAGAACCCTTGAAAAGACCGGATTCTAATTCAGAAATTCCCCTCTTCGAACCGTCTCGGCTCGCAGCCCTTCAGCAAAATCCAGTTGGCACAATGTTCTATCGACCCATCTCCATGCCAAAGGAAGAGCCTGTCATATGTCCGAAACTAGATGTCTACAGTCTTGGCGTCATAGCTCTTGAGTTAATCCACAAATTTGACACAAAGTCAGAGCGTGCAACTGTCCTATCTAATATCAAGCAAGGTATCTTACCGGCTGACTTTGAGGACCACGTCATGGCTGCCGGTATCAAGTCCATGGTCCGTGAGGAGAGGGACAGCAGATGGGATTGTGCTGTTGTGCGCAAGTGGCTGGAAGAAATGCAGGGGAAAGGAAAAGGGATGGTGTAGATGGGCGCTCTTGTTATAAGGATCATAGCGACGGAGTACCCAAAGGACATTTGCAAATCGGTTACATGTAATAAATGCAACTACTATCGGTGCAGGTCAAATATGCAGTTAGAGAAAAAGGAAGGTCTGTACACTCTCAGGAAGGTGTGCCCTAAGTGTTACTTCTTTCATCAAGCTGTAGAAGCGTGCCTGCCTTGGTCCATCCACCATGATGAGAGATTTTTCTGTTTCAAGATTTGTCATCTTCCCTTTCTCATTGCTCATCATTCTTTCCCGATCAGTCATTCATTCAATCGTCACTTTGCATATTCATTACTACCATCATTGCAGGTTTCCTGCAAGACTGCGGGTAACAGCTCTCTTGAGCCAACAGAGCCGTTCTCGAGGCCCTCGTTAAATCATAGAAAGTATACCACTGATATCAAACTTAGTGGAGACGGGACAAAAGCCATCCTAATCCTGACACATGCAGCACTGCAAGCCCTGGCTCGTTTCCACGTTCCCTGACCTTTGTGGATCCTATCTCCGCGGTGATTAAAGAGAGCTCTACCGAACTGCTTCCACTGACAATCTCTTCCAATGCTTTCAACAATGCCACATCTTTATATGCGGAAAGCGCAGGCCTGAGGCCGCTCGACGAAGAAGTATATCGACTTTGGCAGATTGAAGACCCTCACGGAAAAGGTTGGGAGGTGTTTGATCTTCCCAACGCTACCAGAGCCAAGCTATACAATTACTATATTAGTCGTGTGCGGATGTTGAGAGTTCTTCGTGACCAAAGCAGAAATATGACCGGTTTGCCAATTCATTCCGAAAGGACCATGCCTTACTGAATGTCTTGACTAGGAATAACTGGGACTCAAGGTGGTGGACAACAATGATCAATGACCTCAAATACCTTGAGGGTGTTTCGCTCCTCAAAGCAAGACGCAGAGATGCGAAGGTATGTTAGCACCCTTTATCAAATCAAGGAAGTAGGCAACTCGTTAATTGCACAAAGTCAAAGCGCCAAAATATCTGGTCCAAAATCAAGGGCAAGATCAGACGAGTCTGCTTGTGTGGCGACAATAGCCATGACTTTGTTTGTCATCACACGATAAATTTAAATTTACCTTGGCTTGTCAACTACAATTAATAGGTGACTAGGTTCTTCCATACCCTAGGCGAAAAAAAAATGCGTTATATATGGTCAAAATTGAGCTCGATACAGTTCCACGCTTCAATGTCGACATAGACGTGCTAGCTTCCGCTGTTTATAATGCTGCAAAGTATTCCAAAAATGGTCAAAGGATCGTCAAGTTCCATTTTCATAAGACAGCGCCGATAGAGCGTGAACGTATCAAAGGGATTGTGTGCCTTTTGGCGAAGTTAGAGGCACGGGATGTAAAGTTACACGTGGTGGGTTAGAAGCCCAGGACGAATGTCAGAGGGAATGGGCTAAGAAATCGAGAGCTTCCCAGACGAAGTGGTTGTATAATTTTGCCACTGGACCACTTGGACGTGCTTAATGGAGCTCCGTATCCATAGCGAGTCTATCGCATATCGTTTTGTTAACAGCAATGTGTGGGCGGCGTTGAGTCACTTGCCATCAAACTACAAGTTTTCTCCATCTATGCGTATGTACGAATATGATACAGCCCCTGCTGAATGATCACCTAGCGGATGAGGAGCAATTCTTTCAATAAATGTGCAGCATCAAGAAGTCATGATCGAGCCATGAATCGCAACATAGAGGGAGCCGCAAGAAAACGGAATCGTAATGTATGCCAAATAGACGGGACTTCGGATTCTTCTCGTGTCTAGTAAACTCCAGCTTAGCAGCCTAAGTTTAATACTAGTTTAGAGCATATACTCAAACCGAGTAGTGTTCAATCCCAAGTCCGCTTTTGCCACTAGTGTTTCCTGAGCCTCGTCACCAACCTTACCATACGCCGATTCCTTTGCCGCATTTTCCCTCTTTAAATACACACGTAAACATATAGCTAGAACGGATACAAGAACCATGGCTCCTGCGCATATTGACATTCCCTTCACGTACATTGGCGCGTCGGAATCGGGATATAGCCTTGTGCCAACTAATGGGCCACACTGGCCGATGATCTGTAATATTGCAAAGCCTGCGCCTTGCTTTGATTCTGATTCTTGGTTGTTGATCGTCCAGGTAATGATGATAGTGATGACGCTAAAAAATCCTATTGCCGCAGGATAAATCGCGGCGTATCGCCACCATGTCCCTAGGCCGACGGTTCCGGCCATGGCGATAAATGCATAGCCAGAAGCGGATAATAAGGCATGGAAACACACAAAATAGCTTCGGTTTCGAAGTCGGTCAGAGAACCATGCTGTCAAGATGACGATGATGAACGAGGTGAGGTAGGGCGGTGCGGAGAGGGCTTGAGATGCAAGGGCTGAATTGCCCATGTCTCGAATAATTGTGGGAAGAAAGACTGGCATTGAGGAGAATGCCATATTTGTACAGAAAAACATAACTGCTGTGAGGTAGGACTTTGGGTCGACCAATGTTTGTAAGATCTCGCGCCATTTAATACCCCTTTTACCTATTTCGGCTTTAGGGTCCTTCTCCCTACGCAGCCGCAAGCATGCAACCTTCTTTTCACGCTTCGTGAGGAACTTAGCCTTCCCAGGTCCATCAGGAATAAGATGCCATGCTATGACGGCAACGACAACGCTCGGGAAGCCTTCAACTAGAAACAATAACCGCCAGGGAGCAATGGGTCCATGTTCTCCAACTTTCAGGATCAGCCATGCCAAACTACTAGCGAAAGAGGTGGCCAATGGGGCGGCAGATATGAAGAAACCGGTACGGAGCGCAAGTTCATGTCTTTTGAAAAAGAAAGAAAGGAAGTAAGGTATGCCAGTAAAGCCAGCTTCCCCAATACCCAGTAAGAAGCGGAGCGTTATGAGGACCGGAAATGACGTGGCGCATGATTGGAGAGAAGCCGTGACTCCCCATGAAAGAACGATGATTGCAACATATATATGGGCGGGTATGATCTTCCACAGAAGACTCATCCACTCGAAAACGATATAGGCAATATAGAACGCCGTGAGGACCCATTCGTATTGGGCGGAACTAAGTTTGAGGTCGACCTCTAGGCCCGCTATTCGAGCGTTGCCAATATCTGTAGCAATTAGCTTATGAGTTGTTATGAGGCTGATAGAGCTCAAATATAGAGACATACTGGACCGGTCAAGGAAGCTCAACATGTATAGCAATGCAACGAACAGCACCAATCTCCTATCAAATTTCCTAATAACTACGCGCTCTTCATCTGGAGTATACAACTGGTATGACTGCGTCGTAGATGCGCTACCTCTACGCCGAGGGTGTGGTTCTTCGTCATCCCGATCCAACCCTGCACCCTGCGATTTTTCAGGATCTCTCCGTCGCAATGGAATGCTATGCCCGAGCTCGCCGTCCTTCAAATCGAGGTCCGAGTCTTCTGAGTCCGACTCGGGTGTCAGTCGTGTTGTCTGGGAGCCTGTGCTTGAGTTGGATGCAAGTGAATCGCCCGCTTGCTCTCCAGACGGTCCGTCGTTGTTGGTACCCATTCTGAGTCAAAATGTCGAGCCGAGGAGCGCAGACCCGCAGCTGCACAGCTATCATCGATCAATATATGATTGCACCATTGATGAGACCCTTATATATCGTCAGGCATTTCCGCATAAGCAGTAAGCCTCAGATATGTCGAACAGGCGTCGTAAGGGGACGTGCGCCAACTAAAGGGTCACAGCCTCGTCTCGGCTTATATAGTTCTCAAGGCAAAGTTGCCGAGGACTTCGAACAAAGTCTCTTGAGAATTTACTGTATACAAGAGTAAAACATGTGGGTGTCAAGAGTTCCACTCATCAATGAATGAACATGTATTTATTTCTTCAATTCTATACTAAGCTTGATCAACGCTTTAACCCCGATTGCCCAGAGCACTTCTGTAGCACATAGTTGTTAGTTGTTGGAAACGCCAATCCCTTCGATGCTCAGTTATCTAACTCTTCATCATTGTTTTCATGATCATTATTGTCCTCGTCACCCTTATTGGCGTCAAACCAGCCGCCGAAGTCAAGTTTCATCAATAGTCGATCCACCCTGCTCATCTTCTGCGGTATATAAGCCGTCTCTTCAAACATAGCATCGAGAGCTACATCATATCGGTCGTCTTTTTCCTGATCGATGTCTTGTAAGCTTTGAATGAGCAGTTCTATTGCGCCTTTCACCCGCCCAGTTATGACCGCAAGTTGTTCTTCGACATCCTTTTCCTCCTTGTGAAAGTCTGAAAATGCGTCAACCACTCCGTCATCAGCTTCTAGATCGAGAGATTGCCAAATGGAGTGAATCCGATGCACCAACGCAACCAGGTGGTCAATTTGTTGTAAGAGATGATATAGAGGTTCTGTAAATGAATCTTTTGTGAGTAACAAGTCTTGAGTTAAGGAGTCTAGGTATCTTTTATGCGCGTCGGAAAGTGTTTGAGGGTCATGATTTGATTGGATATTTGACTTGGCTGTTGACGTCGGAAGCGTCCCGGCTGCCGCCCAGAGATCTTCTCGAGCCTGCGCGCTTACAGCCGATGCTGGCCTTGACGGAAATCCCGTCAGCCATTGTTGGAAGCTGTTCCATGCACCATTGAGTATTTCTCCGTGTAAATACGCCTCTGTCTCCCCCAGGAGGAATAGGGCGGCACTACTGGTTGCCCATACGCTACGTATTCTCATGCCACGATCTCTTGCTCGCGCCCGGAGTTTGTGAACTATTACATGACCAGCAGCAGTACTACCATACGGTGGTGCAGGCGGCGCAGGATGATGACGCCGTAACGAGGTGACCTTCCAAAGGTCGCTCAAGCGAATATGAGCACGACGAATTGAGAGTAGGTATGAATTGATCGTTGAGTACGTCTGAACTTCAGCAGCGGTGAGGAATAAATCGAGCGGGGATGGGATCTCGAGGGTCAATTGTGTCGACACAGATAGGAGAAGATTATCGAAAGGTGTTCGGACTAGCGAACGTGGTGCCTGCGGGGCGGTAGACGATGCTGGCCTTTGAGGAGTAGCGGACGAAGAGTGTTTGACAATGTTAAAATGAATGAGGTCACGAGCAAGCTCCAAGTGTTCTTCGTTGTCGTTATCACCTTTCAAAGATGCCATCGCCGCCCATGTTCTAGCCAGAACCGCTGAAACTTCTCCATTCTTTACTACGACATCGCCCAATCTATCTCTCTTGTCATAGGCCAAGTTGTCCGCTCGGCGCCACCGACTACGAATTTTCTCATCTGCCTCGCTGATCAAGGTTACGGCAAATTCGCCTCGGCCCAGAAGGAAAAACTCATGGAATAGGGATAATATTTCCGAGATTCGACTCATTGGTAAGAGCTTTTCAAGAGCGTTACGAGATAGAGACTGGCGAATGTCTGTAATTACGCTTGAAAGACTTGATGCGGTGATTGGGAAAGATAGCGATGATAGTAATCGGAGATGTGACGGTACAAGGCCAAGTGAGTCGTGAGAAGATGATGCCCCTTTCACCCGAATATGATTAAGAGACCTGCCGATGAAGAGAATCGACGCAGCGGCTGAACTGCTCACAAACCCAGGACATAATTCGGACTTAATGCCATATTCCTGATAGTAGTCAGCAAATCTGGAAGAATTTATACTGTAATGATAAGGAACTTTTGAGGAAGTAAATGTAAAGACGCCAATATCATCTTGCTAAAGAGTCTGTTAACAAAGGAGAACATTAAAGATGCCGCTCTGGATATTTCAGATCTGCTATAGATCATTGACCGTTTTAACGAGCATAATTACGTGGCAATTAAACATACCAATCCGTCATCATTTTCTCTTCCATGAATGAAGAAATCTCCCCGTCCAGAGAAGGGCAGACGACCGTACAAGATCCATGCAGAAGCTTGCCTTAACCAAGCTGTCTCAGCAACTTTGGTAAGATGCAGAGCAACTTCTTCAATATCAGAATAACCCGTCTGCACCGATTCACACAATTTGTCAATAATTCGAGCTCCAGTATTACCATCCTTCATCATGAATTGTGTTATTTCCCAAAACCATTCCATACGTCGCGTCCATTCTGAAAACTCTCCCACAATAGCCGTCAGAGGGACAATATTGTAAGCGCCGACGCTTCCGGAGTCCTTCTGAAGGATGCCATTTTCCACCTCCAGCACTTTCCGCTGAAACTTGGCTAAGTGTGTTGACTTGATAGACAATGCAACCGCTTGGCATATACATGAGGTATGCGTAGAGACGACTCCGTCTGTATGAACGAGCAATTTGCAGTGCAGATCCGTCAGATACGCGACAGAAGCTAGTAGAGCTTTTTCAGAGGGAGATAGAATTAAGTGCGAAGTTGTATTTGCGGCATTAGTAGTGAAGAGAGGCGAGGGGTGACCACTAAGGGAGAGGAGTATTTCGTGGAGCATCTCCTAGAGAACAGTCAGTAAGGTTCGCGGCTATTGTGCTTTATTTCGTACGCTCTAATACCCTCCTTGGGATGCTGCACGCTGCAAAGATCTCGAAACAGGGTACCTAGGAGTCTGAAACAGCACATTGATATCAATCACATGGCGGAGAGATAATTTCGAAAGACAACAAGCGTCGCATCGATTTAGGGCTTCTAACACTTACTCTTAAAGTGCTGAGAGAAATGCGAGCGTTATCCTTAGAAAGGGCCCATGACAATACTCTCAAGAGAGACGCGGTCTTAAACGGGTGATACGCGATTCAGGCACAAAAGAGGGATTTTTGAGGCACCAAGGTGGGACATCCCTGCAGGTGGGCGAAGTTGATATGTCATTCGGTTCGCCGCCTTTCTAGAGTCATACTGAGCATGAATGTTTCAAGTGCTTCAGCCTTGAGCAATTCTGCCTAGAACAGATCACAAGCAGCTTTCAAAGTTCATTTCCAAAAATCACATACGATTCAGAATTTCAGCAGTCTTTAATACTCTCTTACGAAAATCACGATCGAGCTTGAGCTTGGCCATCCTACACTGTATCTGCCGCGTGCCCATTATTCACAATTCCGCCCCTCGCAGATAGTAGTGACCTTGTCAAGCTGGGGAAGCGTAAAGCTTCTAGTGAGGAACTCTCTCGTCCAGAGAAAAGAATCCTGATGGTAAATCATCCTTTCTTAGCTTTTTGTTTGAGTCTGGTCATCCATCCTGAGTTGTTAGCTACTCAACCCACCAGCCGTTGATACAGTCCTTGACAGTAGCTGAATTTCTTTACAGAATACCATGTCATCCAACACAGATATGGAGTCAAAAATGCAGGTGGACGAGACTGGTCGTGGTAATGGCGAAATCGATGAATCTCTCTACAGTCGGCAACTCTACGTACTAGGGCATGAAGCTATGAAACGCATGTCCGCATCGAACATTCTGGTTGTTGGTCTTAAAGGACTTGGTGTTGAAATCGCAAAAAACATTGCTCTTGCAGGTGTGAAGAGCCTTGCCCTTTACGATCCCGAAAGAGTAGTCATTTCAGACCTCTCTTCGCAGTTCTTCCTTCACACAGAGGATATTGGAAAACCAAGAGATGTTGTGACTGTGCCTCGAGTAGCTGAGCTCAACGCTTACTCGCCGGTTTCTGTTCATAAAGCCTCTAGGTAAGCCAACCGTCCCCCTTCTATGACTCCTCGCCACTAATGTCTGTAGTTTGACCTCAGACCTTTCTCAACTGGACAGCTACCAAGTCATCGTTCTCACCAATACTCCTCTCAAAGATCAAATCGTTATAGGCGACTATTGCCATCAAAAGAACATCTACCTCGTTGTTGCAGACACATATGGTCTCTTCGGGTCGATATTCTGCGACTTCGGCAAGAACTTTACAGTCATTGACTCTACCGGAGAGGCACCTGTCAGTGGTATCGTGGCGGGTATTGATGAAGAAGGTCTGGTTTCTGCGCTAGACGAAACTAGGCACGGCCTTGAGGATGGAGACCATGTTACTTTCATGGAGTTGGAAGGCATGGAACCATTGAATAATGCGGAACCCCGGAAGGTCACAGTCAAAGGTCCCTACACATTCTCCATTGGAGATGTCTCGGAAATGGGCCAATATAAGCGCGGTGGGATGTTCACACAGGTCAAGATGCCTAAATTCTTAGATTTCAAGTCACTGTCTGCTTCGCTCAAAGAGCCAGATTTCTTGATCTCTGATTATGCAAAATTCGATCGGCCACAGCAGCTGCATATTGGCTTTCAGGCACTCCAGGCTTTCATGGAATCACATGGGCGTCGCCCTAGACCATTCAACGATGAAGATGCGGCTGTAGTTATTGGTTCTGCGAAAACGTTCGTGGAGCAGGAGAAGATGGACGTTGAGATTGATGAAAAGTTATTGAAAGAACTAAGTTATCAAGCTCAGGGTGATTTAAGCCCAATGGCAGCCTTCTTCGGGGGTCTTGCAGCTCAGGAAGTCTTGAAGGCGGTGTCCGGCAAATTTCATCCTATCCATCAGTGGATGTACTTTGACTCGATTGAGTCATTACCGACCTCTTCCAAACGATCGGAAGAACTATGCAAACCGCTTAACTCTCGATATGATGGTCAAATTGCTGTCTTCGGCCGAGAGTTCCAGGAGAAGCTGGCAAACACTAACGAATTCCTTGTCGGCTCAGGCGCTATTGGATGTGAGATGCTGAAGAACTGGGCTATGATTGGCCTTGGTGTAGGTCCGAAGGGCAAGATCACGGTGACAGATATGGACTCGATTGAAAAGAGTAATCTAAATCGACAATTTCTTTTTCGACCTAAAGACGTAGGGAAAATGAAAAGTGAGTGCGCTGCAGTGGCCGTTGAGGCAATGAATCCGGAGCTTAAGGGCCATATCATGACGCTACGAGACAGAGTTGGGCAAGACACAGAACACATCTTCAATGAGCAATTTTGGGAGGCACTTCATGGAGTAACGAATGCGCTTGACAATGTGGACGCGCGTACCTATGTCGACCGTCGCTGTGTATTCTTCCGCAAACCCTTACTGGAGAGTGGAACGTTGGGAACGAAAGGGAACACTCAGGTCATCTTACCACACTTGACCGAGTCCTATTCAAGCTCCCAAGATCCTCCTGAAGTGTCATTCCCGATGTGTACGCTTAAGAGCTTTCCCAATAAGATTGAGCACACCATCGCATGGGCCAGGGAGCTTTTTGAAGGCTATTTCGTCAAGCCTGCCGAGACCGTAAACCTCTACTTGAGTCAGCCGAATTACATTGAGTCGACTATGAAGCAAGGTGGTAACGAGAAGGCAACGCTGGAGATGATCCGGGATTTCCTTGTGGCCGACAAGCCTCTCAGTTTCGAAGACTGCATCATATGGGCACGTCTACAATTTGAGAGGCAATACAATAACGCCATTCAGCAATTGCTCTACAATTTCCCTAAAGACTCGGTGTCATCGAGCGGCCAACCCTTCTGGTCCGGTCCTAAACGTGCCCCCGACCCATTAAAATTCGATCCTAAGAACGAGATGCACTTTGGATTTATAGTTGCTGCCGCTAATCTCCATGCTTTCAATTATGGCATCAACACCAAAGGTGTGGATGCTAATACGTACCAGAAGGTCTTAGATAATATGATCATTCCTGATTTCTCCCCTAATCCCGCTGTCAAGATACAGGCAGATGACAGTGAGCCTGTAAGTCATAGCCTCGCGTTCCTTTACTCTATCAAGTGTTAATCCTTCCAGGATCCAAATGCAAACACATCCAGCTTTGACGACAGCCAGGAATTACAACAACTTGCCCAAAGTCTTCCAGCTCCCAATAAAATGGCAGGATTCAAGCTACAGCCAGTCGAGTTTGAGAAGGATGATGATACTAACCATCATATCGACTTCATTACCGCGGCGAGCAACCTACGGGCGGAGAATTACAACATTGCAACAGCTGACAGGCACCAAACTAAGTTTATTGCCGGTAAAATTATTCCAGCAATGATTACGACAACGGCTCTAGTGACCGGCTTGGTCGGTTTGGAGTTTTACAAGATTGTCGACGGCAAAACAGATATTGAGCAATACAAGAATGGCTTTGTAAACCTTGCCCTGCCATTCTTCGGCTTTAGCGAACCTATTTCCAGCCCGAAAGGCGTCTACAAAGGCCCTAATGGAGACGTGACGGTGGACAAGTTATGGGACCGCTTTGAGATCGAAAATATAACGCTAGAAGAACTTCTCCAAGTTTTTGAGGAGAAAGGATTGGAGATCACGATGCTCAGCTCTGGAGTTAGTCTCCTATATGCCAGCTTTTTCTCTAAGGACAAGCTGAAGGACCGCTATTCGATGAAGCTGAGCGAGCTCGTGGCATCAATTTCGAAGAAGCCTATTCCTGAACACCAGCAGAACGTCATCTTTGAGATTTGTGCGGATGATCAGAGCGGCGAAGACGTGGAGGTTCCCTATATTATGATGAAAATGCGAAAGTAGAGAAGGGAAATTGGTGGGCTATTGTGGTATTCTCGGGTGTTTGCTTCGAGGTCTAGATATAAATGAGATCCATAAATGACGGTGTAAAAAGTCAAAGTTGCAATACTTTAGATAGAATGACACGCAAAGGAGTCCCCAATACAGAGTCCATCGAATTATGAACATGATCAGCATCTCAATCTTCGACCAGCTGCCTCCTGAAGATTTTTAGCTTCAATATTTTTGATTTCAACTTTAGAGATCATATCAGCGTGAATAAGCATTGCTAAGCTGGCTGTCAACTTAGTGGCTGTTGCCCACATTTCGTTGCCGAACCCGAGTTCGCTAGGGACAAGTTATGTCATCATTTCAAAGCTCCCATAACAATGTAACCCCGCTGTTGCCCCGCTACAAAACAAGCTCTCCTGTCTTCACATTTTCATGACTTCTTCACTTCGCCGAGCCAGAATTCTTGCACCCCAGTTGTCTTCGACATCAAGACCATTCAGCTCCACCACCAATTCTAAGATGGTTAGACCCAATTGCACCAAACTCAAATGACAAGCCCACTAATTCAGTGTAACGCAGGCTACTGAGCGAAAGATTACCAGTTGGGTAGATGACAATGACAAGACCGGAGAATTTAAGCGCGGGCAGTCTGTCTTTCGTAATTTCATATCGAGGGAGAAGGGCGCAGAATTCCCACCCGAGAAAGGCCGCTACCATCTCTATGTTTCCTATGCATGCCCATGGGGTACGTTTGAAGTCTAGTGGAGGAACGAAGCTAAAAATTTATAATAGCGCATCGGACGTTGATTGTACGGAAGCTGAAGGGACTGGAGGAGATCATTCCATTTACATCTGTATCTTGGCATATGCAAGCAAGAGGTTGGCACTTCGCTAGACCTGAAGATAAAGAACCAGGCGAGAACGTTACACCAGATCCCGTTGAGGGGCATGAGAACTACACACACCTACGAGTATCGACCAGCGTCCCCGAGAAACTCGCTTAATGCTAACGGAATAACAGGATATATACTTCCAAGTTGATCCCGAGTACAAAGGAAGGTTCACGGTACCAACATTGTATGATAGAAAACAAGGGAAGATTGTTAGCAATGAATCAGCTGATATCATCCGGATGTTCTATACAGAGGTGAGAGATCGATAGCTTGAGAAATTTCGTGGCCTAACGTATGATTCTTGGGTATAGTTCGACGACCTTCTCCCCGAGAAGTATAGGAATGTGGTGTTATACCCTGAAAACCTTCGGAAGCAAATTGACGAAACGAATGCCTGGACTTATGAAAATGTAAACAATGGAGTTTACAAA
>Ga0335075_10007268_pt1 | contig 17040 bp, 17 predicted proteins | sample Lox_Sample_24_FD_206723 | JGI IMG/M metagenome (GOLD analysis project Ga0335075, IMG submission 206723) | Soil microbial communities from Loxahatchee National Wildlife Refuge, Florida, United States - Lox_Sample_2.4 | ecosystem: Environmental > Terrestrial > Soil > Wetlands | place: USA...
TGCGGTCAGCTGGCTACCGGGCAGCAGAAGTTCCTCAGCGGCGGGCCGGCGGTCAGTGAGAATCCACCGGCATAGCGCGGCGAGCTGGTAGCTGATCAGCGGTGGCACCGCATCTCCGATGTGCCGGTACATATTGGCCAGCGTGCCGGTGAACTGGTAGTCGAGCGGGAAGCCCTGGAGCAGCGACATCTCCCTGACGGTGCACAGCCGGTCTTGCTCAGGATGGGCATAGCGGCCATTGCCGACGTGGCTGCACTCGCGCTTGATGGTGACGGCGGGCCGGTCCCACCACAACCGGCCGTACACATCGGGATGGCTGCCCAGATCGCCGCGGGCGGCACGGCTGGTCATCGCCGCGGTCAGCAATACGCTCGTGTCACGGCTCGCCCGCAAGTCAGCCCAGCCGCCACCGTCGTGCGGCACCGCGGCCAGCCGTCGCCGGCCACGCTCGGACCTGAAGGCAGGCGCGACGTGCAGCGGATCGGCCGGGTGCGACTGACCGGCAGCTACCGGCGGCAAGTCCCAGATCGCTCGCCGCACGTGCGTCGCCTTAGGGTCGACCCGCCAGCCCGCCCACAGGTCCGCCAGCCCGCGGACCCGAAGAGGGTTGCGGGCCGCGACGACGATTGCTCGCTCACGCCGTTGCGGCAACCCGAAATCGGTCAGGAAGTGCGTCGTCGCGGACACCTGATAGCCGAGATCGGACAGCCGCCGGTGCAGGCCGCGCAGATGCCCGCTGAACCGGCCGGTGACCAGCTCCCTGGCGTTCTCGATCAGCACGATTTCGGGGCGCAGCAGTTCTGCGTACTCTCCCACCCGGCCGACGAGCTGGTTGCGGCGATCATCGCGCAGGTGATTGCTGGCCACGGCACGAGAGAACCCTGTGCAGGGCGGGCACGCTGCGAGCACGACCGGGCGCTCCTTGTCCAGGCCCATGGCCTGGCATACGGAAGCCGGATCTGCCGCCGACAGGTCGGCGTCGACCGGTGTCAGGCCGATGTTCGCTGAATAGGTTGCATTGCAGCCGAGCGAGCCGGGACTGGCACTGGGCTTGCCCAGCTGCGCGTCCGCCGCCCCGATGAGCGTGAACCCGGCCTGGCGGCTGAATCCACAGCTCATCCCCCCGGCGCCGGAGAACAGGTCGATCACGGTCCACGGCTTCGTCAACGGCGACCTCCAGGTCGAACACTAGGAGGTTTTGCCGCCGAGCGCCCGGCGCCAGGCCGGCCAGCGCTAGCGCGCCGAGCGGCGGTCCTCGTCAAAGATCAGGTTCAGCAGCCAGCCGACGATGCCGACGATGATGGCACCCCAGAAGGCCGGCCAGAAGCCGGTGATGTGGAACGGCAGGCTGAGTTTGCCGGCGATCCAGCTGCAGAGCCAGAGCAGGAGCCCGTTGACTACCAGCCCGATCAACCCGAGCGTGAGGACGTAAAACAGGCAGCCGATGGTCTTCACGATGGGCTTCAGTACCGCGTTGACCACGCCGAAGATCAGCGCCACGAGGATGAGCGTGCCCGCCTTCGACAGCTCGCTGGCGCCGGTCAGCTCTATTCCGGTTATCAGCAAGTGAGCGATGCCGAGCGCAGCGGCGGGGATCAGGATGCGCAACAGGAGCTTCATGACGCCATCCTATGTCCCTAAAGCACACAAACTTCGCCAGCAAAATCCAGCCCGGCTAATAGCGAAGATGTTCGCATATGGCGTAGGCACCTGGGACGACACAGCGGCAGGTAGTAGACAGCACGGCACTGTGCTGCCACCATCGCTTCCGGGGATCGGACGCCGCGGCCGTGCCGGGCCGTGGCTCGCTCGGGGGAGCGGGAATGGGGTTCGCATGGATGCCGGACTATGGCGCTGATGCGCACGACGAGTTGTATCCAGACGACCAGCGCCCAGTCCGGCGCTACTACCGCAGCGCCAGTGGCCGGACGGCCCTCCGGGGCTCCGCAGGACGGCACGCGCTGACCCATAGCCAGCGGCCGCTACTCCCAAGTTTCGGCACCGCGCGGGGCGCTCACGCAGCCCGGCTGGCAGACATCCCGCGCCGTCCGAGCGGATGGCCAGGGCCTGAGCGCTGGCGGCGCTGGGCCTGAAGCCGGCCGAGCCGGGCTTGGCCAGACGTTAGTTGCTGCGCCTGTTACCAGCGGAAATGTACGAAAACGCGGCCGAAGTTCTTGGAGTCCTTCTCGACCCGGTGGTAGAGCGCCTTGACGTCTTTTTGCTCAAGGAACCGCAGCACGTGTTTCTTCAGCTGCCCCGATCCCTTGCCGGGGATGATCTCGACCAGCGGAGCTTTGGTCCGCACGGCTTCGTCGATGATGGCGCGCAGCGCGCGGTCGATGTCCTGGCCGCGGTTGTAGATGTCGTGCAGGTCGAGCTTGAGTTTCATGGCATCTCCGGATCCTGTGCCCCAGGCTACGCGCTGCTGCGGGCTAGTAGCCGGCCGGTGATGACTCAGGCGTGTCAGCTTCTCGGCACGAGTACTTCGTCAACGATGTAGATAGTCGCGTTGGCGGTTTGGAGGTTGCCGCAGATGACCCGCACGCCGTTGACCTTGTAGACGTCCCTGGACTTGAGCGGGTGGACTGGCAGCCCCGCAAGGGTCGGCAGGGGCTTGCGCGCGGCCAGCTCAGCCGGCGTCACCCTGCCCTTGACGACGTGGTACCTGAGAACCTTGGCCAGGTCGGCCGGGTTGGCCATCAGGGTCTTGTAGTTGCCCTTGCCGAGCGCCTTGAAGGCCGAGTTATCAGGCGCGAACAGGGTCACGGCTGATGCTGAGTCAAGCGTGCTGGTCAGCCCGGCTACTTTCGCCGCGTGCGCGAGAACGGTCAGGAGCGGGTTATGCGAGGCAGCGGTAAGGACCGGAACTGCAGCCATTCCCTTGCGGCTGCCCGCACCAGTGGCGGGGAGCCTGGCACAGGCAGGGCCGAAGGTTCGGCCGCTCACGGACTCCCGCGATGCGGCCCCCGCTCTCTGAATAGCCTCCGGGCTGCTGCTACTTGCCGGGACCTGGTGGCCGAGCGGGCCGGTGCTGGCAGGGCCGATCCTCGCATGGCCACGGTGGCCGACCGCCGCAATCGAGGCTGAGTTGGAGTTCGGGTCCGAACCGCAGCCAGCCGCAGCCACGCAGACGCCGATCGTCGCAGTGGCCGCTATCAGCAGGGTGGGTCTCATGGGAATCATCTCCCGGTCCGCGCACACCCGGTACTCGCTCCAGCACGTTGCGTAATCACACCACGAGGCCACTGCTTGAGCTCAGCCGGTTTGGCAGTTGTTACTTCCCCATTGCCGGGGGCTGGCCAGGACGCGATACGAAATGCCGGAATCCCGCTGGGAAAGTTCACGGTTCCTAACAGTCTGTAGTCAGATGTGTTCTCACGGTAGTCACGGGTACGAACGGGGTGCGCCCTAGTGGCGGCCCGCTAGGAAGCTGCCGCGAAACGCGTTGACGGCCGGCGTGGATCGGGGGGAATCAGATGAGCAGCATGCCTGAGCGGGATACGCCCGATCAGCCCAGTGGGGGCACGGAGCAGAGCGTCCGGGCCGGCGAGTGGAGTACGCCGCACCAGGGCAGCGCGCCCGGGCAGGAGCAGTTCGGTGGCGTGCCAGCCGGCCGCATCCAGGGGCAGCCAGAATCTGGCCAGCCCGGCGATCAGCAGGGCGGATGGGCCAACTACCCCGTGATGACCCCTGTCAGCGAAGCAGAGACCAGGGTGACCTGGCGCCGGATCTTCCAGTACTGGATCGACGCGTTCTTCGTCTCGGTCATCCCGTACCTGGTGACGATTCCCTTCGACCGCAGCTCAAGCACCATCATGCACATCATTGGCGGGGTACTGTACGTCGTCCTCTTTGTCCTGATCGGTCTCTGGTACTGGGTCATCAGACCGCACTCTCACAATGGCCAGACCTTCGCGATGAAGTGGTTTGGTCTGCGGGTGATCAGCAAAGACGGCGGCCCGGCCAGCCTGCTCCAGCTGTTCATCCGCTGGATTAGCCTCCTCTTTGACTCCGCGCCGTGGATGTGGCCATTCACCGGGCTACTCGGACTGATCGTCATGCTCTGCTCCCGCTACCGTCAGCGGATCGGCGACCACTTCGCCAGGACGCTCGTGGTCAGGACCGCCGGCACTCAGCTCGGGGGCGCAGCAGGCTCTGGCGATTACGGCCAAGCCGGAACGGCTGAGCCCACCCGGGCGGCCGTCGGCGAGCGAGGCGTCAGCAGCGGGCGCGCTGGCACCGATGAGCAGGGCCGCGGAGGCGACCAACGGTAACTGATTGGCCGGTCTGCCGTGATCTGCGCATCACGTGACTGCCGGTGTGGCTGGCAGCTGGTAGCGCCTGACGCCGTCTTCACCCGCCTGGCTGACAGCGGAGCCCTGCGCGACCAGCAGATCCAGGTGATAGACGGTCTCGCAGACAGCGAGCATCTGGTTCATCAGGTCGAGGTCGCTGAGCTTGCGCTGGCGTGACGTCCAGGCAACCGACAATGCGACCTGGTAGCCGGTGCACTCACCGCCGGACAGCACGTCGGCCATGATCTGCAGCCGCAGTGCGTGATGCTCAGTTAGCTCGTCAATGCGCGCATGCGTACTTGGCGACACCGGACCGTGCGCCGGGAGCAAGCGCATGTCAGGCAGCCGCCGCACCACGCTCAGCGACTGCAGGTACTCTCGCAGCGGCTCGGCCGACGGCGCTTCCTGGAACCCGATTGACGGCGTGATGTGCGGGAGCACGTGGTCCCCGGCGAACAACAGCCCGGCCTCAGCATCGACAAAAACCACGTGCCCGCGGGTGTGACCAGGGGTCTGCACTGCCGTCAGCATCCGCGAACCGACGTCGAAGACCTGCTGCCCGCAGATCCACTCATCGGGTGCTTCGTAGCCGAGCGCAGCCCCGACCGTGGCGGCGGGCCGCAGGGCCGGGCCGGCCGGAGACATCGGGTCGGAGACCGGGTCGGCTTCTGGCTCCTGCCCGCGGATGCCGGAGGTGAGCTCAGTGAGACGATCAGCGACCGGGGCGGCGCCGGCCGCGCGCAAGATCGCAAGCTGAGCCCGCAGCGGGCGGAAGTCGCCGGACAGCAGCCCGTCGATCGACGGCTTCTCGCCTTCGCCCAGGGCGATCGGGGTGCCGAACAACCGTCTGACATCGACCGCCTGGGTGTAGTGGTCGCGGTGCATGTGGGTGACCAGGAACCGCCGGACGTCCGGCAGCCCGGCACCAATCGCCGCGAGCGAGCGCTTGAGCTGGTCGAGCGCGTTGGCCAGCGCCCAGCCCGAGTCGATCAGTACGAGGCCGTTGCCGGCCTCGATCGCGTAGACGTTGACCGCCCGCAGCCCATCCGAAGGCAGCGGCAACGGAATCCGGTGCACGCCCGGTGCGACAAGATGCGCGCCCTCCTCGGTCCACGCGTGCCGATCGGCCAAAGTCTTCTCCGTCCGCCCGCTAGTCCGGATCGCCTGCCCGGGCCCATAGCCCGATGCCGTCGCGGTCAGACTCGGCCGCAAGGCCCTCCGACTGGAGGTACCTCAGGTGCGACAGCACCTCGCCGATGGCTGCCTGGCGCTGAAACGAGGCCAGCTCGGACCATGGCCGCGACCACGTCACACCGGTCGCGATCTGCCAGGCATCCAGCCCGGCGGAGCCTGCTCGGGCCAGGATGTCCTTCGCCTCGGTTAGCCGCTCGGCATGGTGCTCGGCGAGGTCATCAAGGCGGGAGTCGAGGTCGGTGAACCGGTACTCGTGCGCAGGCAGGACCTCGCGTGGCTGGATGCCGCGCAGTGAATCAAGCGACGCCAGGTAGTCCTTCAGCGGGTTCGAGGTCATGTCGTACGAGGACACGTTCGGTGTGATTCGCGGCAGGATGTGGTCACCTGTCAGCAGCAGGTCGTGAGTCTCGTCGTGGAAGCACAGATGACCGGGCGTGTGGCCGGGCGTCCAGACGGCCCGCAGCCGGAGGCCGGGGACGTCGATCTCATCCCCGTGCTCGAATAGCCGGTCAGCGCGGACCATCGGCTCGGCCTGAGCCACGTGCTGCCTGCTCGCCACCAGTTCGTCCAGATGACTCGCGGGCGCGCCGCACCAGCGCAGGAAGCTGGTCATGCCGTCGCGCATCATGAGGTTGTTGCCGCGCAACTCGAGGAAGGCATCTTCGGCCGGGTGCATGCCAACCCAGGCACCGGTCAGCTCAGCCACCTTGCCAGACTGGCCGTGATGATCGGGGTGCACGTGAGTGACAAGCACGGCGGTCACGGCGGCGAGAGGGACATCGCACTCGCGCATCCCGACCGTCAGCGTCTGCCAGCTGTCCGGGTGATTCCAGCCCGGATCGATCATGACGAAGCCGGCGTCATGCTCGATCAGGTAGGTGAGCACATAGCGAAGCGGGTTGCCGATGATCGGCACTGGCACCGACCACACGCCGCTGGTGACTTTCTCTACCGGCGGGAACTCGGCCCGCTGCCACGCCTCACGCTGCCGTGTGCCGGTTACCTGCATCGGTGTTCAGAATCCCTTCGGGCCCGGCTGCGGCGAGCAGTTGACATGGGATCTGGCACCATGCTTCGCTCAGACCCAGGCAGGAAAGTATAACTGATTTCAGTTTTTCGGCCTGGTCGCCAGGCTTGCGACCCGGCAGCTGACCAACGAGAGGTAACGCCATGAGCGACGACTTCCGCGCGCGGGCGCGGGCCTGGCTCGCTGCCAACGCGCCGCGCCGGGCGGCCGGTGACGACGAGGCCGAAGCGGAGAGCAGGGGCCAGGCTGCCGTCATTGCCGAGCAGAAGGCGTTTCAGGCCAAACTCCACGCCGCCGGGTTCGCCGGGCTCACCTGGCCGGCCGAATACGGCGGCCAGGGTCTGACCAGCGCCGAGCAGATCATCTGGAGCCAGGAGTCGCGCGACTACGACCTGCCGGTCGGCGTCTTCTTCATCGGCCTGTCCATGCCAGGCAACACGCTGGTGGAGCTCGGCACTGACGAGCAGAAGAGGCGCTACCTGCCGAAGATGCTGAGCGGTGAAGAGATCTGGTGCCAGCTGTTCTCCGAACCGGGCGCCGGGTCCGACGTGGCCAGCTTGCAGACCAGCGCGGTGCGTGACGGCGACGGATGGGTGCTGAGCGGCCAGAAGGTATGGACGTCGGGCGCCCAGTACAGCGACTTCGGCGCGATCCTGGCGAGGACCGACCCGACCAAGCCCAAGCACAACGGCATCAGCATGTTCATCGTCGACATGCTCGCGCCCGGCGTCACCGTGCGGCCGCTCAAGGTGGCCACCGGGCATTCGCCGTTCAATGAGGTGTTCTTCGACAATGTGCGGATTCCGGCCGGCGCGCTGATCGGCGAGGAAAACAAAGGCTGGGACGCCGCCGTGGTCATGCTCAGGCATGAGCGGATCGCGATCGGCACGATGGGCTCCTCCCGCACCAACCCGCTGGCTTTCGACTCGCTGCGTGACCTGGCCGCAGGCCTCGGCCGCACTGGCGACCAGGGCGTCCGGCGCGAGCTGGCGGAGCTATATGCCAGGGGCCGGGCAGTCCAGCTGTTCGCGCTGCTGCTGCGGGAGGAGACACAGGCCGGGCGCCTGCCGGGCGCCCGCGGCTCGGTTGCCAAGCTGGCCGGCTCCGACCTCGGCCGGTTCGCCGGAAACGTGGCGGCCGACGTGCTCGGCGACCAGATTGCCGGGTTCGACGCTGACGAGCTTGCTGCCGTCACCACCTCGATCATCGGGGCGCCAGGCAGCGCGATCGCCGGCGGCACCAGCGAGATCCAGCGCAACATCATCGGCGAGCGCGTGCTCGGCCTTTCCAAGGACCCCGGCGTGGACCGATCCACTCCGTTCAACCAGCTGCGCGTCGGCACGCAGCGCCAGCAGTAAGGGCCAGCAGATGACACTGATACTGACCGATGAAGAGCTCGCGCTGGCTGACTCGGTTCGGAAGTTCGTCGCCGACCGCAGCCCGCTGACCTCACTGCGGCAGCTCATCGCCTCCGGCGAGCCCTACGACGCGGCCGTCTGGAAGCAGATGACAGCGCAGCTTGGCCTGGCCGGGCTGACCATACCGGAGTCGTACGGCGGGGTCGGCGCCGGTTACTCGGCGCTGTCAGTCGCGCTGACAGAGCTCGGCGCGGGCCTGGTGGCCTCACCGCTACTCGGCTGCGTGCTCGCCGCCGAGGTCGTGTTGCGGCTGGACGACGATGCCGCGAAGAATGACCTGCTGCCCAAGATCGCTGGCGGCGAGCTGATGGCGACGCTCGCGGTTGCCAGCAGCGCCGGCGGACAGGTGACCGCGGCCGGCCCAGATGCGGCCGGTGCTGCCACGCTGACCGGCAGCGTGTCTCCGGTGCTGAACGGGGCTGAGGCAGACGTTCTGCTGGTTCCGGCACAGGCCGATAGCGGCACGGTCATTTGCCTGGTTGACGGGGGTGCGGACGGCCTCCGCAGGACTCGCCTGACGGCGGTAGACCACAGCCGGTCGCTGGCCAGGATCGTGCTGGCCGGCACGCCGGGGCGCGTATTGACCGGCGACGGGGCTGCAGCGCTCGCTGCCGCCGCAGACCTGGCCAACCTGGCGCTGGCCGCGGAGTCCTCCGGAGCGATGAAAGCGTGCCTGGACATGACCAGCGCGTACGCCAGAATCCGGGTCGCCTTTGGTCAGCCGATCGGCGCGTTCCAGGCCGTTAAGCACCGGCTCGCTGACATGGCGATGTCCTTCGAGCTCGGGAACGCGGCGCTGCGGGACGCGGCGCGGGCCGGCGATGAGAAGCCGGACCGGTTCTCAGTTGCCGCCTCGGTAGCCAGGGTGCTGATCGCCAGCGCCTACGCCGAGGCCGTTGTCGATACCGTGCAGCTGCACGGCGGAATCGGCTTCACCTGGGAGCACGACGCGCACCTCTACTACAAGAACGGGTTGTCCAACAAGGTCCTGCTGGGCGGCCCGGGCGAGCAGCTTGACCGGCTGGCCGGCTCCCTCGGGATCTAGCGCCAGGCCCGGAGCCAGCGGATCAGGCCGGGAACGCCCAGTCCAGGCACGCAGCCAAAAGCAGAACGGATTCCAGAAAGCGGGTCAGTGCAGTGCCACAGGCAGGGCCGGCCATTCCGTCGACTGCCGCCCAACACGGCAGGCACGACCGGATCCTGGCTGCGGCCACCGCCATGCTGGCAGCCGGCGGCGAGGATGCGCTGCAGATGAAGGACCTGTCGCAGCGCGCCGGGGTGTCGCTAGCCACGCTGTACCGGTACTTCCCGGCCAAAGATCACGTGCTGCTGGCCATCCTGCTCAGCAGGTACACGGCCGCGCTGGCGCAGGTGACCGCTGAGGTCCCGGCCGGCCGTACCGCCCGTGACCGGGTGACCAGTCACCTGCTCCGCGAGTTCCGGGCCGCACAGCGAGAGCCGCGCCTGACGGCTGCGCTGAGCCGGGTGATCAGCGAGACGAGCCGGAGCTATAGCGAGATCCTGGAACGGGTCGAGCACCTGCATTTGCAGACGCTGGAGTACGTCGCCGGAGCCGGCCATCCCGTCAGCGCTGAGCAGCGGCAGTTGCTGCCGGTAATGCAGGCTGTCTTCGGCGCGGCCACCAGACGATGGCTGGCCGGTGTCTCGTCGCCGGCCCAGGCCCGGTTCGAGATCAGGGTTGCCGGGCGGCTGCTGGACCTGCCAGACGCCGTCGTTGCTGAGGAGTCGCTGCGGGCTGTTCCAGCAGGCTAGGTTAGCCCGCATGCCAGCAACAACACTTGCCATCGACGCTGCCGCGATTGACGCCATCGCCGCAAGGTTCGCCGCCCGGGGCGGCCAGCCAGGACTCGCCTACGGCGTCGTGGCCGGCGGCGAACTGATTCATTCCGGTGGCTGGGGCGAGCGGTGGGCCGGCGGCCCGGTGCCAGACGCCGACACCGTGTTCAGGATCGCGTCGATGACGAAGAGCTTCACCGCGACCATGGTGCTGCTGTTGCGCGACCGCGGCGCACTCCGGCTGACGGACGCGGCAGAAAGCTACGTGCCAGAGCTGAGCGGCGTGCGGCCGGTCTCGCCGGACTGCCCGCTGATCACGATCAGGCACCTGCTGACGATGACCGCCGGCTTCCCCACCGACGACCCGTGGGGTGACCGGCAGCAGGCACTCGACCCAGCCCTCTTCGCCCGGCTGCTGGCCAGTGGCGGCGTCCGGCCCGCCTGGGCTCCGGGCACCGTCTTCGAGTACTCCAACCTGGGCTACGCGATTCTCGGCCGGGTCATCGAGGCTGTCACCGGCGAGGACTACGCGGAGGCCGTCAGGACGCACGTTCTCGCGCCGCTTCAGATGAGTCAGACCGGGTTCGAGGCCTCCGAGTTCGACCCGGCAGTGCTGGCGCGTGGTTACCGCCAGGACTCCGGTACCTGGCTGGAGCTGGAGCCCGATGGCTACGGCGCCTTCGCCCCGATGGGCGGAATTTTCAGTTCCGTAGCGGACCTGGCCCGGTGGGTTGCCGGGTTCGCCGCCGCGGTCCCGTCGCGGCCGCCGGCTGGGGACGCGACAGTTGACCCGATCGACGCGGTAGATGCGATCGACCGCGCCCACCCGCTCAGCCGGGCCACCCGGCGGGAGATGCAGTTCGGCCAGGCGCCGATTACCAGCGGCGGAGACGGCGTCGTGCTGAAGTCATCCGGGCCGCTGTCGATTAGCTACGGCTACGGCCTGTTCGCCGAGGACGACGCCGCGTTCGGCGCGATCGTCCAGCACAGTGGCGGCTACCCCGGCTACGGAAGCCAGATGCGCTGGCACCCGGCGACCGGCATCGGCACGATCGTGCTGGCAAACGGCACCTACGCGGGCGCCGGGACGCTGGCGTCAGAGCTGCTTGCCGCCGTTCTCGGCGCGCGCGATGAGGTTGCCGGGGGGCGGGGCGGGATCCGGTCGCACGGGCCGGTGCCGGCGCCTGGCGGTCCATGGCCCGAGACCCTTACCGCGCGATCCCGCGTCGACGCCCTGCTGCAGAACTGGGACGACGCGGCGGCGAAAGCGATCTTCTCGGCCAACATCGACATGGACCGGCCGCTGGCGCAACGTCAGGCGGACGTCGCGCGCCTGCGCGAGCGGATCGGTCGGTTCGGTGCCGACCTCGCGAGGCCACCGGAGTGCGACTCGCCCGCGCACTGCCGGTGGTGGCTGACTGGTGAGCACGGCACGGTAGCAGTCCAGATCAAGCTGGCGCCGCTACAGCAGCCGCTGGTGCAGCAGCTCATCCTCCCGGTGCCGCCAGCGCCCGGCTCGGCCCTGCACGAAGTGCTGGATATGCTCGTCAGCTCGCTCGCCAGCAACGCTGTTGACTGGCCGGCCGGGCTCGAGGCGGCGGACGGGCTGGACACCGGCGAGGTACTGCGACGGTTGCGGCTTGCAGCCGCCTGGGCCGGGCCGTGTCAGCTCGACAGCTATCTCGCCGGGAACGGCAGCACCAGCACGACTGTCCTGCTCACAGGCCTGTCGGGGAACGCGGAACTGACAGCCGACGTCGGCGAATCTGGCCGCGCTCTCGCTCGCCTGACAGTGTCACTCAGGACCTCGCAGGCCTGAGGAGATCCGGGCCCGGCACAGAGCGGGCTCGTGACCGTGCAGGCCGGGTCGCGCCCGTCAGGATGCGGCCGGCTCGAGTATGACGACCGGGATCTGCCTGCTGGTCTTCTGTTCGTAGTCGGCAAAGCCCGGGTAATCGGCCTTCTGAGCGGCCCAGATCGGCTCGCGCTCGGCGCTGCCAGCGACTCTGGCGGTGAGGTCAAGCGTCTGCGTGCCTATCTCGGCCCTGACTGCGGGGTTGGCGACCAGGTTGTGGTACCAGTCGGGGTTAGTCGGCGCCCCGGCCTTAGAGGCAAACACGGCATAGCTGGCACCGACCCGCCGGTACATCATCGGGTTCACGCGCTCCATACCGGTCCTCGCTCCGGTGGTATGGAGAAGCAGCACCGGTGCGCCCTCGAAAGAACCGCCTACCTTGCCGCCGTTGGCCCGGAATTCGCTGATGATCTTGGCATTCCAGTCGTTCGGCTCAGACATGCGTGACTCCCTGCGGATGATGTTCTTGACCCGGACCTGCGGTAGCTCAGGATGCCGCGCGGGATGCCGAAGCCTGTCCCCGGATCTCCAGCTGGTCGAGCAGATCCTGGGTAGCTGCGGCTATCGCCGCGACCGCGTGGTCGAAGGCGGGGGCGTTGTGGCTGGCAGGAGCCCGGAACCCGCTGATCTTCCGCACGTACTGAAGCGCGGCGGCGCGGACGTCGGCGTCGGTCACGTTGTCGGTGTAGGGCTCGCGAAGGGTCTTGATGCTGCGGCACATAACTACAGACGCTACGCCAGGAACGGGGGTTACGGGGATGCCGGGGCAGCCGGGCCAGGTTGGCCTTGAGGGCCGGGCCGGGCACTTACCTTCTGGTCTGAGCCATGCGATGCATCATCGCGATCCGCGACCGGATCTGCTCCGCGCTTGCCTGTGCCAGCGGAGGTCCGCCGCAGCTGCGCCTGAGCTCGGCATGGATAGCTCCATGCGGCTGGCCGGTCCGGTGATGCCAGGCGGCGACGAGGCCGTTGAGGTCCTTGCGCAGCGCGGCTAGCACCTCGCGAGCTGTCGGCCCTGGAGCGCTGCCCTGCACGCCTGTCGAGTCGTGGCGTGGCTGGGCCGCTGCCGTCTCCTCGGGCCGCCGCGCCATCGCGGCCTTCCTGACCTGGGCGGACTTCCTGTTTCGCAGCAGCAGCGCTACCTGCTCGGGTTCCAGCAGGCCAGGCAGGCCGAGGAAGTCTTCCTCCTCGGCGGTCACGCCGAACTCGTTCCCGTCGTACAGCACGCGGTCGAAGTGAGCGGATGCCTCGAGCGCCTGGAACGGGCCGGTACCGAGATCGTCGGCGGTGTCGCGCTGGCGCTGCGCGTCGGCAAGCTCACGCTCGTCATCTTCGGCATCGCCAGGTGACTGCAGGACGTGGTCGCGCTCGGTTTCCAGCTCGGCGGCGTAGCCGAGCAGCGACGGGATCGATGGCAGGAACACCGAGGCAGTCTCACCGCGGCGCTGTGCGCGGACGAACCGGCCCACCGCCTGGGCGAAGAAGAGCGCCGTTCCCACGCTGGTGGCGTAGACGCCGACGGCCAGCCGCGGGATGTCAACGCCTTCGGACACCATTCGCACCGCGACCATCCAGCGATCCGCGGACGCGGCGAAGCGGGCGATCTTCTTGCTTGCGGTCGGATCGTCGGACAGCACGACAGCGGGCCGGCTGCCGCTGATGTCGCGCAGCAGCGCTGCATAGGCACGTGCGTCGGCGTGGTCGCTGGCGATCACCAGGCCCGCTGCGTCTGGCATGCCGCGCCGGACCTCAGTGAGTCTCCGGTCGGCAGCCTCCAGGACCCTCATGATCCAGGCTCCGTCCGGATCCAGTGCCGTGCGCCAGGCGTGGGCCAGCTGATCGGACGTCATCGGTGCGCCGAGTGTCCCGGCCAGCTCGTCTCCAGCCCTGGTGCGCCAGCGCATCTCCCCGGAATAGGCGAGGAAGATGACTGGGCGAACGACGCCGTCGGCCAGTGCCGGGCCGTACCCGTAGACATAGTCGGAGGCACTTCGCATGACCCCGTCGGCGTCCCGCAAGTAGGTAACGAACGGTATCGGGTTTGTATCGCTGCGAAATGGCGTGCCTGTCAGCGCTACCCTGCGCCGGGCTGGCTCGAATGCCACCCTGATGGCCTCGCCCCAGGACAGCGCATCGCCCGCATGGTGAAGTTCGTCGAAGATGACTAGTGACGGCCTGCTCAGCGTGCGCTGCCGGTGCAACGCCGGATTCGCGGCCACTTGCGCGTAGGTGACCGCCGCGCCAGTGAAGTCGGGCGAGATCTGTCCCGCCGAGTTGCTGAATTCCGGGTCGAGCGAGATTCCCAGCCGGTGCGCGGCGTGCGACCACTGGTGCTTCAGGTGCTCGGTCGGCGTGACCACGCTGATCGCGCTTATCTCGCGCCGAGCCAGCAATTCCGCCGCGACCGTCAGCGCGAAGGTCGTCTTGCCAGCGCCGGGCGTGGCCACGAGCAGGAAGTCGCGCTGGCCGGCCCGGAAGTAGGTTCGGTACGCGTCCGTCTGCCAGCTGCGCAGCGCAAGCAGCAGCTCGGGTCGCTTGGCTTGGCCGACGGGGAGTTCATGATCGCTGGCGGCGGATGCGGGAATCGTCACAGGAGCGAGAGGGTACCAGCGGCGGCCGCGAGCTGCCCGGAGCGGCGCGGTGCCGGTGTCCGAGATCGGCGCGTGCTCGTTCCCGGCATTGGCGTGAGTCCGTTCCTGAACTAGGCGCAGGCGCAGGTGAATTTCCCGTTACCGTTCTTCAGGCCAGGTTGAGACGGCATAGCCTGAATCGCTATGTCTCTCGATGCCCGCGCCATTGCAGCGTCCGCCGGACGGCCGCCTGAGGCGCTGACGCGGCGTGACGTGGCGCACGCGTTGCTGCGCACCAGGGCAGCGGAAGCAGGCACGGCCCTGCCGGAGATCCGCAGGCAGCTCATCGCTGCTGGTAACCCGCTCTCCGCGGCATTCTGGGATGCCACGGCCCGGGTGTTGCAGAAGATCGCTGACACCTCGGCAACCGTAGGCGACGTGCAGAACTGGCTCGAGGCGACAGGCACAGAGCCATCCAAGATCATCGGCATGCTCGTCTGGGACGAGGTCGCCGAGCGTAGCGAGCTGCAGAGCGAGATCTACGACCTGCTGGTAGCTCATCTCGAAGAGCTGCTCGCTGCGGGCCAGACCGACCCGGACGCGCTTGCCGCCGGGGACGTTGCTGCCTTGCGAGCGCACCGGCGGCACCAGGAGGAATGGATGATGGCGCCCCTGCCGGACGGGCGGGTGCCAATGTGGACCGTGCTCGACGAGAGCGATGACGAGTTCCTGGCCGAGTGGGCTGAAGCCGAAGCTGATGCGCTCGCTGAACTGCGTGACAACCTCAGTGAGTTGCCGCAGCGCCCCGTTCCCGATGCGGATCTGCACGCGGCCTCGGCGCGGCTGCGCGAAGCGCTGGGCGACGGGCAGCCGGAATGGCCGCGCGATCTGCTGACAGCGTGCGCCGGCCTTCGCCAGGCCGAGCTGCCAGCCGATGACGCAGGGCTGTGGCTGCAGGTGGCGGCCGGGATCGTCGAGCCGGCCGATGAGCTCGCGAGCGATCAGGCCAGCGAGGCCGGCCTGGCTGCCGAGGACCTCAGCGACGACGAGGAAGCCATGGTCGCCCTCTGTGCCCTCGACCACTATGACTGGCTCGCTGTCAGCACAGCGCTAGCCCGCGGCGGTCCCGGCACTCCGGCCAGTGCCGATGACCTCGCACGGTTTGTCAGTGAATACGACCCGGATGAGGTCGACGATCAGGCTGATGCGGCAGCCGGAATGTTCCTGCACGTGGTCCGGCTATGGCGGGTCATCGGCGCGGTCGACGATGACGACATGCTGACGCAGCTGGGCTGGTGGGGCATTCCGGAAGCGGTTCAGCGGGCTTGGGAACACCAGGAGCGGGAATGACGCAACGGAGAGTGTGCACCGGACGTTAAGGAGGCTCTGCCGGTGACCGACAGTAGGGCCTGCAGCGATTGCTGCAAGCACGCCGCAGAACTGCGCCAAGAGCTCTCCAATGCCAGAGACGTCGCTCAGCAGCTCGTTGGTCTCCTAGTCGAGCAGGCAGCCCCTGCCCGAATGCGCGCGCAGCTGTACGTTGTCGGTCACCCGCCCGTACCCGAGCGGCCGCGGCGGCTCGCTGAGGTCATTGAGCTCCATGCGCCGCGGTCCGGTTCGCGCCCGCTGCGGTCCGGCCGGCCCGGGTCGCGTACCTAGCTGACCGGCAGACGCTGACTACCGTCCGGTAGTAGCCAGAACGGGCCGGGCCGGTAATGCTAGGAGGTACCTGACTATTCCGGTACCCGGCGGTCATCCGCTGGAGCGAGGAGCCTCGTCGATGACCGCGTGGGAGTACGGATACATCTATGTCGTGCACACCGTAGGTCCTGCACCTGCGGTCTGCATCGTCATCGATAGCTCGAAGCCCCGGGTGCTTGAGGGCTGCCACGGCCTGCTGCGCGCCGCGAACATCATGGGCGCGGCGGGCTGGATCGTTAACGGCAACGGGGAGAAGGCCGCTTGCTCTCCGTGGATTAACGAGCTGGTCAGCCCCATCGAGGGAGCCATCAAAGGCGACAGCATGATGTGTTATTTCATGCGGCGGCCGGCCGATCAGCCAGTGCGTTAGCGGCTAACAGACGGATCAGCGGATGCCGGGAGACCTGGGCCCGCTCACCGGGACATCGCGCGGGACCGGGATGTCGCGAGCCGCGGCGCGCTCCTTACTTTCCCATTCCTCGATCGTGCGCAGCACGTCCTCGGTGTAGATCTTCAAGTGCTGCCGGTACACCTGGCTGAACGTGCGGAGGTAGGCCAGTTCGGCATGCACGGCGCGACGTTCGGTGTCAGTTTGCGGCGGCAGGCCCTCGTTGTCCATCGCGGCCACAGCCGCGGCGCGCGCCCGGGTGCGAGCTTCCTCGAGCAGCATGTCGGCGTGCTGTTGCGCCTGACCCATTATCTCGTCGCGGCGGGTCCTGGCTTCCTCCGTCAGCCGGCCGCTGTAGGCCTGAGCATCGGCCACGTAGCGGTCGGCGGTGCGCTGCGCGCTGGACAGGATGCGCACCGCGTGAATATGCGCGTCGTCTTTCCCGAACAGGACCGCATCGTTGCCGTTGGAGGTGCCGAGGATCCGGCGCCGCAGGCGCTGCACCTCCTGCCATAGCGAGGCCCGCTCATTGATGAGCCTGACCAGCTCGGCCTGCACCTGCGCGAGAAATGCGCGGACTGGCTCCTCCTCGTAACCGTGGCGCGGCCACCGGGTCATCGGGAAGCTGACCGTCTGCAGCTCATCGGGAGTCAGCCGGTGCTGCTCGTCGTACCAGGCTTGCGATGTCATTGCTCACTCCAGCCGAAGTCCTCGACATGTATCTGAGCGGCCGGAAGGCCGGCCGCGGCAAGCCGGGCGGCCGCGTCCTGAACCATTTCGGTCGGGCCGGCGATG
>Ga0335075_10007270_pt1 | contig 17035 bp, 16 predicted proteins | sample Lox_Sample_24_FD_206723 | JGI IMG/M metagenome (GOLD analysis project Ga0335075, IMG submission 206723) | Soil microbial communities from Loxahatchee National Wildlife Refuge, Florida, United States - Lox_Sample_2.4 | ecosystem: Environmental > Terrestrial > Soil > Wetlands | place: USA...
GGCGGCCTCGTCGGTGAGCCTCACCCCCAGCAGCCCGGCCGAACGCCGGATGATCAGCTCAAGCTCTGCGGGCTCGTAAAACTCCAGACGCCCGGGGAAGCCGAACCTATCGCGCAGCGGAGCGGGCAGCAGGCCTTCCCGCGTCGTGGCCCCGACCAGGGTGAACGGCGCTATATCGAGCGGAATCGCAGTGGCTCCCGGGCCCTTGCCGACTACCACGTCTACGCGGAAATCCTCCATGGCCAGGTACAGCATTTCCTCGGCGGGCCGGGCGAGGCGGTGAATCTCATCGATGAACAGCACCTCACCCTCGCTGAGCGTGGACAGCACGGCCGCGAGGTCTCCCGAGCGCTCGATGGCGGGGCCGCTGGTGAGCCGCAGCGGCATGCCGAGCTCGGCGGCGATGATCATCGCGATCGTGGTCTTGCCTAGGCCGGGCGGCCCGGACAGCAGCACGTGGTCCGGCGGCCTCCCCCGCCGCAAGGCGCTCTGCAGCAGCAGCGACAGCTGCTCGCGTAGCCGGGCCTGGCCGGTGAACTCGTCCAGCCGCTTGGGCCGCAGGGCGCTCTCGATGGTCCGCTCGTCCGCCTCGGCCAGTGGCGATACCAGGTTCTCCCGGCGCGCCGCCAGCTCGGCTTCCTCGGCCCGATCGAACTGATCGCTGCTTTCCGTCACTGCTTGCTAAGCCTCCGTAGCGCCGCGCGCAGGGCGGTGGCGACGTCAATCTGATCGCCGCCGATCGTGCCATCCTCTTCGAGCGCCGCTATCGCCTGGTCCGCGTCACGGGCAGGCCAGCCGAGGTTCACCAGCCCGGACTGCACCTGGTCCCGCCAGGAGGGTACCCGGACCGCGGATCTGCCGCCCGGCAGCCCGCCGTCGCTGTCGCCTGGCGGACCGAGACGGTCCTTCATATCCAGCAGGATCTGCTGTGCCCCCTTCTTGCCGATGCGGGGGACGAGCGTCAGCGCGTTGATGTCCTCGGTGGCGACGGCGCGGCGGAGGGCGTCCGGCGTGTGTACCGCGAGGATGGCAAGCGCCAGGCTCGCGCCGACCCCCTTCGCGGACTGCAGCAGTTCAAACACGTTCCGCTCATCGTCGGTAGAGAAACCGTACAGGGTGAGCGAGTCTTCCCTGACCGACAGCGACGTGGCCAGCTGCGCGCGCTCTCCCGGCTTCAGCGCGGCTATGGTACCGGGCGTACACAGAACCCTCATGCCGACGCCGCCGACGTCAATGACGGCTCCATCGGGCGAGATCCCGGCGACCGTGCCGGCCAGGTGCGCGATCATCGTGCCGTCCTTCCTGCGCTGGGGGCGGAGCTAAGACTAGCGTCCGGAGGCGGGGCGGCCCGGCTAACCGGGCCAGACACCGCGCCGCCCGAAGCCGCCGCCCCGGCGGCTGCCTCCGCGAGCCTGCTGACGGTCCCGCCGCGCCACAGGTGGCAGATCGCCAGCGCGAGCGCGTCCGCGGCGTCGGCCGGCTTAGGCCGGTCGGTTAGCCGCAGCAGCCTGGTCACCATGGTGGTGACCTGATCCTTGTCCGCACGACCGCTCCCGGTCACCGCGGCCTTGACTTCGGTGGGCGTGTGCAGGGCGACCGGGATCCCACGCCGTGCCGCGCACACGATGGCGACCGCACCGGCCTGTGCCGTGCCCATGACCGTCTGCACGTTCAGCTGGCTGAACACCCGCTCGACCGCGACCGCGTCCGGCCGGCATGAATCGAGCCACTGCTCGACCTCGGTCTCGATCGTCAGCAGCCGGCGCGCGATGTCATCATCGGACGGGGTCCGTACCACGCCGACCCGGACCAGCGCCAGCGCGCGCCCCGGCGCACCGTCCACCACGCCGAGCCCGCACCGGGTCAGCCCCGGGTCGACACCGAGGACCCTGATCGGCTGCCGGGCGAAGGTCAGGGTCACGCCGGTCCGCTCCATCCGAGAGACTGAACATCTGTTCGTCAAGAACTTACCGCGCTTTGCGCTCTACGTCCCGCATCACGCGCGGCGTGTCCGTCAGCCGCCATTGCAGTAATCTCGCGGGCATGGACGCGCCGAAATTTGAGATCCAGATGCTGCATGACCGGGTGATGGTGCGCCCGCTCAAGGACAGCGGAGAGCGGCGTAGCGCCAGTGGCATCGTGATCCCGGCCACCGCCGAGCAGAAGCTGCGCCTAGCCTGGGGTGAGGTCTGCGGCACCGGCCAGCACGTGCGCACGGTCAAAGTGGGTGACAAGGTCCTCTACCACCCCGATGACCAGCTTGAGGTGGACATCAACGATCAGGTGTACCTGGTCATGCGCGAGCGCGACCTGCACGCCGTGGCCAGCGAGCGGCCCGAATACGGCACGGGCCTTTACCTGTGATGGCGCTGCGGATGCCGGCGGGCCGCCGCCGTCAGAAGCCGTCGAGCATGAACGGCGCGGCGGCGAATGCTGAGTCCAGGGCGGCGTCCGCCTCGGGGGTACCGCCCGCCGCGAGGCCAGCCCTGCGCAGGGTCGAGACGGGGGTGCCCGCGTACAGGGCGGCGAGGCCCCTTGCTCCCAGGGCAAGCACCGAAGCGGAAGCGAAAGCACCGGCGTCTGTTCTGACCAGACGGGCTTCCCCGGAGGAACGGACGGTCAGGGTCCACCGGCCGTGGTTGCGCGGGACCTGCTCGTCGGTGATGTCCAGCGGGACCTCGATGTCCACAGCGCGGAAGCCGCGCGCGGCGATGGCCGCCGGGGCGTCCAGCAGGCGGAGCATCCACGGGTCGCGCCCGGACATCTCCGCGTCCTGCTCGGCTAGCAGCCACCAGAGCGGATCATGGGGGGTGACCTGCGCGACGACCGTGCCCGCGACCGAGGAATGGGATGCGATGATCGACCACAGCGCGAGAGTCGTCTCCGGCGACATCGCCAGGACGCGATCCACGTAGATCTCGTCGTTCCCCCGCCAGCGGTAGCCGGCGAAACCGTCCGGAGCCAGGAGCGCGTACTTGTCGCTGTCCGCGTACTTGCCGGGGGCGGTCAGCCGGCGGCGCATGGTCTGCTCGCCCCAGGTGACCGGTCCGCAGTCGCCGGCCCGTCGATGCGCGGCGCCGATGACCGCGAGGACCTCCGCGGCGTCGTCCGGGCCCGGACGCCGGATGTCCGGCATGGGACCGGCCGGCCGGGGCAGGCCGAGCAGGCTCCGCGCGGGGATCTTCGCCTCATATCGCGCGCCGGCCAGTTCCCAGCCGAGCTGCCGGTAAATGTGCATGGTCGCGGGATACAGCACCGACAGCGGATAGCCCCGCTCGGCCATCAGCGACGTCAGGGCCGTCATCACCCCCCGGCCCACTCCCCTGCCGCGGTACTCGGGCGCAACCGTGACCCCGGACACGCCCGCCATCGGGAGCGCCCGGCCGGCCCACCACTGGAGCAGGTCGACGAACAGCGCGGCCCCGACCATCCGGTCGCCGTCGAACGCACCCAGGGCACGCCCCAGCGCGATAGCCGGATTGGCGATCGCGCGCAAGATCGCTTCGTCGTGCGGGCCAAAGGCCCTGATGCTCAGGTCAAGATGGTCAGCCTGGCTGTCATCCGCGGTCAGCGGACGGATGATGATGTCAGCCAAGTTTCTCCATGATCTCGTCGGAGACCGAGTAGTTCGCGTAGACGTCCTGCACGTCGTCGGAGTCCTCAAGCGCCTCGATCAGGCGGAACACCTTGCGCGCCTGATCCTCGTCCAGGTCGACCTCGGCGCTCGGCAGGAACGCAACGTCCGCGGAGTCGTAGTCGATCTTGGCTTCCTGGAGAGCCTTACGGGTGGTGACCAGGTCCGACGGCTCGGAGATCACCTCGAACGACTCGCCCAGGTCGTTGACCTCCTCGACGTCTGCGCCGGCGTCCAGCACGGCGGCCAGCACGTCGTCCTCGGAGATGCCGTCCTTCTCGACGATGATCACGCCCTTACGGTGGAACAGGTAGCTCACCGAGCCAGGGTCGGCCATCGAGCCGCCGTTGCGGGTGAACGCCACGCGCACGTCGGACGCCGCCCTGTTCCTGTTGTCGGTCAGGCACTGGACCAGCACCGCCACACCGCCGGGGCCGTAGCCCTCGTAGGTGATGTTCTCGTACTGGGCGCCGCCGCCCTCCTGGCCGCTGCCGCGCTTGACCGCCCGGTCGATGTTCTCGTTCGGGACCGAACTCTTCTTGGCCTTCTGGATGGCATCGTAGAGGGTCGGGTTACCGCCCGGGTCGCCGCCACCGGTACGGGCAGCCACCTCCACGTTCTTGATCAGCTTGGCGAACAGCTTGCCGCGCTTGGCGTCGACCACCGCCTTCTTGTGCTTGGTGGTGGCCCACTTGGAGTGGCCGCTCATCGGTTTCCTCTCACGATGTCAACGAAAAGCCTGTGGATGCGCCGGTCCGGGGTCAGCTCCGGATGAAAGGCCGTGGCAAGCAGTTGCCCTTGCCGGACGGCGACGATCCTACCCGTGCGGCCATCGCCGGCAGGCACCGTCTTGGCGAGAACCGTGACCGCGGGTCCGGCCTCCTCCACGGCGGGCGCCCTGATGAACACCGCGCGCACCTCGGCGCCGTCGATGGTCACCGACGTCTCGAACGAGTCGACCTGACGGCCGAACGCGTTCCTGCGCACGGTCATGTCGATACCGCCGAACGTCAGCTGCCCGTCGACGCCGTCGGTGAGCCGGTCCGCCAGCATGATCATCCCGGCGCAGGAGCCGAAAGCGGGCATGCCGTCCTTGATCCGCGCCACGATGGGGTCGAACAGGTCGAAGGCGGTGGCCAGCTTCCACAGCGTGGTGGACTCTCCGCCGGGGATGACCAGGCCATCCACGACTTCCAGTTCGCTCAGCCGACGGACCGCGAGCGTCGATGCGCCAGCGTGTTCGATAGCATTCGTATGCTCAGGCACGTCGCCCTGCAGGGCGAGCACCCCGATAAGCGGGCTCACCAGCCTCGGCCGGCGTAGTGCTGCTCGGGCGCGAGCTCATCCAGGTTGATGCCGACCATCGCCTCGCCGAGGCCGCGGGAGACCTTGGCGACCACGTCCGGGTCGTCGTGAAAGGTCGTGGCCTTGACGATCGCCGCGGCACGCTTAGCCGGGTCGCCGGACTTGAAGATGCCCGAGCCGACGAACACGCCCTCGGCGCCCAGCTGCATCATCAGCGCCGCGTCGGCCGGGGTGGCGATCCCGCCGGCGGTAAACAGCACGACCGGGAGCTTGCGGTTCGCCGCGACCTCGGCGACAAGCTCGTACGAGGCGCCTAGCTCTTTGGCAGCACTGTACAGCTCCTCCGGCGCCAGGCCGGCCAGACGGGAGACCCCGGAGCGGATCGACCGCATGTGCCGGGTGGCCTCGACCACGTTGCCGGTGCCGGCCTCGCCCTTGGACCGGATCATCGCCGCGCCCTCAGCGATCCGGCGCAGCACCTCACCCAGGTTCGTCGCCCCGCAGACGAACGGCACGGTGAACTTCCACTTGTCCACATGATTCGCCTCATCGGCGGGCGTCAGCACTTCGGATTCGTCAATGTAATCGACCCCGATCGCCTGCAAGACCTGAGCTTCGGCAAAGTGACCAATCCGGCATTTCGCCATGACCGGGATGGACACGGCGGAAATGATGCCGTCGATCATGTCCGGGTCGCTCATCCTGGCCACGCCGCCCTGGGCCCGGATGTCCGCGGGCACCCGCTCCAGCGCCATAACTGCGACCGCGCCGGCGTCCTCGGCGATCTTTGCCTGATCAGGCGTGACCACGTCCATGATCACGCCGCCTTTGAGCATGTCGGCCATGCCACGCTTGACCCGTGCGGTACCGGTAATTGACTCGGTGGACACGATGACCTCTCTTAAAATTCTCGGTTAACGCCCTACGTCATCAATCGTATGGCCAGGCCATCGCGCCGGGGTCGGCTCGCCTGGCCAGCGATTGGCCGCCGTTTGCCGGCATACCGCCTCGTCCGGCCCGCCTCGTCCGGCCCGGCTATCCGGCCTGGACGGGTAACGCCTTCTCGGCCAGGAGCGAGTCGTCCATCTCGAAGTACTCGGGCATTGCCGCCTTGCCCGCCAGTCGCAGGGCGCGAGCCAGGGGCCGCCGCCGCGCCTCCCGGGTCGCGGACACCGCGTCGTTGTAGAATTTCCGGGCCAGGAACACCTGGTGTGCCGCGGCCTCGACCTCGGCGAGCAGTTCGTCCGCACCGTCCTTGCCGGACAGCGAGGCCCGGAAGTCCGGCTGGCTGAACGCCGCCCGCAGCGCCCTGGTCAGATCCGATTCGGCCAGGTCCCGTGGCCGGTCATCGTCACGCGCCCCGTGTGCCGCGCCGGCCAGCAGCACGCTGGTCGCCGGGTCCAGTATCGCGGAGGATGCCAGTTCAAAGGCCACCGACGACCGCCGCAGCAGGGCGGCGTCCAGCGCGGCCCTGGCCATGTCCACTCGCCCGTGCAGCCGGTCGATCCGCCCGGCCCGCCAGGATACGTACACCACGGCCACCAGCGCGGCCGCGATGACGATGATGATGTCGGTGAGCGTCAAGCGCTGACCCCGACCCGGTCGCGCCCGAGGATCACGGTCTCGTAGACGGAGAGCACCTCGCGGGCGACGACCGACCAGTCGTAGATCGCGACCGCGTTGAGCGCCGCGGCCGAGAGCGCAGCCCGACGGGCCGGGTCGTCCAGCAGCCTGGCCGCGACCGCGGCGAGCGCGGCGGGATCGCCCGCGGTGAACAGTTCCCCCGCCTCGCCGCCGTGCAGCACGTCGCGGAACGCGTCGATGTCGCTGGCCACGATCGGCGCGCCCGCCGCCATCGCCTCGGCAGTCACGATGCCGAAGGACTCACCGCCGGTGTTCGGCGAGCAGAACACGTCGACCGAGTGCAGCATCCTGGCCTTATTTTCCTCGTTGACCGCGCCGAGGACCACCACCCGGTCGCGCAGTTCGGCCGGAACACGGTGCAGCGCGTCGTCGGCGTCACCGGAGCCGCCGGCGATCAGCAGCCGCAGTCCCGGCCGCGACGGGCCGAGGATCTCGAAGGCCCGCAGCAGCACGGACAGGCCCTTGCGCGGTTCGTCCATCCGGCCGAGGAAGCCGATGGCGCCGCCCTCACCTGGCCACCCTGGCAGCGGCTCGGCCTTGCGGAACCTGCGGGTGGCCACGCCGTTCGGGATCAGCACCGCGTCCCCGCCGATGTGCTCGACCAGCGTCGTGCGTGCCGCCTCGGAGACGGCGATGCTCGCGTTGATCTTCTCCAGGGCGGTGCGCAGCGCGGTGGCGGCGGCCAGCATCGTCCGCGACCGCGGCGTGGCGGTGTGCACGGTGGCGACGATCGGCCCGTTGGCCACCCAGCAGGCGAGCAGGCTGAGCGAGGGCGCGGCAGGCTCGTGCACGTGCAGCAGATCGAACTCTCCGTCCCTGATCCAGCGCCGGACCCGTGAAGCCGACAAGAAGCCGAACGAGAGCCGGGCCACCGACCCGTTGTACGGCACCGGCACCGCCCGCCCGGCGCCGGTCACATACGGCGGCAGGGGCGTGTCGTCGTCCGCGGGGGAGATCACCGACACCTCGTGGCCGATCTCGATCAGTGCCTCGGCCAGGTCCCTGATGTGCGACTGGACGCCTCCTGGCACGTCCCAGGAGTAGGGGCAGACGATGCCGATCCTCACCGTGGCTGCCCTAATCCCGGGGTTCTATATCGGCGACGAACACCCGCTGCAGCATGTGCCAGTCCTGCGGATGTTTCCTGATCGCCTGTTCGAAGACCGTGGCGAGTTGCTGAGTCATCACCCGCACCTTCTCCTTGCGGTCCCCGGTCTCGGGCACCGGGATCTCGTCGTAGATGTGCGCGCCCCAGTCGTGCTCCCCCTCGAACCAGGTGGCGACCGGCATCAGCGCGGCGCCGGTCTGCACCGCCAGTATCGCCGTCGCCGCGAACTTGGCCTTCTCTCCGAAGAAGTCGACCTCGACGCCGCTGTCTTTCAGATCGCGTTCTAGCAGGATGCATGCCAGCCCGCCGTGGCGCAGCCGCTGGGCGACGACGCCGGACGGGTGCGCTCCTCCGGTCAGGGGCAGCACCTCCATGCCCAGGCTCTCCCGGAACCTGGTGTATGCCTGGAACACCGACTCGGGCTTGAGCCGTTCGGCGATCGTGACGAACCGGCCCGCGCCGCGCAGCACGATCCAGGCGCCGGCCTGCTCGAAGTTGCCCATATGCGGCAGCACGAACAGCACCCCGCGGCCGTTCTTCATGTGCTCGAACGCGGTTTGCTCGCCCGGCCCCTCGATGTGCATGCCGTCGAGGATCCGCTGAGAGGGGATGATCTGCAGCCGGAACGCCTCCAGGTAGTATCTGGCGTACGACCGCATCCCCTCCCGGGACAGGTCGCGCAGGGCGGCGCCCGCCTCCTTGGGGTCAAGGTCGTCGTAGCCGATCACCCGGCGCAGGTTCGCCTCCAGCCGCTGGACCCCGGGTCCCTGCCGTCGCCAGGCGATGTCGGCGGCGGTCATGAACGCCCACCAGGCCCATGACTCGGGCACCCGGCAGACGACCTTCCAGCCGAGCCGGTACGCGACCCCGGTCAGCCGCTCGCTCAGGCTCTCCGCCTTGACCGCCACGTGAACTACCCCTTTGCGGCTCTATAGACCGCGTGCACTCGCTGCCCGAACGTGACGGTGCTGCCCGCCGCCAGCGCCCACAGTCCTATGGGGAGAATGTACGGCACGCCGAGGCCGGATACGCCCACCGCGATCAGCGAGATGAGCATCCGCTCCGGCCGCTCGATCAGGCCCACGTCGCAGCGCAGCCCCAGTCCCTCCGCCCGCGCCTTGGCGTAGGAGACGAGGGCGCCGCAGACCAGGCAGAACAGCGAGACGCCGCCGAGCACGGGGTCGTGCCCGCCGCGGAAGAACCACCAGGTCAGCCCGCTGAAAATGCCCGCGTCGGCGACCCGGTCCAGTGTCGAGTCGAGGAAAGCCCCCCATGTCCCGCTCGTCCCCTTGATCCGGGCCAGGACGCCATCCAGCATGTCGAGCAGCACGAAGATGGTGCAGGTCAGCGCGCCGGGGAACAACTCCCCCATGGGGAAGAGCACGAGCGCGCCGACGGCTACGCCGACCGTACCGGTGATGGTGACGGCATTGGGTGTCACCGGGGTACTGGCCAGCGCCCGGCCCACGGGGGTGAGCACGCGCGTTATCGCGGGCCGCAGCACGTTCAGCATGGCCGTCCGATCCTATGGGAACCGTGGAGATTCTTTCACTGGGGGTTGTGGTCAAGGTGCTCGCGGGTTAAGGGTGGGTTACAGCTAGCGGTACAGCGCTCATTCACATGCGGAGGATCACCAATTACATAGCAGTCCGCGATCGCGAGGAGGCGAACGCAATGGCAACCTCAGGGACATCAGGTCAGGGGGGAACGCCCGGCAGGGTTCCGGCGGCCGGCCAGGTTCGGAACGTGGTGCTGGTCGGCCATTCTGGTGCGGGGAAGACAAGCCTGGTCGAGGCGCTGCTCGCCGTGACCGGCACGATCCAGCGGCCAGGCAGCATCGAAGAGGGCACCACGGTCAGTGACTTCGACGAGGCCGAGGTCAGGCAGCAGCGCTCAGTCAACCTGACCCTCGCCCCGGTCGTTCATAACGGGATAAAGGTTAACCTGCTTGATACCCCGGGCTACGCCGACTTCACCGGCGACCTACGGGCCGGCCTGCGCGCCGCCGACTCAGCGCTGTTCGCCGTCTCCGCCACCGACGGCATCGACGGCGTCACCCGGATGCTCTGGGACGAGTGTGCCGTCGTCGGCATGCCGCGTGCCGTGGTCGTCACCAAGATCGACCACCAGCGCGCCGACTACGAGGCGACGCTGGCCGCCTGCCGGGAAGCCTTCGGCGAGTCGGTCGCGCCGCTCTACCTGCCGTCCCTGCCTTCATCCGGGGGCAGCGGCCTGCTCGGCCTGCTGTCCCAGCGGCTGTTCTCCTACGCGCCCGATGGCACCAGGACCGAGAGCGATCCGTCCGCGGCCGACCTGGACCGGCTGGAGGGCCCGCGTGGTGAGCTGATCGAGGGCATCATCACCGAGAGTGAAGACGAGACCCTCATGGACCGGTACCTGTCCGGTGAGGAGATCGACCCCAAGGTGCTGATCGACGACCTGGAGAAGGCGGTCGCCCTCGGCAGCTTCTTCCCGGTGCTGGCCACCTCGGCTCCCGGCCGGATCGGCATGCTCGAACTGCTCGAGGTGATGACCCAGGCCTTCCCGTCGCCTGCCGAGCACCCGCTGCCCTCCGTGACCACACCGGACGGCAAGCCGGCCAGCGGCCTGGCCTGTGACCCGAACGGCCCGCTGCTCGCCGAGGTCGTCAAGACCACCTCGGACCCGTTCGTGGGACGGATCAGCCTGGTCCGGGTGTTCTCCGGCACGCTGCGCCCGGACGCCTCCGTGCACGTGTCCGGCCACGGCCGCGCCGATCGCGGGCACGCCGACCACGATGACGACGAGCGGATCGGCGCGCTGACCTCCCCGCTGGGCAAGCAGCAGCGGCCCATCCCGCAGTGCGCGGCCGGGGATATCTGCGCGGTCGCCAAGCTCGGCACCGCGGAAACCGGCGACACCTTGTCCGACAAGGAGCATCCGCTGCTGATGGAGCCCTGGTCGATGCCGGAGCCGCTGCTGCCGGTCGCGATCGTGGCCAAGTCCAAGGCGGACGAGGACAAGCTGTCCCAGGGCCTGTCCAGGCTCGTGATCGAGGACCCGACGCTGCGCCTGGAGATGAACCCGGAGACCCATCAGCTGGTGCTGTGGTGCATGGGCGAGGCGCACACCGACGTCCTGCTTGACCGATTGGCGAACCGCAACGGCGTCGCGGTGGAGACCGCCCCGCTGCGGGTGCCGCTGCGCGAGACAATCGCCGGCAAGGCCAACGGGCTCGGCCGTAACGTCAAGCAGACCGGCGGGCACGGCGAGTACGGCATCTGCCACATCGAGATCGAGCCGCTGGCGGACTCGGCGGGCTTCGAGTTCGTGGACAAGATCGTCGGCGGCGTGGTGCCCAGGCAGTTCATCCCCTCGGTGGAGAAGGGCGTCCGCTGGCAGATGGAGCAGGGCGTGCTGGCCGGCTACCCGATGACCGGAGTACGGGTCACGCTGTTCGACGGCAAGGCGCACTCGGTGGACTCCTCGGACATGGCCTTCCAGAAGGCGGGCCGGCTAGCGCTGAAGGACGCCGTCGATAAGGCGCAGCCGATGCTGCTCGAGCCGGTCGACGAGGTCTCGATCCTTGTCCCCGACGACTACGTCGGCGCCGTCATGTCCGATCTGTCCGGCCGACGCGGCCGTGTCCTCGGCACCGAGCCGATCGGCACTGGCCGCACGCTGGTCAAGGCAGAGGTCCCCGAGCTGGAGCTGACCCGGTACCCGATCGACCTGCGTTCGGTCAGCCACGGGACAGGAAGCTTCGCCCGGTCGTACTTGCGCCACGAACCCTTGCCGTCGCACCTGGCCGCCAAGGTGGCCGCCGATTCAAAGCCCGCATAGGTAGTCAGAACTAACGACGGTGCACCCGCACCGCCCGCACGCCGTGTCCCTCGTGGCTGTCCGGCCCGTCACGAGGGACACGGCATCCCCGCCCGCATCCCGCCCCCCTCCGCCCCCGGCCCGCAACGTGTCAATGGCACCATTGAGCCCGCTAGGAGGGCCTCTAACGTGTCAATGGCACCATTGAGCCCGCTGGCCGACCATGCGGCGGCCTCATAATGTCAGTGGGTTGTGACACTGTGTCGCCATGGGCACGCGAGCGAACTATGACAGCGACCGGCTAAGCATCATCAGGGCGAACCAGTACGAGGTGGTGACTCGACGCCAGCTCCTCGACTGCGGCATGACCCGAAGCGCCATACAGCACCGGGTCCGGCAGCTCGGCACCTTGCAGGTCATCCTTCCGGGCGTGTACGCGGCGAGCACCGCCCCGATATCGGCTGAGCAGCGGCAGATGGCCGCCCTGCTCTATGCGGGATCTGGCGCGATGATCACTGGCGCGTTCGCGGTCCGGCACTACGGCCTCGTCGCATCCGGCCCAGATTACGTCGATGTCCTGGTCCCGGCCGACGTGCGGCGCAAGAGCGTCAGGTATGTCCACCTGATCCGTACCGGGCGGATGCCCGCTCAGGCCAACCTCGCAAAGCACCTGCGCATCGCACCGCTTCCACGGGCCGTAGCTGACGCGGTCCGCGGATACCGGACGATTGGTGACGCGCGCTCGCTGATCGGCGCCGCGGTCCGGTACGAGCTGTGTACGATCGCCGAACTAACGACAGAGCACGGCGAGGGCCCCAAACGCGGTTCAGCGCTGTTCCTGCGCGGCTTGCGCGATGTAGCGTCCGGCATCTGGTCAGCCGCGGAAGGCGACCTCATGAACCTGATCAAGCATTCAGGCCTCCCCGAACCCGAGTACAACGTCGCGCTCTACACCGCCGACGGCACATTCCTCGGCATCGTCGATGCCTGGTGGCAGCGAGCCGGAGTGGCAGCCGAGGTTGATTCGCTGGAGTTCCATTTCAGGGGCGAAGCCTGGCGCAACACGATGAAGCGTCACAATCGCATTACCAAGCATGGTGTTGAGGTGCTGCACTTTCCTCCCGCGGACATCAAGGCCGAGGGCGCCAGGATCCTCGCCGATCTCCGTGACGCCATAGCGACCGGCCTTGCCGCCCCGCCCCTGCCCATTCGGGGGGAACGGGCCAGCGGGCTCAATGGTGCCATTGACACGTTAGAGGCCCTCCTAGCGGGCTCAATGGTGCCATTGACACGCTGCGGAAGCGCGGCGGGGCGCCGGGGCGCGGGCGCGGCGGAGGGCGGGGCGGGCTAGGAGGACGGCCAGGCGTCGGCGAGGATCTTGCGGGTGTCGGTGAGCAGTTGGGGCAGCACGCGGGTGCGGGCGACGACCGGCATGAAGTTGGTGTCGCCGCCCCAGCGGGGCACGATGTGCTCGTGCAAGTGGGCTGCGATGCCGGCGCCCGCCACCGTGCCCAGGTTTATCCCGATGTTGAAGCCGTGCGGTGACGACGCGGCCCGCAAGGCGGTCAGGCAGTGCTGGGTGAACACCGCGAACTCCAAGGCCTCGTCGGCGGACAGGTCGCCGTAGTCCGCCACGTGCCGGTACGGGCAGACGAGCACGTGCCCGCTGTTGTACGGGTACAGGTTGAGCACCGCGTACACCAGCGTGCCGCGCCTGACGATCAGGCCCTCCTCGTCGGACAGCATGGGTGCCTGGCAGAACGGGCATCCCTCGTCCGCGCCCGGACCGGTCGGCTTGCCCGCCCCTTGGATATACGCCATCCGGTGCGGCGTCCACAGCCTGTCAAAGGGGTCGGGGCGCTCGAAGGGATCCGGGCTGGTCGCGGGCGGGTCGGCGGGGTTCACGAGACTAGACCTGGACGCGATCGCGGACCGCGGTGACGATTTCCGCGATCGCCTCGGCGACCGGGACCCCGTTCTTCTGCGTCCCGTCCCGGAACCGGAACGACACCGCCCCCGCCGCCACGTCGTCGTCCCCGGCCAGCAGCATGAACGGCACCTTCTGCTTTTGCGCGGTTCTGATCTTCTTCTGCATCCGGTCGTCAGAGTCGTCGATCTCCACCCTGATGCCCTCCGCGCGCAGCGAGGAGGCCACCTTCTCCAGGTAGGAGACGTGCGCGTCCGTGATCGGGATGCCCGCCACCTGGACCGGGGCGAGCCAGGGCGGGAACGCGCCCGCGTAGTGCTCGACCAGGATACCGAAAAATCGCTCGATCGAGCCGAACAGTGCACGGTGGATCATATACGGCCGCTGCCGCGTCCCGTCGGCCGCCTGGTATTCGATGCCGAACCGGCCCGGCTCCTGGAAGTCGACTTGGAGCGTGGACAGCTGCCACCGGCGCCCGATCGCGTCGCGCACATGCACGTCAACCTTCGGCGCGTAGAACGCGCCCTCACCCTCGGCGACCACGTAGGGCAGGCCGGACGCGTCCAGCGCGTGCTTGAGCGCGGCCTCGGCAGCGTTCCACTCCTCGATGGTGCCGACATACTTCTCCGGCCGGGTAGACAGCTCGGCCTCGAAATCGGTCAGCCCGTAATCGCGCAGCAGCCCGACGACGAAGTCGAGCAGCGAGGCCAGCTCACCGGCCAGCTGCCCCGGGGTGCAGAAGATGTGCGAGTCGTCCTGAGTGAATCCGCGCGCCCTGGTCAGGCCGTGTACCACGCCGGACTTCTCGTACCGGTACACGGTGCCGAACTCGAACAGCCGCAGCGGCAGCTCCCGGTAGGACCGCCCGCGCGAGGCGTAGATCAGGATGTGCATGGGACAGTTCATCGGCTTGGGGTAGTACGTCGCGCCGTCGAGTTCCATCGGCGGGAACATGCCGTCCTTATACCACTCCAGGTGCCCGGAGGTGATGAACAGGTCCTGCTTGGTGATGTGCGGGGTGGTGACGAACTCGTAGCCGGCCTGCTCATGCCGCCGCCGCGAGTAGTCCTCCATCACCCGGCGGATCGTGCCGCCCTTGGGGTGGAACACCGGCAGGCCGCTGCCGATCTCGGCGGGGAACGAGAACAGGTCGAGCTCGGCGCCGAGCTTGCGGTGGTCCCGCTTCTCGGCCTCCTCCATCAGCCGCAGGTACGAATCCTGCGCCTCCCGGGTTTCCCATGCGGTGCCGTAGATCCGCTGCAGCTGCGGGTTCTGCTCGCTCCCCCGCCAGTACGCGCCGCCGCTGCGCATCAGCTTGAACGCGGGGATGTGCCGCGTGTCGGGCAGGTGCGGGCCGCGGCACAGGTCCTTCCAGCACAGCTCGCCGGACTTAGGGTCCAGGTTGTCATAGATGGTCAGCTCGGCGCCGCCCACCTCGACCGACTCCCCCTCGGAATCCGGGGCAGCGGAGCCTTTGAGCCCGATCAGCTCCAGCTTGTACGGCTCGCCGACCAGTTCGGCGCGAGCGCCGGCGTCGGTGACCACCCGCCGGGAGAACAGCTGACCCTGCTTGACGATCTGCCGCATCCGGCCCTCGATCGCCTTCAGGTCGTCAGGCCCGAACGGCGCGGGCACGTCGAAGTCGTAGTAGAACCCGTTCTCGATGGGCGGGCCGATGCCGAGTTTGGCCTGGGGAAACAGCTCCTGGACCGCCTGGGCCATGACGTGCGCGGTGGAGTGCCGCAGGATGTAGCGCCCGTCGTCGCTGGTGATCTCCACTGGCTCGACAGCGTCGCCTTCGGCCAGGACGTGGGCCAGGTCGCGCAGGGTCCCGTTGACCCGCGCCGCGATCACGGCGGGGTCGTCGAACAGGGCTCCAGCCGTCGTGCCAGCCTCGACCTCACGCTCGCCCCCTGCGAGGGTGATACCAAGCACGATGAACTCCCTAACGTCGGCGATGATCTGTTACCCGATGCTACTGGGCATCGGGCGCGGCCCGCGCGCGAGGGCAGGCCGGATGTGCGCACGGTAACCGCCATGCATGCAATTTTCACGCGCTCACCCGCACGGCCGGCTCGCTGATCTGCGGATAAGAACGCCACCGCCGATGCGGGCTGGGAAAGCGATGCGGCGGCGCCTACGGTGGCCGCATGCGGTTGCTCAGACACGGAATTATCATCCTGATAGCGGTGGCGGCTCTCCTGGCCTGGCAGCTTCCTGCCAGGGCACTGGACGTGTCCGGCACGCCCACGCCAGTGACCGGGTGGGCGACGTGGTTCACCGGCCTTGGCTCGCCGTACGGCGGCTGCGGCCTGCCACAGGCGGACCTGGACAGCCAGAACTTCCTTGCACTCAACGTGCAGAACTCGCCTGGCGTCTACACCAACCTGCCGCGGCCGATCCCGGCGGCGGACGCGAGCGAGATCGGCATGTTCGACAACGGGCTGAATTGCGACCGCTGGGTGCAGGTCACGATCGGGGACAACTGCGACGGGACCAATAGCGGCGCGGCCGGGCAGCCCTTCTGCACACCCGGCACGCTGGTGGCCGACCAGTTCAACGGCGCCACGCTGGATATGGTGGTCGCGGACAGCTGCGACGACGACAACGCCTGGTGCAAGGACGACCCGTATCACGTTGACCTTGCGCAGGCCTCGCTCAACCTGTTCGAGCTGAACGGGCAGCCGGTCGGCGACATGTACCCGAATTCCTGGAATAACCGGCAGGTGACCTGGCAGTTCATTCCGGCGCCCGACTACACGGGGAACATCAACATCGGGTTCATCGAGAGCGCGCAGCCATACTGGCCCGCGGTCGCGATCTCGCATCTGCCCAACGGGATCCACGGCGTGAGTTACTACGCGGACGGGTCGTGGGTAGCGGCCACCATGGACTCCGACATGGGCGATGACTACATCATCGGCCCGACGACCGGGACCGGGACCGATGGGACCAGCTACGAGATCCAGGTGACCGACGCGAGCGGCAACCTGGTGAACAACGGCGAGGTGTACAGCTTCTCGTTGCCCTCGAGCTGCACGGACGGGTGCCCGCAGGCCTACACATCGGTCTCGTACACCACGTCGGCCGGGCCGGCCCCGTCGCCCTCTCCATCGCCGTCCGCTTCGGCCTCACCGTCCCCGTCACCGTCCCCGTCCCCGTCGCCTTCCCCCTCACCGTCACCGTCTACGGGCGCGGCCTCGTGCTCGCTGTCCTCGTCCGTGGTCACGTCCTGGTCCGGCGGCTACCAGCTGCAGTTCACCGTGACGGACACCGGGACCACGGCACTGACCGAATGGAGCGCGGGGTTCGCGTTCGCCGACACGAGCGAGGACATATCGAGTTACTGGAACGCCGCGATAACCCAGAACGGCACGCATGTGTCCGCGGCGAACGAGAGCTATAACGGCTCGGTGCCGGCCGGCGGTTCCACCACGTTCGGCATGACCGTCAACGGCTCCAACTCGTCTTTGTCCGCACTGACCTGCGCCCCGACCTGAGTCTCCTAGCGGTCCTTCAGCAGTCCCGCCCGGCGGAGCGCGTCAGCCATCGAGGAACCGGCAGCCGGTGCCTCCCGCTGCGTCTCTCGCTGGGCGGGCCGCCCGCCCTTCGAAGC
>Ga0335075_10007271_pt1 | contig 17035 bp, 18 predicted proteins | sample Lox_Sample_24_FD_206723 | JGI IMG/M metagenome (GOLD analysis project Ga0335075, IMG submission 206723) | Soil microbial communities from Loxahatchee National Wildlife Refuge, Florida, United States - Lox_Sample_2.4 | ecosystem: Environmental > Terrestrial > Soil > Wetlands | place: USA...
ATTCAGCCGCTGCTACCGGCGGTGCCCGGCATGAACAACGCCGGCTACCGGAGCACGCTGCTCACTCGGCTGAGCAATCCGCGTATGAGCGACCAATTGTCGCGGTTGGCTCGTCGGGGTTCGACGAAGATTTCGTCGTTTCTCCTGCCGTCCCTGCAAGAGGCGATTTCGCAGGGGCGACAGCACGACCTGTTGATGTTGGCAATCGCCGGGTGGGCCCGGTATGTGCGCGGCTATGACCTCGAGGGTCACAAATTCAGCATCGATGATCCGCAAGGCGAGTTGCTGACTAAATTGGCGAACATGGACGGCAGTAACCCCGGTGCACTGCTGCGACACGAGATCTTCGCTGACCTGCGAATGATTCCTGGCTTCACGGAGCGCTTGGGCGACAGCATTGCCGAGATCGATCAACGCGGTGTGATTCCCACGCTGCGGCGAGCGTTGCGCGAGGATGCACGGGAGATGGTGTCGTGATGAACGAGCCACTCAACGTTGTTCGACAATTCGACGCTGCGCAGATCACCACGCTGCTGTTGGACGCCGATGACAACCTCTTCCCGTCCGAGGCACCGGCATTCGAAGCCTCGGCCGAGGTGACCAATCGTTTCCTGGCCAGGTTCGGCGTCACTGCTCCCTTTACTGCAGAGGAGTTACGCAAGCAGGCGGTCGGAAAGAACTTCCGCAGTACCGCTATCGACCTGGCGGTGCGATGTGGGGTGCCCATGGAGCAGACGATGGCAGACGGTCGTCCCGCCGCCGTCGTCGCTTCGGACGCCGACGTCGCAGATGGCCGCGCTTTGTGCGCCGACGAGCTCGAGCAGTGGGTGCGCCAGGAACGCGAGCGGGTCACCGCTCATCTGGCCGCGACGCTGAAGCCGGATCCGGAGGTGCTTGCTCCCCTGCAAGCCCTGGCGTCGCGCTACGCATTGGCCGCGGTCAGCTCCAGCGCCAGCGCGCGGCTGAAGGCTTGTTTTACCGCCACCGGCCTCGATCCGCTCATCGGCGTGGATCTGCGCTTCAGCGCGGAAGATTCTCTTCCGGTGCCGACAAGCAAGCCCGACCCCGCGGTGTATCTGCATGCCGGCCAGGCCATGCAGATCGAAGGCCACCAGGGCCTGGCCGTCGAGGATTCGGTGCCCGGTGTCAAATCCGCCGTCGCGGCCGGTTACCTCACCGTCGGTAACGTGATGTTCGTGCCTGACGGTGAACGCGCCTGCCGCACTGCGGAACTGATCGATGCCGGCGCAGCCGCGATCACCGATTCGTGGCGCGCTCTCGCGGATGCCCTCATGTTGTCGGCCGTGAGCGGTGGAGGTTCGAAAGTTTAGGAGTTGTGCAATCGTGCCGAACGCGATCAACCTGAAAAATGCAGCGCTGCAAAGGTTGCCGATCGCAGCGCCGAGTTATGACCGCGGCAGCATCGACGTCGGTATCGCGCATATCGGGGCCGGTCACTTTCACCGGGCGCATCAGGCCATGTACATCGACCGGTTGCTGCAAAAGGGCTTGGCGCGCGAGTGGGGCATCTGTGGGGTGGGGGTGCTGCCCGCCGACTGGCCCATGCGCGACGTCCTGCGCGACCAGGACGGGCTCTACACGCTGATTTTGGAAAGCCCTGACGGCAGCCGGGACGCACAAGTGATCGGCTCGATCATCGACTATCGCTACGCTCCAGATGATCCGCAGGGAGCCCTCGACGTGCTGGCCGCGGAATCCACCCGGATCATTTCGCTGACCATCACCGAGGGCGGTTACCGCGACCCCGATGGACCCGCGTTCGCGCTGATCACCGAGGCGCTGGCCAGGCGACGCGACCGCGGGATCGCCGCGCCGACAATCCTGTCGTGCGACAACATCGAGAGCAATGGCGAGGTCGCGCGGCGGGTCGTCCTGGCGAACGCCGAGCGCCGGGATCCCGCGCTCGCCGAGTGGGTGGCGGAACACAGTCGGTTCCCGAGTTCGATGGTGGACCGGATCACCCCGGCCACCACACTCGAGATGGCCGCGGCGGTGCGGCGGGACTTCGGTGTCGACGACCGGTGGCCGGTCGTGGCCGAGTCGTTCGCCGCCTGGGTCATCGAAGACGCCTTCGCTGACGGCAGGCCGCCGTTGGAACAGGCGGGCGTGCTGCTAGTCGACGATGTCGTGCCCTACGAGATGATGAAGCTGCGTCTGCTCAACGCGGGGCATCAAAGCCTGTGCTACTTCGCCCGATTGTGCGGCTACGAGTTCGTTCACGACGCGGCACGTGATCCGTTGATCGCCGAATTCTTGCTCGCCTACTTCGATTTCGAGGCCATTCCGACGCTGTCGCCGGTGCCGGGTATCGACCTGCATGACTACAGCCGCACACTGATCGAGCGGTTCGCCAACCCAGGCGTGGCCGACACCGTCGCACGGCTGTGTGCCTACTCGTCGGATCGCATCCCGAAATGGCTGTTTCCCGTCATCTGCGACAACCTGGCCAGTGACGGGCCGGTCCGGCTGGCCGCGGCAACGGTGGCGAGCTGGGCCCGCTACGCCGAGGGCGTCGACGAGTGGGGTAAGCCGATCGAGGTGGTGGACCAGTTGGCCGACTCGCTGGTGCCGATCGCACGGTCGCAGCACGAGAATCCCACCGCGTTCATCGATATCACCGCGGTGTTCGGAAATCTGGCCCACGAGCCACGCTTCGTCGAGGCATACCGCTGGGCGCTGGATTCATTGCACCGCAAAGGAGCTCGGGCGACGCTTGAGGCTTTGGTCCGATGACCCGCGGACTGGTGATCGGCGAATCGCTGATCGACATCGTCGTACGCGACCAGCATGTCGGAGGCAGCCCACTCAACGTCGCGGTCGGACTTGCGCGGCTGGGTCGAGACATCGACTTCCTGACCCACATCGCTGATGACGCGCACGGCCGGCGAATCGCTGACTACGTCAAAGCGTCCGGTGCGCAATTACTTTCGGAAAGCCAGGCCGCTGACCGGACCGCGACAGCGCGCCTGACCATCGGGGAAGACGGGTCGGCCGACTACGTCTTTGACCTGGACTGGCGGCTCTCCAGCTCGCCGCCGGTGGCGCCACCGCTGTTCGTACACACCGGATCGATTGCGGCGGTGCATGATCCGGGCTGCCTGGCTGTTGCGGCGCTTGTCGACACCTACCATGTTTCGGCCACAATCACTTTCGACCCGAATGTGCGGCCGTCGCTTATCGCCGACCGTGATCTGGCACGTGAACGTATCGAGCATCTCGTCGAGCGCAGCGACATCGTCAAAGTCAGCGAGGAAGATCTGCGCTGGATCGACTCGGACCGTCCGCCCGAACGTGTTGCCCACACCTGGCTGGCGCTGGGTCCGGCTGTCGTCGCCGTGACGATGGCCGACCGGGGTGCGGCGGCCGTCTGCGCGGCTGGCGAAGTGCGGGTGCCGGCCCGGCCGGTGCAGGTCGTCGACACCGTCGGCGCCGGCGACGCGTTCATGGTCGGCCTGATCGACGCGCTGTGGGCGCGAGGCTTGTTGGGCGCGCAGCGACGTGCCGAGCTCGCTGGAATAAACCTCGATGCGCTGACGTCGACACTCGAGGCGGCCAGCCAGACGGCCGCGTTGACTGTCGCTCGTGCCGGTGCTGACCTGCCGGATCGGGCCGCATTGGACGCCGCCGCACACCGGCTCGGCTGACGGGTCGTCGTTAGGCGCGTATCCGCATGACCATATGGGCATACTGACTCTATGCGTTCCATCTGGAAGGGTTCGATCTCCTTCGGACTGGTCAACGTCCCGGTCAAGGTGTACAGCGCGACCGAGGACCACGACATCAAGTTTCATCAGGTACACGCCAAGGACAACGGCCGCATCCGGTACAAGCGCGTGTGCGAGGTATGCGGGGAGGTTGTCGAGTTCCGCGATATCGCGCGCGCGTACGAATCCGACGACGGCCAGATGGTAGTGATCACCGACGACGACATCGCGACGCTGCCCGAAGAGCGCAGCCGCGAAATCGAAGTGCTGGAGTTTGTCCCGGCCAACGAACTCGACCCGATGATGTATGACCGCAGCTATTTCCTCGAGCCGGATGGCAAGTCCACCAAATCGTATGTGCTGCTGGCCAAGACGCTGGCCGAGACCGACCGGGTAGCGATCGTGCATTTCGCCTTGCGCAACAAGACCCGGCTGGCGGCGTTGCGGGTCAAGGACTTCAGCAAGCGCGAGGTGATGGTGATCCACACGTTGTTGTGGCCCGACGAGATCCGCGACCCCGACTTCCCGGTGCTGGACAAGAAGGTCGACATCAAGCCGGCCGAACTCAAAATGGCCGGACAAGTGGTCGAGTCAATGGCCGACGACTTCAACCCGGACCGCTACCACGACGACTACCAAGAACAGCTGCACGAGCTGGTACAGGCCAAACTCGAAGGTGGAGAAGCATTTACCACCGAAGAGCAGCCGAAGGAGCTCGACGAGACCGAAGACGTCTCCGATCTGCTCGCCAAGCTGGAAGCCAGCGTCAAGGCGCGATCCGACGGCGGCAAGGCACCGGCGAAAAAGGTCGCTGCCAAAAAAGCGCCAGCGAAGAAGCAAGCGGCGAAGAAGACATCGACCAAGGCGGGCTCTACGTCCTGACCCCGAGTGGCGCCAGTCGGCACACCAGGAAAGCTGGGGCCGCCGCTTCACCCTGCCGCTTGACAAAACAGCACCCCATATCAAAACGGCGGTGGTTCGTCGTCCGGCGCCGCGCGAGCATCGGTGTACGCGCGTTGCCGGGTCAGTCTGTCGTTGCGATTGCGATTGCGCTCGGCGGTGATGCGCTGCGATCGCTGCTGAGCGCGAGTGCGCCGGCGGGTGGGCATCATGGCCGTACGTTCACCGCGGCGGTCGTCGGGTGTCGTTGTCGGCTCGGGCAATTCACCGGTAGGGACCATCAGCGCAGGAGCCAGGATGGCGCTGCCGGGGCTGGTGACATACGTCTGCCCGGACGGCAGCGTCCAGATGACGGTCCCGTCGGCCAGTTGCTTGTCCCGCCATCCCCAAAAAGTCTTCACCAAGTGGTGGTACCGACTGGCCGAAGTACGTTTCACCACCCATCTCGGCGACCCCGCGGCCAGAATCTCGTGTGACCTGCGAGGGCGAGCGATTATCCTTCCCCGATGGCATCGAGCGTGTCGGGGAAGGTCGCATTCGTTACCGGCGGCGCGTCCGGCATCGGCGCCGCGTTGACGACCAAGTTGGTAGACAGGGGCGCCGAGGTCTGGATCGCCGATCGTCAGATCGGCCCGGCGCAGGAGTTGGCGCAACGTCTTGACAGCGGTGGCGCAACGGCGCATGCGATCGAGCTCGACGTGCGCAACTACCCATCGTTCGAGCGCGCCGTCGCCGAGGTGCTGCAGCAATCCGGGCGGATCGACTATCTGTTCAACAATGCGGGCATTGGAGTCAGCGGTGAAATCGACTCCTACACGCTCGATGACTGGAACGACGTCTTCGACGTGAACCTGCGCGGTGTGGTCCACGGCGTCCAAGCGATCTATCCGATCATGATCCGGCAGCACTCCGGCCACATTGTGAACACAGCCTCGATGGCCGGTCTCGTCGCCAGTGCGGGTCTGGGGAGCTACACCGCCACCAAACACGCCGTCGTCGGAATCTCGAAGGCGTTGCGGGTGGAGGCCGAGCGCCACGGCGTGCAGGTGTCGGTGTTTTGTCCGGGCGTGATCCGGACCCCGCTGATGACAGGCGGCAAGTACGGGCGGTTCAACGGCGTCAGCGACGAGGAACTCCTCGAATTTGGGGAGCGGTTGCGGCCAATGGCACCCGAAAAGTTCGCGGAGCGCGCACTTCATGCCGTGTTGCGTGGAGACGCGATCATTGTGGTGCCGGCATGGTGGAAGGCATGGTGGTATCTGGAGCGGCTGTCGCCGGTGTTGTCGATGCGATTTGCAAAGGTATCGCTCAAGCGCCTACGCGAAATGGAGTCCACCGCCTCCTGATCCGCTGCGTGTCTTATGGTCGCGCGCAGCGGGTCAGGCGTCGCGTGGGCCGGTACGGTGGGTAATCTGCCGCCGGGCATGCAGCAACATGTTTCGACTAGCCACGTTTCGGCAAGTTCGAAAGGTAATTGTTTGGTGATGTCACCGACGGGCCGAAGTACGCTTCACCGGGACGGGACCTGGCTCATAGGGTTCTCTCTTACACGAGGGGTTCCCGGCTCAGTCGTCGATGCGCGTCGGTGGGTCAGCGAAGGCGAGACCCCAAGGATGCAGGTCAGGACCCATCAAATCGCAGCGGTGGTCGTTGTAGTAACTGGGGCCACCACTACCCGTCGAGTTGAAGTTGAATACCACGCATCGTTGCCAGGTGCCGTCGGGCTGGACGGGTCCATCGCATCTGCTGACAGAGAGGCCTCCATCGAGGCAGCCGGCGCTGGCCGGCGGCGCTGCTGCGATCAGCCCTCCGGCGATCAGCACGGCAGCCAATCCTCCGACGATGCAGTGCTTCATGGTTTCTCCCGTCGCATCGCCCCTGCCAATCGGCTCAACAGGGGTCGAGCCACCGATGCAAATCGGTAGTTCGGCGTATGGTCCGCCGGGCGGCGCGACCCTACAGTCGATGCATAACAGAGGGGATCTGATGGCAACCGAATGTTGTGATGTCGTGATCGTAGGCGCTCGCCTGGCCGGGAGCTGCGCCGTCACGCACGTCGCCCGTGCCGGGCGCAGCGAGGTGGTGTTGGACCGCTCGAGCTTCCCAACCGACGAGTTTTCCACCCAGCTGCTGTTCCCATCGGGCGTCCTCGCGCGGCAGCACAGCGACAACATCCATGCGGTCAGCGTCACCGCGGTGGCGGCGGCATGACCCGCACCGTCACCATCGCCGCCGTCCAACCCGCCCTCCGACTCGGCGCCGTCGAGGCCAACCTCCGCCGACTCGAGGACCTCATCCGAGACGCCCACCGCGAACACCACACCGATGTGGTCATCGTGCCCGAAGCGGGAACCTCACCCAACGTGTACTCCCGATCGCTGCGCCACGTGGCCCGATCCGTCGACGGTGCCCCGTTCCAGCTCTACACCCGCCTCGCGCGCGAGCTGGGCTGCGTCATCGGCGGGGGCTTCCTGGCACAGCGAAGCGGAGACGTCTACGGAACTTACGTCCTAGCTGAGCCGGACGGCCGCGCCCACCTTCACGACAAGGACATCCCCACCATGTGGGAACAGAACTACTACCGGGGCGGCGACGACGACGGGGTCGTCCGCTGTCGGACCCTCGAGGCGCCCATCGGCCTGGCCTGCGGTTGGGAATGGGCCCGTTACCGCACCGCCCGCCGCCTCGCCGGGCGTGTGCAGCTGCTCCTGGGCGGCATGTGCTGGCCGTCCTACCCGCTGAACTGGGGGTGGCCGCTCAAGTCCTGGGCCCAGCGCGAACACGGCCTGCAACGCCAGTTCGCCCGGGAACTGCCCCGCCAGCTCGCCCGCCTCGTCGGCGCACCAGTGGCGATCGCCTCCCACGTCGGCGACATCGCGTTCGAGACCCCGCTCGGCCCAGGGATCCCCTGGAAGACCTTCATGGTCGGCGAAACCCAGATCTGCGAGCGGGACGGTACGATTTTAGCTCGCCTCGCCTACGAAGACGGCGAAGGTCACATCGCCGCCGCCATCACCCTCGACGACCCCGAACCCGTCGACCCCATCGACGACCGCTTCTGGATCCCCAACCAGACCGTGTCCCTGCGGATCCTCTGGCACGCCATGAACGGCCACGGCGCCGCCAAGTACCACGCCATGCGCCTCCTGCGCCGCCACGACTGGCAACGCCTCCCAGCAGGCGACCTCCCCGACGAGATCGCGCCCTCCGCCCCAACACGACACGTCTAGTGGTCACGCCCGTTAGTTCGTCGGGGGTCATGGGGCGATTCGGGTGAGCAGGCGGTTGAGGTCGTTGCGGTTGAAGCGGCAATCGAATGGCCGGGCGGCGCTGTTGTAGCGGTTTTCGAACGCGGTGAGCTGGTTGGCCAGGATGTTGAGGTTGGGAAAGTCGTCTGGGGTGAGCAGCTTTCGCTGCACGACCGAGAAGTAGATTTCAATCTGATTGAGCCAGGAAGCGTGCACCGCCAGGTGGATCATGGTCGCGTTGGCAAACGCTTCAGTGAGCCGTGTTGCGGCGGTCCAGCCGCCGTGCGAGCCGCCGTTGTCCACGACCCAAAACACCCGCCGCGCCGGGGTATAAGGCTCGCAGGTCATGACCTTGTCGACGAGCGCGGTGAAGGGTTCGATGCCGGTGCTGGGGGCGCGCGTGAACATCGGTGGTTTGACGAGGAATTCTTCGTCCGATTCGGGGTGCTGAGCGCGGACGGCGGGTGGCGGCGCAAGACCTTCTGCGGACCGCTCGGGTAGGCGCCCTCGGCGTAAACTCCCGTCATGGCCCTCGAGCTGGCTTCGGTGTCGGGCCGCGACCGTGCACACGCGGCGGCGGTGCGTCGCCGCGGCGCTTTACGACGCGACGTGGCCGAAGCGTTGGCGCGGGCACGCCAGTACGCCGCGGTCGCACCGCTGCCCACCTGCGATGACGGCGGACTCGATGGTGCGGAGCAGGTGCTCGCCGCCGCCGTCGCCGAGATCCTCGATCGGCTGCGCTCCGAACAGCACGGGCTGTCCGGCGAGCAGCTCGGTCGGCTCGCCGGGCTGGCCGTCGAATTGCAGCGCCTGCACGGGCAGGTGCGCGACGTGGCACTCGACCGGGCGGTCGCCGCGCTGGGAGCGATCGGAGGCGACGTCGTTAGGGTCGACGGCGTGGAGAGCGTCGAAGATCGGTTACGGCGAGCGGTCCGCGACCTTGTGGAGGGGGGCGGTTTCGACCGGGCGTTGGTGCTGCGGTTCCGCGGGAACCGGATGGAGGCGGTCGCCACCCAATTCCGGACGGAGCACGCCTGGGCCCGCGACTGCCAAGCGCACAGCGTGCTGCATCCCGCGCCGCTGGGGCCGGGGCTGTTGGAGTGGCAGGTCGCGCACAACGCGCGGCCGGCGCTGGCCCTGGATCCGATGCACGACCCCCACGCCTGGGCGCCGATGGTCCATAAGTTCGCGCCGACCAGCTATGCGTCGATCCCGGTGATGGTCGGCGGGGAAGCGGTTGGGATCATGCAGGCGGACATGTACTTCAGCGGCCGCGACGTCGACGAGCTGGACCGCGATGTCGCGGCCGCGTTCGTCAACGTCCTTGGTCGTGACCTGGAGCGTGGGCTGCTGTTAGAGCGGTTGCAGACCCAGCGCAACGCGGTGCGCGACCTGATGCGGTCGACTGAGGAGACGGTCGCCGAGTTCCGGGGCGCCGAGCTGTGGTGGCCGCGTGCGGCCGAAGCGGGTGGGCAGGACGAGCAGGCGGCCACTGCCGAGCCGACCGGCAACGGCACGCCGCCGGGTGATGCGGCGCTGGCCAAGCTCACCCGCCGCGAGCGCGAGGTACTGGCGCTGATGGCCACCGGCGCGACGAACGCCAGGATCGCAGCGCGCCTCGTCGTCAGCGAGCACACGGTCAAAAGCCACGTTGAGCACATCCTGGGCAAGCTGCGGGCGGCCAATCGGGCCGAGGCGGTCGCGCTTAGTGCGGGACTGGGTCACCCGGCGTCGGTGTAGCGCGTTCGCCCCGACACGCGCCGACTGAGCAGCAAAAATCGGTCGACCCACCGATGACAATCGGTAAATCGGCGAATTGTCACGCCGTCGCTGCGAACGTAGTTTTTGCGGGACGGCGTGGAAACGCCCTCTGCCACCACACCCGCCGATCACCGACACGTCTAGTTAGGAATGAGTCCCGCAATGCCGACAGAGCACCTGGATGCCGACTATTTGATCCTGGGCGCCGGCGCCATGGGCATGGCGTTCGCCGACGTGATCCTCTCCGAGGATTCCAGGGCGCGCATCGTCATCGTGGACCGCCACGCCAGCCCAGGCGGCCACTGGAACGACGCCTATCCGTTCGTCAGGCTGCACCAGCCCGCAGCGTTCTATGGCCTGAACTCGACGCAGCTGGGACAGGGGGGAGCCGACCTGACCTCAGGCGCCGAGATCGTCGCGTACTACAGGAACGCGATGGACCGCTTCTTGGCCACCGGTCGGGTGCAGTTCCTCCCGATGAGCGAGTACGAGCGTGACGGCCGGATCGTCTCCACGTTCGACCGCGAGCGGGTCATCGAGGTCACCGCGCACCGCAGGATCGTCGATGGCACGTACATGAAGGTGGAGGTGCCGTCGGTGTGCCCGCCCCGCTACACAGTCGACTCCGACGTCACCGTGATACCGCCGAACGGCCTGACCCAGATCCGGCACCCACGGGAGCGCTACGTGGTCATCGGCGCCGGGAAGACCGGGACCGACTCGATCCTGTTCCTGCTGGACCAAGGCGTTTCGCCAGACCGAGTTCAGTGGATCGTGTCGAACGACGCCTGGCTATGGGATCGCGGCACCGTCCAGCCCGGCCGTTGCCTGGAGACGATCGTGTCCCTAGTGCAGAGCGTCGCCACCGCCACGAACATCGACGAGGTCTTCCTGCAGCTCGAAAACCAGGGGATCCTCTGCCGAATAGACACGCAAACCCTGCCGACGAAGTGGCGCTGCTCCACGATAGACCGAAGGGAGCTGGCCAAATTGCGTCAGATCGACGATCTGGTCCGGATGGGCCGGGTGCAGCGCATCGGCGGCGGCGAGATCCACCTCGACCGCGGGACGATCCCCGCCGTCCAGGACAGCCTCTACATCGACTGCTCAGCCAACGGGCTGGCCAAATTAGATCCCCAGCCGCTGTTCTCCGAGGGCCACATCACCTTGCAGTCGGTGTTCATGTGCCAGCAGACGTTCAGCGCGGCGCTGATCGCCCACCTCGAGTTAATGGACGCTAGCGACGAACGACGCAACCGGATCTGTGCGGCAGTGCCGCACCCGGAGCTCAAGCAGGATCTGCCCACCGCCCTGCTCACCAGCGTCCAAAACATGATCAACTGCAACCGGTACCTACCCCTCTGGCTGCGCCGCAGCCGCCTGTATCTCGCGCACCACGACGCGCCACACCGCTACCTGTTGGGCTCCGGCAAGCTGACCTTGATGCAGCGCCGGGCCATCACCTCCATGAACAAGATGCGCCAGCAGGCGAGCATCGCATAAATCGTCACCTGGCCCGAGGGAGCGTCCACCCGTGTATCGACGAAAGGCTAATTATGAGGATCGGGTGCGCGCCCAACGGGCCATCGGATGCAGTCCTGTCGTCGTCCTTACCACGTATGGGTAAGGAATCGGTGGCCACACACCAGAGGCCTGGGGCAAGAGGAGGCGTGCGGCACCACCCGCCGTCATACGGTGACACACACGGGCCCGCCGTGCGGGGGCAGCGGTGACAGCGTCGACAGGCTTGATAGATAACGCCCGCGACCCGATGAAGGGTCCCCTGACAGCGGTCGGCGGATTCTTCCGGATGTGCGTGCTGACCGGTAAGGCGCTGTTCCGGCGGCCGTTCCAGTGGCGTGAGTTCATCCTGCAGGGCTGGTTCATTATGAGGGTCGCGTTTCTGCCGACCGTCATGGTCTCGATACCGATCACCGTGCTCGTCGTCTTCACGCTCAACGTTCTGCTGGCCCAGTTCGGTGCCGCCGACCTCTCGGGCGCGGGCGCGGCGCTCGGTGCGGTCACCCAGCTGGGCCCGCTGACCACGGTGCTGGTGGTGGCCGGCGCCGGCTCGACGGCCATCTGCGCCGACCTGGGAGCACGCACCATCCGGGAGGAGATCGACGCGATGGAGGTGCTCGGCATCGACCCCATCCACCGGCTGGTGGTGCCCCGGGTGATCGCCTCAACCCTGGTCGCCACCCTGCTCAACGCCCTGGTGATCACCGTCGGCCTGGTTGGCGGCTACCTCTTCGGCGTCTACCTGCAGAACGTGTCGGGTGGAGCCTACCTCGCGACGCTGACCACGATCACCGGCCTTCCCGAGGTAGTCATTGCGACCGTCAAGGCCGCCGTGTTCGGGCTGATCGCAGGACTGGTCGGCTGTTACCGCGGGCTGACCGTCCGCGGCGGCGCCAAGGGTCTGGGCACCGCGGTCAACGAGACCGTGGTGCTGTGCATGGCCGCGCTGTTTACGGTCAACGTGGTGCTGACCACCATCGGCGTACGGTTCGGGACCGGGCGCTGACATGTCGACGGCCGCAGTACTGCGCGCCCGCTTCCCGCGGGCAGCCGCCAACCTCAGCAACGGCGGCGCCGCCGGCCGGGGACTGGACCAGGTCGGGCGGCTGGCCTGGTTTGCGCTGACCAGTGTCGGGCTGATCCCCTACGCGCTGCGCGAATACCGCCACGAGACGCTGCGGCAGATCGCCCAGGTCGGCATGGGCACCGGTGCGATGGCCTTCGTCGGCGGCGCCGTCGGGATCGGCGGTTTCGTGGTGCTGTCCGGCGCCTCCCTGATCGCCATCCAGGGCTTCGCGTCGCTGGGCAATATCGGTGTCGAGGCGTTCACCGGCTTTTTCGCCGCACTGATCAACGTACGCATCGGCGCCCCCGTTATCGGCGGTATCTTGCTGGCGTCGATAGTCGGCGCCGGCGTCACCGCCGAACTGGGAGCCATGCGGACCAGTGAGGAGATTGACGCCCTAGAGGTGATGGGCATCAAGTCGGTCGCATACCTGGCCTCCACGCGGCTCATCGCCGGGCTAGTTGCGATCTTCCCGTTGTACGCGGGGTTGGTCTCCGTAGCGTTCCTGTCTCCACAGCTCACCACGACGTTGTTATACGGCCAGTCGCACGGCACCTACGAGCACTATTTCCGGACATTCCTGCGCCCCGAGGACGTGTTCTGGTCGCTCGTGGAGGTTGTCATCATGACAGCGGTGATCATGGTCACCCACGGCTACTACGGGTACACCGCCAGCGGTGGGCCGGTCGGTGTCGGCGAGGCCGTCGGCCGATCGATGCGTTTCTCGCTGATCTCGGTGAATGTGATTGTCATGTTGGGCACGCTGGCGATCTACGGCGTCAACCCGAACTTCAACCTCACGGTGTAACCGCCATGACGACGCCGGGGGAAGGTAAACAAGCCGCGGATCCCACCTATGCAAGACGGCAGGCATCGTGCCGTTGCTCGTGGGGGTGCTGGTGGTTTGGCTGGTTTACTTGCAGTTTCGCCGGGCTCGATGTCACCGTCTACTCCTCCGACGACAAACGCTCACCCGGGCACCTGTCCCGGCAGGGCTCCCCGCAGCGGTGGGCCGCGTTTGAGGCGGCCAAGTGCGCGGCCTGCCGCGGTTCCCCGGACGACCCGTGCTACCACAAGCTGGCGGCCAAACACGACGGCCACAACGGCAAGAACCCCACCCTGGCGGTGGAACGCAAACTCCTGCGTCGCTGTAATCACACGCTGCGGGAACTCGCCGATGCCGCCCTGGCGATGCCCGTCCCCGTGCTCGCACCCCAGGAGGTAGCCGCCTAACCATGCGTTGCGCTCGTGCCCTGCCCATACATCCGCTGATGCCTGCGGCCGGCTCCCTTGGTGTTCCTGTCGCGACCTCGCTGCTGGGTGGACTTCCCGGAAAGATTGAGCGCCCGCACCCCTTCGGCAGCCCGGTTCATAAGGCCGCCAGCTCGCTACTGCTGCCGCGCGCGGTGGGGCACCTGGGGGCCGCCCAGCTGCTGCTGGCCGAACCGATCGCCGCCGAGCACGCACACCAACTCGGTTTGGTCACCGAAGTTGTCCAGGCAGGCAATCACCTGGCAAGAGCGCACCAGATTGCCGCGACGCTGGCACGCCAACCGACCCGAGCCCTGCGGCTGACCAAGCAGCTGTTACGCGCCACCGAGGGCAGCGTGCTCAGGCGCCTGCGCGAGGAGATAGCGGTAGTCCGCCTGCAACTCGCCGGACCCGAATTCGCCTCGGCGGGCGCCGCATTCACCCAACGCCGACCCGAAACGCCTCGGTGGAGCAATTCTCGTTACGCCACCGAGCAGGGTCCGGCTCGTTCGCCGACCGACTCGCCCAAACCTTCAACCCGGGAGACTTGATGACCGACTCCGCACCTGACCAGGCACTCGCCGATCTCACCGCCGCGAAGCAGCGCTGGGCTGGGCTGTCGATCGCCGACAAAGTCGGTTACCTCGAACGGCTGCGCCCGCTCGTCCGTGATGCCGCCGCCGAATGGGTGGCCGCGGCAATCGAGGCCAAGGCCATCCCGACGGGTTCGCCGTTGGCCGGTGAGGAGTGGATCAGCGGCCCCTACGCGGTGTTGACCTGGATGGCCGCGGCCATCCAAACGCTCGACGCCGTGGCCTGCGGCGACGATCCGCTTAAGGGATTCCCGATCCGGCAGCGCCCCGACGGCCAGACAATCGTGCGTGTCTACCCCCACGGCCTCATAGAGCGTCTGCTGCTGCACGGCTTCTCCGCCGAGGTCTGGATGCAGCCCGGCACTACGCCGGCCTCGCTGCCGGGGGAGATTGCCAGGCGCGTGCGCCCGAACCATGGGCCCGGAAAGGTCGCACTCGTTCTCGGCGCGGGAAACATCGCCTCGATTCCCCTTCTCGACGTCCTGTACAAGCTCTACGCCGACGGCGAGGTCGTCATCCTGAAAATGAACCCGGTCAACGCCTACCTCCGGCCGATCTTCGAGAGGGCGTTCGCGCCCCTTGTTGCCGATGGATACCTCCGATTCGTCTACGGCGGCGGTGATGTCGGCGCCTACCTATGCACGCACCCAAGCGTCGACACCATCCACATCACCGGCAGCGAACACACCCACGACCTCATCGTGTACGGAGCCGGCGACGAGGGCGCGGCACGCAAGCTCCGCAACGAGCCCGTGATCGACAAGCCGATCACCTCCGAACTCGGGGGCGTCGGTGCGACCATCATCGTGCCCGGGCCGTGGACGCAGGCCGACTTCGGTTTCCAGGCCGAACACATGGCCACCCAGAAACTGCACAACAGCGGCTTCAACTGCATCGCCTCGCAGGTCGTCGTGCTGCCCGGTGACTGGGACGGCGCCCCGCACCTGCTCGACGCGCTGCGCGCCGAGCTGCACACCGCCCCGCCCCGTCCGGCCTTCTACCCGGGTGCAGAGGATCGGCGCCTCGCCGCCGTCGCGCAGTATGCGGGCGCCGAACAGCTCGGAGCCGGCGGCGCCACCCGCACGCTGATCACCGGGGTGGATCCCGGCGACACCAAGGCGCACGCGTTCACCGAGGAATTCTTTGGGCCCGTCCTAGCGACGACCGCGCTGCCCGGCCGCGACGCTGCCGAATTCATGCGCAATGCGGTGTATTTCGCCAACGACACCCTGCACGGCACGCTCGGCGTCAATCTGATCATCCACCCGCGGACGATCGCCGAACTCGGCCCGGCCCTCGAGGACGCGATCGCCGAACTGCGCTACGGCACCGTAGCGGTCAATGCCTGGACCGCCGTCGGCTACCTCAACCCGCGGGCCAGCTGGGGTGCTTTCCCTGGCCACACCTACGACGATGTGCAGAGCGGCATCGGGGTGGTCCACAACGCGCTGTTCTTCGACCGGCCGCAGAAGACCGTCGTGCGGGCGCCATTCCGGCCGTTCCCGCGTTCCGTGGCGCACGCCGAATTCGCGCTGTCCCCGCGGCCACCGTGGTTCGTGACCAACCGCACCGCCGAGGTCACCGGCGGCCGGCTGACCTATTACGCGGCCGACGGCAAGCTGCGCCACCTCCCCGGCATTTTCGCGTCCGCCCTACGGGGCTGACCCGCCGCGTAACCATTCAAGCAGCGGATCAGACAACTGGCGTCGCGCCCGGAAAAACTAGAACGTGTTTCAGAAATAAGGTTCCGGGACCGCTGCCGCCTTGTTACGGTGACGCCCGTGATCCTGGACAAATTCCGACTCGACTCTCAAGTCGCCGTCGTCACCGGCGGCGGACGCGGCCTCGGTGCAGCCATCGCATTGGCTTTCGCGGACGTCGGCGCCGACGTCGTCATCGCCTCACGCACCCAATCCGAACTAGAGGCCGTCGCCGAGCAGGTCCGCGCCAAAGGGCGTCGGGCCCACATCGTCGCCGGAGACTTGGCCCACCCGGAGGTGACCGCCGAGCTGGCCGGCCGGGCCGTCGAAGCCTTCGGGCGGCTGGACATCGTCGTCAACAACGTCGGCGGCACCATGCCCAACGCGTTGTTGAGCACGTCGACGCAGGATCTCAAGGCCGCGTTCACATTCAACGTCGCCACCGCCCACGCCTTGACCACCGCCGCGGCGCCGCTGATGCTCGAGCACTCCGGCGGCGGCAGCATCATCAACATCACCTCGACGATGGGACGGGTGGCCGGCCGCGGGTTCGCCGCCTACGGCACCGCCAAGGCCGCACTCGCGCACTACACCCGACTGGCAGCGCTGGACCTGTGCCCGCGGATTCGGGTCAACGCCATCGCGCCGGGGTCGATCGCCACCTCGGCACTGGACATCGTCGCGTCCAACGACGAGCTGCGCGAGCCGATGGAAAAGGTTACACCGATGCGCCGTCTCGGTGAGCCTGACGAGATCGCAGCCGCGGCAGTGTATTTGGCGTCGCCCGCGGGCGCCTACCTGACCGGCAAGGTCATCGAAGTCGACGGCGGAATCACCTTCCCCAACCTCGACCTACCGATCCCGGACCTGTGAGCGGAGCTATGAGCAAACCCATTCGCGTCGCCCAGATCGGCACCGGCAACGTCGGCGTCCATGCGCTGCGGGCACTGATCGCCAATCCGGAGTACGAGCTCACCGGCGTGTGGGTGTCGTCGGAAGCCAAAGCCGGTAAAGACGCCGGAGAGCTTGCCGGACTTAAGGATTCGACCGGCATCACCGCTACCGCCGATCTGGACGCGGTGCTTGCCACCAAACCGCAGTGCGCGGTCTACACCGCGATGGCCGACAACCGGCTGCCTGACGCTCTCGACGACTACCGGCGCATCCTGGCCGCGGGGGTCAACGTCGTCGGCAGTAGCGCCGTCTTCCTGCAATACCCGTGGCAAGTGCTCCCGCAGGAGATGCTGACACCGATCGAAGATGCTGCCCG
>Ga0335075_10007272_pt1 | contig 17033 bp, 16 predicted proteins | sample Lox_Sample_24_FD_206723 | JGI IMG/M metagenome (GOLD analysis project Ga0335075, IMG submission 206723) | Soil microbial communities from Loxahatchee National Wildlife Refuge, Florida, United States - Lox_Sample_2.4 | ecosystem: Environmental > Terrestrial > Soil > Wetlands | place: USA...
GCCCACGGCCACGCATTCACGGGCCACATCGGCCATCACCTGCGGGACATCGGGAACCTGGATCAGGCGTCCGTATGGCAGCTGCGTGATGGCGGACAGCGCGTTGTAGGCGCAATTGGTAATGAGTTTCTGCCATAGGGCCGGGAGTACCTGGTCCGATACCGTAACCTCGATTCCGGCGGCTTCGAAGGTCTGTACCACGGCCTCGCAGCCCGCAAAACGACCCATGACCAGGTCGCCCCGACCCCAGTGTCTGACATGGGCGGGGCCTGCCATGTCCACGGCGACGTACACAGCCACCGGAACCACAGCTCGATCGAGAACGGCGGCCAGCCGCTCCGCATTGTCGACGCCATTCTGCAGGCTCAGCACCGGACAGTCCGCGCCGACGTGCGCAACGAGCTGCCGGCCCGCGGCCTCGGTGTCGGCGGCCTTGACGCAAAACAGGATCAGATCGGACCGGCTCAGGGTCGTCGGATCGGTCGTGGCCCGGACCCGAACCCGGGTAATGGAACCTCCAGACTCGAGTACCAGACCCTCTGTCTGCACGGCATCCACGAATTTCTGCCGTCCTGCCAGAGTCACCTCGTGGCCCGCCCTGGCGAGTGCGGCGCCGTAGTAGCAGCCTACGGCACCGGCCCCCATGACGCCGATATTCACCGGCGCGGACCGCAGGGCTGCGCCGCTGCCCGTTACTGCGGGATCGTGACCAGCAGCTGGTACATCGTGTGGCCGATCTTGAACCACAACTCACGCTTTGGAGGATTGCTGGGATAGACCCACGCCGAGCAGGCGACTTCTCCGGGTTTCAGGCCAACAACGAGCGGGCGCGGCGCGTCAGAACCACAGAGCCTGTCTGCGGCCAGCATGACCCGCGTTGCGATGGCGTAATCGTCCGGATCGGATTGCTTCAAATGGGTCCAATCCGAGTCGGTCCGCAGAACCACGGTCTTGCATATGATCGGCCCCATCACGATTGCATTGGGTGGCAGGTGCAGGCAGCGAACCTGGGGCCCCACCACGTAGGGAAGCGGAGTGTCGGCATGGGCGATGAGCCACGTGCAACACACCAGGGAAACCCCGAAAACCGTCGAAATGCGCATCTGCGACTCCTCCAGCGGGATTATCAACTATGCTCGCTATCGATCATCGCACCTCGTTGGACTCCTGAGAAGAGACCGTTCTGATGTTCAGCAAGACCGCCAGATATTACGACGCGATCTACTCCTTCAAGGATTACCGCGCCGAAGCGGCCGGTATCATTTCCCTCATCGGGCGCGAACATCCCAGGGCCCGGTCCATTCTGGATGTCGCCTGCGGCACCGGCGAACACGCGAGATTGCTGGCGGCGGATTTCACCGTCGACGGCATCGATCTCGAGCCCGAGTTCGTTACCAGCGCGCAATCGAAGGTCAGCGGTGGAAATATTTCCGTTGCCGACATGCGCGCCTTCAATCTCGGCAAGCGCTACGACGTGGTGCTTTGCCTGTTCAGCTCCATCGGCTACCTCCTTCGCGAGACGGAGGTGGTTCGGGCGCTGCAGTGTTTCTCGGATCATCTGGCCGACGACGGCGTGATCATCGTCGAGCCCTGGCTCACTCCGGCACGATGGCAGGACGGCAGGCCCGCGCTGGCTCCTCCGGTTGATCGGCCGGAGCTGAAGATCTGCCGTATGAACGTATCGGAGCGCCGCGGTGATGTTTCCCTGCTGCGCTTCCACTATCTGATTGCCACCCCGGCCGGCGTGGAGTACGTTCAGGAAGATCACGAACTGGCGCTCTACACAGTCGAGCAAATGCTCGACTGTTTCGAACTGGCAGGACTCGTGGCCTCCCACGACCCGGTGGGACCGTCGGGCAGAGGGCTGTATGTCGCACGAAAACCCGGATCAACCCCAGTCCCAGCCTGATCAGGAAGGCGCGCGCGCCTACCTCACGGGCGTCGCACTCTACAAACGCCTGAAGGCCGGTCGCACGGGCGTCGAGGGTATGGATCCCTATGCGGAACTGACGCAGGCCGAGATACAGCGGGCGCTGGCTGCCTGGCCGCGGATTAGAGCAAGGCGCAACGGCCCCGAAGAGCCGTTTTGAGTCGCGACTGGCGGAAGAGGCTGGGATGGGGCCTCTTTCTGGTCGGCAGGAAGTCGTTTTCGAGCCGCGCGGTGGGCATGCTACGGGTACTCGGCGAGGAAGGCGTCAGTCGGCTCGGATTGCGCGTTCGCGAGTCGTTTCGTGTGTATTCGATGACGCGCGGCCCAAAGGCGATTCTCGCTTCACGCGGCCGCCGGCGACAGACGTCCCACTTCAACAAGCGTTCGTAACTCTCGACCAACGACGTCGTGGGTGCCGAAATCCGCAAAGTCCTGACCTAGAAAAACGTCCGTCCGGCGTGTACGGCGAATTCGCTCCGCAATTCGACCCCGGATGGTTGGTGTATGGCCTGTTCATGTCGCAAACATACGACCTCAATGTGTCGATAATATTAGTGTAAATAGAGGGTTACTTCGCCGTCTGCAAGCGATTGCCGCGCGAACCCTCCTCTTTTAACATTGCGGGTGATATGATATCACCGGCAATATGAGAGTCGTACTCGATACTAGCGCCGTGGTCGCTGCCATGCGCAGCCCGACGGGGGCCTCGGCGGCGCTGCTGATGCTGGCACGAAAGGCCAAGATCACCCTCCTGGCGAACGTGGCGCTGGCGCTCGAATATGAAGCGACGTGCCGACGGACGGAGCATGGCATCGCGGCGGGACTTAACGAAGCTGAGGTCGGAATCTTCGTCGATGCTGTGATCGCGATGGTTGAACCGGTCGAGAGTCATTACGTGTGGCGACCGCTGCTGCGCGATGTGGGTGATGAGCTGGTTCTCGAAGCGGCCGCAAACGGACAGGCGACAGCGATCGTGACGTTCAACAAGCGGGACTTCGGCACCATCCCGCTGCAATTTGGCATTGAGGTACTGACGCCTGCAGAGACTTTACGGAGGATAAAGGCATGAGCAAGAGCCCTCAAAGCACGTACCCGCTGCGGCTTCCGCGTTCGGTGAAAGCGGAGGTCGAACGCCGCGCGAGAGCCGACGGCATCAGTGTCAATCAGTTCGTCGCGACGGCCGTGGCGGAGAAGTTGGCTGTTATGAATTCGGCGGCGTTCTTTGCCGAGCGCCGCGACCGAGCGGACTTCACAGCGTTCGACCGGATCATGCGTCGCAAGCGTGGTGAAACTCCCGGGCCGGATGACAGAATCTGATGAGCGGGAGCGCAGCGCCGGTGGCCAGTTCAACATCCCCCACCCCTCGCCGGGAAAGCATTCAAACCAAGGCGCCGGCTTTCCAATGATGCCTTACGGTCACCGCATTATAACCCTGCTCTCGCGGCCTCCAGGCTGGCGGCGTCATCGCTTGGCTTTGCTCACGCATCCCGCCGACGATCACCATGGGTTGGCTGCGACGGCTTAAGCAACAAAGTAGAAAATGAGCTGGGAGACATCGCGATGGGAATGTCGCCGTCGTTCGGCGGAGGCCTTGAACCAAATAATGCTGCGCGCTTGATCTGTCTCTTGTCCGTTCCGCAAAGGACGCCATCATTCATCGCCTGAATGATGTTCGGCGAGAGTCCTCGGTATACAGGTTCGAATCGTCGACGTAGACGTAGTGCATTACATCTCCCTAAGTAAATTGGCGGATGGGGTGAGATTCGAACTCACGGAAGGCGTGAACCTTCGGTAGTTTTCAAGACTACTGCCTTAAACCGCTCGGCCACCCATCCACAGGCTGCACTTACTATCTGCTTACCGCCAGAAACTGGCGCGTGCGCAAGTGGCTGTTTGCACTCGCTACTATGCTCCGAGGCAACTCGTTTTCAAGACTGGAGCAATCAACCGCTCTGCCACCTCTCCCGTGTTTCCGGTTCAGGCCTTCTTCGCCTTGCGTGCGATGTCGTAAGTGCCGGTGCCGGGCTTGTAGCTCTTCTCATCGAGGAACTGGCGCATGCCCTCCTTGCGGCCTTCGCTGTCGAAGGAATCCGCCGCCTCCTGAGCGCGGATCAGATAATCCTCGGCATTCTCGTACGTCATCTCCACGACCCGCCGCACCGCATCCTTGGCGGCCTTGAGGGTCACGGGGTTCTTCTTCAGCAGCACTTCGCAGATCTCGGTCACGCGGGTCTTGAGCTGCGCCAGCGGCACGGCCTCGTTGACCAGTTTCCACTCCGCGGCCCGCTTGCCGGAGATGCCCTCGCCCGTGAGCGTGTGGTACATCGCATCGCGGAAGCTCATGGAGTTGGTCGCCACCTTGGTGGCGCCACCGCCGGGCAGGATGCCCCAGTTGATCTCGGACAGACCGAAGGTGGCCTCTTCGGCGGCAATGGCGAGATCACAAGCATACAGCGGGCCGTAGCCGCCGCCGAAGCACCAGCCGTTCACCATCGCGATGGTGGGCTTCTGGTACCAGCGCAGTTTGCGCCACCAGGCATAGGCTTCGGACTGCGCCTTGCGCGTGCCCTTCAGGCCCTCGGCCGCCGACTCACGGAAGTACTCCTTGAGGTCCATGCCCGCGGACCAGGCCGTGCCCTCGCCGGTGAGCACCAGCACGCCCACGTCATCCCGGAACTCCAGCTCCTCGAGCGCCTTGAGCATCGCGCGGTTCAAGGCCGGGTTCATGCAATTGCGCTTCTCCGGGCGATTGAATTTCAGCCAGGCGATGCGGTTCTCGACGTGGTAGGCCACGACATCCTGATTGCTCATGATCGTTTGTCCTCAAGGTTTCGCTATATGTGCCAGCCCCCGCATGTAGGGGCGCAGGACGGCGGGCACCGTGATGCTGCCGTCCTCATTCTGATAGTTTTCAAGGACCGCCACCAGCGCCCGGCCCACGGCTACGCCGGAACCGTTCAGGGTATGGACGGGTTCGGGCTTGCCGGTGGCGGGATTGCGCCAGCGGGCCTGCATGCGCCGGGCCTGGAAGGCCTCGAAGTTGCTGCAGGAAGAGATCTCCCGGTACTTGTCCTGCGAGGGCAGCCAGACCTCCAGGTCATAGGTCTTGGCGCTGCCGAAGCCGATGTCGCCGGCGCACAGGGCGACCGTGCGGTAGGGAAGCTCGAGCCGCTCGAGCACCGTCTGCGCGTGCGTCGTCAGCTGTTCATGCGCCGCGTAGGAGTCCTCCGGTGCCACGACGTGCACCAGCTCGACCTTGTCGAACTGGTGGTTGCGGATCATGCCGCGCGTGTCCTTGCCGGCCGATCCGGCCTCCGAACGGAAGCAGGGCGTGTGGCACACGTACTTCAGGGGCAGGGATTCGGCGTTCAGGATCTGCTCGCGCACCAGGTTGGTCACGGGCACTTCGGCGGTGGGAATGAGATAGAAGGGATGCTCGCCGCGGATGGCGAACAGGTCCGCCTCGAACTTCGGCAGCTGGGTGGTGCCCACCAGTGCCGCCGCGTTCACCATGTACGGCGCATAGACCTCGGTGTAGCCATGCTCCACGGTGTGCAGGTCCAGCATGAACTGGGCGAGCGCCCGGTGCAGCTGCGCAAGGGCACCGCGCATGACGACGAAGCGGGCCCCGGCGATGCGGGCCGCGGCTTCGAAGTCCATGCCGCCGAGGCCCTCGCCCAAAGCCACGTGATCCAGTGGCTTGAAGGTGAATTTGCGGGGGTCGCCCCAGCGGCGCACTTCACGGTTGGCGCTCTCGTCGCGCCCGTCCGGCACGGACTCGTGCAGCAGGTTCGGCAGATTCAGCTGCAGCGCTTCCAGTTCGCCCTGCACGGAAGCCAGCGTGGCGTCGACCTGCGAGAGTTCGCGGGTCAGTTCCTCGCCGCGGGCCAGCAGCGCCGTGGCGTCCTGCCCCTGGCCCTTGGCCTGTCCGACCGCCTTGGCGTTCGCGTTGCGCTCGGCCCGGACCCGGTCGGCATCGATCTGGGCCCGCTTGCGGGCCTCCTCCAGGGCGGAGATCCGGGCCTCGTCCAGCACGAAGCCCCGGCGCGCGAGATTGCGCGCCACGCCTGGCAGATCGGAACGCAGCAGTTTCGGGTCTATCACGTCGGACCTTTATCGTCGGTTTCAGGGTCGGTTCTGGCGTCGGGTCGAGCGTCCGGTTTTGCGGTGCCCCGCAGCCGGGTGAGTGCCTCGCCGATGCGGATTTCGAGCCCCCGCGGCGCCGGGCGGTAGTATCGCCGATCCGGCAGCTCATCGGGCAGGTAGCGTTCCCCCGCGGCGTAGGCGTCCGGTTCGTCGTGGGCGTACCGGTACCCCTGGCCGTGGCCCAGCTCCTTCATGAGGCGGGTGGGGGCATTGCGGAAGCGGGCGGGCACCTCCAGGGTGCCGAACCGTTCCACATCCTGCGCGGCTTCTCCGAAGGCGACGTAAACCGCATTGCTCTTGGGCGCGCAGGCGAGGTACACGACGGCCTCGGCGAGCGCCAGTTCGCCTTCGGGACTTCCCAGACGGTCATAGGCCTGCCAGGCATCCAGCGTGAGACTGAGCGCGCGCGGGTCGGCGAGTCCGATGTCCTCGACCGACATGCGCACGACGCGGCGCGCGATGTAGTGCGGATCACAGCCGCCATCGAGCATCCGCGCCAGCCAGTACAGGGCGCCGTCGGGGTCGGTACCCCGGACCGACTTGTGCAGGGCGGAGATCTGATCGTAGAACTGGTCGCCGCCCTTGTCGAAGCGCCGTCGGCCGCCGCTGGCGACCTCCTGGGCGATGGCGAGCGTGAGTTCGGTTCCCCGCGCCTCCACCAGCCCCGCGGCGAGCTCCAGCATGTTCAGTGCCCGGCGGGCATCGCCGTCGGCGGCCCGCGCAATCAACGCAAGCGCCTCGGGCGCCGCGTGCAGCTCTTCGAGGCCGAGGCCGCGTTCGGTGTCGGTCAGCGCCGTGCGCAGGACGGCCACCAGATCCTCGACGCCGAGCGCCTTGAGCACGTAGACCCGGGCGCGCGAGAGCAGTGCGCTCACCACTTCGAAGCTCGGATTCTCGGTGGTCGCCCCGATGAAGGTCAGCGTGCCGTCTTCCAGGTACGGCAGGAAGGTATCCTGCTGGGCCTTGTTGAAACGATGCACCTCATCCAGGAACAGCACCGTGGGACGCCCGCTGGTGCGACGCTCCTGCCGCGCCTGCTCGACCGCCGCGCGGATGTCCTTGACGCCGGCCATCACCGCCGAGAGCGCCAGGAACTGTGCCTCCGCACGCTGGGCGATCAGGCGCGCGAGCGTGGTCTTGCCGGTGCCCGGCGGCCCCCACAGCACCATCGAGTGCAGGCGCCCGCCTTCGAGCGCCTGGCGCAGCGGCTTACCCCGCGCCAGCAGGTGCGCCTGACCCACGAACTCGTCCAGGTTGCGCGGCCGCATGCGATCGGCGAGCGGCCGCAGCGCGGTGCTTGCGGTGCGCTCCGGCGTCACATCTGCGGTTTCCCGAGCACGTCCACGCCCTTCGGGGGCGTGAAGGAGACTTCCGCCTGCGACACCGGCGCATTGCGCTGCGAGCGGCTGAACACCAGGGTCGCGTTCTGACCCAGCTTGTCCTCGAGGATCATCTGCCGCAGTTCACCGTCCCCGAAGCCGAGCAGCGCCTGGTGGAAATCGGCATCGGTGGCCCGCGGCTTGACCCGCACCCAGGACAGCCCGTCCCGGCTGCCCGCATCGGTGATCTCGAACGCCTTGCGCGCATCGGCACCGCCCGAGAGCAGCATCAGCGGCGTGGCCGTCAGGGCGTCGTTGAACGGCTTGACGGTCACCTGCTGCAGGTCGCGGTCGTAGAACCACACGTTGCGGCCATCGGCGATGAGCACCTGGCCCGAGTCCGCCGGGGCGCTGCCGGTCGCCGGGACATCGTGCGAGTCCCAGCGGAATTTGCCGGGACGCAGCACCAGCAGGTCGCCGGTGGTCTTGTCGGTCTGGCGGCCCTGCGCGTCGGTTATGGTCTGCGTGAACTGCGCGCGCAGGGACTTCAGTCCCGAAAGCCAGGCATCGAGCGCCGTGTGCGTCTCATCGGCGTGTGCACCCCCCGCCAGCGCAAGTCCGAGGGCACCCAGCAGCGGCAACAGTCTGCGACGGTTCATTCCAATCAGCCTCCGGGCGGGGGCGGCACCAGCACTTCGCGGGCGCCGTTCGACTGCAGCGGACCTACGATGCCGGCGTTCTCCATGGCCTCGAGCAGCCGCGCGGCGCGGTTGTAGCCGATCTTCAGCCGCCGCTGGACGTAGGAAATGGAAGGCTTGCGCTCCTGGGTGACGATCTTCACCGCCTCGTCGTAGAGCGCGTCCGACTCGGAGTCGCCGCCCAGGGATCCACCCTCCCCCTCCTCATCCGGCAGACCCGGGATCGGCACGGAGGGACCGGAGAGCACCTCGTCCACGTAGTTGGGAGGGGTGGCCGTCTTCAGCGCCTCGACCACCCGATGCACTTCCTGGTCGGAGACGAACGCGCCGTGACAGCGGGTGGGCATGGACGTGCCCGAGGGCAGGTACAGCATGTCACCATGCCCCAGCAGCGTCTCCGCGCCCATCTGGTCGAGGATGGTGCGCGAATCGACCTTGGCCGAGACCTGGAAGGCGATGCGGGTCGGGATGTTGGCCTTGATGAGGCCCGTGATCACGTCCACCGACGGCCGCTGGGTCGCCAGGATCAGGTGGATGCCCGAGGCGCGGGCCTTCTGGGCGAGGCGCGCGATGAGTTCCTCGACCTTCTTGCCGACGATCATCATCAGGTCCGCGAGCTCGTCGATGATCACGACGATGTACGGCAGCGGCTCGAGGTTCGGGATCTTCGACTGGTCGATGGCAGGATCGTTGGCGGCCCGCTGGATGAGCACTGGATCCAGGATCGGCTTGCCCTTCTCGTTCGCCTCGCGCACGTGCTTGTTGAAACCGGCGATGTTGCGCACGCCCAGCGCCGCCATCAGCTGGTAGCGCCGTTCCATTTCGGCGACCGACCAGCGCAGCGCATTGGCCGCCTGCTTCATGTCGGTGACGACGGGCGCGAGCAGATGCGGAATCCCCTCGTACACCGACAGTTCCAGCATCTTCGGATCGATCATGATCAGCCGCACGTGCTCGGCGGTCGCCTTGTACAGCAGCGACAGCACCATCGCATTGATGCCGACCGACTTGCCCGAACCCGTGGTGCCCGCGATCAGCAGATGCGGCATCCGCGCCAGATCCGCCACCATCGGCTGCCCGGCGATGTCCTTGCCCAGCGCCAGCGCCAGGGGCGAGGCCACCTCATCGTAGGTCTTGGAGCGGATGATCTCCCCTAAGGTGACGAGCTCGCGTTTCTCGTTGGCGATCTCCAGGCCCATCACCGATTTGCCGGGAATGACCTCCACGACCCGCACACTCATGACCGACAGCGCCCGCGCCAGATCCTTGGCGAGGGTCGTGATCTGGCTCGCCTTGACCCCCGGGGCCGGCCGCAGCTCGAACCGCGTCACCACCGGACCCGGCTGGACCGCGACCACCTCGGCCTCGACGCCGAAATCGCGCAGCTTGATCTCCACCAGCCGCGACATCGCATCCAGCGCCTCGCTGGAATACAGCGGCTTGTGCGGCGGCGGATCGTCCAGCAGGCTCAGGGGCGGCAGCTCGCCCGGCTTGGCGGCGGCGAACAGCGGCACCTGCCGTTCCTTTTCGACCCGCTCGCTCTTGGGCACCGGCGGCGGTGGCGCCTCGATGCGGGTGGGCTTGCGGACCGCGGCCTTCTTCTGTTCGGTCTCCACGACGACCTTGCGGGCCTCGCGCCGTCCGCGGCCCGCGGCGACCTCGCGGCGGGCCGCGATCCTTGCGCGCAGCGCGGCGATGCCACCCCAGGTCCAGGCGCCCAGCCGGTCCATGACCGTGAGCCAGGAGACCCCCAGCGACAGGGAGGCACCGGCCATCCAGGCCGCCAGCATCAGCAAGGTGGCGCCGAGGAAATCCAGCCCGGACTTCAGGCCGTTGCCGACCATGTCGCCGATGGCGCCGCCCGCCCCGCCGTCGCGGTCGGGCATGCCGGCGCCGGACCAGTGCAGGGTCGCCAGGCCGCAGCTGGCCGCCAGCAGCAGCACGAAACCCGCGATGCGCACCGCGGTATTGGCCCGCGAGCGCTGCTGCTGGCGGCCGCTGCGGAACAGGGCCCAGGTGACCAGCCCGATCATCACCGGGAACAGGAACGCGGGGCGCCCGAAAATGAAGAACAGCAGGTTCGCCAGCCAAGCGCCCACCGGACCGATACGGTTGTGAATGCCGGTCGCATCGGTGACCTGGGACCAGCCCGGATCATTGGCGCTGTAGGTCGCCAGGGCGACCAGCAGCACCAGGCCCACCACGGCCAGTGCGATGACCGCGCTTTCGCGCAGCCCCCGGCTGACGGCCGCTGAAAAACGCTGGGCTCCCCGGGCTTGGGCGGTCGACTCTGCCAACGGTGTATTCCTGGTGGTGATTGATGCGTAGGGGCTTGATTTTATGAGTCCCTGGACCCAAGCAACAAGCCGACGCGCTAGTATCTGCGGGCATCCGCCTCGAGGACGATTATACATGTCGACTACCCGCCACAGTCCCCTCATCATTCTGGGCTCCGGTCCGGCCGGCTACAGCGCAGCGGTTTACGCCGCCCGCGCCAACCGCGCGCCGCTCCTGATCACCGGCGTCGAGCAGGGCGGGCAGCTGATGACCACGACCGACGTGGACAACTGGCCGGGGGATGTGGAGGGGCTGCAGGGTCCGGCGCTGATGGAGCGCATGCGCCGCCATGCGGAGCGCTTTGCCACCGAAATCGTCAACGACCACATCCACAAGGCCCATCTCACCGAGCGGCCGATCCGCCTCGAGGGCGACTCGCGCCAGTACACCTGCGAGGCGCTGATCATCGCCACCGGGGCCGCCGCCAAGTACCTGGGCCTGCCGTCCGAGGACCGCAACCGTGGCCGCGGCGTGTCGGCCTGTGCCACCTGCGACGGATTCTTCTTCCGCGGCCAGCGCGTGGCGGTCGTGGGTGGGGGCAATACCGCGGTCGAGGAGGCGCTGTACCTCTCGCACATCACCGAGCACGTCACCCTGGTGCATCGCCGGGACAGGCTGCGCGCGGAGAAGATCATGCAGGAGCGCCTGTTTGCGCAGGAGCGTGCGGGCAAGGTCTCGATCCTGTGGAACCACGCGGTCGAGGAAGTGCTGGACGACGGCCAGGGCGTGAGCGGCCTCAAGGTTCGCGGTACCAGCGGCCAGGATCACAAGGTGATCCCGGTGACCGGGGTGTTCATCGCCATCGGACACTCCCCGAACACCCAGATCTTCGCCGGCCAGCTGCACATGCACGACGGCTACATCAAGGTGCAGGGAGGCTCCGAGGGCAACGCCACGGCCACCAGCCTCCCCGGGGTGTTCGCCGCAGGCGACGTCGCCGATCACGTCTATCGGCAGGCCATCACCTCGGCGGGCTCCGGATGCATGGCGGCGCTGGATGCGGACCGCTATCTTGAGGGCCTCAGCACTCATGCCTAGCTGACCTGCAGGACCCATGCTCGCCCGCCAGCACACCAGTATCGATCAACTGGATCCGCAAGCCTGGAACGCCCTGGCGGGCACCGAGGTGCCGTTCCTGCGGCACGAGTTCCTCGCGGCGCTGGAACACACCGGCTGTGTCGGTCCCGGGACGGGCTGGACCCCGGCCTACCTGTCGCTGCACGATGCGGCGGGCCTGGCCGCCGCGGCGCCGGCCTTCATCAAGACGCACTCCTACGGCGAGTTCGTCTTCGATTTCTCCTGGGCCGAGGCCTATGCGCACTTCGGCCGCAACTACTATCCGAAGCTCGCGGTGTGCGTGCCGTTCACGCCGGCCACCGGTGCGCGGCTGCTGGTCCGGCCGGGCCTGGACGGGGCAACCGTGCGGCCACGGCTGGTCCGGGCGCTCGAGGAGTTCGCGGCCGAGCGGCGGCTGTCCTCGGCGCACGCGCTGTTCTTCGATGAGCCGGGCCGGGAGGCCTTCGAGCAGTCAGGGTGGCTGCTGCGCCGGGATTGCCAGTTCCACTGGGTCAACCAGGACTTCGCGGATTTCGAACAGTACCTGGCGACCTTCACCGCGGAGAAGCGCAAGAAAGCCCGCCGCGAGCGCCGCCGGGTGGCCGAGGCGGGCATCCGCTTCGAGACCCGCTATGGCCACGACATCGGCAAGTCGCTGCTGGATACGGTGTTCGGATTCCACCGCGACACCTTCCTGCGCCATGGCCATGAACCGTACCTGTCGCGTGCCTTTTTCGGCGAGGTCGCGGCCACCCTGGGTGAATCGCTCATGTTCAAGATCGCGCGGATCGGGGAGCAGCCGGTCGCCGCCGCGGTGTTCTTCTGGTGTCAGGATGCGCTCTACGGCCGCTACTGGGGCGCGGCCGAGGAACATCACAGCCTGCACTTCGAGACCTGCTATCACCAGGGCATCGAATTCTGCATCGAGCGCGGCATCCGCCGCTTCGAGCCGGGTACCCAGGGCGAACACAAGGTCGCGCGCGGCTTCTCCCCCACCCTGACCTGGTCGGCCCACCACCTCGGCGATCGGCGCTTCCGTGCAGCCGTGCGGGACTACCTGGTCCGCGAAGGGGCCGCGGTGGATGCCTACGCCACACAGGTGAGTGAACATGTGCCCTACCGGCGCGACACATGAAAAGCATCACCTGGCTGTCGCCGACGGACCCCCCGGACCGCTTCCCGCCCATCGAGCGGGCACTGGATGACCCGGCGGGATTGCTGGCCGCGGGCGGGGATCTGTCCACGGAGCGGCTGCTGGCGGCCTACCGGCGCGGCATCTTCCCCTGGTACTCCGAAGGCCAGCCGGTCCTGTGGTGGTCACCCGATCCGCGCGCCATACTGCTGCCGGAACAGTTCCGGCTCACCCGCAGCCTCGCCAAGACCCTGCGCAACCGGGGCTTCAGGCTGACCATAGACGAGAATTTCCAGGGAGTGATCGATGGCTGCGCCGCGCCGCGGGCCCGCAGCCCCGGGACGTGGCTGCTGCCGGAAATGCGCGGCGCCTACCTCGAACTGCACCGCCAGGGATATGCCATGAGCTTCGAGACCTGGCTCGGGGGAGCCCTGGTCGGCGGCCTCTATGGCATCCGCCTGGGCAACGTGTTCTTCGGCGAGTCGATGTTCAGCCACGAACGCGATGCCTCCAAGGCCGCCGTGGCGCACCTGGTCCAGTACTGCCGTTCCCAGGGCATCGTGGTCATCGACTGCCAGCTGCCCTCGCGGCACCTCGAGAGCCTGGGCAGCCGGCTCATCTCCCGGGCGCAGTTCCAGGCGCTGCTGCGCGAGCAGATTGCAATGCCGACGGCGTTTGTGCAATATCCGCGCCCCAATGTCTAAAGAAGATGCGATCCAGATGGAAGGCGAAGTCGTCGAGACTTTGCCCAACACCACTTTCCGCGTGAAGCTCAAGAACGGTCACGTCGTGACCGCCCATATTTCGGGGAAGATGCGCAAGAACTACATCCGCATCCTCACCGGAGATGCGGTCACGGTGGAAATGACCCCCTACGACCTGTCCAAGGGCCGCATCATCTACCGCGGCCGGTAGCGGCCGCCGGCCTGCCGATCTAGGCCGGCACCACCTGCTGTGACGGCGCGATGTCGAGGGCCAGCTTCGAGTCGTCCTCGGACACGGTCACCCGCACATTACCGCCGCCCACCAGCCGCCCGAACAGCAGTTCCTCGGCCAGGGGACGCTTGATGTGCTCCTGGATCACCCGGGCCATCGGCCGGGCGCCCATCTTCGGGTCATAGCCCTTGAGGGCGATCCAGCGCCGCGCGGCGTCATCCAGGGTGATCTGCACGCCCTTCTGCTCCAGCTGCGCCTCCACTTCCACGATGAGCTTGTCGACCACCCGTTCGATGGTCGTGGTATCCAGCGGCGCGAACTGGATGATCGCATCGATACGGTTGCGGAATTCGGGCGAGAACAGGCGGCGCACGGCCTCCATGCCGTCGCTGGCATTGTCGGTGTGGGTGAAGCCGATGGAGGGCCGGTTCATTTCGTGGGCGCCGGCATTGGTGGTCATGACGATGATCACATGCCTGAAATCGGCCTTGCGCCCGTTGTTGTCGGTGAGCGTGCCGTGGTCCATGACCTGCAGCAGCAGGTTGAACACATCCGGATGGGCCTTCTCGATCTCATCCAGCAGCAACACGCAGTGCGGATGCTTGGCGATGGCCTCGGTGAGCAGTCCGCCCTGATCGAAGCCCACGTAGCCCGGGGGCGCGCCGATCAGACGCGAGACCGTGTGCCGCTCCATGTACTCGGACATGTCGAAACGGATGAACTCGATGCCCATCGCGATCGCGAGCTGCCGCGTGACCTCGGTCTTGCCGACGCCGGTGGGACCTGCGAACAGGAAACTGCCGACCGGCTTGCGCTGGTCGCCGAGCCCCGAGCGGGCCATCTTGATGGAGGAGGACAGCGCCTCGATGGCGCGGTCCTGGCCGAAGATCACCAGCTTCAGGTTGCGTTCCAGGGTCTTGAGCACCTCCCGATCCGAGGAGGACACGCTCTTGGCCGGAATGCGCGCCATGCGGGCGACCACGTCCTCGATGTGGCGCACTTCCACCGTGCCTTCGCGCTCGCCGACGGGCTTCAGGCGCAGCCGCGCCCCCGCCTCGTCGACCACGTCGATGGCCTTGTCCGGCATGTGCCGCTCGTTGATGTGCCGTGCGGCCAGTTCCGCGGCCGCGACCAGCGCCTCATCCGCGTACTTGACGGAGTGATGCTCCTCGAAGCGCGGCTTCAGGCCCTGCAGGATCTCGATGGTCTCGGACACGGACGGCTCGACCACGTCGATCTTCTGGAAGCGCCGCGCGAGCGCGTGGTCCTTCTCGAAGATGCCGCGGTATTCCTGGTAGGTCGTCGAACCGATGCAGCGCAGTTCGCCGTTGGTCAGCACCGGCTTGATGAGATTGGACGCATCCATCACCCCGCCGGAGGCGGCGCCGGCACCGATCACGGTGTGGATCTCATCGATGAACAGGATCGCGCCGGGAATCTTCTTCAATTCGGTGATCACGCCCTTCAGGCGCTTCTCGAAATCGCCGCGGTACTTGGTGCCCGCGATCAGCGAGCCCATGTCCAGCGAATAGATGGTGCAGTCGGAGAGCACCTCGGGGACCTTGCCCTCCACGATCAGGCGCGCCAGGCCCTCCGCGATCGCGGTCTTGCCGACGCCCGCCTCGCCGACGTACAGCGGATTGTTCTTGCGGCGCCGGCACAGGATCTCGATGGTGCGTTCGACCTCGAGCTTGCGCCCGATCAGCGGATCGATGCGGCCTTCCTGCGCCATGCGGTTGAGGTTGGCCGCGTATTTCTCCAGGGCGCTGCCGCCGCCCTCGGCGTCACGGTCGCCGTCGGCCGCGGCGCCGTCTTCCTTGTCGGTCTTCTCCTCGGCGATCTTCGACAGCCCGTGGGACAGGTAATTGACGACATCCAGGCGCGAGATGTTCTGGCGGTTCAGCAGGTACACCGCGTGGCTCTGCTTCTCGCTGAAGATCGCCACCAGCACGTTGCCGACCCCGACTTCCTTCTTGCCGCTGGACTGCACGTGGAACACGGCGCGCTGCAGGACCCGCTGGAACCCCAGCGTCGGCTGCACTTCGTTGTCCTCGGCCTCGTCGAGCTTGGGAGTGGACTGCTCCAGGTGGTCCTTGAGGTCCTGCTTGAGCTTCGCCAGGTCCGCGCCGCAGGCCTTGAGGATCTCGCGCACCTTCGGGGTATCGAGGATCGCCAGCAGCAGATGCTCGACGGTCAGGTATTCGTGGCGGGCTTCGCGCGCCTGGTGGAAGGCGTCGTTCAGACAGTATTCAAGCTCGTTGGACAGCACTTTAACTACGCCTTCTGCAAACCCCGCGGGGTTAAGCAAGTTTTCATTCCTACGCCTCTTCGAGAGTGCACATCAGGGGATGCTGGTGGTCCCGTGCATAGCCTGTCACCTGGGCCACCTTAGTTTCTGCGATCTCGAAGGTAAAGACCCCGCAGACGCCCTTACCCTTGGTATGGACCTCCAGCATGATCCGCGTCGCCGAGGGCCGGTTCAGACTGAAGAACTTTTCCAGCACGTCGACGACAAACTCCATCGGGGTGTAATCATCATTGAGTAAGACAACCTGGTAGAGCGGAGGTTGCTTGATCTTGGGTCGCGCCTCTTCGACGACGACACCCCCATCCTGGCGCGCGGGAAACGGATCCGACATGGTCTCTTTATAGGGTTACCAAAACGCCAGCACAAGGCCCGAATAGTGTCGGCAAACGGCCACACTGAAACCGATTGGAAAACAATTGCTTGAGAGCAAAAGCGAAGCCCCCTTATGATTGCAGGACCTGCCACAATGGCACACGGGTCTGTCCGCGCAGCCGCTGTGGCCTTCACGCCTGAGGGGCGAGTTCGAGTATGAGCACTGTTTCGTGGCTGGAGGGCGCCGGATTGCCCGCTTCGCGCACCGAAGTGGTGGCGCGCGCGCCGCAGCTGGCGGTATGGGTCCTCGCCGCCGCGCTGGGCGTCCAGGCCGCGGTCATCGTGACGCACCTCGCAGGCAGCGGTGTGCGGCCCGTCGCCGCAGGCCGGACCGCGACCCCGGTCGTGCCCCGTGCGCCGCTGGACCTGCTGGCTCTCACCAACAGTCACCTGTTCGGCACGGCGCCACCGCCCGCGCCGGTGGACGACGCCAATGCGCCCCAGACCAACATGCCGTTGGTCCTGACGGGCATCATCGCCGCGGGCAACCCGCAGGCGGGGCTGGCCATCATCGGCACCACGGCGAACAACGCCAAGCTCTATCCGGTGGGCGACCGCGTGCCCGGCAATGCGCGCGTGCATGCGGTCTATGCCGACCGGGTGCTGCTGGAACGTAACGGCACCCTCGAGGCGCTGATGCTGCCGCGCAAGTTCGTGAGCCGGGCGCCGCCCCCGCCGCTCCCGGGGCCCTCGCCGCTCGATCGGGTGCAGCGTGCGCTGACCAACGAACCGGGACTGATTTCCGATGTCCTACGCCCGCAGCCGGTGTTCGCCGATGGCAAGTTGCATGGCTACAGGG
>Ga0335075_10007273_pt1 | contig 17032 bp, 16 predicted proteins | sample Lox_Sample_24_FD_206723 | JGI IMG/M metagenome (GOLD analysis project Ga0335075, IMG submission 206723) | Soil microbial communities from Loxahatchee National Wildlife Refuge, Florida, United States - Lox_Sample_2.4 | ecosystem: Environmental > Terrestrial > Soil > Wetlands | place: USA...
GAAACTCTTGCTTCGAGCGATGGGAATTCTGCCAGCGAAAATCCTCCCGAGCAGCGTGATGAGACGACTGGCCTGCGCGTCCAGCCGCCTGCCACGGGAGCCCCGGTTCCGGCCAATGGCCCGGCCAGCCGCGCATTGAATGCGGCGCAGGCCCAGGCCGCGCCTGCGCAAGAGGCCGCGCACTTGACCGCAGCGCCTGGCGCGCAGGAAACTGCGGTTCCCGTCGCCGTCGAGACCCCCTCCGGAACAGAGTCCGCAGAACGCCATGCCTGACCCGATCGATGCAATTGAGAAAGCGCGCACGGCTGTAACCGAACGCGCGGAGCTCCCGGGCATGAGCCTGATGGAGCACCTGGAGGAGCTGCGCAAACGCATCGTCCACTCCGCCATCTACCTCGGTCTCGGCTTCGTCGGCGCGTGGGTCTTTCATAACCGCATCGTGGAGGTCTTTCAGGCCCCGCTCATTCATATCCACAAGACCCTCATGTTCACGCATCCCATGGATGCCCTCAACCTCGATCTGCAGGCCTCGCTGTGCGCAGGCGCCATCGCGGCGTCTCCCTTCATCCTCTACCAGGTATGGCTCTTCATCGCTCCCGGGCTCTACAAGAACGAAAGGCGTTTCGTCGTCCCCTTCATGGCCGCCACCGTAGGCTTGTTTCTCTCGGGCGCCGCCTTCGGCTACTACTGGGTCCTGCCCGCTGCCATCAAGATTCTGGTCGTCGACTTCGGCCACAACTTCACGCCCATGATCAGCATCGAGGATTACACCAGCTTCTTTCTCTCGGTGATCCTGGGCCTGGGAATCAGCTTTGAGTTGCCCATCCTCATCTTCTTCCTGGCCATGTTCGGCATCGTGAGCCCCAAATTCCTCTGGTCGAACCTCCGCTACGCGGTTTTTGCCGTGTTTGTAGTCGCGTCCATCATCACCCCCAGCCCGGATCCCTGGACCATGTGCATCTATGCGATTCCGATGCTCGGGCTCTACCTCATTGGCATTGCCGTAGCATGGTGGGTTCACCCCTCGCGCAAAAGACGCAAAAAGCCGGAAATTGCCGGGAATGAAGTGTAAGAATTTGTAGTTCGGGACAATCGTGAGAATCGAGCCTGCGGGAACGGCCTCTGCCGGGCCGCATTCGATTTGCGGATGGCGCCGGCCATTCGCGAGACTTCCATGAGGAGTGCACCGTGGCGCACGCGGAAATTGGCATTATAGGCGGCAGTGGCCTTTACGCCATGCCCGGATTTACCGACCTGCATGAAGAACGCGTGGAAACGCCGTTTGGCGAACCCTCGGACGCCTTCGCGCTGGGCGAGCTCGAAGGGCGCAAAGTCGCATTCCTGGCGCGCCATGGCCGCGGCCATCGCATCCTGCCTACCGAGCTCAATTTCAGAGCCAATATCTACGCCTTCAAGAAACTGGGCGTGGAAAGGATTCTCTCCGTCTCGGCCGTTGGCTCTCTTAAAGAGGAACATAAACCTACCGATTTCGTCGTGCCCGATCAGTTCATCGACCGCACCTTTCACCGGGTGTCGACCTTCTTTGGCGATGGAATCGTCGGGCACGTCGCCTTCGGGGATCCGGTTTGCGCAACGGTCGCCAGAACCGCGGCCATGGCCTGCGCAGCGGTGGGTGTGGTAGCAAAGCTGGGTGGGACCTACGTCTGCATGGAAGGCCCGCAGTTCTCAACGAAGGCGGAGTCGAACCTCTACCGCAGTTGGGGCGCCGATGTCATCGGCATGACCAATCTGCAGGAAGCCAAGCTTGCCCGCGAGGCCGAGATCTGTTACGCGACGATCGCCATGGTCACCGATTACGACTGCTGGCGTGAGGGGCACGACTCGGTCACCGTGGAGCAGATCGTGGCCGTACTACAAAGGAACGCGGAAAATGCAGCGCAGGTCGTTAAGACAGCCGTCGCTGCCATGCCGCGGGAGCGCACCTGCCCCTGCGCTTCGGCCGCCCGATATGCCGTCCTCACGCGGCCCGACACCGTGCCGGAGGCGACCAAAGAGCGGCTGGATCTGCTGTTCGGCAAGTATCTCGACTGGTAAGCGCTTTACGCCAATTTGGGTAAAATTGCATCGAACCCCAATTGCATCGAACCCCATTTGACCAATACCGACAATCAATTCATTCGGAGTGAAGAGAGCGCATGGCAATTACAGTGGTTGGCAGTGTAGCCTACGATTCAATCGAGACGCCCGCGGGGCGTAAGGACCGCTGCCTTGGAGGGGCTGCGACATACTTTTCGCTCGCCGCCAGCTTCTTCACGGATGTGCGGGTGATCGCGGTCGTCGGCGACGACTTCGGCTCGGAACAGGAAGCCGTCTTCGCAGCCCGCAACATCGATACACGCGGCATCGAGCACACCGCTGGCAAGAGCTTCTTCTGGGAAGGCTCCTATCTCGACAACTTAAACGAAGCCAAGACCCATACCACCGAACTGAATGTCTTTGCGTCATTCGAGCCCAAGATTCCGGACAGCTACCGCGACTCCGAGTTCCTCTTCCTTGCCAACATCGATCCTGTGCTGCAACGGCGGGTGCGTGAAGCCATGCCCGGCATCAAACTCGTAGCCGGCGACACCATGAATTACTGGATCAAGGACCATCGCCCAGCCCTTCTTGAAGTCTTAAAAGGTCTAGATGTACTGCTGATCAACGACACCGAGACGCGGATGCTGGCCGGCAACAACAACCTGGTGCGCGCTGCACGCGCGGTGATGGAGATGGGACCACGCGCCCTCGTGGTCAAGCATGGCGAATATGGCGCCACACTGTTCGTCGGCGAAAACATGAACGGCACGGGTGCAAAGACCTTCAAGACCCCGGCCATGCCGCTTGAAGAAGTCGTCGACCCTACGGGCGCGGGCGACAGCTTTGCCGGCGGCTTCTTCGGCTATCTCGCCTCCCAACCTAAGCTCACGCCCGGCGTATTCCGCCGCGCCATGTTCTATGGCAGCACCATGGGTTCGTTTGCCGTCGAGCGCTTCGGCACCGAGCGCCTCCAGCAGCTCTCGCGTCAGGAGATTGACGACCGCTTCAACGTCTTCCGCGAGCTCACACACCTTGACTGAAGACACACCACGGCGTGCGGAGATGCTGGCCGTTCTGGCCTCCTGCACGGCGGCTTCACTCGCGGCCCAATGGTGGAGCTGGCGCCATGGCGCCATGCTCGACTACGGCGACGCTGTCGCGCACCTGCACATCGCGCGCCGCATCTTCGACTCGCATCGCCCCGGACTCACGCAGCTCGGATCGGTGTGGCTTCCTCTGCCCCACCTGCTGATGATCCCCTTCGTCCAGGTTTACGCCTGGTGGGCCAACGGCATCGCGGGCGCCATTCCTTCGGCTCTGGCCTACCTGGCCGCGTGCGCGGGAATGTACCGTCTGGTGCGCCGTTGGCTCCCGCCGGCACCATCGGCGCTCGCACTCGCATTCTTCGCAATCAACCCCAATCTGCTCTACCTGCAAACGACCGCCATGACCGAGCCACTCTTCCTCTGCGAGATGGTTTGGATAGTGTTGTGGCTCATCGAATGGCAATCCAGCTTCAACAGCAACCCAGCTCGCGCCCGGCGGCTCCTCTGGACGCTCGCCGTCGCGCTCGTGGCCGCCGTGTTCACTCGCTACGATGGATGGGTACTCGCGTTTCTCGCGTGGTGCGGCATGGCGCTCTTACTGGCGCGGCGCGGGCAGCTCCGCTGGCGTCCATTCTGGCTCGCCAGCATAATGGTGGCCGCAGCGCCTGCGGCGTGGTTCGTCTATAACGCAGCGGCTTTCGGCGACTGGCTCTACTTTGCGCGCGGCCCATACTCTGCCAAAGCTATCGAAATGCGCACCGCCGCTCCGGGATGGCCGCCCCATCCCGGCTGGCATAACCCGTGGGTGGGCCTTCTCTTCTTCCTGAAGGTTTCGGAGTTGGACACGGTTGCTGCGGGGTGGTGCAATCTGGCGCTGGCGGCGAGTGTCATCGGAACTGCATGGGCACGGCGCACGTGGCGAAGACGCGGATTTATGTGGATCTTGCTGCTCTGGCTGCCCGTGCCTTTTTACGCATATTCGGTGGCCTACGGCTCGGTGCCCATCTTTATTCCGCGGTGGTGGCCCCACTCCTGGTACAACACTCGCTACGGAATGGAGCTGTTGCCGGCAATGGCCCTGGGACTGGCCTTCGCCGTGCAATTCGCAATCAACCTGTCGCGGCGGCTCAGCACCCCTAAGATTCGTGCCACGGCGCCAACCGCTGCCTATGTCGTCTTCTTTGTCCTCGCCGGTCTGAACGTCTTCCTCATCTTGCGCGAAGGGCCTTTGACTTACGTGGAAGCGACCAAGAATCTCGCTGCCCGCGCGCCCTACGATGCCGAAATCCCTCCTTTGCTGAGAAGCCTGCTTGCCTCGCGTCCCGGGGGCGTCGTCCTGATGAATACCTCGATTTATCCCGAGCTGGTGGCCTTCACCGGGATTCCATTGCGCCAGACAATCAATGAGAGCGATAAGCAGTTTTACTGGGCCGCGCTCGCCGCGCCGGCGGAACATGCGGCCATCGTGGTGGCGTTCGCTGGAGACCAGATCGACCGCGCCGTTCATCAGCATCCGCAAGGTCTCGCTGAGAAAGGGCGGTTCAACGCCAAGGGCCAGCCGGCCGCGACGATTTACGTTTCAGACACCACGGGTGCACCTTCGCCGCATGCCCGCCTCAACCCGCCGCGAGACGGGGTGATAGCATCGGGCAGTAGCACCCCTGAACGCGGAAGCGGGCGCAGTCACAGCGCGCCCAGCTCGGCGGGAGGCTGACTCACAGTGATTCCTTTTACCAAGGCGCACGCCTGCGGCAACGACTTTCTGATCGTGGCCGCAGAAGCGGCCCCGGACGAATCGCGCGCCAGCCTCACGCGCCGGCTCTGCGCGCGTACGACCGGCATCGGCGCAGATGGTATCGAATTCTTCAACTGGACAGGACCCGCCGCCGGACGCATCCGCCTGCACAACGCCGACGGCTCCATCGCTGAAATCAGCGGCAACGGCACACGCTGCGTGGCCGCGTGGATGGCCCAGACCCTCGGTTCGAAGCCTGGCGATGAGCTCGCCATCGAAACCGACGCCGGCTTGCGTGTCTGCCGCATTGAAAATTTGTCCCATCAGGGGGTCGAAGTTACGACGGGGATGGGCATTCCCACCTTCTCGCAAGCCACAATCCGGATCGGGGACGGAACCGCCATCGAGGGAGCCGAAGTATCCATGGGCAATCCGCACTTTGTGATCGTGGTGGACAGTCCGAAGTTCGCAACGGCGGGCCGCGCCTGGCAGACGGTGGGCGCCGAGATCTGTATCCATCCCCAATTCGCCGACCAGACCAACGTCGAGTTCGTGCGCATCTCGGGCCCGCGTGAAGTCGAGATTCGCGTCTTCGAGCGCGGCGTGGGCCCCACCTCCTCTTCCGGCACCGGCAGCTCGGCCGCGGCCACGGCGGCCATCGCTCTTGGGCTCGCCCAGTCGCCCCTTCGCATCGTCGCACCGGGCGGCGCGCAGAGCGTGGCCTGGAACGGACCCGGCACGGAGTTGATGCTGACTGGGCCGGCCGCATTAATCGCCCGCGGCGAAGCGTGGCCCGCATGAGTCGACTCCTCAGGCCCCCAATGGTATCGCCGGGCGGCGGCGTCAGCGTGATCGCGCCCGCATCTTCCGCGTTGTCCGAGCGCATCGAGGGCGGTCTTGGAGCCTTGCGCGCTCTCGGCTTTACGCCCTATCCCGGCGAACATGCGCTTGCTCGCGGGCCACTCTACTTCGCAGGAACGCCTGAACAGAGGCTGGCTGACCTCCAAGCCGCTTTTGCCGACGAAAGAACAGGCCTGGTCGCTTCTTTGCGCGGCGGGTACGGCTCGAATTATCTCCTCGCAGGTCTAGACCTCGGCCTTATCGCCGGTCATCCTAAACCATTCTTTGCTTACAGCGATCTTACCGGCACTCAGCTCCGTCTTCTCGACGCCATCGGCCTGCCCGCATTTCACGGTCCCATGGTGGCCGCCGACTTCTACCTCGAAGACGGCGTACATCTACCCAGCTTTCGCGCCGCCATCGGAGGCGAAACCTACAGCGTGGGCCAGTCAGAAGGACTGCGCACGCTCAAACCCGGCGGCGCGCGCGGCACGCTCTACGGCGGATGCCTCTCCATCCTGGCTTCGCTCCTGGGCACCCCATGGGAGCCGCATACCGAAGGCAAGCTTCTCTTCCTCGAAGACCGGGATACGAAGCCCTATCAGGTAGACCGACTGCTCTGGCAATTGCGCGTTGCCGGCAAACTCGACGGCGTTCGCGGCATCGTCTTTGGCGAGATGCCGGGTTGCGTTTCGCCTGGTGCGCCAACCGGCCTCCTCGATGAAACCATCCTGGGTTTCTTCGAAGGCTTCGACGGTCCCATCGCCATCGGCCTGCGCAGCGGTCACGTTTCGCACGGAAACGTAACCCTCACCTTCGGCGTAGAAGCAGAGTTATCCGCAGAAGGCGAGCCGCGCCTGCAACTGCTCGAACCGGCCGTGAGAACAACTGAGGCCAGGGAATAAGATGCTTTTCCGGGAAGCAATGGTGACGGAATGAATGGGCAGCCCAGGCGTATCCATCTTTGCGGTATCTGCGGCGCGGCCATGGCCTCGCTCGCGGGCCTTCTGCAACTACAAGGCCACCGGATCACCGGCTCCGATAAGGCTGCCTACCCTCCCATGAGCGACCTGCTGCGTGCGCTTGGCATTGCTGTGATGGAGCCCTACGCAGCAACGAATCTCGATCCGCTGCCCGATCTGGTCGTCATCGGCAATGCGCTTTCGCGCGGCAATCCGGAGATCGAGCGCGTGCTCGACGAACGCATTCCCTTCACATCGATGGCCGCCCTGCTGCATGATGAATTCATTCGCGGCCGCTCTTCCCTCGTCGTGGCCGGGACGCACGGCAAGACGACCACCACCAGCATGTTGGCCTGGATCTTCCAGACCGCCGCGAGCGAAGTGTCCGCTCTCGAACCCTCCTTCCTGATCGGCGGCGTAGCCGAGAACTTTGGAACCAGCTTCCAGTTGCGTCCCACCCGCACGTTCATCGTCGAAGGCGACGAATACGATACTGCCTTCTTCGACAAAGGCCCGAAGTTTCTGCACTACTTCCCCGACGCGCTGATCCTCACTCATGTCGAATTCGACCACGCAGATATTTACGCCGGCCTCGAAGCAGTCAAGACTGCCTTCAAGCGCCTGGTCAATCTTGTGCCCCGGCGCGGCCTGATCCTGGCGTACGACGGCAGCGATAACGTCACCGAATGCGTAGCGCGCGCCTTCTGCCCTGTCGAGAACTACGGCTTTAGCGACACCGCCAACTGGCGTCTTCGCAACCTGCGCTATGAAACCGGCGCCTCTTCGCAGTTGATGCGGTGGGAGGTCTGGCACTCCGGCGCCCTTTGGAGCGACTTCGAGATGGCGCTCGCCGGCGAGCATAACGCCCTCAACGCAACAGCTGCCGCCGCCCTGGCCGCAACGCAGGGCATCGGCGTGGAATCGATCCGCACAGCCCTTGCCAGCTTCAAAAGCGTGAAGCGGCGCCTTGAGGTCCGTGCGCGCATCGCCGGCGTCACCGTCGTCGAGGACTTCGCGCATCATCCCACCGCGATCCGTGAGACCCTTCGCGCGGTACGGTCCATCTATTCGCGGGCCAGGTTGTGGGCCATTCTGGAACCCCGCTCCAATACTCTGCGTCGCAAGGTGCTCGCCGTCGAACTTATCGAAAGCCTCCGCCTTGCCGATCGCGTTGTGCTGGCCGGCGTCTTTCAGCAGGAGCGCATTCCTGAAGCTGAGCGCCTGCACCCGGAGGAGGTTGTGTCGGCCCTCAACGAGGCTGGAACCCCTGCACAGTTGCTGGCGGATGCGGATGCGATCGTGGACGCCGTCGCGCCGCGCGTTGAACCCGGCGACCTGATCGTCATTCTGTCCAACGGCGGGTTCGACGGCATCTATGAAAAACTGCCTGCCCGGCTGCGCGCCCGATTCCCGGATTCCGCCGCCGGGACCATGCACACATGATCGCCGCCTTCATATTACTGGCTACCTATGTCGCGCTCGGGATACCGGCGGCCATCGTGCTCTTCTCCTGGGCAGTCCTGACCGGCGATGTGAAGCCTCTCTACAACGTCGCGCAGTCAATTACTCGCGCAGGTCTCCGGTTGGCGGGAATCCGCGTCGAAGTCGGTGGCCGCGAGCTTGTGCCTCCGAATACGGCTTGCATCTTCATGTCCAACCACGTCTCCAACCTCGACCCGCCGGCGCTCATTCCCCTCATCCCTGGCCGCACATCGGTTTTTATCAAGCGCTCGCTCATGAAGATCCCCATCCTCGGTTTCGGCTTCAGGCTCGGCGAGTTTGTCCCCGTCGACCGCGACGGCCGCGTCGAGAGCGCGCGCGAAAGCGTACGGATCGCCCGCCTCGTCCTTGAAAAGGGAATCCATATCACCACGTTTGTCGAGGGCACACGGTCGCCCGATGGCCGTCTGCTGCCCTTCAAGAAGGGCCCGTTCTATCTCGCCATGGAGACCGGCGCCCCCTGCATTCCCATATCAATCTGGGGAACCGAAAGCATGATGGCAAAAGGCAGTTTGCGCATCCGTCCGGGCGGGGCGCACATCGTGTTTCATCCACCGGTCTACCCGGCCAGTTTTGCGACGCGCGAGGCTTTACTCGATGCCGTGCGCACGGCCGTTGCTTCCGGCCTGCCGGACTGGATGCGCAATTGAATCAGGGCAGTATGATCGCGTTATAGCCGTCGTTGAGCAGCTTCTGCCGCATCGCATTCGCGTTGTTGCGGTTTGAGAAGGGACCGATGCAGACGTGAATCAGGTTGTCGGCCGGGTTGCGGTTGGCTGAAACCGCATAGCCGCGCCTGCGCAGCGCGCCAACCAATACGCCGGCATCCTCAGGATTCGACACAGCGGCAATTTGAACCATCAGCGAGTTCGCCCCTGGCATCGCCGGCTGGACAATATTGGCCCCGGCCGGCTGCGCAACCTGGGCGCCGGCTGCCTGGCCGGACAGAGCGGGCTGCACCTGAGGCTGCACGGCGTGCCAGCCGCTGTCCGGAGGCTGCTGAACCGGAGTGGGCGCGGTCGATCCTGGTACTGCCGCCTGCGATCCGAGAGGTTGCGACGTGGTCGTCGCCGTCTGCTGAGGCGGCGCCGCGGGCGGCTGCGCAGCGGCCGAAGGCTTGCCCTGGAAGGAATTCGCCGACATCTGCGGCGCGGGTCCCGCCGCTGGAGACTGGCTCTGGAAGACCGGTCCTTTGGAGCCCCGTGCGCCCAGCGCGTAGCCGAGCCCGAAGCACAGCCCGCATACCAGCACAAGGCCGAAGAAAACCGCCAGCAGCGTGCCCGATCCAAGTGTGAGTTCGGTGTCGCGCAGGGTCTCTGCCGGCTCCAGCGCCTCGTCCTCGAACATTCCCCTCATAAACCGCCTACAATGCGTGCCAATATCAGCATACCGGCTCGCGCTCTTCTGCGCACCTCTCGTCCGGGCCGCGAGTTCGATGCGTCCATACGCACACTACTGCTTCTCGGGTGAAGCAATCTGCGGAGCCCCCAACTTGTTCAGTATCGTCAGCATTTCCAGCGGCAGCGGAAACACGATCGTCGTATTCTTTTCCACGCCGATATCGGCCAGCGTCTGCAAGTAGCGCAGTTGCAGGGTCATGGGCTGCGTAGCCATCAAGGCTGCCGCATCCACCAGCTTCTGCGCCGCGCTGTACTCGCCCTCCGCGTGGATGATCTTCGACCGCTTCTCGCGCTCGGCCTCGGCCTGCTTGGCCATGGCCCGCAGCATCTGTTCCGGCAAGTCCACCTGCTTCACCTCGACTGAGACCACCTTTACACCGAACGGCTCCGTCCGCTGGTCAATAATCGTTTGGATGCGCAGATTGAGCTTGTCGCGATGGCTGAGCAGTTCGTCGAGTTCGACCTCGCCGAGCACCGAGCGCAGCGTTGTCTGTGCAAACTGCGAGGTCTGATAGACGTAGTTCGCCACTTTGATCGCGGCGTCATTGGGATTGACCACATACAGCGTCACCACGGCGTTGACCTTGATCGTCACGTTGTCGCGCGTGATCACGTCCTGCGGCGGCACCTCCAGCACCTCCTGGCGCAGCGAGATGCGCACCATCTGATCGATAGGCCGGAATACGAGGATCAGGCCTGGCCCCTTCGGCGCCGGCAGTGCCCGGCCCAGCCGGAAGATCACGGCGCGCTCATACTCCCGAAGAATTTTGATGGAGTTCAGCAGGTAGAGAACCACGATGGCAATGAGAATCAGGACGGGAATGGGTAGATCGCTAACGGACATTGGACTTCCTCACTCAGCAGGGATTGTACTCCACCTTGATCAAGGCGAATCTCGTCCAAGACGAATCTCATTAGTGGTGAGTTTCCGGCGGCAGGGGCGGCAGCGCCGGCTCAACGTGGAGCAACATCTGCTCGAATCCGACCACGCGCAGTGAGGCGCCAGCCGGAACGGGCTGCGGCGACACTGCTCGCCAAATCTCTCCCTCGACCAGAATGTGGCCCTCCGGCGCGAGCGGCTCCATGGCTGTGGCGCGGCAACCCACCATGGCGTCTGCTCCGATCAGCGCCTTTCTTCGCCGCGCTCGCACTACCAGCCGGAGGAGAAACACCGTAATTCCGCCAAAGCCGAGGCTGAGCGCCACGGCCACCAGCGGGTTCACTCCCAGTTGGGGAATCGGCGCGGCCACCAGCGTGAGCGCTCCAAAGGTCAGGCAGAGAATCCCGGCGATTGCCAGCGCCCCGTGGCCGCCAAACTTGGCTTCGAGAATGAAAAAGGCCATCCCTGCCAGCAAAAGCAGCACTGCTGTAAAACGGATGGGCAGCAGGTTCAACCCGAAGATGCCCAGGAGCACCATGAGCGTACCCAGCGCCCCGGGAACAATCGTGCCCGGGGCGTTGAATTCGAGATAGATGAGCAGAGCCCCGCCCACCAGAAAGAGCAACGCGATGTTGGGATTCACCAGCCAGCCCAGCAGCTCGTCACGGAGCGAAGTGCGGAGCACCTCGATGCGCGCGCCGGCAAGATTGAGCGTCATCTTTGAGCCGTCGAACCGCGTGATCTGGCGGCCGTTCAACACTGAGAGCAGTTGCTGATCGTTGTTCGCGATCAGGTCGACGAGGTGGTTCTTGAGCGCCTCCTCGGCGGTATACGATGCGGACGACTTCACGGCGGCGTCTGCTGCGGCCGCGTCGCGCCCGCGCCGCGTCACGTAGGAGCGCAGAAACGCCTCCGCGTCGTTCTCCACTTTTTCCATCTCGATCGAATCCGCTTTGCCCATCTCGAAGACTACGTGAGCCGCCCCAGCCTCCGTACCGGGCGCCATGGCCGCCACGTCGGCCGACTCGAGGATAAAGAATCCAGCCGATCCGGCCCGGGCTCCTGAAGGCGAAACGAACACGACCACGGGCACGCGCGAGCCCAGAATGTCTGAGATCATCGCCCGCATCGACGTCTCAAGGCCGCCGGGAGTGTCCATCTGGATCAGGAGAGCGCGGGCGCCGCTCGAGTTGGCCTCTGCGATGGCCCGGTGCAGTTCGGAAGCACTGACCGGCTGAATCGTATCGTCGAGGATGAACTTATCCACAACAGGCTGCTGGGCAAGCGCGGGAGCCGCAAGGGCGAAGAGCGCAAACAGCGCCGCGGAAGCCAACCCAAGGCGAACGGCAAACCAACATGAGCGCTGAAGCATAGCGTGCTCCTTCAGTACCAGTTCTACGCTACTCCTTTTTGGGGCCTTGTTTCGCCTCGATCTGGCCCTCCAGTTCCTTCGCTGCCCGATTCGAAGGCTCCAGCCTGAGCGCCTGGCCGGTCTCGTCGCTGGCCTCCGTCAGATGGCCGGCAGCCAGATCGAGCCGGGCGAGAACCAGGTAAGCCTGGGCCGAAGGACTCAACTGGAGGGCCGCGTCAGCCTCCTTGCGGGCGGCATCGGTGTCGCCGGATCGTTGCCGTACCTCGGCCAGGCCCGCATGGGCTTCGGCCGAGCCACCATCGGCCGCAACTGCGGATTGATACAGCCGTTCCGCCTCGAGAAGCAGGCCGCGATTCAAATATTCCCGAGCCTCCACGCAAAGCTTCTGCGCCCGCTCCGGCGCCGGCAGGGCGGCCAGGCGCGCCGTGTCCATCTCATCCATCATCGCGGCCGCCTGGCGAAATGCTGCCGCGTCAAACGTCCTCACGATCCGCTCAAGCGGGTCGGGATTGGACGCCGCGACGGGTGCGCCCGACGAAGCCGTCGCGGCCGCAGGCGTCTGCCCCGCGGGCTGGGGCTTCCAGTCCTCCAGCAGGCTCTCCGCCTCATCGTCGCCCGGGTGCAGTTTCAGGCATTCTTCCATCTCGCTCACCGCTCCCGCTGTATTGCCGTGCCGCTTCAGGCTCACCGCCAGGTTGAAGTGGTAGTCGGCCGTGTTCGGATCCTCTGCGGCAGCCCGTACAAACAGCGAGGTGCCGTCGTGTCCTTCCCTGCTCGCCGCAACCCCTTCATTATTCAAAACCTCCGCCAGAGGCAGAATCCGCGCCACTTCCCCGAACGACTGCTCCGCCTGGGCATAGTCGCCGGAAAAAAGCAGCGAAAGCCCGCGATAGAACCCCGCTTCCAGTCCGTCGGGGCCGTTGCGGTCCACCTTTGCGAAGGCCTCGGCCGCATTGTCGTATTGCTGCGTGGCATACTCCTCGCGTCCCAGCGCCATCCAGGCCGGGCTGAACTCCGGGCTCAGCTTCACCGCGTTCTCAAGGTGCGTCAACCGCTCCGACTGATCGGAATCGGTGATCCCGCGAATGTACTGCTCAAAAGCGTCCAGGCGCAGGTTGGAACCGGCGGCGATGAATGTCGACTCCGCCACGCTGAACCCCGGGTCGAGTTGGCGGGTGAGCTTCCACGCCAGCGAGTCGAAGATAGCGATCATGTCCGTCATCTTCCCGCTCGTGGTCACGGGCTCGGTCATGTGCAGGTGGGGTACATCCACAAGCTGGGCCTTGGCTGTGAGATCTCCCCCATCCAGGGAGTAACTCCCGACCACGATCTCATCGGCATCCAGCGTCTCCGCCAGCTTGATCGAGCTGGCCCGCGAGGGCTGAAATCCCTGCGGCAGCCCCAGGTGGTCCAGCGCAAAAACCCGGTCCTCCCGGCTCAGGGGCGCAAAGCCCGCCGATGTGAAGCGGCTGTTGAGGAGCTCCGCGGCCGCCTCGCGCATCCAGTCCAGGCTCAGTTGACCGGTGTCGTTGTCGAATGGCAGCACAAGTAGAATCCGCCCCCGCCCCGCGCTCGAATGTCCCGTTTCGGCCTGCGCAGACGGGTCCGCCGCCTGATCCTGCGTGCTTCCCTGCGCGGAAAGCCCCGCTGTCATCATCAGCGCCAAGCACAGAGCCGCCGCGGCGGCGACTCGCGCCATGCGGCCATTTCGCCATCCCAAAAAAATGAACACGACACGCTGATTATAAGTCGCTCGGCCGCGCCCAGCCCGGCGCCGCCAAAGGGCCAATGGCTTAACGTCCCGCTGCTTTCGCACCAGAGAAAACCTCGCTCGCCCGCGCCTCCTCCGGCCGATTGAACCCGATTAGAGCTATCCAGAACCCCCGCGCATCCATGCGCCAAACCAGTGTTCCACGCAGTTGCCGCGCGATCAGCCCGGGCGGCAGATCGTGGTGCAGTCCAAAGTACCGCTCGTCCAGCGACTCGCTGAACGGCCAGAAGTCGACCAGCGGTGGCGGATCGTATTTGGTCGAAAAGACCAGTGCGGCTGAATACTTCTGCGGCTCCTCGGCGGCGCGGTCGATCTGCGCCTCTGTAAAATCGTCGATCGGGCATACGTCCCAGGCCTGCTTTACATAGCCCAGCTCCGGGTGACTCAGCTCATCGCTCACCGGCCAAGCGGTCAGCACCGTCGCTCCCGGATAGCGCTTCGCGAGTTGCGCAATCCCGGTCTGGTCCAAGCGAATCATCGCCGCGTAGGCAAGATTATCCTCCGGCGCAAAGCCGTAAGGCGGGTTGACAAAAAGCCCCGCCGTAAATGCCGCCGCTGAAAGCACAGCCAGCGCCTGCCAGTACGGGACCCGCCGGTACAGCGTTGTAACCGCCAAAAGCAGTACCAGCGGGTACAAGGGCAGCAGGTAGCGCGTCAGCAGCGCGCCACCCAGCACGCTAAAGAGCAGCGCCTCGGCCAGCAGGAGCACAAAGATCCTCATCCGCACTCCCGAAGCGATCTGCGCCCGCTCGTGGCCCTCCGCATCGGGGCGGGGATCGAGCAGCAGCGCCGCCAGCGCCATCCCCACCGGTACAAACAGGTTCATATGCGCCGTCAGATGAAAGATGCGGTGACCGAACGCCGCCGCAATCCTTACCGGCGCCAGCGTGGCCTCGGCGTTGTAGCGCACGTAATCGGGATTGCCGAAGAGATACCCGGTCTTGGCGTAGTGCCAGGAATACCATGCCGCGAGCGGCAAAACGCAGCTCGCCAGCCACACCGCCTCGCGCCACAGCCTGCCCCCTTGCGGGACGGTTTTCGTCCGCGGAGTGGAGAGTCGCCAATGCGCCTGCAAGAGGCGAAAGCCCTCGGTCATGTCCACCGCAGCCAGAGTCAACGGAATCGCAATCGAGGTCTCCTTGCACAGCGCGGCCGCCGAAAAACAGAGCGCCGCGGCCCACGGCCGGCGATTGCGCGCCGGCAGCGCGAAGACCAGCCCCCAGATCGAACAGGCCGCGGCGAAGATATCGGCCTGGGCCAGTGTGCTCTGCGCAAACCAGATCGGATAGAGGCCCGTGAGCAGCACCGTCCAGAACGCCACCACCGGCGCGCCCACAACGCGCATGGCGAGCCGCCAGACCCCGAGCAGCCCCAGCGTGGCCACCATCAGCACAGCCTCGCGTGTCACGGCCGGCGCAAACCCTGAAGCCTTCCACCACAGAGCCAGATAGATACTCGGCAGTGGCGGGTGCGCGTTGTTCAGCGTCGTCGACGGAATCAGCGATCCGGTGCGGAAAAAGTCCCAGGCCGCCGGAATGTAATAGCCCGCCTCGTCCCAGTAGTAAGGCAGCCGCAAAAGGGTGAAATGGCTCGCATACAGCGCCGCGAAGATCACCGGAAAGATCATCCAGAGCGGCAGCGGCGCATCCAAGCGCGGGCGTAGCAGTCGTTTGAGCTGCAACGGATCGCTCCTTATCCAGGCAGCCTCTGGCTTCTAGCCCCTGGCTGCTATCTGGCGCCGTGAAAGACGTGAGGAACCGGATTGGCGAAGCGCCGATTCACATATCATCTGCCCGGGTCTCTCCCCCAACGCCCTCAGATCCAACCCGAAGCTGTGGACTGGTAACGAATGGCTGGAAGCTGACTCTCAGTTCACAGGTCCCGACGGAAAGCTCTGGTTCTTGGGCTCGAGGTTCAGCGTGCCAAAGGCCTGTTCGTACTGCGCCAGATTCTGACCCAGGATGTTCCACAGCGCCTTCGCCTGTTGCGGGCTCAGAAAGATGGCCTGGTGGTTGCGGATCGTCACCTGGTCCGGACCTTCGCTCGACGCCAGTCCGAAGACGAGTTGGAAATCCCACACGCTCACCCGCACCTGGACGCTGTTGGCGTAGGTTTCGCGGTAGTCAGGGGTCTGGGCTAGGTTCAACTGCGGCTGCTGCGGAGTTGGGCTCATGGAATCAGATTACCTCCTGCCGGACCGGCGCTGCGGAGCGGTGCAAATCGTATGCCAGCGGACAGCCCTCGCACTTCGCAGCGCGCCCGCAGTGCGCCTTCCCAACCGCCACCGTCAGCGCGTGGAACTCGTTGAACAGTCGTGCCTGCGCGGCCGCCGAATCTCCCGCGAATGCCTGCCGCGTCAGTTCCCCAAGCGCATCGTACGGGGGGCGCGCCGGCAGCAGCCCGTGCCGCTCCGCAATCCGCCGCAGATACTCATCCGCCACTGCAACCGGATGCCCAAGCGCATACAGGAGAATCGCATCCGCTGTCTCGGGACCCACTCCCGGCAGATCGAGCAATCGCTGCCGCACCGCGTCTGCAGGCGCCGCCGCAAGCGTATCCAGCGACCCGCAGTATTCCTGGTCGAGCATCGCCACAAATGCCTTCAGCGCCAGCGCCTTCCGGATGATAAACCCGGACGGACGAATCAGCTCCCTGAGCGCATCAACCGGGATTCCGCGCAACCCTTCCACGCTCAGCGCGCCGGCAGTGCGCAGGTTGGCCAGCGACCTCTCCACCGCCTTCCACGCAGTGTTTTGTGTCAGATAGGCGCCCAGGACCACCTCGAACGGCGTCTCTGCCGGCCACCAGTGTTGCGGCCCATAGGCCGCGGCCAGCCGGTCGTGCATGCGCCGCAATCGGCGCGCCGATCGGTCCATGCGCATCTTGGAAGCGGCTCCGCTCACGGCTTTCATTAGGATAGTAGGCGGAACCAATCAGCACTCCGCCGCACCCGGCGCACCCCAGGAGGCAAATTGAAGAGCCACACCGAGTACCTCGTCTTTGAAACCCGCAAACGCCGCGAGATGGTGCACATCACCGACGAAGTCGCGGCGATTGTCCGCCGCAGCGGCGTCAAGGACGGGCTCTGTTTCGTCTCCCCAATGCACATCACCGCCGCTGTCTACGTGAACGACCTCGAAAGCGGACTGATCGAAGACATCGGTAGATGGCTCGAGGAACTGGCCCCCACGCGCCCCGACTACAAGCACCATCAGACCGGCGAAGACAACGGTGACGCCCATCTCAAGTCGCTCCTACTGCACCACGAGACTACGCTGCCGGTCACCGACGGCAAGCTCGATCTCGGCACCTGGCAGCGGGTCTTTTATGCGGAGTTCGACGGCCAGCGCCGCAAACGCGTCATCGTCAAAGTGCTCGGTGTGGAGTGAATCGATGAGCGGAGTAAGTGAAGTCAGCGTCGCTCACTCATCGTCATCCGTAATCTTCCGCCACTCTCCACCCGCTGTCGAGGCTGGCCGTGATATC
>Ga0335075_10007274_pt1 | contig 17031 bp, 15 predicted proteins | sample Lox_Sample_24_FD_206723 | JGI IMG/M metagenome (GOLD analysis project Ga0335075, IMG submission 206723) | Soil microbial communities from Loxahatchee National Wildlife Refuge, Florida, United States - Lox_Sample_2.4 | ecosystem: Environmental > Terrestrial > Soil > Wetlands | place: USA...
GCCTGGCTGGCCCAGCGGCTGCGGGAGCTGACACCGCAAGAACGGGCGAAGCTGCGCGCGGCCGCGCCAATCCTGGAGAAGCTCAGCCAGTCCTGACCGGACTGCTGGGCCGCACCTTCGGGTCACTGCATACCCGCAACTACCGGCTGTTCGCCACCGGCCAGGTGATCTCGAACACGGGCACCTGGATGCAGCGGGTGGCGCAGGACTGGCTGGTGCTCGAGCTAACCCACGGCAGCGGAACGGCGCTCGGCATCACCAGTGGGCTGCAGTTCCTGCCGACGCTGCTAAGCCTGTGGGGCGGGATGGTGGCCGACCGGTACTCCAAGCGCCGCCTGCTGATGGCGACGCAGGCGGCCATGGGCGTGCTGGCGCTGATCCTCGGCGTGCTGGCGATCACCCATAGCGTGCAGATCTGGCAGGTGTACGCGCTGGCGTTCGCGCTCGGCATGGTCACCGTCGTCGACAACCCGACCCGGCAGGCGTTCGCCACCGAGATGGTGGGCCGCGACGGCCTCGCGAACGCGATCGCCCTCAACAGCGCGGTGTTCAACCTGGCCAGGATCGTCGGCCCCGCCGTGGCCGGGCTGGTCATCGCCGCGCTCGGGACTCCGGCCGCTTTCCTGGTCAACGCGGCGTCCTACTGTGCCGTGCTGATCAGCCTGAAGCTGATGCGGGTGTCCGACCTGAAGGTGGTGGAGTCCGTGCCCCGGGCCAAGGGGCAGCTGCGCGAGGCTATGCACTACGTCAAGGAGCGTCCCGCGCTGTGGATGACCATGGTGCTGATCTTCTTCGTGGCCACGTTCGGGATGAACTTCCAGGTCACCAACGCGCTGATGTCGCGCGAGGTGTTCCACACCGGCGCCGGCCTGTTCGGCCTGGCGTCCGCCGTACTCGCGGTCGGATCGCTGGCTGGCGCCCTGCTCGCCGCACGGCGCGCCAGGCCCACGATGACACTGCTGCTCAGCACCGCTGCTGCGTTCAGCGTCCTCGAGGTGACCGCCGGCCTGATGCCGGACTTCTGGTCGTATCTGATCATGCTGGTGCCGACCGGCCTGGCTCTGCTGACGTTCTCGACCGCCGCCAACTCGGCGACCCAGCTCGGTACCACCGCCGAGATGCGCGGCCGCGTCATGGGCCTGTACATGCTGGTCTTTCTGGGCGGGGCGCCGATCGGGTCGCCGCTGGTCGGCTGGGCCGCCGAGGTTTTCGGGCCCCGGGTGAGCCTGCTGGCCGGCGGCGTGATTTCCGGGATGGCCACCGCCGTGATCGGGCTGATGTTCGCCCGCAACCGGGGCGCGCGCGTTCGCGAGTACCTGCGCCCCGCGCGGCTGGCCAGTGCCAGCGTGTGGGGAGGCCGGTGGGCGGCGAGAGACCCCGAGCAAGCAGGAGACGTCGCCTTAGCCAGCGCGGGCTACCGCCCGAGCAAGCAGGAGACATCGCCATAGCGAGCGGGGGACCCCGCCTGAGCGAGCGGAAGGCGCCGCCTGAGGCTTATCGGGTTGTCGGCCGGCCCGTGGCGACGACAGGATGGCCATGTCGCCGACCAGCCAGCTACCGGGGAGATGCCGTGCCCATCGTCGACCGACTCGCCTCGGTGCCTGATCTTGCTCCCGGGCCGGGCTTCGCGCACGCCGTTACCATCACCGGGAAGCTCGCCTTCGTCTCCGGCCAGGTTGCCCTCGACAGCGACAGCCAGCTCGCCGGCCCTGGCGATCTCGCGGCCCAGACTGCTCAGGCGCTGCGCAACCTGCACCGCATCCTGGGCGCACTCGGCGGCGGGCCCAACCCGGCGAGCACGCTGGTACAGGTGGCGGCGCTGTTCTGGCCCGAGTTGCTGGTCGAGGTGGATGCCGTCGTGGCGGTGCCTGGCTAGTGAGGCTGTTCGTGGCGGTCGTCCCGCCGCCAGCGATCCTTGATGAGCTCGACGCCACGGTGGCGCCGCTCCGGCCCGCCTGGCCTGCCCTGCGCTGGACCGGCCGGCCCGCGTGGCACCTCACGCTGGCCTTCCTCGGTGAGGTCAGCGAGCAGACCGCGGCGGCGCTCGGGCCGCGGCTCGGGCGGGCCGCGCACCGCCACCCGAGCCTGTCCCTGTCCTTCGCAGGCGGCGGGGCATTCCCGGCTCCGGCCCGCGCTCGGGTGTTCTGGACCGGGATCCGCGGCGACCGCCCCGCCCTGGAGGGTCTGGCCAGATCGGTCGCGGCGGGCGCACGGCGGGCCGGAGCACCGCCACCCGACGAGGGCAGGCGCTTCCGGCCGCACCTGACCCTCGCCCGCTGCCGCGAGCCCGCGGACGTCAGCGCGCTGGTCGAGGCGCTGGCCGGGTATGCGGGCGCGTCCTGGACGGCGGCGGAGATCCACTTGATCCGCAGCTTTCCGGGTCCCGCGCCGCATTATGAGACCACGGGCACCTGGCCGCTTCGGCCGCACCCGGCCGCCCCGGCGCCCCCTGAACGGGCCTGACCTGCCTCTGAGCCCCCGAAGGGGCCTGCTCTGGCCTGGCCCGAAACCCTGTCGGGGCCAAGAGCCTGGAACGGCGGCTCAGGGCCCTCAGCCGCTCGCCCGCAACCTCAGGCCTGGTTCGGCACTGGCGGGCGGTCGAGCCGCCGCGCGACGTGCAGCACGGCCCCCCAGTGACGCCGGAGGGTCCCATCCGGGCGCTTGCCCAGGCGGCGGCGGATCTCCGTGTAGAGCCGCTCCCGCTGCCAGTCCTCCATGCTTATGTGGCCGGAGAACGTGGCAAGCAGCTCGATGTATCCCTCGGCGTCGTAGACCTGCTCCCAGTCGAAGTGCCGGACGTGCGTGACCTCGAACAGCCCGCTCGCCTCGATCTCCGCGGTGTGCTCTTCCTGCTCGCCGGGGCGGGGCCAGGTGACGCCGGGCGGCAGCCCTTCGTTGATCTCGTCGTAAACGTCCTGGATCTCGTGGAAGAACGGATCGCCTCCCTCGGGGAACACGTGGCCCGCGCCCCAGAAGGCGAGGTGGCCGCCGGGACGCAGGGCCCGCCACGCGGCGTGGTAGCGGAGGGCGGGATCGATCCAGTGCCAAGCGGTCGCGGCGAAAACCAGGTCGAACTGCTGGCCGGAAGCCGGCTGCCAGTCCTCAAAACGCCCTTCGGTTACCTCCGCGCCCAGCCCGGCGAGGTTGCGCCGGGCCGCTGCCGCCAGCTGAGCGCCGAGCTCGATGCAGACGATCCGGAAGCCGCGCCTGGCCAGCGGGATGGTGGCCTTACCGGTGGCGCAGCCCACCTCAAGAATGCGGTCACCCGGCGCGAGCCTCGCGGAGGCGATGAGGTCGTCGAAGAGCTCGGCCGGGTAGTCGGGGCGTACCCGCTGGTAGGACTGTGCGGCCTGGTCGAACGTCTGACGCAGGCGCTCCCGTTCCTCATCGGAGATCACCGGGCCAGCCTGCCCCGGCCCGGTCCCGCTGGTCCAGCGTTTTTCCCGCCCCCGGAAGCGGCCACGGTGGGGGCCCGGCCGTCTCAGGCGGCCCGGCGCGTCACCGTCTCCTGCGATTCCCGTGGGCGGGGAACCGGGCCGGCCACGAAGCCGCCCCGGCCGCCCCGAGTCCCCCGGCCGCCCAGGCGGGGCAGACCAGCGGCAGCATCCGGCCGGGACTCGGCGTGGCGTCCGCGACGCGCCTGCCGTGCGCGCGTTGTCGTGGCCGCCTCCGACCGCGTCTGGACGCCGTAACCGGCCGCGATCTTCTGCAGTGCATACGTGTTCAAGATTCCTCCTCGATCAGGGGCCATTCCGGCCCGCATCATCGAGGTTCGCCGTAAGGAGGTGCCCGCCGCATCGGGCGGATGCCCTATCTCTGCCCGGGCCAGAACCTAAGTCGCTGACCCTGCCCTAAGGCGAGCGCCGCCCGGCCGAGCCAGGCCACCGGGCCGAGCCAGTTAGCGCAGGCGCAGGTCGTCTACCAGCAGTTCCATGCGCGAGGCCTGCTGCGACACCTGCCACATCAGGCCGTCAGGGTCATCGTGGCCGGTACCCCCGCGCTCCCGGTAGTACTGGGCCAGGCCGGCCAGGACGCTGACCGGCTTGCGCAGGTTGCTGGCGGTGCCGGCCACGGCCCGGCGCATCCGCTCGCTGGAGTCTCGGGCGGCCGCTTCCGCCCGCGCTGCCGCACTGAGCGCGTGCTCGGCCTGGCTCAGCGTCCGGTTCAAGGACCGGGCCAGCCTGCCGATGTCGCCGTGAGCGCGACGAAGCGGGATCCGGGCGGACAGGTCACCGGCGGCCACGGCGTCTGCCGTCTGCGCGATCCGGGTCACCGGGCGCAGCAGAACGCGGGTCACTGCGGCTGCGGCGCCGGCGACCAGCAGCGCCGCGATGCCGCTGACCACCAGGCAGATGATCGTCAGCCGGTCGACGGCCTGGCCGATGCTGGCCAGGTCCAGCCCGACGCGGAGCGTTCCGGCCAAGCCGGGGCTGGTCGTGCCGGTGACGGAAAATGAGTTGTCCTCGGCACCGTAAACGAACGGGATGTGGTGAGCCTGGTAGTGGATCGGCTCGGCGATGGTGAGCCAGCTCCCGCCGCCAGCCGGCGGGACGGCCGGCCCCGCGTTGATGAGCACCAAGCCCCCGGAGGCGCGTACCTCGATGCTGAACGCCTGGCCGGTGCCATCCAGGCCGGACGTACCGGGCGCGGTCCGGGAACCGGGAAACACGGAGAACGGGCGGCTGGTGAGTAATCCGGTATACGAACTGAGCTGCTGCTCCGCCCGCTGCATCAGATAGCTCCTGGTCACCAGGTGACTGGCCACCGTGATCGCCCCGGCACCGGCCGCCACCAGGCATGCGGCCACGGCCGCCAGCCTTACCGGCAGCGATCCGGAAGCCAGCAGCCGCACAGTACCCCGCCCGCCCCTCCCGTCCTGCCCGCCGCGGAAGCCGTCATGCCGCACGGATTCCAGTCTGCCTTCCGACGCCGGGATCTAGTAGTAGCCGGTCGTCCCGTCGATGCGTTCCCGGAGCAGGTCGGCGTGGCCGTTGTGCCGCGCGTACTCCTCGATCATGTGGGTGAGGATCCAGCGCAGCGAGAACTGCTCGCCGGTTTTCTGCGACCGGTATTTGCTGAGGAGGTCCAGGTCAGAGGCGGCCGCGACCGTCTGCCGGGCTGCATCACATTCCTTCTCGAAGGCGGTGAAAGCATCCGCGACGCCGGTGCCGTCGACGTCGTTGAAATCCGCGTCGGGGTCTTCCTCCGTGCCGTACAGGTCGGGCACGTCCTCCCCGAGCAGGACCTGGCGGAACCAGCCACGCTCGACCCCGGCCATGTGCCGGATCAGCCCGAGCAGGGACAGGCTGGACGGCGGGACCGCGCGCTGCCGGAGCTGTTCACCGGTAAGCCCTTCACACTTCCAGACCAGGATCGCGCGATGATGCTCCAGCCAGCCGGTCAGCATCTCCCGCTCGCCCACCTGCGGCCCGGGACGGGCCCGGTCCTCTTCTTCCGTGGTTGCCATGCGGTGAGCTTGTCACGAAGCCAGCCGGGAGAGCCACGCGTTTTCCGCGCTAGGGCAGCCGCTCGACGACGTAGTCGATGCAGGCGGTGAGCGCCTGCACGTCGGCCGGGTCGACCGCGGGGAACATGCCGATGCGCAGCTGGTTGCGGCCGAGCTTGCGGTAGGAGTCGGTGTCCACGATCCCGTTGGCCCGCAGCGCCGCGGACAGCGCCGAGGCGGGCACCGCGTCGTCGAAGTCGATGGTGCCGACCACCTGGGACCGCTGCAGCGGGTCGGCCACGAACGGGGTGGCGTAGGGCACTGCCTCGGCCCATTCGTAGAGCGTGGCCGAGGATTGCGCGGTCCGGGCCGTCGCCCAGGTCAGGCCGCCCTGGCCGAGCAGCCAGTCAAGCTGGTCGGCCAGCAGGAACAGCGTGGCCACCGCCGGGGTGTTGTAGGTCTGCTGCAGCCGCGAGTTGTCGATGGCTGTCTGCAGCGAGAGGAACTCCGGCATGTAGCGGCCGCTGGCCGCCACCTTCCCGGCCCGGTCCAGCGCGGCCGGCGACATCAGCGCGATCCACAGGCCACCGTCGGATCCGAACGACTTCTGCGGCGCGAAGTAGTACACGTCGACCTCGCTGGCCCGTACCGGAAGGCCGCCGGCACCGCTGGTGGCGTCCACGATCACCAGCGCACCGGGGTCGGCACCGGCCACCCGGCCGACCGGCATCGCCACCCCGGTGGAGGTTTCGTTGTGGGTCAGCGCGTATGTGTCGGCGCCCGCCTCGGCGCTCGGCTGTGGATGGGTGCCCGGTGGCGACTCGATGACCGTGGGCGCGTCCAGCCACGGCGCGGCCGCCGTCACCTTGGCGAACTTCGACGAGAATTCGCCGAACGACAGATGCTGCGCCTTCTGATCCACCAGGCCGAACGCTGCGATTTCCCAGAACGCGGTAGTTCCTCCGTTGCCCAGGACAACCTCGTACCCGTTCGGGCAAGAAAAAAGAGCCGCCATCTCCTCCCGGATCCGCTGAACCAGTGAGCGGACCGGTGCCTGCCGGTGTGAGGTCCCGAGGTAGACCGACCCGGAACTGGCCAGGGCGGCCAGTTGCTCGGGCCGGACCTTCGACGGACCGCAGCCGAACCGCCCGTCGGCCGGGCGCAGGTCGTCAGGGATGACGATTTCGGTCATAAGGTCAGACTTCCTTGTCGAGGACGTCAGCCGCGCCGGCCACCTCCGACACCGGGCGGCCCTTCGGGCCGATGTACCGCGCGCTGGGCCGGATCAGGCGGTTGGCATGCTTCTGCTCCATGATGTGTGCCGCCCAGCCCGCGGTCCGCGCGCAGGTGAACATGGAGGTGAACATGTGCAAGGGTACCTGGGCGAAGTCGAGCACGACGGCCGACCAGAACTCGACGTTGGTGGCAAGCACCCGGTCTGGCCTGCGCTCATGCAGTTCGGCCAGGGCTGCCTTTTCCAGCGCCTCGGCCACCTCGAACCTGGGCGCGCCGAGTTCCCTGGCCGTCCGGCGCAGGACCCGGGCCCGCGGGTCCTCGGCCCGGTACACCCGGTGGCCGAAGCCCATCAGCCGCTCGCCCCGGTCCAGGGCGGCCTTGACCCAGCCTTCCGCGTTGCCGCTCCGCTCGACCTCCTCGATCATGCTGAGCACCCGCGCCGGGGCGCCGCCGTGCAGCGGCCCGGATAGCGCACCGACCGCACCGGACAGCGCGGCAGCCACGTCGGCTCCGGTGGAAGCGATGACCCGCGCGGTGAACGTGGAGGCGTTCATGCCGTGCTCAGCCGCGGAGACCCAGTAGGAGTCGATGGCCTTGACATGCTTCGGGTCCGGCTCGCCCTGCCAGCGGATCATGAATCGCTCGGTGATCGTCTTGGCCTCGTCCACCCGCTTCTGCGGGACCATGGGCAGGCCCAGGCCGCGCGCGGCCTGAGCGACGAAGGAGAGGGCCATCACGGAGGCCCGAGCCAGGTCGTCCCGTGCCTCCTCGTCGCTGATGTCAAGCAGCTGGCGCATCCCCCAGGCCGGGGCCAGCATGGCCAGCGCGCTCTGTACGTCCACTCTGATGTCGCCGGAGTGCACCGGGATCGGGTACGGCTCGGCCGGGGGCAGGCCTGGCTCGAACGAGTTGTCGACCAGCAGGCCCCACACATGGCCATAGGTCACATGCCCGACGAGCTCCTCGATGTCCACTCCCCGGTACCGCAGCGCACTGCCTTCCCGGTCGGGCTCGGCGATATCGGTCTCGAACGCGACGACGCCCTCTAGGCCTGGCACGAAGTCGGACATCTCTGATCTCCTGGGTCTTCTTGGCCACCGCCAGGCCTGACGCGCCCTGGGGGTGGCGTTGCGTAGCTAGCCGACCCATTCAATCGTGCCCGGGGGGTTTCTGGTAACTCGGCCTGCTTGCCAGCGCCGTGGAGGGGGACTGGGCGGGGGCACGAGCCGCGAAGGTGGCGGCCAGAGCGGCGGTGCGAGAGGATCGCTACCCGTGAATACGATCAGGCAGGCTCCTGACGAGCCAATCCTCACCGAGGCGATGCTGGCCGAGGATCCGATGGCACAGTTCGCCGCCTGGATGGCCGACGCGGCCGCGCTGCCGGTTCCCGAGCCAACCGCGATGGTCCTGGCCACGGTGTCGGCCAGCGGCCGGCCCCGGGCCCGGACGGTCCTGCTCAAGAACCACGATTCCGGTGGATTCACGTTCTATACCAACCGGACCTCCCGCAAGGGGACCGACCTGGCCGAGGTCCCGCGGGCGTCGCTGGTGTTCCCCTGGTACCCGCTGCACCGGCAGGTGATCGTCGAGGGATCGGTGTGCGCCCTGTCCACCGAGCAGAGCGAGCCCTACTTCCACTCCAGGCCCCGCGGCTCCCAGCTCGGGGCCTGGGCCAGCAGGCAGTCCTCGGTGATCGGTTCCCGGGCCGAGCTCGACGAGCGCTACGCCGAGCTGGAACGGCGCTGGCCGGATGGAACCAACGTGCCCATGCCGGACTTCTGGGGCGGGTACCGGGTGGTTCCCGACGTGGTCGAATTCTGGCAGGGCCGGGTCAACCGGATGCACGACAGGTTCAGGTACCGCCGGAATGACGACGGATGGCTGATCGAGCGGCTGGCGCCGTGATGCCCGGGGGATAACCCCCGGACCCCCAGACCGGGGGGGCTTCGCCCCCCGGACCCCCTCTGCCGTCTGCTCGGGCCGACCTACGGCCGGCCCTCGTATCCGGCATTCTTGCGGCTGGGCTTCGCCCCCCGGACCCCCCTGCCGTCTGCTCGGGCCAGCCGCTGGCCGGCCCTCGTATCCGGCATTCTTGCGGCTGGGCTTCGACTGCCCCTGGTCCGGCCGGAGCGTCTCCCCGCCGGCCGTCGTGTCCGGCATTCTGCGGTCAGGTCCGTGGCCGCCCGCACGCCTCCCTATTCGCCGTCCATGGCCGATCTCTGGGCGGCCGTCGCATCCGGCATCCTGCGGTCAGCCCCACTCCGCTTGTTCTGCCCGGAGCGTCTCGCTTTACCGTGCTTCGCCGAAGCGGCGGCGCAGCATAGCATCGTTCCAGAGGGGAGGCCCCTTGACGGCGCACGGGCTGATCGACACCACCGAGATGTACCTTCGCACGGTCTTCGAGCTTGAAGAGGAAGGTATCGTCCCGCTGCGTGCCCGCATCGCCGAGCGCCTGTCTCAGAGCGGGCCGACCGTCAGCCAGACGGTGGCCAGGATGGAACGCGACGGCCTAGTGCGCGTCGAGGGCGACCGCCAGCTGGCGCTCACCGAGAACGGCCGGGCGCTGGCGATGCGGGTGATGCGCAAGCACCGGCTGGCCGAGTGCCTTCTGGTCGGTGTGATCGGGCTGCCCTGGGAAGAGGTGCACATCGAGGCCTGCCGCTGGGAGCACGTGATCTCCGATACCGTCGAGCGCCGGCTGGTCGAATTGCTCGATTACCCGGTCAGGTGCCCACACGGAAATATCATTCCAGGACTTGCAGAACTCGGCGTTCCGGTCGATGCTAGCAAGCGCGCGGTTGCCGCGGGCCGCGAGCACGCGGTGGCCATGACCGTGATCGCGTCGCGGCGAGCTGAGCCCGTGGTCGTGCGCCGGATCAGTGAGCAGGTTCAGAGCGATGCGGCGCTGATGCTTAAACTCAAGAACATTGGGATCCAGCCGGGGCGCGAAATTACGCTCGCGGTAAGCGACGACGGCGTGCGGGTGTCAGGTGACAATGGGATCAGCGGTCTGGAAGCGGAGCTGCCGCTCTGGGTCGCTGCGCATGTCTTTGTCACCAGGAGCTGACCCCCGCTTCCGGTACTCATCTGTGGTGGTGGCGCCATGAGGGCCGAGGCTCCCGGGGATGTCATCCGCTCCCTGCCCAAGCCGGCCGACATTCTGGAGCAGCTGGAAAGCGCTGTCGTGGTTGCCGACTGCGATGGCAATCTGCTGTTCGCCAATCCTTACGCGGTGGCCCTGTTCGGGTTTCCCGACCACGCCTCGCGCCTGATCGGCCAGTCTCTTAGCTCTCTCGGGTTCGAAGAAGGAGACGCACCACGGGTCAATGACCTGGTGAAGCAGATTGTGCACGGCAGGCCCTGGGAAGGGACCCTGGCCAGCAAGCGGGCGGACGGCTCCCGGGTGCTGATCCGGGCGCGGGCGGCCGCCCTGCACGACTCGTCCGGCGAGATCTGCGGCGTCGCGATCATAGCCCGTGAGGCCACGATGCACAGCAGCCGGAGGGAGCGGGACCGGCTCCGGCTGATTGAACGCATCGGGGAGCGGCTGGCTCGCTCCCTCGAGCTCGACGTCACGCTCCGGCACGTGGCGGAGACGCTGGTCCCGCAGTTCGCCGACCATTGCCTGGTCGACCTGTTCCAGGGCGACAAACTGGTTCGAAGGGAGCAGGTGAACTCCGCGGGCTGGATGCCAGCGCCGGGCACCTGGGCCATGGTCGGCGAGCAGATTGTGTACCCGGTGGGACACTTCTGCCAGCAGGCGATGGCCCGCCGGGCCACGGTGGTGGTCACCGACCTGGCGCAGCAGGTAGTCCCCACGCCGACCCCAGGGAGCCTGGAGACCTGCGACAGCATCGGCCTCAGCTCGGTGATCGCGACCCCGCTGATCGCGCGCGGCGAACTGCTCGGCGTGATGAGCCTGGCGCTGTCTGGGCTGACCGAGCGCGAGGACCGGCACTATGCCGCCGACGACGGCGACTTCCTGGGCGTGATCGGCAGCCGGATCGCCATAGCCATCGACAACGCGATGCTGTTCGAGGAGGAGCGACGCACCGCGCTCGCGTTCCAGACCAGCCTGCTCCCGCGCGAACCGCCCGCGCTGGACGGACTGCAGGTCGCTTACAAGTACGTGCCGGCCAAGCCGCTCGAGACGCACGGGCAGGGAATCCAGACCCAGGTCGGCGGTGACTGGTACGACATCATCCCGTTGTCCGCCGGGCGGGTGGGCATTGTTATCGGCGACGTGGAGGGGCGCGGCGCCCGCGCGGCGGCGATCATGGGCCAGCTCCGCGCCGCGCTGCGAGCCTTTGCCCAGGACGACAAGCCACCCGCTGAGATCTTGCGACGGCTCGACGACTGGTGCCGCACGCTGGAGCCAACGAACGCGGAGGAGCACGGATTCGCCGCCGTCGACCCGCCAATCGTGAGCTGTACGTACCTGGTCTATGACGCCTGGTCACGGAAGTTGTCGTTCGCCAATGCCGGCCACGACGTCCCACTGCTGATCACCGACCATGAGGTCGGCCAGATGGAGATCGAGCACAAGGGCCTGCTGCTCGGCGTGCGCGGGAAAGGAATTCCCGGTATTCCGGCCTACCGCGAGGAAACGCGTTACCTCGCTCCGGGCTCAGCCCTGGTGTTCTACACCGACGGCCTGACCGACCGGCGGCAGCGCGCCGACGGCGAGGGCCACTACACCGAGGCCGAGGCGCTGCAGATGCTGCGCCAGGCCGTGCAGGAGGTGGCCACGGGCACGGTGGAGGCTATCGCCGAGGCGGCCGAGCAGGCCGTGCCCGGGGAAATCGACGACGACATGGCCATCGTCGTCATCCGCACCTCGGCCGTCGACCTGGCCTCCGTCGAGCGCAACTTTCCGGCCGAGCCGATCCGGGTATCCGAGGCCAGGCGGCTGGCCCATCAGGCATTCACGAGCTGGGGTATGGAGCCAGAACAGGCCGACCTGGCCTGCCTGCTGGTCTCCGAGGTAGTGACCAACGTCGTGCTGCACGCCGCCGTCTCGCCCAGCCCTCGCCACGAGTTCGCACTGGAGTCGGTCGAGGGACTGGAACCGGGAGACCTTGGCGACCGGGCCAGCTTGCCGCTGGCCGAGGACTTCACCCCGCTGGGCGGCCGCGAATTCACGCTCCGGCTGCGCCGCGGGGAGACCGCCGTCTGGGTCGAGGTGTTCGACCCTGACCTGCGGCTGCCCCGGATCCGGAGCGCCGGGGAGACTGACGAGGGCGGCCGAGGGCTCTACCTCGTCGACCAGCTGGCCACCCGGTGGGGCTCCCGGCCGACCCAGGACGGCAAGGCGGTCTGGTTCGAGATTCCGATCAAGGGCGGCCCGGGCCTGCCCTGACCGGCCTGCGCGTGGTCAATCGGTGGCGCGTGGTCAACGGGTGGCTGAGGCGTCAGTGGGTGGATGAGGCCCACAGCGCGAGGCCGAGCACGACGGCCCAGGTGATGATCATTAACCAGGTCTTGGCATTCGAGGCTATGCCCATGCGGCGCCGCACCCTGACCGTGAACAGGGCGACCAGGATCCCGATGAACACCAGCAGGATCAGTCCTTGGGCCATCGCGTTCTCCCCGGAATCTCGTCTGCTCCGAGCATAAGCCGCGATGGTGCCAAGTCATGCCTTCCGACGCGGTGAGCTACGCTGCGCCATCGCCGTGCAAAGAAGGGACCACGGCCAGGTCCGCCGAACTGAGCACGCCAGGCACCGCCGTGGCCGCGTCGGGCGCCCTGACCGAATCTCGCAGCTGGCGCAGCACGGTGGCCTGGCGCGATAGCGCCTCTATCCGCTCGTCCACCAGCCTCGCCGCTATGTCCCGCTGGCCCGCGCTGACCGAACGGCCGAGCGCCAGCCTGGCCAACGGCTTGATCTCCTCGAGCCGGAAGCCCAGATCCTTGAGCGCCAGGGCGGTGTCGATATAACTGCGGTATTCGCGCGGGTATCTGCGGGTTCCGCCGGGTGACCGGTGCGGCTCGGGCAGGATGCCGAGCTCCTCGTAATAGCGGATGGTCCGGCTGCTTACCCCCGCAGCCTTTGCGAGCTGCCCGATGCTCACCAAGCCGGACGTGTCATCGACGATCTTCGCTGCCATCCCTGTATCCCCCGTCGCGCTGCCATCCCGTATGCCCCCTCGCCATGCCAGTGCAAGGTTCAGCAGCGCTACGGCATCCCCGTAGGGCGGTTCCCTCCGCCCCACCCCATCCCGGTGGCCAGCCTCAGGTGCCTGCCCTCGGTCCCCGCCCCCAGTGACCAGCCCCCGGTGGCCGCCCCCGGTGCCTGGCCTCGCGCGTACCAGCCCCGTTGCCCGTGACCCCGCCGGACTGCCAGTGCCAGGCAACCCCCTCGCCCGGCCTCCTTGCATCACGGATAGTAGTCTTCCAAGTACCAAATGGGGACCTGAATCGAGCTGGAATCCCGCGGCCCACGGATCTTGTCCCGCCAGGCCTATGGAGGGTGCGGAGCTTCGGAGTAACCTCAAATGAGGGCCAGGCGGGGCGTTTCGCTTAGTAGCGCGTGCCCGGTGCGGTCCGGTCAGCGGGCAGGCTTTAGCGGAGGGCAGACATCGTGTCGGAGGCATACATCGTCGGGGCGGTGCGTACCCCCGTTGGCAGGCGTAATGGCGGCCTGGCGGCCGTGCACCCGGTGGACTTGGCAGCCCGGGTTCTGACCGAGCTCGTCGCCAGGACCGGTGCCGATCCGTCCGCCGTGGACGACGTCATCATGGGGTGCGTTTCCCAGATCGGGCCGCAGTCCATCGACATCGCCCGGAACGCCTGGCTGTCGGCCGGCCTGCCGGAGAACGTTCCGGGGGTCACGATTGACCGTCAGTGCGGCTCCTCGCAGCAGGCCGTGCACTTCGCCGCCCAGGGCGTCCTGTCCGGGACGCAGGATCTGGTCGTCGCGGCCGGCGTGGAGAACATGAGCATGGTGCCGATGGGCTCGACCGTTGCGCTGCCGTTGGAGAAGGGCATGCCAGGGCCGTTCGGGCAGGGCTGGCGCGACCGGTACGGCGATCAGGAGATCTCTCAGTTCCGCGGCGCGCAGCTGGTCTGCGAGAAGTGGGGCCTGAAGCGGTCTCAGCTCGAGGAGTTCTCGCTGGAAAGCCACGCCAGGGCCGTGCGCGCGATCGACGAGGGCAGGTTCGACCGGGAGATCACGGCGATCGACGGTGTCACCACGGACGAGGGGCCGCGACGGGACACGTCCCTGGAGAAGATGGCCGAACTGAAGCCGCTCCGCGAAGGCTGGGAACTCACCGCGGCCACGGCATCGCAGATCTCCGACGGGGCCGGCGCGGTGCTGATCGCGTCGGAGGCGGCCGTGCAGCGGCACGGGTTCACCCCGCGGGCGCGGATCCACGCGCTCACCGTGACCGGCTCTGATCCGGTGTTCATGCTGACCGGCCCGATCCCGGCGACCGAGCACGCGCTGGCCCGGGGCAACCTGACCATCGACGACATTGACGTGTTCGAGGTCAACGAGGCATTCGCCCCGGTTCTGCTGGCCTGGTCGGCCGATACCGGCGCGTCGCTCAAGAAGGCCAACCCCAACGGCGGCGCGATCGCGCTCGGGCACCCGCTCGGTGCCACCGGCGCGATCCTGATGACCAAGCTGCTGCACGAGCTCGAGCGCACCGGCGGCCGGTACGGCCTGCAGACCATGTGCGAGGGCGGCGGCCAGGCGAACGCCACCATCATCGAGCGCCTCGGCTGACGCTCGCGCCGTCACACCGTCGCCGCGAACACAACCGGCATGTGGGCCCGGCGAGCTTGCCGCTGGGTGAGCACGCATGCCATCACGTGAGCGCCGCAGCGGCCGTGAGCACCGCCTACTTGGGCAGGCTGCGTGGTTCGTGACGGCAGCCTTCTAGCGTAGGCCGGCGACCGACGCGAGGCTGAGTTGTCGCTGTGCCGTACCACTGGTCCCGTCAGTCCCAGCTGCCCAGCTAAAAGCCCCGTAAGCGCCCCTACTTCCGTGATCTCGGTAGCTGAGGTGGCGTATTTGGTCTCCGGCTACCGAGATCATGAAAACCGCCACACAGCCCTGTCGCCCACCACTCGCAGTCTGCTCCGGGCGTTCCAGCGAGCGTCCTGCTCGCCGATCTTGTGTGAGCGGGAGCGTTCCGCCGGAAGCGAGGTTAGATTTTTCTTGTCTCACATGGAATATACAACTCTAGTTATAGGTTCTCTTGAGGTGAGAACCGAGGTTACCTGGATGACCGAATCCTGGTACTCACTGGAGGTGAATGCAGTGCTGCTGGCAACATTTGATCCCTTCGCGCAGCGGGCGTTCGGCGACCACGCCGACTTCCGCCGCCTGGCCCGGATGGACGCTGTTCGGCGCGAGAACGAGGTCGAGCTCCGGTTCGACCTGCCTGGCATCGACCGCGAGAGCATCGACGTCACGGTTGACCGCGGCGTGCTGACCGTTAGCGCCACCCGCAACGAGGAGCACACCGAGGGCGAGAAGCCGTTCATCCGCGAGCGCGTGATGGGCTCCTACACCCGCCGGGTCCGCCTGTCGGACACGGTTGACGCCGAGAAGATCGAGGCTAACTACACCGACGGCGTGCTGACTGTGCACGTTCCCGTTTCGGAGCAGGCCAAGCCGCGCAAGATCGAGGTCAGTGCCGACGCCAAGGCGATCGCCGCCTGACGCAGAGGTACTCTGTCCGGGCCCGGCGCGGTTGATATCCGCCCGGGCCCGGAACCATTCCCGGAGCCTGTCATGCCATCGCTACCACTCGATGATGAGAACCTGCCGCTGTTCACCGTCGGCCAGGTATCGCAGATGCTCGAGATCCAGCAGGCCTTCCTGCGCCGGCTGGATGAGTTTCGCGTGGTCCGCCCGTCCAGGTCGGCAGGCGGCCAGCGCCGCTACACGCGGCGCGAGATCACCGTCGTCCAGTACGTGACGAACCTGGTCGACGAGGGGATGACGCTGAAGGCCGTCCGCCGGGTCCTTGAGCTGGAGGAACGCGTGCGAGAGCTGGAAGCCCAGCGAGATGCCCTGCAAGCGGCGATCGCCGAGCGCGACGCCCGGCTGGCGCGGCTCAGCCAGAGCCGGAGTGACCTCCGGCTCAGCCCAGAGCCGGAGTGACCTCCGGCTCCGGCCGGAACCGGAACGTCAGGTTATGTGCCGGTGCACATCCTCGTGCTTGGACGGCCCGGGCAGCGTCTCCGCAACCCACGGCCCGGGGATCGACGGGTCGATGATCCCCTCCTCCAGCCAGGTGTAGCGGCCGGACATAACCCGCCGGGCCAGGGCTGCGTCAGCGGAGTCCGTATTTTTCCAGAGCTGGCCGAATAGCTCGTCGCACCGCGCCCGTGCCTGTGCGCAGAACGCGTCGGCCAGCTCGAACCCGGTTTGGCCGCGCCCGCCCGGAGCATCCTGCGCGGCGTCCATTTCCGCGCGCACGCAGACTGCGCTCATCGCGAAGAGCTCGGCGCCGATGTCGACCAGCCGGCCGAGGAAGCCCTGCCGGCGCTCCAGCCGGCCCTGCCACCTGGCCATGCCGTAGAACGTCGCCCGGGCCAGTTTCCTGCTCGCCCGTTCCACGTACCGCAGGTGCGGCGCGAGCGGGCCGAACTCACCGTAGGCCCGGGGGAGCTGCCCTTCGCCGGTCACGAGCGTGGGTAGCCACCGGACGTAGAACTCACCAGCCTTGCGCGCCGCGCGGGCCCGGCGCGCGGCCGGCAGATCGGGCTGGATCATTTCACCAGCGGCGGCGAGGTGGGCGTCGACCGCCTCCCTGGCGATGAACAAGCGCATGATCTCTGAGGAACCCTCGAAGATCCGGTTGATCCGCAGGTCGCGCAGCATCTGCTCGGCCGGCACGCCTCGCTCGCCGCGCGCGGCCAGCGAAGCCGCGGTCTCATAGCCGCGCCCACCGCGGATCTGCACCAGCTCATCAGCGATCTTGCACGCCATCTCCGAGCAGTACAGCTTGGCCAGCGCGGCCTCGATCCTGATGTCACGTCGCTTGTCGTCGGCCAGCTGGCTGGACAGCTCGGTGATGGCCTCGAGCGCGTACCCGGTAGCGGCGATGAACGCGATTTTGGTGGCGACCGCCTCGTGCTCACCGACCGGCCGGCCCCACTGCACCCGCTCGCCCGACCATTCCCGCGCGACCTTGAGCGCCAGCTTCCCGGCGGCCGCACAGCTGGCCGGGAGCGAGAGCCTGCCCGTGTTCAGGGTAGTGAGGGCGATCTTCAGGCCCTGGCCCTCTTTGCCGATCCGGTTGGCCGCCGGGACCCGGACCTCGTGGAACCTGGTAACACCGTTCTCCAGGCCCCGCAGGCCCATGAAGCTGTTGCGGTTCTCGACGGTGAT
>Ga0335075_10007275_pt1 | contig 17030 bp, 18 predicted proteins | sample Lox_Sample_24_FD_206723 | JGI IMG/M metagenome (GOLD analysis project Ga0335075, IMG submission 206723) | Soil microbial communities from Loxahatchee National Wildlife Refuge, Florida, United States - Lox_Sample_2.4 | ecosystem: Environmental > Terrestrial > Soil > Wetlands | place: USA...
GTCACAACGCGGCTGGCGTGGGTTTGGGTTGCCGCCCTCGGGGCTATGACGGTGTCGTCGGCGATTCCGCCGATCGTGCTCCGCGACGCGACGATTCTCGACGTCAAAACGCCACTGTCGTACGTCTGCTACTGGGTCATCCCGTTCTCGTTGTTGGGCCTGGCGGCGCTGGCGACGAAGATCCTGCCCGACCTGATGACCGCCGGGGCCGACGACATCGTCCGCAAGACCACATTCGTTGCCTACGACGAAGCCACCATCGACGAGCTGTATTACCTAGCCCAGCAACACGCCAACCGTGAAGTCGGTGCTGGTCAGGAGGCCTACGACGTCAAGGTCGGAGGCATGGGCACGCCACTGGTCGGGGACGAAGGGCGACAGTCGTGGCCCTCGACGTACAAGGTCCGGCAGTCTCGTTAGCGAGTACTCCAGACGCCTGATCGCGACGCCGCGAGCGATGCTAGGCCCGCTGGCTGTCGCGGCGTTGGGCATCGTGGTGAGCCTGGGCGGCGCGGGCCGCCCGTCCTTCTGGTACGACGAGGCCGCCACAATTTCGGCCTCCTACAGTCGTTCGCTGGGTCAGTTGTGGCAGATGCTGGGGAATGTCGACGCCGTTGAGGGCCTGTACTACGTGCTCATGCACGGCTGGTTCACAATCTTCCCGCCCACAGAATTCTGGTCACGGGTGCCCAGCGGGGTGGCTGTCGGGGGCGCCGCGGCGGGGGTCGTGGTGTTGGGCAAGCAGTTGTCGTCGCGAACTGTCGCCCTGGCCTCCGGCCTCGTGTGTGCGATCTTGCCCCGGACGACATGGGCGGGCATCGAAGCTCGACCGTATGCCCTTTCGATGATGTCCGCGGTCTGGCTGACGGTCCTGCTCGTTTATGCCGCGCGCCGCGACACCGCGCGGGCGTGGCTGTCCTATGCACTAGTCCTGGCGGTGTCGATTCTGGTCGACGTGTATCTGCTGCTTTTGCCTTTTGCCTACGTCGCTTTCATTGTCGGCTTTAGGCGCGGCCGAACCGTCGTACGACGGTTTGCGATGACGTCAGTTTTGACGATGGGTGCTTTAGCGCCGTTTTTGATCCTGGTCGCCGGTCAAGCCCATCAGATCAGTTGGGTTGCGCGAATCGGGCACCGCACGATCGAGGATGTGACAATTCAACAGTATTTCGAGCGAAGCCCACCAATCACCGTCGTGTCAGCATTAATAGTGGTGACAGCTATCGCTTTGTGGCTCTTCACATCTGCGCACCTGGTCGAGGGGGATCGCCAGCTGTTGGCCTTGGCGATCGGATGGCTTGTGATACCGACCGCCGTGATCGTCGTCTGGTCGGCATTGGTTCACCCCATCTATACACCCCGCTATCTGTGCTTCACCGCACCGGCGATGGCAGTGGCCTTGGGCGTCTGTATCGGTGCGTTGGCCGTTAGACCGTGGGTAGGGGCGGCCGTCGTCAGCCTTCTGGCTGTCGCTGCGACGCCGAATTACCTTTTCGCACAACGTAACCCGTATGCGAAGTACGGCATGGACTACAGCCAGGTCGCCGATCTGATCACGGCCAAGGCCGCGCCGGGTGATTGCCTACTCGTGAACGACACGGTCACGTTCATGCCCGCTCCCATGCGGCCGCTGATGGCGGCGCGCCCAGATGCTTACCGGAAGTTGATCGACCTCACCCTGTGGCAGCGAGCGACCGACCGCAACGACGTCTTCGACACCAATCTCATCCCAGAAGTCGTCGCCAAGCCGTTGAGCCACTGCGGCGTCGTGTGGATCATCACCCAAGCTGACAGATCGCGGCCCGATCATGAACAAGCACCCGCGCTGCCGCCCGGCGAAAGCTTCGGAGCTACACCGGCTTTCGCGGTTCCACACCGGCTGGGCTTCCGGCTGATCGAGCGCTGGCAGTTCAACCTGGTTCAGGTGATCAAGGCGACCCGATAACGGGCTATTACCAGACTCGGATGTAGTCGACGAGCATTCGACTGGGATAGGTACCGGCCGCGGGATCGCCGGCGCCAACGCCGCCGACCGCAAGGGTGAACATCGGCGTCATCCAGTAACCGGGATTGTTGAACGGCCACCGGAAGTCATCGGGGGCGCCGCCGTGGACGTGGATGGGCTTCGGCGGAACCTTGAAATACTCGGCACCGTCTCGCGAAAATTTAAAACCGTCCGTATCCCAACGCATTTGCCAGGTGTGCCACGCGCCGTCAACCAGCCCCGGGATCGATTTACCTTCCCAGGTTTTCCCGTTGGATGCCGCGTGAACGGTGGTCCCGGGCGCCCAGTTACCGTTGCCGTACCACTCGAAGATGTCGACCTCGCCGTCGGGCATCGGGTCCTCGTTCACAGTCCAGAACGACGGCCACAGGCCCGGGAACAAGCAGTCGAGTTTGATCCGCGCCTCCCACGTGGTGTTGATCATGCCACGCCAATTGCCGCGCAGTTTGCCGCTATAGTACTGGCCGTTTTCCTGGGTGGCCTGCAGGACCAAATTCGAATTGCCGTCGAGGAACACGTTTTGCGAGCGGTATATCCCGTCGACCGGCGGAAATACATCGTCCTGCCAGGTCTGTGGCGTCCACTTCCCCAGGTCGGGTCCTTGACCGGCGGGCCCGTCGAACTCGTCCTGGAAGATATAGGGTCCGCCTGGGCCCGCCGATGGCGCGGCGGGCGGCGCCGCATGGTTCGGTTTAGCGCCTGCTTCCGGGACACCAACCGCAGCCGCAGCCGCAAGCATGCCCATCCCCGTCGTCAACAACATGTTGCGTCGATTCATCTCCGGCACGGTCTCGACGATATAGGAGACGCCACGCTGACCCGCGGAGGTGGGGGAGGAATGTGTCCGAGGTCGCTCGCGACAAGCCGGTCCAGATCGCAGCCCGACCGCCTGACCAGTGGTTACCGCGACCAAAGAACCTAAAATCCGACGCCTGCACCTCCGACACCAGCCCCGATCGGACGTCCCGGGCCCATCCTTGGCAGACTGTGCGTATGGCACAGATAACTATGCGTGGAAACCCGATCAACACCGTGGGCGACTTGCCCGCCGTCGGAGCTTCGGCCCCAGCCTTCACGCTGGTCGGGTCTGATCTTGCGCCGGTCAGCAGCGACCAGTTTCACGGTAAGCCCGTGTTGCTGAACATCTTTCCGTCGGTGGACACTCCCGTGTGCGCGACCAGTGTGCGGACCTTCAACGAGCGGGCCGCCGCGGGCGGTCTGTCCGTATTGTGCGTGTCCAACGACCTGCCGTTCGCGCAGGCGCGATTTTGCGGCGCAGAGGGTATTGAGAACGTGAAGTCGGCATCCGGGTTCCGGGACAGCTTCGGACAGGACTACGGCGTCACCGTCGCCGACGGTCCGTTCGCCGGGTTACTGGCGCGGGCTGTCGTGGTGATCGACGCCGACGGCAACGTCGCGTACTCGGAACTGGTGCCGGAGATCGCCCAGGAGCCCAACTATGATGCAGCGCTGGCCGCGCTCGGCGCGTTGGCCTAACCATCCGCGCGATGCGCCTGCGGCTTCCAGCCGACGTAAGTCAGGTAGAGACCGGCGGTTGCCAGGCAGATGAACACCGCCCAGATCGCCGCGGTCGCGCCTGAGTTGTAGACGGCGTTGCCGGCGGCGTCGTAAGCCTGCGGAACGGTCAACAGCAGCACGCCGCGTATTGCCAGGAACCAGCCAACAAGCGACACGATGATCGCCGCGGGGCTACGCCAGTACTGGTGAAACGCGATGATCACCAGGCCGAACATCAGCAGGATTGCGCCAAATAGCCACGGCCACATGGGGTTTGCCTTGAACTCCGTAAACAGTGTCCGCATGTAGGAGCCGCGAACCGCGACCGTGGTCGGCACAATGGTGAAAAACGGTCCCAACGCGCGAGCGAACATGCGGGTGCGGACCTGCGCCTGCTCTGATGTGCTCATCGCTACCTCCACGTCATCGGTGAGAACGCATACCTGCCGCCGGGCGGTCACCCGGAAGCGGTTGCTTGTGGACCGTTGCGGGGCGAAGGGCGACCAACAGCACGCCGACGGCGAAGACCAGCCCGGTCAGCCAGGGAAAATGCCCATCCGGAGCGAAGCCGTCGGCGGCGACGAACGCTAGACCATAGGCCGCCATCGCGGCGCCGGCCAGCATGACCGGTTCGGCCCAGCGATCCGTGAGCGGCGTTCCGAGCATGCCGAGCGGCGCCGCGAAAAACCTTCTGCCCCAATACAGCAACACCATCTCCACCGCTGTCACCACGGTGAGGATCACCACCCATTCCAGCCGGGCGAGCCACCATTCGGCCGTGCCCTCCACGGGTTGGGGCAACAGGCCCGCGGGGTAGCCGACGACGGCCACGATCACCACCGGAATCATGTGCCACAGGTACAGCGCCATCACGTTGCTATTGGCCGTTGCTAGCACCCGCCGTAAGAACCCCGCGCGCAGCGCGCGGTTGAGCACGGGCGCAAGCGTCATCGCCAACGCTGCTTGCGTATAACCGAACGCGAGCATCGCCGTCGACGGCGGGTCGGTGTTCTGCATGGTTTGACCGGGCACACCGATCATGCTGATCGGGTAGGGGCCCAGCAGGATCAGCAGCGCCAGTGCGACCGCCGATCCGCACAGCAGCAGTGCGGGCCTGCGGCCGGCTAATAGTCCTCCCCGCCAGGCGATTCCGAGCTGATAGAGCGCACCCCAGCACAGCAGATAGTTCAGCAGCCCCAGGTGAGGCACATGCCAACCAAGCGAAACGGCATCGACCACAACGACTCCCGCAGCGAGCGCCGCGGATGCCCAGAGCCCGCACCGCCGTTGCGCGGCGATCGCGACCGGCGTCAGCGCGACCACCAGTAGATACACCGCGAGGAACCACAAGTGCATCGCCACCGCCCAGCCCGCGTAGTCCAGGGTCGAACCGGCGATGTGACGTAAGTCCAGCGCGACCACAACTGCCGACACCAGGCCGACGTAGACCGTTGTCGGTCCGAGCACCCGGGCGAGTCGATGCCGCAGCCAGGCCTGGCGCGACACGCCGTCGCTATCGCCCCGGCGCGTCCAGGACACCGCGCCGGCGTAACCGGCGACCAGAAAGAACGTTGGCACGGCTTGGAACGGCCACGTCAGCCATTGGGTCCAGGGCTGGTCGACGAGCGGGTTCTGCCGGCCGAAGTATCCGTCGTGATACGTCACCGACCCGGCGAGCCAGTGACCCAGCACGATGAGGACCACACCCGAAACGCGGTAGAAATCCACCGCCAGATTGCGGGCGGTGGGATCGGGCATGACCAGAGATTATCCTCGCGCAGCGGCTGAAATCGTCGGCTGTTTGCAACGGGGCCGTGTCTTCGCGCGAGCCGTGCTCTCCGTTCGTTCCGGTAAACTGGTGGTCTCTTCGCCGAAGTCCGGCGGTACATAGCTTGGAAGGCGCCCACATATGGTCACGCGGTCATTCACCAAACTGGCTGCCGCAGTCGGGGGACTGGGGTTGTCGTTATTTGCTGGCGCCGGGATCGCGTCCGCAGACCCCGCCATCGATTCGGCGATCAACACCACCTGCAGTTACCCGCAGGTGGTAGCGGCGCTCAACGCGCAGTCACCGGCCGCTGCGGCCAAGTTCAATCAGTCGGCGATGGCGCAGGGCTGGTTGCGTTCCTTCCTGGCCTCACCGCCGCCCCAGCGGGCGCAAATGGCCCAGCAGGCGCAGGGAATGCCGGGGGCTGCGCAATACATCGGCCTTATCGGCCAAATCGCCGGTACCTGCAACAACTTCTGAGTCGTGCGGCGGTGATGGCCCGGATATCCGATATCCGGGCCGTCATGCTTTACCAGACACGTATCCAGTCGATGAGCATGTCGGCGGGGTAGGTTCCCGATCCGGGATCACCGCCGCCCGACCCCGCTACCGCGAGGTTGAACACCGGAAAAACGGTGTAACCAGGCCCGTTGAACGGCCAATCCGGCAATGAGCTTGCGGGCACATCAAAGTAGGGTTGCGCGCCGTCGACGTAGTCCTTCCAAAACCGGATACCGGCCTCGTCCCATTGGCAACGCCAGGTGTGCCACCCGCTGTCCACGGCGATGTTCTGGGTTTTCCATTCGCCGCCGTTCGCTTTTGCGTGGACGGTTGTGGCCGACGGCCAGCTGCCGTTGCCGTACCACTCGACCACGTCGATTTCGCCCTGATCCTCGTTACCGAGCCAGTACGCGGGCCACGCGCCGGCGGTCAGGCAATTGAGTTTGATCCGGGTTTCCCAGGTGTGCCCGACGCCACCCCGCCAGGTGCTTTGCACCTTGCCGCTGAAGTAGGTGGGACCGTCTTTCGCGGCACGCAGCACGAGGTTGGAGTTGCCGTCGAGGAACACGTTGCGACGGTCGTTGCGGTACTGCCCGATGTGCTCGGGTAGTTCCCAGTACGTCGGGTCCTTGATTTGCTCGCGGGCCGTGGCCACCACCCACTTCGACGGATCCGGACCCGACCCGGCCGAGCCGTCGAATTCGTCGTGGAACAAGTAGGGCCCCGCCGGCGCGCCCGGTGAGCGCGGGTAAGCCCGCGCCTCCGGGATGGGGACCGCCGCGGCCAACACGCCGAATCCGGTCATCAACATCAGGGTGCGACGGTCCATCTCGGGCATAGGCCCTGCACGATAGCAGCCGGCTACGCGTCCGTGCGCATGCGCGAGGTCAGATCACAAGTGAGCCAGCAGCCGGTCGGCGAAGACCTCGGGGTGCTCCCGATGCATAAAGTGCCCGCCGGGGACCTCCTCAACGGTGTAATCGTTTTCGAACATCCTGGCGGCGCTCCGATAGTCCGAGGGCTTCGCGATCGGATCGCCGAGGCCGGCGAAGACGACGGTAGGCATGGTGATCCGCCTTCGCAGTGATGCGCTGGGTTTGGGCGAAAGCTTTCGGTAATAACCGAACGCCGCATTCAAGCTCGCGGGGTTCGAGAAGCTCGCGCGCACGGCATCAAATTCCGCTGGTTCAGGACGCCAGTCCGGCGACCATCGCCGACAGATCGCTGGAAGCGCCGCGAAGTCATTGCGCGCGAAGCGCTTCGCCGCCCCCGGCAACTTGTACACCGCGAAGTGCCGGGCGCCCCACATCTGTTTCAGCGTCGGTTTAAGCGTTGCCGGGTGTGGAATGCCGACGACGAACAGCTTTGTCACTCGATCCGGGCCGAGCGCGGCCGCACCGTAAGCGGCAGCGGCGCCCCAATCGTGCCCGATGATGACGGCCTCGCTGGCGCCGAGCGCTTCGATCAGCGCGAGCGGATCGCGGGCCAGGGTCTCCTGGTCCGCGTCGCGGTCCGGGATTCCGGTGGGGTGGTAGCCACGCATGAACGGGCTGACCGCGCGGTATCCCTTCGCGGCGATTCGCCGCCGAAGATCGTCCCAGGTGTGCGCCGTGTCAGGAAAGCCGTGCAGCAGCAACACGAGCGGCCCGGAGCCCTCGTCGAGATAGGCGAAGTTCAGTCCGTTCGCCTCGACGAAGCGGATCTCATTGGTCACGGGCGGGTCTTCTGATAAACCAGCCAGCGCAATTCGATCGGGGAATCGCTGCGCTCGACGTCGAATACATCAAGCCCGCTGGCCCAATTGGGAAACCAAGGTGTGAGCGGCCACGCGCCCTCGGGCAGGTGGGTTTTCTCATAGTCGTAGGCGGAGTCGTCGGCCACCAGCTCGAGCGGTAGCAGGTCGGCCGCGCTCGACATCTCGTCCCATGTGAAGATCATCGAGTTGCATTGCTGTCCAAGCTCGCGTGCGGCGTCGTCGGGGATGTAACCCTCGCGCGGCAGGAAAGCGTTGAACAGCAATCGTCCGCCGGGGGCCAGGCCATGTGCGGCGAGCTCGAACATGGCCCGCAACTGCTGCGTCGTCCGGAAATCGGGCACCAGCTCGGAGGCGACAATCAGCTGATAGTCGTCGCGGACATCATCTGTGGATGCGAAGACATCACGCTCGATGACGCGTACGTCGAGTGATTCGCGTTGAGCCTCAGTGCGAATGATGTGCGCGAGCTTCGGAGCGATCTCGACCGCGTCCACCGGATGGCCGCGTCGTGCCAGCGCCAGGGCATTGCGTCCGGTGCCCGCGCCGATGTCGAGAACCCGATAGGCGCCGGGCTCAGCCGCCTCGCCGGCCAGCACCGAGACGCGGGCATCGGGTTTGATCCCGAACAGCGACCCCTCCTTGGTGGCAACCCAGCCGTCGTAATGGCCGGCCATCGTCACCGATTCGATGTTGACGCGATAGTTCAGCGCCGTGCCAAACGGAGCGTGAAACGCGATGATGATGTTGGAACGTGAGGAGGTCCGGTAGGCCTCGTCCAACTGGGTTTTCAAGACCGTCTTCAGCTGGGCAAATTCTTCAGGCGAATACTGGACGCCGACGCTGGCAAATAAGTCGTCGCACATTTTGACGTACTCGTCGATCAAGCCCGGAACGGCCGGCACCGTGATTTGACCCATCGCCACCGATCGGCGGTACAGCCGCCGGGCCATCGCCTCGCGGAGCGTCTGCGAACTGGAAGCGCTGACGGCCGGATCGTCCACCAGACTCTTCTACACGACCCGGACCCGTTTCCACCAGCGGTCGGTGCTATAACGCAACGTATGTCAGACACCGGGCACTTCATCACCCATGTCTCCGATACGGCCAGATGGACGGCGTTGCACCGGGCAACCGAGTCGGCACGCCCCGACGCGTTGTTCGCCGACCCGCTCGCCGAACGTCTCGCGGGTGATCATGGCCGCGCGATCGTCGCCAACGTTCCCCGGTCGACGCGCAACGGTTGGTGGCTCATCGCACGTACCAAGATCATCGATGACGTCATCGCCCGAGCGATCGCCGAGGGCTGTGACCGGGTGCTGAACCTGGCCGCCGGCTTGGACACCCGCCCGTATCGATTGGACCTGCAGTCCGATTTTCCTTGGATAGAAGCCGATCTGCCGCAGTTACTGGCGGAGAAGACACGGCTTCTCGCCGACGAGACACCGCGGTGCCGGTTGACCCGGGTAGCCGTCGACCTGTCCGATCCGAACGCCCGTGACGCATTCTTCAACGAAGCACTGGACGGCGCTACCAAGGCGTTGGTGTTGACCGAGGGCCTGCTGATGTATCTCGAAGACCGAGACGTGGTCGCGCTTTCCGGCGCGATCAGGCGGCCGGAGGTCACCTGGTGGATGCTCGACTTCGCCTTTCCCGGCCTGAAAAAGATGATGAACAAGAAAATGGCCGGTCTGTTCCAGAACGCGCCGTTCAAGTTCGCCCCAGAGAACGGGTTGGCCTACTTCGAAGACCTCGGGTGGCGCACCGTCGAAGCGGAATCAAATTTGGAGGCCGCCAACCGATTCCGTCGTTTGCCGATGTTCATGCGCCCGCTTGCCTGGCTTCCCCAGACGGATCCGCGTCATCCCGGCAGGAGACCCTGGGGTGCGGTTGCCGTCCTTACCCACTAAGCCCATGAGCAATCAGCCATTCGTTTCACGACGCGACGCCATCAAATTCGCTTTGGCGCCGGTTTTACTGGGCCTGGGCATGCCGGTCATCGGCGAGCCGCAGGCGGCGGCCGACGGCATCAGGCTGATCGATTTTGCGAAGCGCAGAATCCAACCGGATGAGATCAAATCGGCCGGCTATGCCGGAGTGGTGAACTACGTGTCGGAGCCGCGTCCCGGCTCCGACTTCGAGGCAAAGCCCATCACCCGTGAGTACGCGGACTCGTTGCGCGCGGCGGGCCTTCACATCGTCAGCAACTTTCAGTACGGCAAACCCGGTGGGACGGCGCCGTCGGATTTGACCCGCGGGCACGACGGTGGCGTGGCGGATGCTCAGACGGCGCTGCGACTGCACGGTGCAGCCGGAGGTCCTAATTCCGCACCGATCTTCTTCAGCGTCGACGACAATATCGACGAGAACACCTGGAACAGCCTTGCTGTCAACTGGTTTCGAGGAATCAACTCGGTATTGGGCGTGCCTCGCACCGGCATCTACGGCGATGCCCAGTCGTGCGGGTGGGCGATCAGAGACGGCGTGATCGGGCACTCCAGCACGGCGGGGCATCGATGGGCATGGCAGACGATAGCGTGGTCAAATGGGCAACGCGAGCCCACGGCGGTGCTCTACCAATCTGTCGTCGACACCCCAGGGAGCCCAGGGCCGCTTCTCGGCGGCATCAACGTGGATGTGGACGATGTCCTGGCGGCCGATTACGGGCAGTGGGATCTCGATCGATGACCTAGCCACAGTGGCATCCTGGTCACGTGGGCCTGCTGTTCCGGTTGGTGGAGTTACTCATCGTGGTGGTGCCGCTGGTGGGCATCGTCATCGCTGCAGTACGTGGGTTTTCCGCCACTAAGCGCCCAGCCGAGAACACAGCGCGTCCCGATCCGACCGGGACCCGTCGCAATCAAGCCGCCCAGTGGCGATCGCTCACCCGTGTGCTGCGCGAGCACGACCGCACCGATACCCGCTGGCTCGAGTACGAACTCGACTTCGCCAGGCTTCTGGATTTCCCGTTGATGACCGATATGCGCGATCCGCTCACGATCGGCTTTCACAAGGCCAAGCTGCGCGCAGACTTCCTGCGCCCGGCAAAAGCCGAGGACCTCCTCGACGACGGCGATGCGGCCGCACGGTACCTGGCCGCTGTCGAGGAGTACGTCACGTCATTCAACATCGCTGAGGCAGAGGCGAAACGTAAGCGCCGCAACGACTTCTCTCAAGACGGTCAGCAGCGAATCGCGCGCGCTCAGAGTCTGTTGCGCACCGCGTCCGACACCGCGGCAACTCCGCAGGAACGCCAGAACGCCTATGACCGGGCACGCAGAGAACTCGATGGGCTCATCGTGTTGCCGGCCACCACCCAGGCCAGCATCGAACGCGGAATCTCCGGCGAATTAGGCACTTAGCGGCGCGCGGCGTTTCTATCAAATGCAACACTGGACACATGGTCGACATAGCTCAGCTGCATGGCGACCTGGTCGCCCGCGTGCTCGACGGTAAGGGGAAAGCGACGCCCGAGCTACGCCGTGCTGCGTTCGACAATGCCGGCCTGAGTGAACCCATTCGCACGTTGGTCGACAAGGTGGCCACCCATGCCTACCGCGTCACCGACGAGGACGTGGCCGCGGTCCGCGCGGCTGGTCTGTCCGAGGACCAAATCTTCGAGATCGTCGTATGCGCCGCCGTCGGGCAGGCAGACCGCCAGTACACGAGTGCACTTGCCGCGCTGGCCAGCGCAACCGGCGAAACGGGTGAACCATGAGGCTGGAAATCCTCGACCGCGGCCATCGCTTGCACGCCAAGGCGATCATGGCGCTCATCCGGGTGTTTTCGGGCCACCCCGTCGTCGACGCCGTGAAGTTGGCGTTCTACCGCCCGGGGTTCTACGGCGGCGGCCCGCTCACCCACGAAGCGATGCGCGGACAATCGGACTGGTCGGTCGGTGATCGCGAGCTGATGGCGGCCTACGTGTCAAAGGCCAACCAGTGCCCGTTCTGCGTCTCGGCCCACACAGCTACGTCGTCGGCGTGGTACGGCGACCAGACCCACGTTGCCGCCACGCTGGCCGATGTGGATACTGCGCCGATCGACGAGTCACTGCGCGCCACCCTGCGCATGCTCGGCAAACTCGCACAGCAGAACAGCGTAGACGCCGACGACATCCGAGCCGTCCTGGACGCCTCGGTGTCGCCACAGCAGATCAAGGACGCCCTGGCGGTCTCGCTCGCCTTCAACATCACCGACCGGCTGGCCAATGCATTCGGCTTCACCGTCGCGAGCCCCGAAGCCATGAACGCCGGCGCCCGCCACCTGCTCAAACGCGGATATCGTTGAGGCTCAGCGCCATTTGATGCCGCACCCGATCGACGGCCGCTGGTCGGCGTCGACCGGCTGCCCGGCGAGCACGGCGTCGACGGCCGACCGGACGTCCGCAGCCGTTACCGGTAAATCGTTTCCCGGCCGGGAGTTGTCGAGCTGGCCGCGGTAGACGAGTCGGCGCTCGCCGTCGAAGACGAAGGTGTCGGGCGTGCAAGCGGCCGAGAACGCGCGGGCGACGTCCTGGGTCTCGTCGTAGAGGTACGGGAACGTCCAACCATGGTTTCGGGCCTCGACGACCATCTGCTCCGGCCCGTCCTGCGGATAGGTGACGACGTCATTGCTGGAAATCCCAACCATCGCGACGCCCTTATCGGCGAGGTCCCGGCCCAGCTCAGCGAGCCCGGCCGCGACGTGCTTGACGTACGGGCAGTGGTTGCAGATGAAGGTGACGACCAGCGCCGGACCCGTGAGGTTATCGAGGCTGACGGTGGCGCCGGTTGCGGGCTCGGGCAGCGAGAACGCCGGCGCGGCAGTGCCGAGCGCAAGCATGGTGGATTCAATGGCCATGCCCGCCAGGGTAACCTTCCTTAGCCAGGCGGCCACAGGGGAGAACACGACGGCTTCCTCGCAGAACACCACGCATCGATGGCTCGCCGAAAAGCCGTTAAATACCTTCGCTTCACGAACGGTGTGACTGTCTCCGGCAACCCTCGATAAGTTATTCATGTCACAAGCAAGTCGGCATCCACTATCCCAGCTCGTACCAAGCGATCACCGCCGGCGGGTCGGTATGCGGATGCCTGAACAACGGCGAGTCGGCGTTGGAGCTGGTCCACGAGGTGAAGGTCCGTAACGCGGGATTCACCATGGAAGAGGCATCTAATTTCGCCGTGATTGCAGCAAAATACTACTGCCCGCAGCAGCTTTCGAAGAGCTAACAGCACGGCACCCCGCGAGCCGGTGGCCCGCGGGGTGCCGATCTGTCCAGCTGCTACGTCAGGTCGAAGCGATCGTTGTTCATCACCTTGACCCACGCCGCGACGAAGTCCTCCACGAACTTTTCGTGGGCGTCGTCTTGCGCGTAGACCTCGACCAATGCACGCAGCACCGAATTCGACCCGAACACAAGGTCGTTGGCGGTCGCGGTCCACTTGAGGGCGCCCGAGGCCCTGTCGTGGCCCTCGTAGACGTTCTCGGCGGTTTCCGACGCTTTCCACTCAGTGCCCATGTCGAGCAGGTTGACGAAGAAGTCGTTGGTCAACACGCCCGGCTTGTCGGTGAAAACGCCGTGCTTGCTGCCGCCGTGATTCGCGCCGAGAGCACGCAGGCCACCGACGAGCACCGTCAGCTCAGGAGCGGTCACGCCCAGTAGGTACGCCCGTTCCACGAGTAGCTGCTCCAGCGGGGCTTTTTCACCGGGCCGCACATAGTTGCGGAACCCGTCGGCCCGCGGTTCGAGCACCGCGAACGACTCCACGTCGGTGTTCTCCTGCGAGGCGTCGGTGCGCCCCGGCGCGAAATGCACCGAGATCTCGTAACCGGCGTCCTTGGCAGACTTCTCCACTGCCGCAGAACCGGCCAACACGATCAGGTCGGCCAGCGAGATCTTCTTGCCACCGGAGGCCGAATCGTTGAAGTCGTGCTGGATCTTTTCCAGCGCCGCGAGCACCTTGTCCAGCTCCGAGGGCTCGTTGAGCTCCCAATGCCTTTGCGGCTCAAGGCGAAGCCGCGCACCGTTGGCGCCACCGCGCTTGTCGGTGTTGCGGTAGCTCCCCGCCGCCGACCACGCGGTCTTAACCAGCTGAGAAACGGACAGGCCGGACTCAAGCACCTTCTTTTTCAGGGCCGCGACGTCCTTGTCGTCGACCAGCTTGTGGTCCACCGCCGGAACCGGGTCCTGCCACAGCTGCGGCTCGGCAATCCACGGCCCGAGGTAGCGGGACAGCGGTCCCATGTCGCGGTGCAGCAGCTTGTACCAGGCCTTCGCGAACGCCACCTCCAACTCTTCGGGGTGATCCAGCCACCGCTTCGTGATATCGCGGTAGATCGGGCTCTCCCGCATGGAGATGTCCGTAACCAGCATCGTCGGGGCGCGGCCCGGCCCGCCGAACGGATCGGGAATCGTTCCCGCACCGGCGCCGTCCTTGGCGGTGAACTGGTAGGCCCCGGCTGGGCTCTTGGTCAGCTCCCACTCATACCCGTAGAGCGTCTCCAGGAAGGTGTTGTCCCACTTCGTCGGAGTGGGCGTCCATACGACCTCCAGCCCGCTGGTGATGGCGTCTTCGCCCGAACCACTGCCGTAGGAGCTCTTCCAGCCGAGTCCCTGTTGCTCGATGGGAGCGGCCTCCGGCTCGGGACCCACCAGATCGCCGTCGCCGGCGCCGTGGGTCTTGCCGAAGCTGTGGCCACCGACGATGAGCGCGGCAGTCTCCTCGTCGTTCATCGCCATCCGGCCGAACGTCTCGCGGATGTCGATCGCGGCAGCCACCGGGTCCGGTTTGCCTTCGGGTCCTTCCGGATTCACGTAGATCAGACCCATCGTGGTCGCACCGTAGGGCTGCGCGAGATCCCGCTTACCGGAGTAGCGCTTGTCGGTACCCAACCATTCACCCTCTTCGCCGAAGAGGATCTCCTCAGGCTCCCAGACGTCTTCCCGGCCGAAAGCAAAGCCAAAGGTCTTGAAGCCCATCGACTCCAGGGCGACGTTGCCGGCGAGGACGATCAGGTCTGCCCAGGACAGTTTGTTGCCGTACTTCTTTTTGACCGGCCAGAGCAGTCGGCGGGCCTTGTCCAGGCTGGCGTTGTCCGGCCAGCTGTTGAGTGGAGCGAACCGCTGCATACCCTGACCACCGCCGCCGCGCCCGTCGTAGATGCGGTAGGTACCGGCGGCATGCCAGCTCATCCGGATGAAAAAGCCACCGTAGTGGCCGTAGTCGGCGGGCCACCAGTCTTGCGACGTGGTCATCACCGACACCAGGTCCGCCTTGAGCGCGTCGACGTCGAGCTTGGCGAACTCCTTGGCGTAGTCGAAGTCCTCGCCGAGCGGGTTGGCCTGCGCGACGTGCGGGTGCAACCTCGATACGTCGACCTGGTTGGGCCACCAGTCCTGATTCGTCAGTGGCGCATGCTCTTTCGGCTCCGGCGCAGAGATGACCGGGTTTTCACTTTCTGACACTGCATTCCTTTCAGAGATAGATGAAGCGGACTTTGATCACAGCTGTGATCCGGGATTTGCGATCGAGCAGTCGGGGCATAGGCCCCAGTAAATGACTTCGGCCTCGTCCAGAACGAAACCATCTAGTGCGCGGTCGTCGTCCAGCGGCGTCAGGCAGGGCGCGTCACCGACCGCGCAGTCGACGTCGGCGATGATCCCGCAGGATCGGCATACGACGTGATGATGGTTGTCGCCGACTCGCGACTCATAACGGGCGACCATGCCCAGCGGCTGGATCCGTCGAACAAGACCTACCGCGGTCAACGCATTGAGCACGTCGTACACGGCTTGGCGGGAGACATCGGGCAGGCCGCTGCGTACCGCAGACAAGATCGTCTCGGTATCGGCGTGCGGATGGGAATCCACCGCCTCGAGTACGGCGACCCGGGGCCGGGTCACTCGCAAATCGGCCATACGCAGCTTCGCCGCGTAGTCTGCCGACATTGACGACACCCCACCAATATGCCGCTGCTGTTTGGAATGAGTCAAGACCTTAACTGGAATCGGTCAAGAATTTGTTGAGCGGCGCGATCGCGCTCAGCTGACCGCCTTGATCGCGGCTTCGGCCGCTCGCCGGGACGCGAGCTTGGCACCGTCGGCCAGCCGCATTAGGCGGGGGAGTCCACCGGGGTGTCTGACGAGATAGCGAGCGACGGCCGGCAAGTTCTGACTGCCGTCGGGGTGGATAAGGCCGAGGATCTCAGTATCGACGGTTCCGTCGCTGGCCCGGTCGCTGATTGCCCGCACCACCGACCAGGGGACGCCACGCTCGTCACACACCTTCGCTACAGCAGCCGTTTCCATGTCCAGCGCAACCACGCCATCCACGCGCATGTCGGCATGTTGCGCCGGGTCGAGCAGCAACTCGTCGGTGGTCAACAATTTTCCGTAGGGAGCGCCAACGCAAAGCGACGTCGGCCGGAGCGCTGACCCGTCCGCGGCGCTGATCACCAGCTGCGGGAGCACCAGGGTCCCAATCGGTATCTGGTTCCCGATAGCGCCGGCGATACCCACGACGATCACCCACTCGGCCTCGACCGCGTCCAGCAACTGGACTGTCGCGGCCCTGGCCAAGGCCGTACCAACCCCGGTAACCGTCCCGACCACTTGGCGGTCACCGATCCTTCCCGCGTAGCCGAGTTCGGTCTTGCGAAGCCGCACCAGTCGTCGCAGCGCCCGCAACTCCATTGGCATGGCGCACACGAACGCGATCACGGCAGCCATCGTACGCAGGGCCCTCGAAAGTCCACCGCCAACGAAAAAGGAACGGAGCAAAACTCCGTCCCACTCTTAATTTATAGCGCACCCTGGGGCTTGCGGCAAGACCCGGGGTATGCCGCAAAATCGCTGGGCGAAGCCAAAACTCAGCGAAGCGGGGGTTACCAGATGACTGTCGAACCAATGTCGGGCCATGCGGTGATCATTGCCGGGGGAGGCCCGACCGGACTGATGCTGGCGGGCGAGCTGGCGCTGGCAGACATTGACGTTGCCGTTGTCGAACGTCGAGCCAGCCAGGATTTGATCGGCTCGCGTGCCGGTGGTCTGCATTCCCGGACGATCGAGGTCCTCGACCAGCGCGGAATTGCGGATCGCTTCCTGTCGGAGGGCGAGGTCGCGCAGGTAGCGGGGTTCGCTCAGATTCGTTTGGACATCAGCGACTTTCCCACCCGGCATCCCTACGGCCTTGCGCTGTGGCAGAATCACATCGAGCGGATACTGGCTGACTGGATCGGCGGGCTCGCGGTGCCGATCTATCGCGGGTGCGAGGTCACAGGTTTCGCCCAATATCCCACCGGTGTCGACGTCGCGCTGACCGACGGCCGGTTGCTTCGCGGGGAGTACCTGGTCGGCTGCGACGGTGGGCGCAGCGCGGTGCGCAAAGCGGCCGGCATTGGGTTTCCCGGTTGGGATCCGACGATGAGCTATCTGATCGCCGAAGTCGAGATGGCTTTCAGCCCAGACAGATTGCCCGAGTGGGGCATTCGGTACGACTCCC
>Ga0335075_10007276_pt1 | contig 17028 bp, 11 predicted proteins | sample Lox_Sample_24_FD_206723 | JGI IMG/M metagenome (GOLD analysis project Ga0335075, IMG submission 206723) | Soil microbial communities from Loxahatchee National Wildlife Refuge, Florida, United States - Lox_Sample_2.4 | ecosystem: Environmental > Terrestrial > Soil > Wetlands | place: USA...
CGGGCACGCTGTACGAGGCGCTCGCCCGACTCGAGTCGCAGGGCATGATCGAGGCGCTCGAGGCGCACGACCGCCGGCGCCCCTACCAGCTCACGGCCGTCGGCGCGGTCGCGCTCAAGGCGCACCTGGACGCGCAGCGCCGGGTGACCGACGTCGGCCTGCGCCGTCTCGCGGTCAACTGGACCACGGGATGAGCCCGCCCCTTCCCGCGGCCGACGGCGGCGAAGAGTCCCGCCGCGGCGACCATCCCGCCAGGCGAGCAGAACGGCTGCTGCGCTGGTACCCGAGGACGTGGCGGGACCGCTACGGCGAGGAGTTCGCCGAACTGCTTGTCTCCGACATCGAAGAGCGGCCGCAGGCGCCCGGCCGCACGCTGGACGTGGTGCGCGGCGGCCTCGTCGCCCGGCTGTCGGCCGCCGGCGTATGCGGGCTCCCGCTGCGCGACCCCGGTGCGATGGCCCCGCTCGGCCAGGCGGCGGCGGTGATCAGCGCCGCCATCGTCGTCCGGCGGGCCGCCCTCTCTGCCCGGGTACTGGCGTTCGAGACCCGTCTCGCCGCCGCCGCTTGCACGGTCATGATCGGTTTTCTGGCCGGCTGCTCGTGCTGGGTGGCGACCGGTGGGCAGTCGGCCGGGGCCCAGCGCAGCGGCGGCCAGCCGGGCCTGTTCCACGCGGGCCTGATCGACGTGGCGGGCATCGCGGTGCTCGCGGTCGCGCTGGCGACCGCCCTGCAGGCGGCGCGCACCGCCAGGCGCGGGCTCGGCCTGGCGCGTGGCTGACAACGACGCCGTGACTGACGACGACGCCTGCCGCCTACCCGCGTCCGGGCAAGAAGTCGAAGTGGAGTCTGAGGTGAAGCGATCACGGCGGCTCTTCATTCGCTACGCCCTGGCCGGGGTGGCGGCCGCGGCGGCCGTCGGCCTCGGCGGCGCCGAGCTGATCAGCCGCGGCGACCTGCCGGGCAAGGGCGAGCTCGACGCGATCGACGGTGCGTGCTCGGTGGCCGCGCCGGACCTGGCGCCCTACGCTCCGCCCGGTCCGCAGGTGTCCGGCACGTTCTACTCGGCGGCCAGGAACCGCGTCGTCGGCTACACGATCGGCTACCCGCCCCGGCACCGGGCGGGCGCGAGACTGCCGCTGGTGATCATGCTCCACGGCTACGGCGACAGCCATGTCAACGCGCTCTCCGGCCTGTCGCCGGCCCAGGCGCTCGCGCTCCGGGTCGGCGGCGCGCCGCTGCCGCCGATGGCCCTGGTGACGGTGGACGGCGGGACCGGGTACTGGAATCCGCACCCGGGCGACAACCCGCAGGCGATGCTGACCGACGAGGTGATCCCGCTGTGCCAGCGCCGCGGCCTGGGCGGCTCGCATCGCGTCGCCGTCATGGGCATCTCGATGGGCGGGTACGGCGCCCTGCTGCTGGCGGAGAAGCGCCCGGACCTGATCAGCGCGGCCGCCGCGATCAGCCCGGCCATCTGGACCAGCTACGCCCAGGCGCGGGCGGCCAACGCCGGCGCGTACGCGTCGGCGGCCGACTTCGCGGCCGACGACGCGGTGACCCACGCGGCCGCGCTCGGCCGCGTCCCGGTTCGGATCGCGGCCGGCTTCGGCGACCCGTTCTACCCAGGCGTCAAGGCCCTCGTCCGCGCGCTGCCCAGGCGCACCGGCGGTGAGCCGCCGGTGGTGAGCTTCTCCAACGGCTGCCACGACGGCTCGTTCTTCACCGCGCAGGAGCCGCCTTCGCTGGCGTTCCTGGCCCGCCACCTGGCGCCCCGGTGAGCTCCCGCGCTGGCGCCCCGGCCCGGGTGCTCCGGCTGCCCAGGGCAATCCGGCGGGCAGGCGAAGCACGGGACCGTTCGATATGACGGGTTTGAATTTAGTCGGCGTCGCCGAGCAGGGCGTCGGCCTTCTCCTCGGCCTCGAGCTCCCGCTCGGCCGCGGCCTCGGGTGACGACGGGCCGTGCGCGACCGCCGAGGCGGCGGCCGCCGCCTGGGTCCGCTCGGCCTCGCCGAGCAGCTTGTGGCCGGTCGACAGGATGACGATGCCGAGCAGGATCGCCCCCGCCCCGATGTAGAACGGGACGTGGATGTTGAAGGCGAGGACGAGCCGCCCGGCCGCGTACGGGGCGAGGCCGCCGCCGATGAACCGGACGAAGCTGTAGGCGGCGGACGCGACCGGCCGCTCGACCGGCGAGACGGTCATGACCGCCTGCGTGGTGACCGTGTTGTTCACGCCGCAGACGATGCCGGACGCGATCACCAGAACGATCAGCGCCGGCTTGTGCAGCGTCCATACCGCGATGCCGAGAGTGATGAGCGCGAAGATGAACAGGTTCGCGTACATGGTCCGGGCGATGCCGAGCCGTCGCTGCAGCCAGGGCGCGCCGAACACCGCGAACACCGCGACCATGATGCCCCAGCCGAAGAAGACCAGGCCGAGCTTGATCGGCGACAGCTCCATCGGGAACGGCGCGTAGCCCAAAATCGTGAAGAAGCCCCAGTTGTAGCAGAGCGCGGTCAGCGCCATCGTCAGCAGGCCGCGGTGGCGCAGCGCCTTGAACGGCGCCGACAGGCTGGTCTTGTTCGCAGGCTTCGGGGTCTTGTCGACCAGCACCACGGTGGCGCACAGCGAGATGGCCATCAGCACCGCCACGCCGTAGAACGGCCCGCGCCAGGAGATCTCGCCGAGGGTGCCGCCGACCAGCGGGCCGACCGCGATGCCGAGGCCGAGCGCGGTCTCGTAGAGCACGATCGCGCCCGCGAACCCGCCGCTGGCGGAGGCGACGATGACCGCGAGGGAGGTCGCGATGAACAGCGCGTTTCCGACGCCCCAGCCCGCCCGGAACTCGATGATCTCCCGGATCGAGCCGGACGAGCCCGCCAGCGCGGAGAACGCGACGATCAGCACCAGCCCGGCGATCATGGTCCACTTGGCGCCGATCCTGCTCGACACCCAGTTGGTGATCAGCATCGCGACCGCGGTGACGACCAGGTAGCTGGTGAACAGCAGCGTGGTCTCGCTGGGGGAGGCGTGCAGCTGGTTCGAGATCGCGGGCAGGATGGGATCGACCAGCCCGATGCCCATGAACGACACGACGCAGGCGAAGGCGACCGCGAACACGGCCTTCGGCTGCTTGAACGGGCTGGCGGCAGGAGTGGGGGAGGCTCCGCTCACGGTGATTGTTCTCCTCAGTGCGCTGTGCTGCGGGTCGGATCGTCGTCGCGCGGGACGCCTGCGAGCGCGTCGAGCGCGGGCCGGGCGGCGTCGAGCGCGGCCAGGTGGTCGGGGCTGAGCTGGGCGAGGATGACCGCCAGCCGGGTGGCCCGAGAATCCCGGCGGTGCGCGAGCGTCGCCCGACCCTCGTCGGTGATCGTGACAAGCACGACCCGCCCGTCGTCGGGGTCGGACGCCCTGCGCACCTGCCCGGCGTCCTCGAGCCTGCTGATGAGCTGCGTCATCGCCGGCTGGGTGACCCCTTCGCGGGCGGCCAGCGCGGTCAGCCGCTGCGGTCCGAACCGCTCGATCGAGGCCAGCGTCGCGGCAGCGGTCAGCGACAGCCCGCCCGGCTCGGCCAGGGACCGGTACAGCCCCAGGATCCGCTCCAGGTCGACCGTGAGCGCGGCCGCGAGCTCAGCGGCGGTCACGGTGCCGGCGACGCTGCTGGAAGTTTCCATAAGGTACTTATATCACATGCTAATGAAAATCGTGAGGATGCCAGGTCGGCTCGTCTCGCCCCGTCGCCCCCGCGGTGCCCGACTGCCGGGGGGCGTCGGCCGCCGGGCTGCCTGGGCAGTCGGATAGTCGGCCTCCGAGGAGTCTTTCCGTCTCGATCGGGTCACGGTTGGCGTGGCCGTCATCCGGATTCCCCTGTGACGCGTCACCGTTTTAGGAACGGGAAAATAAGGCTCTATTGAGGGGGAAAGTTCACCATGACATACGTAACTTTCAATACTGAGGACATCGCCGCGAAAGCGGCCTCGATTCAGACGACGGCCGGTGAGATCGAGACCATGCTGGGGACGCTTACCGGCCAGATGTCGGCTCTCGCGGAAACCTACACGGGCCCCGGGGCGGCCGCTTTCCAAGAGGTTTACACGCAATGGCAGCAGACGCAGGGGCAGATCAAGGAGGAGCTCGCCGAGATCGGCATCGCGCTGCGGAACACCGGCCAGGTGCGCGAGGAAGTCGAAGGGCAGATCGCCGGCCAGTGGTCGTCGGCGCTGTAGCCCGATGGCAGCAACGGCCCATGTGCCGGCCACCACGGAGGCGATCCTGTACGTCCTGGCCGCCCCGCAGCCCGGCTCCGGCGCCCCCGCCTACCTCATGCACGGGGTGGGCGGGGTTGGCTGCGTGCTCGCCTACACCGACCTGGAGCGCCTGGTCGAGTGCTGCGGCGAGCACCAGCCGTGGCTGGGGATCAAGATCGGCGCGCTCATGGCCGACCTGCGCGACCAGCGGCTGCCCGGGCCGGCGATCAACCTGCCGATGAGCCCGGACGTGCGCTGGACCGCCGACGGCCCGCCGTGGCGAACGGCGGCGTCGGCTGAGGCCACCGGCGGGGGCGCTGTCGATTTCGGAGACCGGCTGCCATGACCAGCGTCGGAGTTGACTACGGCGCGTTGGGCGCCGGGGCCGCGCAGCTCGGTGCGGCCAGCGGTTCATTCGGCCAGGAAGCCGGGCAGGTCGGCGCCCTGCCCGGGGCCGCTGCGCCCGATCCGACCGCGACGGCGCTGCTTGACCGGGTTCTCGAGGCCCTCATGGGCTCGCTCCGCAAGGCGGCGTCCGAACTCGACGACATCTCGTCGGGCCTGTCCGCCACGGCCGGCAGCTACCAGCGCGCCGAGCAGATGCTCGCGAACTGGCACGTGCCCGGGGGGACGATCTTATGAGCGCGCTTGGCGTCCAGGGCGACCCCGATGGCTGGCAGGGGGCCGGCTACACGATCAGCGCGGTGGCTGGCCACCTCGCGAACGAGCTCGATAGCGCGGACGTCAGCGGGGGCGGCGGGTTGCGGCGGTCCTGGTACGGCCCCCTGTCCGAGGCCTACCAGAACCTGTGGCGGCAGCGACACGCCCGCTACGCCGACCTGATCTACCAGGCGGGCCGCGCCGCCACCGCGCTTATCGATTTCGGCGAGGCGCTGATCGGCCTGCAGCAGCGGGCCTGGGACCTGGAGCGGCAGTGGCTCGGTCTCGGGCTGCACCTGAGCGCGGACGGACTCTCGTTCGCGCTGCCGCTCGGGCACGAGAGCCTGGCCCAGGAGGTGCAGGCCGCGCTGCACGCTTTCCTCGGCGAGTCCGAGCGTGACGTCGCGGCGATGTGGACCGACATCAGGGCGGCCGTCGGGGACCTGGTGACGGTGCTCGAATCGGTCCTCGACGCGCTCGCTGACTTCGACGCGATTGAGCTTGGCGTGATCGGCTGGACGGCTTCCACGGTCTGGGAAGGCCTTGGGGGCCCGCTCGGCCTGCTCCAGACCGGGATCGATCAGCTGGGCGCGTACACCGTACGCACCGCATCGGACCTCAAGGACGAGGCGGACGGGCTCAAGCAGGCCTTCTACGACGACGGGGACCGTGCCGTCCGGGCCTCCCTCATCAGCGTCGAGGACGACGCTGACCAGGCGGTTACGGTAGCCGGCAAGCTCCATAGCGCTGTCGAGGTCGGCGACAAGGCGTTCGCGGTCATCGCCATCGGGCTCACCGCCGCGGACACCTATCGCTCGATTCGCAAGAACGGCGTGGATCGAGGGCTTGAGGATAACGCCGGCAGCTGGGCCTCGCTGACAGTGGCCCTGGGGATCGGCGCGCTGGTGAGCACGGCCGGGGCGCCGGTCCTCGTCGGCCTCGGCGTGGTGGCGGTCACGGCCGTCGCCAGCGTGGGCGTCGGCCACTTCGTCCAGTCCTCGGTGGACCACCACCGGCAGGGCACCACCCGCATACTCAACGACATCGGCCAGGGCGTCGAGAGCGCCTCCGTCTGGGGTGCGACGGAGACGCACATGATTCCCGACTCGGCCCTCTGACCGGGTTAGCGGATCACCAGCGCGCTCGGTCCTGGGCGGCGATCTCGGGCACCTGGACGAGGACGGTCTGGCTTGCCTGGATGAGGTACCCGCGCCCGGCGGGCCGGTCGAACAGCGCGCTGCGCGGCAGTCGCGCCCCGAACACCGTTGGCTGCTGGGTGTCCTCCGGGGTCAGCAGCAGCCCGCAGCGGAGCCGGGGGGCAAGCGTCGCGAAGCTTCGCGTTGGACGGCCGAGGTCGGCCGCGGTGCCCGCCACGACGAGCGCCTGGCCTTGGCTGCGGCCCTCGGTCGGCACCTGGCTGAGCACCTGATCGACCGGTCGGCCCATCAGCGCGTCGGCATCGTCGACCAGCACGACAACTGGCCCGGTGGCGTCGTTGAGCAGGTCGGCTAGCTTCTGCTGACTGGTGTTGGGGTCGGTGAACAGCGCTATCACTCGGTCCCTGCCCGCAAGGCCGCGCAGCGGGGACTCGCGTGGCGCGAAGCCGATCACGCAGGTCCCCATCGCCAGAAGCGACTCGGCCAGGACGACAAGCGCGGAGGACTTGCCCGACTGGATCGGCCCCGCGATCGCGAACGCGGGAAACCGGCCCAGGTCGGGTCCGAGCCAGCCGAGCTCGTCCCCGCCGATGGCGAGGGCCGGCCGCAGCGAGCCGCGGTCGGCCCAGCCGGGCAGCTCGGCCGCCCGCGCGAGCGGGATTCGGGACGGCAGCGTGTCCACTCGAAACGGAGCCGACGTCACGCCAGCGAACGCGGACCGCGCCGCCCCGGTCAGTTCCCTGAGCGCCGTGGTCTGCGCCGTGCCGCTCGGGTCGGCGCCGACGAAGGCGATCTGCACCTCGGTCGCCGATGGCAGCAGCAGGCCGCGGCCGCTGGTCGGGTTATCGGGCATCGCCCCCCTGGGCACGCCCGCGCTGGCGAGGTCGTTAGGGCCGGAGAGCCGCAGCACGATCCGTTCCGGGGCGTTGCCGGCGAGCTTGTTCAGCGCGACCAGCCCGCCGGTGACGATGACCCGCAGCCCCGCGCTCGGGCCCAGGCCGAGCACCCGGTTCAGCGTGGCGTGCAGCCGCCCGTTGTCGAGCTGGCCCAGGTTGGCGGCGAACGCGTCCCAGCCGTCGAGCAGCAGCACCAGGTAGGGGAGCCGGGCGGCAGCCGGCGCCTGGCTTCGCTGCTCGGTGACGGAAGCGAAGCCGTCGGCCGACAGCAGCTCCTGGCGGCGGCCGATCTCGGCCTCGAGCCGGTCGAGCAGCCGCCCGGCGCGCTCGGTCTCGGTGTGCCGGACGACCGCGCCGCAGTGCGGCAGCTCCTCGAGCAGCCCGAGCGCGCCGCTGTCGCAGTCGAGTACGTACAGGTGGGCGTCAGCGGGGGAGCAGCCGGCCGCGATCGCGGCGGCGATCGTCCGCAGGGCGGTGGTCCGCCCGGATTGGGCCGCGCCGCCGATGACCAGGTTCGAGCCCAGCTCCAGGTCGAACGCGAGTGGCGCCTGACGCTGCTTGCCCGGCAGGTCCGCCATGCCGTACCGGACGGAGGCAAGCGGGCCCGCGCCGCCGCGGGCGCGGTCGCGTACGGCGGCGGGCAGCCCGGCCAGCGGGATCAGCCGGGGCAGGGGGTCGAGCCAGGCGCGGTGCTCCAAGGGCCATTGACCGGTGGCCTGTACGGCCTTGACCAGCTCGGACAGGTCGGTCGGGCCGGCGTGGCCTGGTCGTCGGCCGTCATCTGCCTGCGCGCGCGCGTCCGCGGGCGGGGCGCCGGCCTCGCCGAATGGCCTCGGCACCACCCGGACCGGCGCCGGACCGGATGGCTTGGCCGGTCCGGCTGGCCCGCTCGGGTTGGCCTCGGCCGGGGCGCCCGCCCAGGCGCCCTGGAACTCGCGGACCGTGCCGAGCTGGGTGCGCGCGTATCCGCGGCCGCGCAAGCTCTTATCGATGCCGGCCGCATCCGGGATGTCGATCACGTTGACCGAGCCCTGCTCCTCCTCGACCCTGAAGCACACCCGCAGTGACATGTTGTCCTTGATGTCGCCGGTGACGGCGGTAGCCGGGCTCTGAGTGGCGAGCACGATGTGCACGCCGACCGACCCGCCGCGCGCGGCCAGATCGGTCATCCCCTTGAGAACATCGGGCATCTTCTCCTTCAAGAACCGGAACTCGTCCGCGATCACCAGCAGCCGCGGCAGCGGACCCCTGGGCTCGCCGGCGGCCCGGTAGGTCTCGATGTCCTGGCACGCGGCCTCGTTCAGTAGCACCTCGCGGTACCTGGTCTCCGCGGTCAGCGCGGTCAGCGCCCGCTTGCCCAGGTGCTCGTCGAGGTCGGTGAGGTAGCCGCTGACATGCGGGAGCCCTCGGCAGGGCTCGAACGTGGCGCCGCCCTTGTAGTCGATGAGGACGAAATTCAGCGTCTCCGGTGTGCTGCCGAGGGCGAGCGAGGCGACCAGCGTCTGGAGAAACTGGCTCTTGCCCGATCGGGTGGCCCCTCCGACCAGCATGTGCGGTCCCTGCGTGGCGATGTCCAGAACGAACGGCGATCCGTCGGCGAGCCGGCCGAGGGGCACCGCGGTGGCATCGCCCCCCGTCCGCCGCCACAGGCTCTCGACGGCCGCGGCGGTCAGCCGGTCAAAACCCCAAAGATCTTTCAGCCGAACGGTCGCGCCAGCCCCCGTATCCCGCGCACTCGATCGGTCACCGAGCGGGGCGAGGGCACGGGCTATCTCCTCGGCCCAGCGTGCGTTCACCGTGTCGAGTCGGCTGACGGCCACCGTCGACCTGCTTCGCCGTTCGGCGTAGACGGCGGTCCCGCCGGCGGCCGGGTCGGTTTCGAGCCTGGCCCCGCAGGCGCCCGGCAGGTCTCGGGGGTCATCGTCGCGGCAGATCACCGTCACGCCGACCGCCGGGCCTTCGTTGAGCACCTGGTCGATGCCGGGAATGTCACGGACCCCGGCCGAACCGTCGATGATCACCACCACCTGCGGCGACTGCTCCGGACGACCGCCTCCGCCGTAGCCACGGCTGTCGTAGCCCGCTCCGCGGCGACCAGCCCCGCCGTAACCGCCGCCGCCGTAGCCGGCCCGGGGCCCGCCGGCGGCCAGGCGGGCGCCGATCAGCTCGCGCAGTTCCGCGATTCGCCTCGCCCGGGTCTCCCGGTCGGTGCCGATGCTCAGCCAGCCCTCCTGGTCACCGAGCGGCCGCAGGTGCGGCAGCCAGCGCGCCCAGTTCCAGGCCTGCGGCGCCTCGGTCAGCAGGACGAGGCGCACGTCGCCGGGCGCGTGCAGCACCGCAAGCTGGGCGACCGCCCAGGCGGTTGCGGGCAGGCTATCGCGGGCGGGCCCGGCGATGCCGAGCACGCCCACGGCTGCGAGGTCGACGGCCACCGGCACCGCGCGCAGCGTCGGATGCTCGGGTCCGTCGGGCGCGCCCGACGCGCCGCCATCCGCCGGACCCGCGGGAGGGCGGCCGCCGCGCATAGTGACCGTGCTCGCGGGCAGGTCGCCGACCCCGAAGCGGAGCCGGAGGAAGTCCTCGTCGGCCGGGGTGCGCTCCCAGAGCCTGGTGCCCGGCTCGGTGGCGATCTGGCCGGCCGCGGCCGGGTCGGGCAGCGCCTCGCGACGGGCCTGCTCCTCGGCCGCGACGGTCGCGGCGAGCCTGGCCTGCCCGGCCGCTGAGTCCTCGGCCAGCTGGCGTCGGCCCGCCCGCGTCCGGTCGGCCGCGGTCCGCCTGTTCAACAGCTGCGGGGCCAGCGAGGCGACGGTCCCGCCCAGACCGAGGAGAAGGAACAGCCACTCGTGGGTCACCGCGCCGAGGGCGACCCCGGTCGCCACCGACGCCGCCGGCCCGAGCAGCATGATCAGCCACGAGGACCCGGTCTTGTCCTGGTGCGCGGCGCCCAGGTCGATGACAACCGGCTCGGGCAGCGCCGGGGCGGTGGCCCGCTGCCGGTTGACTAGCAGGCCAAACGGATTGGCGGGGTCCGGACGGAGCGCGATCGTCGGCCCTGCGCCCTCGGCGGTGATGGTGAGCACGTCGCGGCCGACGTAGACGAGCTGGCCAGGACGGACGGGTATCGGATCGGTGCCGATCGGCGTGCCGTCGAGTCCTGTCCCGTTCTGGGAATTCAGGTCGCGCAGAGTGAACGTCGCGCCGTCCGCGGCCACCGCGAGCAGGCAGTGCCTACGGCTGACGTCGGTGTTGTCCAGCCGCACGGTGCCGTGCCGGCCGATGATGTGCTCGCCAGGCGGCAGCGGCACGGTGAGGCCGGCGTCCGGGCCGGAGACCACGCGGACCTCGGCCGCGCCGTGCTGGCGGGCGGCCCGTCGGCCCTGGCCGGGCAGCGGGCCGCCGAGCCCCACCCTGGCGCCGGCCCTGATGCCGCTGGCCGCCAGTTCCATCATCGGGTCGAGCGGGGTTCCGTCCAGGTAGAGGCGGGGAGCGGGACGGGATTGTCCGGCCGTCGCGGTCGGGTCGCCGGTCGTCCAGGCAGCCGTACCGAGTGGGGCATCGCGGATGGCCAGTAGCGCAGCGGTCAAGTCGCGGACCTGGTGCGTTGGCTCGGCCGTGACGAGACAGTCGATTTCCGCCGCGGCGGCCGGGTCGCGCTGGTCCGCGACGCTAATCTGGAATTCCACGAAATCCCCTCCCGGCGTGGAGTGATCGCCGTACCTATCCGGTCGCGACAAGTGGAGCCACGGTAAATTCCGTGGCTTTGGGTAATGCGCCCGTATTCGCGACTTGGGTCATGCTACATTCCCCGTGCCGTACGGAGTGGTGCGTTCGATCTGGTCGGTGACCGGCCGTGTTTCGGCGTGTTGCAGGTCAGTGGGAACCGGGGATTCCGGCATTCTTTTTTGTGGGGGTTTGTGGTGAGGCGTTTCTCTCCGCGCATGGGTTATGCCAGCGCCGGCGTCGCTCTGGCGGTCGCGCTCGCCGCGCTCGGCCTGAGCGGCCACAGTCTTCCCGCGCTCGGCATGCAGCTCCGCAGCGGACAGGCGTGGCTGTCCAACCTGGCCAACGGATCGATCTCGTTCATCGACGGGTACTCGGGCGAGGTCGTCGGCCAGGTCACGGTGGCCGATGCGACGAGCCAGGTGGTGAACACCCCTGACGGGGCGGTCGTCGTCGGCAGCGACGGACGGCTGATCCAGGTCAGCAACGCCAACTTCACCACGTCGCCCTCGGTCGAGCTGCTCGGCGGCGGTTCGCTGACCGCCGCTGCGGGCGGGTCGGCGCTGTACGCGATCAATCTCGCCAGCGGCCAGATTCAGCAGCTCAACCCGGCCGAGCCCAACCTGCCGCCGATCGGCCCGGCCGTCGCGGTCGGCTCGCGCATCGTCACCCCGGTGGTGGCGCCCGACGGGTCGCTCTACGTCGGCGTCCCTAAGACCGGCGCGGTCGAGCGGGTGCGCGATGGCCTGCCCACCAACATTCCCGGTGTGGCCGCGCCGGGGCACCAGATGGCCGTGGTGCTGGCCGGCAGCCAGCCGGTTGGCGCCGATCTCACTGCTGGCGTTGTCCGGCCGCTTGGCGCCGCCGCGGTGGCCGGCCCGGGCGTGCGGCTGCCCGCGAGCGCGTTGCCGGTCCGCCAGCTCACCGGCTCGGACTCCGTGAACGGCCTGGTCGGCGCCGTCACCGCGGACGCGGTGGAGAGCGCGGACGTGACGACAGGCGCGGTCTCGTCGACCTCGCTTCCGGCCGGGTTCACGCCCACCGGCGCCGTGATGCAGGGGCGGAACATGGTGCTGATCGACTCGGCGCGGCAGAACGTGCTCTTCGTGGACACCGCCAAGCACGCCACGCGGATGCTCGCCATGCTGGGCGACCAGCCGCCGACCCAGCTCACCGTGCAGGACGGCCTGGTCTTCGTGAACGCGAGCGACGGTCCGAGCGCGATGGTGATCAACGGCGCCGGACAGTGGCGGCCGGTCACGAAGTACACCAGCGCGCCGCCGTCGCCCCCCAAGCCCGCCAAGCTACCGTCGGCCACGCCGTCCGCGTCGTCGTCGGTCAGCACCCAGACGCATCGGGCGGGCCAGCCGAACCCGCCGGGCCCGCCGAAAGTGCCGAGCGCGCCGACCGATCCCACGGCGCAGCCGAGCAGCGGCTCGGTCACCGTGAGCTGGGGCCCGCCCGCCAACGGCAGCCAGGTCGCCCGCTACCTGCTGGCCTGGTCCGGCGGCGGTGCGACCGGGAGCGAGACCGTGGCCGGCAAGCTGGACGCGACCGTGGGCGGGCTGGCCAACGGGACGCCGTACACGTTCACCATCAAGGCGCAGAACGCCGCCGGCACCGGGCCGCCCGCCACCACGCAACCGGTTACCCCGAGCGCGACGGTTCCCGCGCAGCCCGCCGACGTCACGGCCACGGCGACCCAGGCTAACGGCTCGGTCTCGCTGACCTGGACCGAGCCGGCCGGCGGCCCCCCGGTGCAGAGCTACACGATCACTAACCAGGTCAGCGGGGCCACCGAGAGCGCGAACGGCACGACGGCCACCGTCCCCGACGTGGTGACGGCCGCGACGACGTTCCCCGCCACCTTCACCTTCACGGTCACCGCGGTCGATGCCCAGGGTGTGGCCGGCCCTCCGTCGAATGCGAGCAACGCCGTCAGCCCGTTCCTCGCCCCCGGCGCGCCCGCGCTCACGGGCGATATCACGTACTCGCCCACCGGCACGTCGGCCACGCTGACGGTGAGCTGCGATGCGGCCTGTCAGGGCAACAACCCGGTGCAGTCGTACACGGTCGCCCCTGGCCAAGGCGTCCCCGCGGTCACCCAGCCGGTGGCGTCCGGCGACACCCAGGCGACGATCACACTGACCGGCCTGGCTCCCGGTCAGACCTACAACGCGCAGGTCACCGCCACGGACGCGGCGGGCGTGAGCACGCCCGCCGGCCCCGACAACGCGACCGTCACCCTCGTCACCCTCGGCCCGCCCATCGTCACGTCCGTCACGGTGAACCCGGGGGCGGGCGGCCTCGGCGCGAGCGCGCAGGTCGTCGTCGTTGTCAGCGTCAACCCCGACGGGGAGGCGTCGTCCTGCCAGATTCAGGTCTCGCTGAGCAACAACGGCGGCACCGCCACCCAAGCGTGCGGCACATCGACCCAGACGCTCACGATGACGGTCCCGACGTTCGCGACCAGCTACACCGCCACCGTCACCGCCTCCGACACCGCGGGTTCCTCCGCCAACCCTGGCACCGGGACTGGCGCGAGCAATCCGGAGTCCCTGACCGCCAACGCCAGCACCGCCTTCGGGAACTGCCCGAACTATTACGGGTCAAGCAACTGCGGCTCGGACAGTTCCGTGTTCGCGTCGACCAGCGTCAAGAGCGGACAGGTAGCGACGGTCAGCGGGGGAAGCACGGTGCTAGCGACCTGCTGGCTGACCGGGAGCGGCGTCTCCGGTGCCAACAACCCCTCGACCGGCTACGGGAACGGCACCGACTACTACAACTGGGTCGCGGTCACGTCCCCGGCCGACGGTTACATGTCCGAGCTTTACTTCCCCGATCCGAAGACCGTCACCGACGGCCTGCCGCAGTGCTGATGAGGAAGTCACGCAACCGGGGGAAGCCCGCCGAGTTCGACCCGCGGCAGCCGCCCGAGATCCCCGGCGTCACCGACCTGACGCTGATCGGCAGCGGCGGCAGCGCCAGCGTGTACAAGGGGCAGGAGACGGCGCTGCACCGGCCCGTCGCGGTGAAGATCCTGCACGCGCAGCTCCGCGACGCCAAGGAGCGCTCGGATTTCGAGGGGGAGTGCAGGCGGGCCGGGCAGGTCGGCGAGCACCGCTACGCGGCCGACGTCTACCGGCCCGGGTTCGCGGCCGACTGGCCGTTTCTCGTGATGCGCTACTACGCGCGCGGCAGCCTGGCGTCCACGCTCGGGTTCGCGCGCCAGCGGCCGGCCGGCGAGGCGATCACCACCTGCGCCAGCGTGGCCTGCGCGCTGCAGTACGCGCACAACCTCTCGATCGTGCACCGGGATGTCAAGCCGGAGAACATTCTGGCCGACGCCTACGGCGACCCGGTGCTCACCGACTTCGGCATCTCCACTGACCTGGACGGCGCCACCAGGGCCCTCCGGCACGCGATGACCCCCGCCTACGCCGCGCCCGAGGTACTGCAGCACGGCGGCGGATGGCCCGTCAGCGATGTGTGGGCGCTGGCCGCCACGCTCTACGCGCTGCTGGCCGGCCGCCCGCCGTTCTACGACCCCCGCCGGGGCGACCCGCAGGCGAACCTCCGGGCGCTCACCGGTCCGTTGCCTCCCCTCGAACGCCCGGACGTCCCCGGTCACGTGGTCGACACGCTAGCGCGAGCGCTGATCGGCAGGCATGATGCCAGGACCCCGTCCGCGCAACGGTTCGCCGAGGAGCTCAACGCCGACCTGGCACTCCTCGGCCTCCCCCCGGTCCCAGTCCGGATAGAACCGGGCACCGGACCAAGCGCGCCCGGGTACTCCGCCTCGCCCGGCCGTCCGATCGCGCCGGCGGAGGCGTTCGAGCGATCGGCTCCGCCGCTCTCGCCGGTTCCCGACCGACCGCAGAGTCCCTACCGGACCGAGTCGGGCCTGCGCACCACGTCGCTGCCCGTCGGCGACCACAGCGGGTACCGGCCTGCGGGCCCGCTCGCAGAGCCGCCCGCTCCCGCCGCTCCGTCCGGCGCGCCGGCCGGTCACTCCGTGACCGAGCACGGTCTCCGCACAACGTCCCTGCCCAGCGGCGGACCGAACGGTTACGGGCGCGCCGCCCCGTTCGCGCAGGACCCCGAGGGGCACTGGCCGCACGGGTACGACACGACGAACACCACCAACAGCGGCCAGGTCACCAGCCACCTCGGCACCCAATACGCGTACCGCCCGCCGGAGCAGCCAACCGCGAAGCCCGCCCGCAGGCCGGTCCCGAAGCGCGCGATCGCGATCGGCGGCGGCGTCGCGGTCGTCGCCTTCCTGACCGCGGCCTACCTGATGGCGGCGCCCAAGCACCCGTCGGCGAGCCAGCGGACGGGGACCGCGTCGACCGCGACGGCGTCCGCGTCGACTGGGACCGCCCCGCAGGCGGTCGAGCCGCCGCAGGCGGTCACGGCCACGCTGGTCGCCGGCACCTCCTCCGTCAGGCTCTCCTGGCGGAACGTCGGCCCGCACGCCGATGACCCGACGGTCGTCGTCAGCATGGGAGCCGGCAGCGGCTACAAGCCCCGGGCGGTCCCCAACCAGAGCCCGCAGGTGATCAGCGGCCTCAGCCCGATGCAGCCGTACTGCTTCGCCGTCGGCTACTACGTGGCCCCCGGCGACGTCGCCTACTCTGCCGTCACCGCGAGCTCCTGCGTCAACGGTGGCCATGCCTAGCCGATCGGGCTAACCGCCGGTCGCCCTGACCAGCTGGGATGAAGAGCCGCCGAAGTCGAGCCTGACGGCCCGCCGCCGCGGCGAACGGCCGCCTGGCGGCGTCGCTGAGCCGCCAGGCGGCGTCGGCATCGGCGTCCGTGACGACCCCGTAGAGCGCTCGCTCCGCCAGCTCCGCGAGTTCCCTGGCCGGACGGCCCTGGGCGGGCAGCAGCGCGCCCGCGTCGGCGGCGACCGCCGGCGCGCTCCGGCCGGAGACGCGCACGCTCGCCTGCTCGAGCGCCACCAGCAGCTCGTCCCAGGCGCCGAGGGTTCGCGCCACCGGGTCGGCCGACCGCCGTCGCCGCGCCCGGCGGCGCGCGCCGACCGCCCAGACCGCCGCCAGCCAGAGCAGCGCGAGCGCCGCGCATCCGAGGATCCCCAGCAGCACCCGGTCCGTCAGGCTCAGCCCCGGCGCCGCGACCGGCCCCGGCCCGACGCGCCCCTGGCCCGGGTGCACGCCCGGCGGCGGCGTGGCGTTCCGCAGCTGCTGGATGGCGGGCTGCTTCTCCCGCGGCGGCTGCTGTCCGGCGTCCTTGGACGTGGGCGTCGGGTCGACGTCCAGCCAGCCGATGCCGGTCAGCTCCACCTCCGGCCACGCGTACGCGTCGCCGTCGGTCACCGTCGTCACCCCGTCCGACAGCGTCCCCGGCGAGTACCCGACGGCTACCCGTGCCGGTATCCCGAGCAGCCGGGCCACCAGCGCGAACGCGGTCGCGAACTGCGCGCTGGTGCCGTCGCGCCTGGTCAGCATGGCGCTGATGCTCGCGCACCCCTCCCCGGGCGCGGCCGAGGGATCGTAGCGGAACGGCCGCGAGCTCAGGTACTGCTGCAGCCGCTCCACCTGCTCGCCGGGGAGGGCGGCGGCCGAGGACAGCTGGCCCGCCAGCGTGCGGAGCGCGGGCGGCACGCAGGCGGGCACGGCGGTCAGCGTCGCGGGGACATCGGACGGCACCGCGGCCAGGCGGAGCGCCGCGGCCGACGGCTGGCCGACCGAGACCCGCACCGTGTACGCCTGGATGGCCGACGGCGCCGCGAGCAGCTCGGAATCGGGCGCGTAGGCCAGGTCGGCCGGGGAACTTGACAGCACCGTCGGCGGATGCGGCAGCAGCGTCAGCGGTGACGCGGCCGACACAGAAGCCACCCCGGCGCCGATCGAGTCGGGCGCGACGCCCGAGGTGACCGCCGGCCTGGCGTCGCCGGGGGCCTGCCATCCCGCGCCGTCGTAGTCGTCGTAGGTGAGCAGCACCCAGTTCCTCGGCTGCGCGAGCAGCGCCCCGGAAAGCCGCGCGGTCAGCACCGGGACCTTGGGCGTCTGCAGCAGCGAGGACAGCAGCGCCATCGGGTCCTGCAGTGCCTGGACGTCCACCGGCGGCCGCACCTTGGCGCGCGGGTTGTAGGGCGGGCCCGGGTGCAGCGCGCCCGCCACCAGCACCGTCGCCGCGATCAAGGCGACGCCGGCCACCGCCCCGGTCGCGACCCGACGCCGGGCGCCCCCCCGGGCCGGGGCCGCCGCTACCAGCAGGAAGATCGCCACCGCGAGGGCGAAGCCACCGGTCAGCGTCGTCCCGGTCACCGGCCCGTCGACGCCGAGCACGAGCAGCCCGCCGAATCCGACGACGGCCGGGGCC
>Ga0335075_10007277_pt1 | contig 17022 bp, 13 predicted proteins | sample Lox_Sample_24_FD_206723 | JGI IMG/M metagenome (GOLD analysis project Ga0335075, IMG submission 206723) | Soil microbial communities from Loxahatchee National Wildlife Refuge, Florida, United States - Lox_Sample_2.4 | ecosystem: Environmental > Terrestrial > Soil > Wetlands | place: USA...
GAACGCGACCACGTGCTCGCCAATCTCATCATCGATGCGCTCGATGACGACGGATTCCTGCGTCTGCCGGTCGAGGACGTGGCGGCGCTGGCGCCGGGCGCCGCGCCGGGAGAGATCGACACGGCGCTGCGCATCGTGCAGACGCTCGAGCCGAGCGGAATCGCGGCGCGCAGCCTCGGCGAGTGCCTGGCGCTGCAGCTCGAGGCGATGCATCGGGACACGCCCGGACGGAGTATCGCGCTCGAGGTCGTGCAAAACAGGCTGTCCTTGATGGCCGCGCGGGACAACAGCGGCCTGATGGACGCGCTCGGCTGCTCCGAGGAGGACCTGCGTCTCGCGCTGGAGTTGATCCGCAGCCTCGATCCCCGCCCGGGCTCGAAGGTCGGTACGTTCGAGCCGCGAGCGATCGTGCCCGATGTGATCGTGCGCAGGGAGAAGAAGCGCTGGCTCGTTACCGTCAACTCGGCCATCTACCCGCGCATTCGCGTCAATCAGCAGTATGCGGATTATTTCCGTCAGGCGCGTGACGGCGAGAGCGCGCTTCTCGCGCAGCATCTACAGGAGGCGCGCTGGCTGGTGCGCAATCTGGAGCAGCGCTTTCTGACCATTCAACGGGTGGCCGAGGCGGTCGTCGCGCGCCAGCGGAATTTCTTCGAGTACGGCGATCTGGCGATGCGGCCGCTCACGCTGCGTGAGATCGCCGATGAGCTCGGTCTGCACGAGTCGACGGTCTCGCGCGCCACCAGCCACAAATTCATGGCGACGCCGCGCGGCGTGGTGGCCTTCAAGCGCTTTTTCTCCCGTCAGCTCGCGACGACGAGCGGCGGCTCGTGCTCCGCGACGGCGATCCGCGCGTTGCTGCGCGAATTCATCGCCGCCGAGGACCGGCGCAATCCGCTCTCGGACGTGCAGCTCACCGAACTCCTCGCCGATCGCGGTGTCAAGGTAGCGCGCCGTACGGTGACCAAGTACCGCCGGTCGATGCAGCTGCCCGCCGTCGACTTCCGACGGGCGTAGTCCCCTCATAGCCCTCGGATCCTCACCCCACGTGTCGGCAGCGCGCGGCGTCCAGCCGCGGTAGGAATCGTCCGACACGAGCTTGGGAGGCAGCCCCTGTCCGTTCCGCGCTCTTGCCGACTTCGGCGGCGGCCGGCAGCAAGTACCTTGCCCGTATGTGCAGTGAAACTCGAATCGGGTCCCTGCGCGGGACCGGGGAAGGGGTGCAGATGGTGACCGACGACATGGTGGCTCTGGTGCCTCAGCTTCACACTTTCGCGCGCTCGCTCTGCCGCGACGGTGTGCGCGCGGATGATCTGGTGCAGGAAGCGCTGATGCGCGCTTTCAACAACATCCAGCGCTTCAAGCCGGGGACCAACCTCAAGGCGTGGCTGTTCACGATCGTGCGCAACGAGCACTACTCGCAGCTGCGGCGCAGCAAGTTCGAGGCGCGAGGCATGGACATCGAGCTGCTCCCGGAGCCGAGCGTTCCGCCCGACCACGACGGCAAGCTTGAGTTGCGCGACTTGAACCGCGCCCTCGCCTCGCTGTCACCGGGTCAGCGCACCGCCCTCATCCTGGTGAGCGTGAGCGGCTTCTCGTACGAGGAGGCCGCGGAGATCTGCGGATGCGCGGTCGGAACGATCAAGAGCCGCGTCGCGCGGGCGCGCGAGACGCTGCTCGAGATGCTCGAGGGGCGACAACCGATGCCCGCGGTGCAGGGTGAGGCGCTGGGGCTCGAGGATTCGCTCCTGCTCGAGAGCGCCGGCGGGCCGATCCCCCGTCATCGCCGGCCGCACGCCTCCGGCCGAGTGGGTCTTCAGCTTTAGCAGCCGCCCCGGCCAGGGGCTTGATCCGATACTAAGCGTTCGCGTGGGTAGCACATAAAATGCGCCCATGCAGCCCCTCAGCCAGGTTCTAGTCCTCCTCGCCGCTTCGGTGCTCCTGGTCACCGTGGCGCGTCGGCTCGGGCTGCCGACGACCATCGCCTATCTTCTCGTCGGGCTCGGGCTCGGGCCCCATGCGCTCGCGGTCGTCGCGAGCACTGCGACGACCCGGGCTCTGGCGGAGCTCGGCGTCGTCTTTCTCCTCTTCACGCTTGGCCTCGAGTTCGCCCTGCCGCGCCTCATCGCCATGCGGCGCGAGGTCTTCGGACTGGGGAGCGCGCAGGTCACCGCGACCGCCGCGGTGTTCGCGCTGCTGGCGCGGCTCAGCGGCATTTCCTGGCCGGCGGCGGTCGTCCTCGGTGGCGCGCTCGCGATGAGCTCTACCGCCATCCTCCTGCACCAGCTCACCGAGCGTGCCGAGCTCAACCGCACGCACGGACGGCTCGCCTTCAGCATCCTGCTCTTCCAGGACCTGGCGTTCGTCCCGTTCCTGGCGCTGGCCTCGGTTCTCGCCGCGGGGCCCGGCCGGTTCGAGCTTCGCGCCATTCTGACGGCGGTGGGCGGGGGCATGCTCGCCGTCGCGGCGGTGCTCGCCGCAGGCCGCTGGCTGCTGCGGCCGCTCTTTCGCGAGATGGCCCACAGCCGGCTGCGCGAGCTCTTCACTCTCGCGGTGCTGCTCGTGGTGCTCGCCGCCGCCTGGGTCTCGAGCCTTGCGCGCCTCTCGCCGGGTCTCGGCGCCTTTCTCGCCGGCATGATGCTCGCCGAGACCGAGTACCGGCATCAGATCGAGTCCGTGATCCGGCCCTTCCGCGACATCCTGCTCGGCCTCTTCTTCATCTCCGTTGGCATGCTGCTCGATGTGCGCCTGCTGGCCGGAGAGCTCGGCGCCGTCATTTATTGGCTGGCCGCGATTCTCATCCTCAAGACTGCCGTGGCAGCGCTCGTCACCCGCCCTTTCACCGGCTCGCGATTCAAAGCGCTGCGCACCGGGATCGTCATCTCGATCGGCGGCGAGTTCGGCGTGGCGCTCGCGACGATCGCGCTCGCGACCGGTCTCATCCCCGGAAGCTTCGGCGAGCCGCTGCTCGTGGCGATCGTTCTCTCGATGATCCTGAGTCCGCTCATTCTCAACAATAACAAGCGGATCGCGCGTCTGCTGCTGCGCGAGTCCGGACCGCCGCGCACCGCCTTCGAGCGCGAGAGCGCCGCTACGGGAGACATCGGCCAGCGCGACCATGTGATTCTGTGCGGCTTCGGACGTGTCGGACAGAACGTGGCGCGCGTGCTGGAATCGCAGGGCTTCGAGTACATCGCGCTCGATCTCGACCCGACGCGCATCGCCGCGGCGCGCCAGGCGGGTGATCCGGTCATTTTCGGCGACTCGGCCGACGAGGCGCTCCTCGCCAAGGCGGGTCTCGACACCGCGACCGCCATCGTCATCAGCTTCTCGGACCCGGCGACCTCCGTCGGAATCCTGCGCAGCATCCGCCGGTTGCGGCCCGATGTGCCCGTGCTGGTGCGCACTCAGGATGACGCCCGCATCAAGGAGCTGCAGGACGCCGGCGCCACCGATGTCGTGCCGGAGACGTTCGAGGCCAGCCTGATGCTGGTCTCGCACGTGTTGATACTGCTGCACGTTCCCCTCTCGCGTGTGGTCCGCACGATGGGCGACATCCGCGGTCACCGCTATTCGGTTTTGAGAAACATCATCCGCCGCGGCGATGCGCGGCCCCTGGACGAGAGTCACGAGTATCGCGAGGAGATCAAGTCGGTGGTCGTGCCCCCCGGGGCCTGGGCGGTGGGGCGGACGCTGCGCGACGTGCGCGGCCGGGGTGTCGGAGTGACCTTCACCGGTATCCGCCGCCAGGGGATCCTGGGGCGCGAGCCGGCCGGCGAGACGGTGCTGCGGGACGGCGACGTCGTGGTGCTCTACGGTCAGCCGGAAGAGCTCGAGCGCGCCGAGTCCGTCCTGCTCGCGGGATAGCCTGCTACCATGCGCCGCTCACGTGAGCCGAAGCGACATCCACTTTCCCCCTAAGCACGCGGCCCTGCGCGAGGACGTGCACGCGCTCGGCGTGCTGGTCGGGGAGATCCTGCGCGAGCAGGGTGGACAGCAGCTCTTCGAGCTGGTGGAGCTCGACCGCCAGGCTGCCATCCGCCGCCGCGAAGGCGATGAGCAGGCAAGTCTCGAGCTCGCCGCCTCGGTACGCGACCGGCCGCCGGCTCTCGCCCGCGACCTGGTACGCGCCTTCTCCATGTGGTTCCAGGCCGTGAACCTCGCCGAGAAGGTGCACCGCATCCGCCGCCGCCGCGAATACTTCCGCGAGGACAGCCGCCGCCCCCAGCCTTCGGGCGTGGAGGATGGCATTGCGACTCTCAGGACCCGCGGCCTCACCCTCGAGGACGTGCTGGCGCTGCTTGCGAGCCTGCGCATCGAGCCGGTCTTCGCCGCGCACTCCATGGAGTCGACCCGACGCGCGCTGCTGCGCAAGCAACAGCGCGTAGCCCAGCACCTCCTCGATCGGCTCGACCCGACGCTGACCCCGCAGGACGCGCGCAATCTCTGGAGCAGCATCCGCATCGAGCTCACCACCGCCTGGCAGACCGAGGAGCTGCCGCGCGAGCGGTTGACGGTCGGTGATGAGCGCGAGCAGGTGCTCTTCTATCTGATCGAGATCCTCTATCGGGTGGTACCGGCGTTCTACGAGGAGATCGCGCAGGCGCTCGAGAAGCATTACCGGGTTCCCGCCGACACCATCGAGCTGCCGACCATCCTCAGCTTCGGCTCCTGGGTCGGGGGCGACATGGATGGCAACCCGGACGTGCACGCCAAGACCATTCGCGAGACCCTCGCCCGCCAGCAACAGGTGATCCTCAACAGCTACTTCGAGGACTGTCGCAAGCTCTCGCAACGGCTCTCGCAGAGCGCCGGGCGCGTCGCAGTGTCCGCGGAACTGACGCAACGGCTGGAGGATTACATGACGCTCGCGCCGAGCGCGCGCAGCGCGACCCCCGCCCGGCACGACCGCATGCCCTATCGCGTGTTCCTCGCCCAGATCGGTGAGCGGTTGCGCCTCACGTACGAAGGTCGCGCCAACGGCTACGAGAGCGCCCGACAGTTCCGCGATGACGTGCAGCTCATCGCCGCGAGCCTCCTCGCCAACAAGGGGGCCAATGCCGGCCTGTTCTACATTCGCAGACTTCTGCGCCGCATCGACACCTTCGGCTTTCACCTGGCGAGCCTCGATGTGCGCCAGCACGCCCGCGTGCTCCACGAGATCATCGCCCGCGGCACCGACGATCCCGGCTGGCTCGCGCGATCGAGCGCCGAGCGCCGGGGCCGCCTGGCGGAAATCCTCGAGAAGGACGCCGGTCCGCGGGTGGATCTGGACGCCCTCGCCAAGCGCAACCTCGCCGTGTTCGAGGCGTTTGCCCAGGCGCGCCACCGCTACGGGCCGGCCGCGGTCGGATATTTCATCGTCAGTGGAACACGCGGCGCCGACGACATACTCGCCGCGCTGACGCTCGCGCGCTGGGCGTCCGTGTACGACAAGCGTACCGGTCAGGTTGCGCTCGACATCGCGCCGCAATTCGAGTCGCTGGAGGCGCTCGAGCGGTGCGGCGAGACGCTGCGGGAGCTGCTTGCCGAGCCGGTGTATCAGCGGCATCTCGAGGCTCACGAGCGCCGCCAATGCGTGCTGCTCGGATACTCCGACAGCAACAAGGAGGGTGGTTTGTGCGCATCGCGCTACGCCATCTACCAGGCGCAGCGGGCGCTCGCGCAGATACCCGCGGCCGGGGTGGAGAAGTGCCTGGTGTTTCACGCCCGCGGCGGCAGCATCGCCCGCGGCGGCGGCCGCATCGATGCGCTGGTGAGATCGGCCCCTGCCGGCACCCTGAATGGCACTCTGCGGATGCGCGAGCAGGGCGAGACCGTCAAGCAGGGCTACGGCCTGCGGCCGATTGCGATGAGAACCCTGGAGCGGGCCTTCAACGCGCTCGCCCTCGCGACCGCGGCGGGCGCGCAAGCCGCGCCGCACCTCGATCCGGCGCGCGACTCGAGCGCGCACCTCGAGTGCGCTGCGACGCTCGCGGAGGCGAGCCGCGAGGCCTACCGACGCCTCGTCCATGGCGAGAGCGACTTTCACGAGTACTTCCGCGCGGTGACGCCGATCGATGTCATCGAGCGGATGCAGGTCGGGTCGCGGCCGGTTCACCGTGAGGACGATCGCAGCATCGAGAGTCTGCTGCCCGTGCCGTGGGTATTCGCATGGACTCAGACGCGTCACATGCTCCCCGGCTGGTACGGCGCGGGTGCCGGGCTCGCGGCGGCCATCGCTCGACACGGGGCGGCGCGGATGCGCGCGGCGTATGCGGAGTGGTTTTTCCTGCGCACGCTCGTCGATGACGTCGAGACCATGCTGGCGCGGGCCGATCTCGAGATCGCCGCCGCCTACGACGTGCTGGTGCCGCAGCCGCTGCGGCGCTATTCCGCCGGGATAGCCGCGGAGTACGCGCGCGCGCGCGAGCACGTGCTTTGGCTCAAGGGCAGCACGGATCTGCTCGACAGCGAGCCGACGCTGCAGCGGTCCATCCGGCTGCGCAACCCCTACATCGATCCGATGAATCTGATGCAGGTCGACCTGCTGCAACGCTGGCGGGCCGGTGGCCGCGGCGATCGGGATCTGTTCGAGGCCCTGCTCACGAGCGCCGGCGGGATCGCGCAGGGACTGCAGAGCATCGCCTGACACTCACCACGAGCCCGCACGAGCCGCCCATGAGCGACACGATCACGATCCGACCAGCCGGACGGCACGAGGTCCCCCTGGTGCTCGATTTCATCCGCGAGCTCGCGCGCTACGAGCACCTCGAGCATGAAGTGTCGGCTTCGGAGCCGGAGTTGAGCGAGGTGCTCTTCGGCGCTCGCCCTTATGCCGAAGTGGTGTTCGCCTGCAGCGGCGACGCGCCCGTGGGCTTCGCGCTCTTCTTCCACAACTTCTCGACCTTCAAGGGCCGGCCCGGGATCTATCTCGAGGATCTCTACGTGCGTCCGCAAGCGCGCGGCCGGGGCATCGGCAAGCGGTTGCTCGCCCACCTCGCACGCACGGCGGTGGCGCGGCACTGCGCACGGCTCGAGTGGGCGGTGCTCGACTGGAACGAGCCCTCGATCGGCTTTTACCGCAGCCTGGGCGCGGTGCCGATGAATGAGTGGACCGTCTACCGTCTGACGGGCGATGCGCTCGCGCTACTGGCTGGGAGCGGCCCCGCGCAGGGCTAACGGGGACTCCGGTGCCGGCGCCGGTGGCGGGCCACCGGGCGGCGGCGCGATGCCCTTGGAATAAACCACGCGCCCGTCGGGGCAGACGAAGATGGCATCGTATTGCGGCATGCGATCGATGATCGCCAGAGTCTTCTGTGGACCCAGCACGAAAGCCGTTTTCGACATGCCGTCGGTCTGCGTCGCGGTCGGCGCGATGACCGAGGCGCTGCGCACCAGCTGTGCGGAGTGTCCGGTGAAGGGGCTGAGGATGTGGTCGTAGCGCACGCCGTTCTGCACGAAGCCGCGGTAGTAGTCCCCCGAGGTCGAGATCGCTTCGTTCGAGATCGGTATCAGCGCCACCGTCTTGTGCAGATCCCAGGGATCGAGGATCGCAACCATCCACGGCCGCCCGCGGTGATCACCGAGCAGACGACTATCCCCCCCGGCCGTCACGATCGCGTGTTTGATGCCCATCGCCTTCAGGATATCGATGCTGCGGTCGACCACGTAGCCCTTGGCGATGCCCCCGAGGCCGATCGCCATGCCGGGTCGCGCGAAGCGGATGCTGTGATTGCGATCATTGAAGATCAGCTGGCGCCAGCCGATGGTCGGCAGGAGCGCCTTGATCTGCGCATCCGTCGGATGAATCTCGCGCCGGAAGTGATACAGCCGCCAGACCGACTCCACCGTGATGTCGAACGCGCCGTCGGTGATCTGCGAGTAGTGCGTCGAGAGCTTGATGAGATTGTAGAGCTCGGGGCTCACCACCACCGGGTACTGCGCCGCGTGCTCGTTGATCCGCGACAGCTCGCTGTTCGGCTTGAAGTCGCTCATCACATCGTCGACGTGATGCATCTCCGCCATCACCGCGTCGATCGCGGCGTTGGCGTGCCTCGGGTTCGTGTCCCAGAGCTCGACGTAGATCCGCGTGTCCATGATCGCCTCGGTGCGCGAATACCACGCCGCATGGGCCGGCGCGGGTGCGATGGCGAGGCAGAGAATGCAGCCTATGAGCGCGGCGGCGCGCCGGACATCGAGACTCATGTGTAGGCAAACCCCCGCACGTCAGGCCGGGAAGAAGTCGATCGGCTTGGTCGCGGTCGTGGGATCGACCTTCTCCGGCTCGAAGCGGAACAGCATCACCCGCGCAACGATCTCGCGCTCGAGCGCCGGATCGTGCAGATCGCTCGAGACCACGCGGCACCGCGTCACCACGCCGCTCGGCGAGATGGTGAACTCTAGCACGAGCTTGCCCTGCAGCATCGGATTGATGCGCAGCGCGCGCTCGTAGAGCGCGTAGATCGCTCCCTTGTTGCGATCGAAGACCATGGCGATCTCTTCCGCCGAGCGGGTCGCCGCCCCGCCGCGGCCAGGCGCGGGCGAGCGGGCGTTGAGTCCGGACTGCAGAATGGCGGAGGTGACCCGGGCGGCATCCGGACCGTGCAGCGAGCCCGCGCCGCCGCCGAAGCCGCGGCTCATGGGCGCGGAGGTGATTCCCGCGCTCGCCTCACCCGCCTGCGCGGTGATGAGCGAGCGCTCGGCATGAGATTGAGCGCCGACCTTGCCGGTGAGGTTCCGCGTCTCGACGGGCATGTCGGACATCTGCTGGCGCAGCGCCGCGAGCTGATCCTTGAACTTGTCGATCGAGCGTTCGGCGCGCTCGCGGGCAAGATCGGCGCGCTCGGGAGCAGGCCTCACGGCCTGCTTCTCAACCGGCCGCGGCGTCAATCTCGGCTTGACGATGGGCTTGGGAGGCGCCGGTGGCTTCAGCTTCTCGATCATGATCTTGGCGATCTGCGGCGGGATCTCCGTCTCCACCGCCGTCGGCTCAGGCGTCGGCAAGAGCGGGAACAACACGCCGAGGATCGCGACGATGATGAACAGAGTCCGCAGGATGCGGCGAAATCGCCGGCTGGACTCCGGATCCCCGTCCCAGGCGAGCTCGTACGCACGATGATAGGCGGCAAGGGCCATACGGGTCGATGCAGGCTAGGAGGATCGCAGCTCGGCGGCGGTCACCGCCTTTTCCTTCTCGAGCACGGCGAGCGCGATGTGACTGTAATCGGCGCCGCTGCAGGTCGCCATGACCTTCTTCAACACCGCGTAGGGCAGCGTCTTGTCCGCCATGATGGTCAGCTCCCGTTGCGCGGGATCGGTGGAGGTGGCGGTGGCGCCGACCACCTGCGCGCTCTCGAGGGCGCTCCTGAGAGCGGCAATGTCATCGCCGCTCTGCGAGAGAATCTGCGGCACCGTCGCCACGCGCTCGCCCTGCACGTAGACCTCGCTCGTCGTGACGGTGACGATCACTGTCGGATGCGGTGACTTTTGCGCGATCGATTCCGGCAGCGAGATGGCCTTGCTGTTGTGGATGACCTCGACCTGGGTTGCATAGACCAGGAGGAAGGCCACCATCACGGTGAGGATGTCGATGAAGGGAACCAGGTTGAGCACCGCATCGGCCCGGTGCCGCAGGTGATGCTGCGCCATCCGGCGGGCTCGGTTGGACATGCTCATCGTGTCACCTGCGCGCGGGGCGGCGCATCGCCGATGGAGATATCCGGGAAGAGCGCCGCCTGCACGGTGCTCAGACCGTCACTCGTCTCGAACACGCGCACGTGATCCATCACCTGCACCAGCGTGTTGTACGGCGTGTCGGGCTCGAGCAGGATGCTGGCCGCGGTCAGGTTGGGGAAGCGGGCCTTGACTTGCTCGAGATATTGGGTGAGTCCCGCATAGTCATATCCCTGGGTGTTGTTGGGGAAGCTCGCGAGCGGTCCGCTGTTGCGGTCCGCGACCTCGAGCAGGTCCTTGCGCACCATCACCTCGAGGACGAGCCCCGGCGGCGGCTCGCGGAACTGCGACTGCGGCTTCGGCAGGTGCAGCTGCAGGATCACCGTGTGGGAGAACACGGCGGTCATGAGCAGGAACGTGACCAGCACCGTGAAGATGTCGATCATTGACACGAGCATCAGCTCCGAGGGCTTGCGCTGATGTCGCAGGAGCTTGCGCGCCTGGTAGGAGCGGCGCATGGAGGTATCCTCGTCGGTTGCGGCGCGACGTGAAGGCGGCGCTGATCAGGCCGCGGCCACGACCGCAGCCCCGGCCCTGGCGGCGGGTGCGGGCGCCGGCGAGTGTCGCTCGGTGATGGCGTTCAGAAACTTGACGGAGGCCATTTCCAGACTGTCGATGAGCTCGGTGGTCTTGGTCTGCAGCACCGCATGGATGAGGAGGAGCGGCACCGCCGTCATGAGCCCGAAGGCGGTGCAGTTCATGGCGACCGAGATGCTGGCCGAGAGCAGGTTCGCCTTCTGCGCCGGATCGATGGTCGCGACCGCCGCGAAGGCGCGGATGAGGCCCATCACGGTGCCGAGCAGTCCGAGGAGAGTGGCGAGATTGGCGAAGGTGGCGATGTAGTGGGTGCGCTTCTCGAGTCGCGGCACCACCTCCATCATGCTCTCCTCCATCGCCTTCTCGATGTCGTCGCGACGCTTGGCGGACTGGACGCGCGCCAGGCCGTAATCGAGGATGTGCCCGATGAGAGTGCTGGACTTCGAGGTGACCTGCACGACCTGACGGAAGTTACCCTGCGCGAGCAGCGGCACGATCTCGTTCCACATCCTGCGGTTACGGGCCGCCGTGTGGGTGAGATAGATGTAGCGCTCGAGCGCGATCGCCGCGCCGAGCACGAGCACCACCGCGATCGGGTACATGAAGTCCCCGCCGCCCTGAAAGAACCTGACGATCAAGCTCCAGAGACCCATGATTGCACACTCCCGCCTGCAGACACGCTCAAACTGACTGACGGCCGTTGAAAAAGCTGCGATGCCGCTCCCAATTCCATTGGCTGAAAGCGATCAGTGGCTGTCGCCATCTGGAGCCACCGCTGCCGGGGCCGTCCCGGACCCACGCGCGCGGTCGAGTTGACCGTAATAGCGGATCCGGCGCTGGAAAACGCCGCGGTCCACCGGCTCCAGGACCTCGTTCATCAGGCTGTCTGTGGGCTTGATCACACCGCCCGCGCCGGTGGCGTCCTTCCACGGCACGATGACCATCACCTTGGGCAGCTCCTTGTTGCCTGTGATGTCGGTCGCACCGAGCGCGAGCACACCATCGCCCTTGGCCGCCGCCGTGCTCGCCGTCCGACTGGCCGACCCGCTGGCCGGCCGCGCGCGCGAATGGCGCCTGGCCGAGGGCCGGGCGGAACGCGTCGTCTTCGTCTCGTGGGCGGGCGCGGCAACCGATGCCGGCTCGCTGCGGCCGGCCTGTTGGGCCACCCCGGAGGGGGACGCGGCCGTCTGCGCCTGAGCGCCGGCAAGAACCGCCCAGGCGATGATGCCGAGCAGCGTCGGTGACGAGCGCATGTCAGTTCCTCGCCTGGGCGATCGCGCCGGTGCGGTGCTGCAGTTCGGCGATCCACATCACGACCGGTTTGTCCTCGCCGGTGAGCTTGCGGTACTGCTCGAAATCCGCCAGCGCGGCCGCCGGCTCATCGAGATAGAGGTCGCGCAGGACTCCGCGATCGCGGTACGCGGGCGCGTACGTGGGGTTCGCGGCGATCGCGTGCTCGTAGGAGTGTTCCGCATCCTGGAACCTGCCGCCGAGACGCTGCGTGACGCCGAGCTCGGTCCAGGCGAGCGCACTGTGCGGATCCCGGGCCACGGCCTGCTGCAGCGCGTGCGCCGCCGCATCGAGGTTGCCGCTCTTGCGATCGAGGATTCCGAGATCGACGAGCGGCGTGCAGAACTGCGGGTATTGGCGCGCGAGACTCGCAAGCTGCGCCTCCGCCGCCGCGTCATTGCCGGCGCGCGCGAGCGTCAGCGCCTTGGCGAACTCCTCGCTCGCCGCCGCCGGCACCGGCGGTGGTCCGGCAGCGGCCGCCTTGCTCGCGGCCGCATGCGCGACCGGGGCCGCCGCGCGCTTGGGAGTGACGGCGCATGCGGCCACGGCCGCGACCAGCGCCACGCTGATGAGAGCCTCAATTGAGCGTCGTGACCACATCTGACACCCACTCCGTTTTGCCATAGCGTGCCGGATCGAGCTGCGCGAGCGCGGCGAAGCTCTTGCGCACCCACTGATCGTAGATGCCCTGACTCGCCCGGGCCGCGTTCAGGCCGTAGATCTTGATGGCCTGCTCCTCGAAGGGGAACACCTGATCCTCGAGCAGCGAGTTGTATTCATCGAGTTCCTGGCCGGTGAGGTTTCGCGGCCGCTCGGAGGCGAGAACATCGTGCGCCAACGTCTGATACAGGCCCGCCATCTCGTAAGTCGCGGCCGTCGTGACTTCCGCGACCCCGTATGAGGCGGCCAGCTGGTAGGCCGTCATCGCACGCTCCATTGCCCTGCGCTTGGCCTTCAGCGTCCGCGCGAGCGGCAGAGTGAGCCGAATGGCGCGAAACTCATCGCGCGGCTCCGCGGCGAGCGCGAGTTGCGCCCTGGCGGCGAGAAAGTGCGTGCGTGGGGTGCGCTGCGTGCCGGCTTCGGCGTCCGCTGCGACGATCTCACGATACCAGTGATCGCGCACCGTCAGATCGCCCGCCGCCGCGGCGTAGTCGGCCAGGCGCTGGCGCGCCTCCTCGGCGTCACCGAGCGGCGTCGGGTATTGCGCAACGATCTGCTCGAGCACTTTCATCGCCCCGGGGATGTCATGCGCCTGGGCGTAGAGGTCCGCGGCGCGGCGCAGCGCCTCCTTCCTGACCGCCGGCGTCTGCGCCGGCTCGGCCGCGATCGTCTCGAACTGGCGCGCCGCCGGGCCGGGCTCGTTGGCGCCGGCATAGGCCACGGCGAGCTTGTCATCGACGTCGGCCGAGAGCGCGTGGTGGGGAAAGCGGACGCGAAAGTCCTGCAGCACCTGGATGGCGCGGCTCCATTCCTTCAACTGGATGAGCTCGGCGGAGGCATCGTAGAGCGCGGTGGCGCAGATGCTCGAGCCCGGCGCGACCTGCTCGACACGCAGGAAGTCGCCAACGGCCCCCTCGCCATCGCCCGCCTGCCGCTTCGCGGCACCTTGCCGGTAGACGCTGGCGGCGATGCGCTCGGTGAGATCGGCGCTTCGCTTCGGATCCGCCCGCGACAGCTCGCGCGCCTGAATGAAGGCGGGCTCGGCGTCGGCGTACTTACCCTGGTTGTAGTCCGACTCGCCGATGATCGTCCAGGCGATCCGCCGCTTCGCCTCATCGGCGGGTGGATTGCGCGAGAGGAGCATTCCGGCGATGCGGATGGCCCGCTGCAGGTCGCCCGCGGCAAACACCGCCTCATCCGCGCGCGTCAGCACACCGGCGCTGTCCGGGTGATCGGGAAAGGTCTGCGCGAACCTGACACCGGAATCGATCGCGCGCCGCTGCAGGTCGACGAGCGCCGCGCCGCTCACTCCCGGCTCCGCTTGCCGATACGCCGTCAACGCGGCATAGCCGGCGCTCTCCGCCTGGGGACTGCGCGGGTAGTCATAGGCGGTGTGCTCGTACTCGGTCGCGGCCTCGGCATAGTCGTGCGCGGCGAAGAGCGCATCGGCGAGACGGTGATTCAACTGCGCGGCATCGGGCGCGGTCGGGAACGAGTCGAGGTACTGCCGGTACCATCGCGCCGCCGCCGCGTACTCACGCGCATCGTGAGTGCGCTGCGCCATCGCATGATCGTAGGTCGCGACGTCGCGCAGATCGGTCTCGAGCTCGGCGGCGACCTCGGGGTGGGAGGCGCGCGCGTGAGTGCGCCAGTAGGCCGAGCTGAATCCGTAGTGCTCGACATAGTCCCGTTTCGCCGCGAAGACGAGCTCACTGAAGCCGCCCTTGGAGTAGGCCCTGATGGCCCGTGCCGCAAGCTCCGGCGCCGCGTCCGACTGCGGATTGCTGTCGACGTAAGCGAGGTAGGTGGAAGCCGCGTCCTGGTAGCGCTGCTTCGCGACATAAAGATCACCCAATGTCGAGTAGAGCAACGAGTCATAGGGCCGGGCGCCGTAGCGGCCGACGAACCGTTCGATCGACTGCGCGCCGGAGTCCTGAGAGAACGTGACGCTCATGACGCGCAGCGAGTCCCTGACCAGTTCCCGGTCCGCGCGCTTCAGGTCGGTGAGCGGCCGCACCCGCCCGTCCACGCCCAGCAGCTCGAGGTCGAGCAGCCGCGCGAACACCGGCAGGCTCTGCTGCGGCAGCGACTCCTTGTAGAGCGACCAGCCGCCCTTGTACAGACTCTGCACGTAGTAAGGCGAAGCCGAGCCGCGGGCAATCACCGCCGCATATGCCTGCTCTGCCTCGGGGTAGCGGCGGGCCGAGAACAGCAGCTCGCCGCGCCGGAACTGCACCTCGTCGATGTCCTTGGCGTCGGGGTAGCGCTGCACGATCAGATCGAGAGTGCGCAGCGCCTGATCCTCCTGGCCGGTCGTGTCATAGGCTCGCGCGAGCTGGTAGAGCACGTCGTCGTTGTGCGCGTAGTTGGGATAAACCGAAAGCAGCGTCGAGTACAGCTTGATCGCCTCGGCGCCGTGCGCATCGATCGAGGAAAGCTCGCTTTCCATGCGCTGCAGCTCCCCGGCATCGAGGTTGAGATCCCCCAGCCGGCGCAGAGCCTCCGCCCGCAGCTTGGGGTTCGTGTGCTGCAGTGCGAGGAACCGTTCATAACTCGCCATCGCGGTCGAGTCGTTGGCGCTGACCTCGCCTCCCGTCGTGATCTGCACCGGATGGGATTCGAGATCCTGAATGGTCGGCACGTGCGCGGGATCGGCTCCGTGAGCTGCGGCAATCTGACATAACGCCAGACAGGCGCTCACCACGCCGAGCAGCACGAGCATCGGTCGGACCCGCCTCACGTCCGCGGCCCCCCGGTTGAGCTCGCCGGCGCCGGCACGACCGGGGAGCCCCTGCCGCCGCCGGCATGCGCCGCCTGGTCGTAGAGGGTGGCGAGCGCGAACTGCGCCTGGACGCGATAGCCCCGCAGCCTTTGTTTCTCCTGCGCGAGATCATGAACGGCCAGGTCGGCGAGCGAGCGGCTCTGCGCCGCCTCCGCCGCCGCAAGCCGCACCTGCAGCGCATCGATGCGCTGCTGCAAGGCGCTCACCCGTCCCTCGAAGTCGCCGGTCTCGATCGGCAAGGCCTGTCGCCCGCTCTCGAGTCGAGTCCAGCGCCGTTGCGCCCGTGCCAACGCCAGATCGAGGCTGCGCAGCTGCAGCCGCTCGCGCCAGAGCCTGGCCGCGAACTGCTGATCCATCTGATAGAGAAGGACTCCTCTCACCAAAGCCAGACGCTCTCTCAGCTTCTCGTAGGTCGCGGTGTCGGGATCATGGGCGAGCGTCGCCTGAACGCGCAGCACCCGCGCCCACAACGCGGCCTGATCGGCGGTGGCGAGCGCAGTGACGTCGCGGGCGCGCTCGACCTGCGCCAGCCGGTCCGCGAGCGCGGCGCGACGCTGCTTCAGGCTGGTGAGCGCGCCGGAAGTCAGCAGCGCATCGACCTTGGGAACCCGCTGCGCATAGGCGCGGTGACGCGCCGCGATCATCTCCTGGAAGGCAGCCATCGTGGTCGACCATTGACCGAGCATCCGCCCCATGAGCTTGAGATCGCGATAGTTCCTCAATCCCTCCTGGAAGTCGGACCCGGCAAACACCGCATACAGATAGTGCGATTCCGGATCGTCCGGAACGGCGCCGAGCTGCCAGTACCAGCCGTAGTTGAGCCGATCCGGCAGCGCGTCGTCATCGAGCGGGTCGTTGCCCACATCGCCGGCGGTAGCGGCATCGCCTTCTCGCGCCAGGAGCTCCGCAAGCAGACGTCCGCCGCGGATGCGCGCGATGGCCCCGTCGATCTGCGCCGATTCCGTGTCATAGGAGTGCAGCGCGGTGCGGTAGTATTGAGCGGCCTGGCCCGGCGCCCTCAGCTCGACGAAGGCATACGGCACGGTGAGGTAGGCCTCCTGCACCGACGGGTCGAGTGCGCTGCGCTCGCGCAGCGCGAGCCACGGAGTGAGAGCGGCGCGATAATTCCCATCCGCCGCATCCGCCCAGCCTGCCGCGAGCAGCGCCTCGCCGGAGAAAGGTCCCTCGAGCCGCACGCGATCGATCGCCTCTCGCGCCCGCGCGGGGTCCTTGGCCTGCAGATACGCGAGCCCGAGCGCGAGATTGGCGCGGTCCTTGAGAGCGAGCATCTCGGGCGCGAGCGCGTACATCGTGCCCACGGACTCGAGAATGGGCGCCGCTTGCGCCAACCTGCCCTGATGCACCAGGGCGATCCCGAGGTTGACTCGAGCATAGGCCGTCCAGCCCTGCTGCGAGCCGCGCCAGCTCTCGAGCAGTCGGGCGGCCTCATCGAACCGACCTTCACGCATCCATACGTTGGCGAGGAGCAGCTCCTTCTGCGACTCGAGATCCGGCGACATGCGCGTGCTGATGCGGGTCAGGTCCCGCTCCGCCTCGGCGTACTGACCACGGGCGTAGAGCGCCTGGCCGAGGTAGAACCAGGCGCGGTTACGCACCCCGGTGGGCACATCGCTCGTCAGCAGCGCCTCGAACGACTGGTTCGCCCGATCGTACATCCCGAGCGAGAGGTACAGCCCGCCGAGCAGCAGTTGCGCGTCGGCAGCATGGTGCGGCATCTCCTGCCAGTGCTGGTAGGCGAGCAGCCGCATGGCGGCCTCGAAGTCCTTCCCCTGATAGTAGTAGAAGAGCACATCGCCATACGGCAGGTCCTGGATCCGCACCTCCGGAAGCGTCTCCGGATCGTGAAGCCGCGCCGCGGCGGGCGCCGCCGCGGCGAGCAGCGTCACGGCGGCGAGGACGCACAGGCACGCCGGGCGGGCCATGCGTCAATTCCAGTCCTTGATCCGGAACTGCGGTTGGAGCTTCTTTTGATCGTCGGTGATCGTGAGCTCGAGGTACTTGGCGCCGATGTCCTTCTG
>Ga0335075_10007279_pt1 | contig 17021 bp, 15 predicted proteins | sample Lox_Sample_24_FD_206723 | JGI IMG/M metagenome (GOLD analysis project Ga0335075, IMG submission 206723) | Soil microbial communities from Loxahatchee National Wildlife Refuge, Florida, United States - Lox_Sample_2.4 | ecosystem: Environmental > Terrestrial > Soil > Wetlands | place: USA...
GTTCCCGGCAACTCCTCGCTGCCCTACCTGCCCGATCTCGTCCGCTGCCGCGGCCACCCCACTTGACGTGGCACTCGCCCCGCCCGGGGTTCTGCCCCGGTTACCTCGCGAAGGGCACAACCCATTGATCGGTCGACAAGAAATTTGTTCGGGGTAGCGTCGTGATCGGCGCAGCTCGGGACCCTACCCGATAGCCACATTTGCTTTCCCGTTCAGACGCTTGTACTACTTCTCGAGCTAGACCCCACTTTGGTGCTCATTTACGTCCATCAACAAGCACTCGTCCCGGACCGATGCTACGTCGCCAGCTGATATTGCCCGCAGCCGCCATCACGCTGGGGCTCGGCCTCGGCCTGACTGGTGCCGGGTTCTGGGCGGCGCACAGGATCGTATCCGAGGCCTCCGAGTTTCTGGTTCGGGACCATGTCGGGGATGCCCGCCGTACCCTCGATGAAATGATAAGTCGGCGGAATCGGGTACTGTCCCGCGTAACCAACGATATCGCGCGTTTTAGCATCCCGCTTGACGATCCCCGACAAGTGCTCCGCGAATTGCACGCCGTTCTGATCAATCAACCCGACATTGATTGGCTGCTCTTCGTCAACCTGGCTGGCGGTGACGCCTCGGTTCGCCGCTTTCCGGACGGCAGCGTGGTCGTCCTGATGACGGATGATTTTCGCGCCGGCATCATTCACGAGTTTGCTGCCTCGCCGGACGGCCAACCCGGGCGCCTGCTCAAATCGGAACCCGGATTCGACGCACGCCGGAAAGACTATTTTCAGAAGGCGATGGAGAGCCACGCGATGTCTTGGTCCGGACCAAATCACGGAAGCGCCGAACAATCCTTCAGCATGGCCCTCTCCGCCCCAGTTCTTGGAAAGGACGGAACCATCGCTGGTGTGGTCGCAACCGGGGTCACCTTTGCCTCGCTTTCAAAAGAAATGCAATCTCTGGTCGTGGGTAAGACCGGAAGGGTCTTCATTATCGATCCCAGCGGCCGGCTAATCGCCGCGTCAGGCGGCGTGCTCCCAGCAGCGACGAGCCCCGGAGCCCGAGAGCAGCGGCTCTTCGCATCGAATGTCAGCGATCCCGTCGTGCGGGCGGCGGCGCGCTACATTCTCACTCATCCGGGCCTCCTCAAAGGATCCTCAGGCTCGGGCTTTCACAGCTTCGCCTTTAGTGCCCCCACACTGGGCACGACCTACGCCGCCGTTTCAACATTCGCGCTACCTGGCGAGCCACCATGGACGATCGTTGCTGCTATCCCCTTGTCGGACTTACTCGGGCCAGCACAACGTGCGCTGCTCTTCTCGCTTATCCTGAGCGCTGCTGCCGTCGCCCTTGCTTTGTTGCTGCAAACCTGGCTCGCCGGCCGCGCCCTGCGGCCAGTGCTTACATTGACGCAAGCGGCGCGATCGATCGCCCACGGGAACTGGCGCGAGGTCCCAGCGATTCAGCACAACGACGAAGTTGGCTTGCTCGCGCGCTCGTTCAAACTTATGATCGATAGCCTCAAATATACGCAGGATAAACTCCGCCACAGCGAGGAAAACTATCGCAGCATTTACGAGAATTCCACGGAAGGAATCCTAAGGACCAGCACTGACGGACACATACTTAGCGCCAATCCGGCTTTTGTGCGGATGCTTGGCTACGCCTCCGAACAGGAGATAACCACTTCGGTCACGGACACGAGCGCGCAGGTGTGGGTAGACCCACGTGCCCGCGACCAAGTCTTCGTGGCGCTGTTCCGTGACCAAGCTATCCATGGCTACGAGGCCCAATTCTACCGGAAGGATGGCCAGCGAATCTGGATCTGGGGCAGCAGCCGCTTGGTGCGCGACAGCTCAGGTGAGCCGCTGTATGCGGAGAGCTTCATCAGCAACATCACCGACCGCAAGCAGACCGAGGACGCGCTGATCCATGCGCAGGCCGAACTCACCCATATCACACGCGTGACAACCCTAGGCGAGCTCACCGCTTCGATCTCCCACGAAGTTAGCCAACCCCTTGCCGCAGTGAGCAACAATGCCTCTGCCGGTCTGCGCTGGCTCAGCGGCGAGACGCCCGATGTGTCTGAGGCGCAGGACAGCCTGAAGTGCATCATCTGCGACAGCCGCCGAGCAAACGAAGTCATCCACCGCATTCGCGCGATGGCAAGGCGGTCCTCTCCCTCGAGGGAGCAGTTGAACATTAACGACGTTATCTCCGAAACCGTCGGTCTGATTCGCAGTGAAGCACGCAGAATCGTCGCATCGCTCGGAATGCAGCTAGATAAAAACGCGCCACCCGTCATCGGGGACCGGGTCCAATTGCAGCAGGTCATCCTCAACCTGCTGATGAACGCCCTCGAAGCGGTGTCCGAAATCCACAGTGGACCGCGGGAGGTGATAATCAGCTCGGCCATCGATGAATCGGGCAACGCGCTCGTCACGGTACGCGACTCGGGCAGGGGGCTAGACCTGGAGCACCTCAGCCAGCTCTTTGATGCATTCTACACGACCAAGGAGGCCGGCCTGGGCATGGGCCTCTGTATCAGCCGAAACATCGTCGAAAGCCATGGCGGACGCCTGTGGGCAACCGCGAACGTACCGCGCGGCGCGGCCTTCCAATTCACCATACCTGTTGCCGACCCACAGTGAACCAAAAAGGGCGCCTGCGCCACGTCCCCGTTCGACCCATCATCTGCGCAACTGCGTCGGAGCCCACCTTCCTGTTTGGAGATCAGCGCGACGAGCCAATCCCCCAGAGAATGTGTCACCCAAAAAGCACCGCATGTGCCGGAGAACCAAAGTTCGGTGCCCGTTGACACCCGTCTCGGCCGGCCTCGAAGGCCAAAACCACCAGTGCCTTCGCACGCCCAGCTTTCACCGCCTGCTCCCGCCACCTTTCCAACAACTGTGGCAGGGTGATCGGGTCCGGATTGAACTTCTTTAGCAGCCGTCGTTGGACTCTAGGAATGACCCCGGCCGGCAGCCAACTGGACTGACTCATCTCGAGCACGCCCGCGAAGGTATCGCTCTGTTAGAATGGCTTGAGGCAACGGGTCAGACCATCCACCTGGATCATGGGCGGGGGGACTCCACATGGTTTTGCACGCCGGTCAAGGTGCCAGGCCCCGCCACCCGCCCCATAGCTTCTCGGTCTCTTCTTTCCGAAGGAAGACTCACCTTGACAAGGTATCTTCTCGCGGTCGTCTCCAACGTTGGCGCGACCGGCACGGCGTCGGTCAGCAGGACTATGTCACGGCTCATTTCATGATCAGGAGAATCACGACCCCAAAGACAGCGAGAACGAGGCGACCAACTGCGTAGGGAACGGTATAGCCAATCACCGGTATCGTGCTCCTCGATGCTTCCTGCACCGCGCCCAGGGCCGCACTTGACGTCCGGGCGCCGGCGCACGCGCCGAACAGGATGCCCGGATGAAACTTGAAGAGGTATCTTCCCGCAAACACCGCGACGACAAGCGGTACCAAGCTGACGACGATGCCGGCAAGAAAGAGACTAATGCCGTGAGTTGCCAGTCCCGAAACCAGACCGCGGCCGGCGTTGATTCCGACCACGGCGATGAAGCCATTCAGCCCGACATTGTTGAACACCCATAGTGCCGGTTCGGGAATGCGCCCGAAGGTACGATAGACAGAACGAAGGTAGCCGAAGATAAGGCCTGCCACGAGCGTTCCGACACTTGGACTGAGGCTCAGCGGAATGCCGCCCACGTGCGCGGTTATCACGCCGACGAGGCTGCCGATCACGATGCCAGCGCCCATGTACGCGACGTCGGACTTGGAGGTGGGACGATCCGCGTAGCCGAGCGAGTTGGCAAGCTGCTCCACAGGCTCTCGCGCCCCGTGCACCGTCAGGACATCCCAGCGCCTTATCTGCAGGTCCGGCGTCGGGGCGAGATCGCGACCAGAGCGCGCCAAGCGGAGGAGGAAAACGGGACGGCCATACTTGACCAGTTCGTCGTGTTCAAGCTCTCCAACGGTCCGGTTGGCGGCTTTCTTGTTGGTTACGACGATGTCAAACTCCTCGGTCGGGTATGCCAGCAGGTCGGCATCATGCACCTCGGGACCGATCTTCTTCTCTGCAAGCTGGAGAGCCTGGGGAGATCCGGCAAGCGCCACGGTGCCGCCTCGTTCGATTACCGCGTCGACACCTGCTTCGTAGAGTGCAGCGCCCTCGCGGTGGCGGGTGACGAACGCGCCCTTCAAGGTGTCATTCAGCTCCCGGGGCGTTCGTCCTACCAGCTCGGTGTTCTGGACCCGGAAGGAACGCGTGAGCACCGGACGATAGGCCGACCCGACCCCGGGCTCCGCTTTGCGGCCACCCATCTCAATTTCGAATTCTTTGGCTGCCCTTGGGAGATCGATCCTGAGAATCTTCGGTCCGAGCGAGGATAGGAACCAGGCCGCCCCTGCGGCGCCGAAGGGATAGGTCACGGCATAGGCGATGGCGGCAAGGCTCGCCATGGACGCTGCTTGTCCGGGTTCGACGCCCAGTTCCTTCACGTTGGCTACCGCGACGCCGAGCGTGCCGGAGTTGGTGTACCCTCCGGCGAGCAGCCCAGCCGCCAGCCCGGGGCCGTAACCGAGTAGTCTTGCCGCCACATACGCGGTGAACAAGCCGGTGAAACAGACGATCAGGGTAAATACAACCTGCGGCAGTCCGTCCTTCTTCAAGGCAGGAAAGAACTGTGGCCCGGCGCCGTAGCCCACAGCGAAAAGAAACATTGTGAAAAACGTGCTCGCAACTATCGGTGCGATATGGACGTGGAGCTGCCCGATCAGGAGCCCCGCGACAAGTGTGCTGGTGACGGCACCCAGACTGAACGAGCCGAATTTAAGACCTCCCAACCAGAATCCGATTGCGAGGGTGAGGAACAGGGCTATCTCAGGATATTCACGTAGTGTGGCTACGACAAAGTGCATTGTACCCTCCAGCGATCCGCACCAGTCGGTGCAGATCGCCCTTGGTCTCTCGGTTGACGATCAACTGTATTGGGGCTTATAGAGCTGTGCTTCGATCCAGCTCCGGACATCGCGTGGGCGCTCGGCCTGCGCCAGATCTTCGTCGAACATGAACTCCGCCACCCGGGTCGCGGTGGATACCTCCGTCTGTAGGATGTTGGCTTGGCTCGGATACAGCATGCCTTTCGCGCGCGCATCGGGATCCACCTGGTCCGCCGTCGCCTGGGCGGCAGCGATGAAGCAGGTGTCGGTAATCAGGCGCGGCCGTGCCACATACGTGGCAAGTCCGACGGCGGGATATATATAGAAGTTGTTGGCTTGCCCCGGATAGAAGATGCGGCCCTCGAGCCGAACGTCCGAGAACTGCACACCCGCGGCATAGAGCGCTTTGCCCTTCGACCATGCATAGGCCTGTTCGGCCGAACATTCCGCTTTATCCGTCGGGTTCGACAGGGCGAAGATGACCGGCCGCTCATTGAGCCGGCTCATGGTCTCCACCACGCGCTGGTTAAAGGCGCCGCCCTTAGTGCTGACGCCGATCAGGATCGTTGGCTTCAGGGCCTCGATTGTTGCGACCAGGTCACGCGACGGTGGCGCCTTCTGCGCATAGGCTCTCTGAGCTTCCGAAAGATCGCTGCGGGACGGCTCTAGCAGCCCGTCGATGTCGAACATCGAAATGCGGCGGCGGGCGGCGTCTCGCGACAGGCCTTGCGTCCGCATAGCCGAGACGAGCAGATTAGCGATTCCAATTCCCGCCGATCCCGCGCCGAGGAATAGGATTCGCTGGTCGGTCAGCGGCGAGTCCAGTATTTGCAGCGCCGTTGTCAGTCCCGCAAGCACAATGCTGGCCGTGCCCTGAATGTCGTCGTTGTAGCACAGGACCCGGTCGCCGTATCTGTGGAGCAGTCGAATCGCGTCGGTTCCCTTCCAATCTTCGAAATGAATGCAGCAGCCCGGAAACACCTCCTGCACCGCCTGGACGAATTCCTCGACAATATCGTCGAGGTCCTGATCCGACGGGGGCTGCTCCCGCAGGCCGAGATAGAGCGGATCGGCGCGGAGCACCGGGTTGGTTGTGCCGATGTCGAGAAGGATCGGCAGCAGACAAGAGGGCGGGACGCCGGCGCAAGCCGTGTAGAGTTGCAGCTTACCGATCGGGATCCCCATGCCATTGGCGCCGATGTCGCCGAGACCGAGGATACGCCCGCCTGTAGAGACGCAAATGAAGCGCACGTCCCGCTCCGGCCAGTTTTGCAAAACCTCTGCGATGCGTCCCTTCATGTCGCGAGCGATGTACATGCCGCGCGCCCGGCGGTAGATGTGGCCAAAGGTGAGGCAGGCATCGGCGACGGTAGGATCGTAGAGAATGGGGATGAAGCGCGCCGGATCGGACATTACGGTGCGGTAGAACAACGCCTCGTTGCGATCCGATAACCCGATGAGGTAGATGTAACGCTCGAGATCGGTTGGCTTGGCTTCGAGATGTTTTAACACCCGCTCGATCTGCCGGTCGATACCTTCCACCGATGTTGGCAGAAGGCCTTCGAGGCCGAAGCGACGGCGCTCTTCTTGGGTGAAGGCGGTGCCCTTGTTCCGGGTCGGGTCGTTCAACAGCCCGACGCCGTGCAGCGTTTCGGCGGGCCTAGTCGATGCATTTTCGAGCATTTCATTACCTCTCTGGCTCAACGGGGAGACTGCGGTTCGGCCCTGGCGACGGGGAGGACGGACAATGAGCGCACCCCCTGTGCGCCATGGATAAGTACCCCTTCGATGTCTGCCGTGGCGGATGGACCGGTATGGAACGCCGCATAATGGCCTTCGCGGAACTCCGGCCGGCGATAAGCGTGATGAAGGTTGGCAACGATGTTCGCGGGATCCAGCAAGACAATCAGGTGCTGCGCAAGATAAGCGACGGCGTTGACGCGGAGCTCTCTGTCGGTGAGCAGAACCGATCCTGTCTCAGCGACGGCAAAGGAGGCTCCGACGATGGCAAAATCGACATCCGCCAGCTCCTGTGGCGCGCCGATGCGGGTTATGTCGCGGTTGCCGGCGATCTCTGGTACGGTGGAGCAGACGACCTTGGCGTTTGCGATCTTCTCGCGGACTGGGGCGAGGGCGTCGCCCGAGGCAGGCGGATCGAGGAAGACGCCACCCATGCGCTCCAGGCTTTCCTTGAAGGCGGCGATGAGCAAGATCGGCCCGCGGTCGTCGAATAATGGGACAGTGGGCAGCAACCGCTCGAGAGGCGGCCGGCTCGCCCGGATCGCCCGGAGAACTTCATCGCGGCTGCTCATGGCTTCTCCCCGCGGTTGGCGTGATACCAGCTGTGGAACGTTTGCCTCGGCGGATGCGGCACCTCGCGATGTTTCCCCCAGGCGTTAAGGCCGTTGTAGATGAGGAAGCGCGGCAAATGCGCGAGCACGGCGTCGGTTGTGGAGATGGCGGCGCGATACGCAGCGGGCCGTGACAGCAGCTCGCCGGCGGCCTTCATCACGACTTTTTTGACGAAGGGCACCTCATGCTGCCTAACGAGCTCCCGGCGCCAGGCATAAATCTGCTCGTGGATGTTGATCTTGACAGGGCACACGTTGGTGCAGCTACCGTTCAGCGTCGAAGCGAAGGGCAGGTTGCTGTATGTGCGCGCGTTGAATGTCGGGTCAATGATCAGGCCGATCGGCCCGGAATAGGTGGCGCCGTAGCTGAGGCCCCCGCTTCGGCGGTAGACCGGGCAGGTGTTCATGCAGGCGCCGCAGCGGATGCATTTGAGCGACGTCCAGAAGTCGGCCAGGCCGAGCCGTTCGGACCGTCCGTTGTCCACCAGCACAATATGCATCTCGCCGCCCTTCCGCGGGCCGCGGAAATGTGACGTGTATTGGGTGATCGGCGAACCCAGGGCGCTGCGCGAGAGAAGACGAACAAAGACCGCGAGATGCTCAAGGCGTGGCACAACCTTCTCGATGCCAATCGAGGCGATATGGAGCTTCGGTACATTGGCTGAGAGGTCGGCGTTGCCCTCGTTGGTGCAGACAACGACGCTGCCGGTCTCGGCAACCGCGAAATTGCAGCCTGTCATGCCTGCATCGGCGGCGAGAATCAAGGGACGCGTCGCCTCACGCTGCGCTTCGGCGAGATAGTGCACGTCGCTGTTGTCGGGGTCGGTACCGATCGTCGCGGCAAACACCTCTGCTACGTCCGTCCGGAGCTTGTGTACGGCCGGTACCACAACATGGCTGGGGTCCTCGTTGTCCAGCTGCTGGATACGCTCACCCAAGTCAGTCTCGATTACCTCAATTCCGACTGAGGCCATGTAGTACCGGAAACCACACTCTTCGGTAAGCATCGACTTGCTCTTGATTAGTGACTTCGCGCCGTGGTCCCGGAGGATGCCGTGGACGATATGGTTATGCTCTGCGGCGTCGCGGGCCCAATGCAGGTAAACGCCATTCGACCGGGCGTTCGCTTCGAACTGATCGAGATATTCGTCGAGGCGAGTAAGTGTATGTTCCTTGATGGCGGAGGCCAGCGACCGAAGCTCTTCCCATTCTGGAAGCGCTTGCATCTCGCGGTCGCGCTTCAGGCGCAGATCCCAGAGCCGCTCGTCGTGCATTTTCTCATGCTCGGGCGCGGCAATGAACCGCGAAGCAGCTTCTGCCTGATCGATTGGACGCCGACCATGGACCTTGGCACCGCGCGGCTGTTGCTCTGGGTGGGAGCGCAGCGGCTTAGAGGCCGCCTCGGCGTGATCGAGTCTACGACCGCCGCGCAGGATCGCTTCTTCGCCGTCCCGGCCCAGCAGATCGGGATGAAGCATGCCATCATTACCGCTCATGCACTAGCTCCGGCCAATATCTGGGCAATGTGGATGAACTTGATCGGCAGGCCAATACGCTCGGCGCAGCCCTGCTGATGCATCAGGCATGAGCTGTCGGCCGAGACGATGTACTCAGCGCCGGCACGGGTGTGGTCAGTGACCTTGTCGTAGCCCATTTTGGTTGAAACGACCTCATTGAAGACCGCGAAGGTGCCGCCAAACCCGCAACATTCGTCTGGCCGAGCCGGGGATACGAATTCAATTCCGCCGACCTTCGAAAGCAGATCCATTGGCTTCGAATAGAACGGCTCGTGTAGTTCGGAGGGGGTCGCGTGCTTAAGGCGCCGCAAAGTCCCACAGCTGTTGTGTAATCCTATCCGATGGGGAAACCGCGCCCACGGAAAGGCCGCCACCTTCAGAACGTCGTGAAGGAACTCAACCAATTCGTATGTGCGCGCCCGCACCTGCTTAACTTCCGGAGTCTGCCTGATCGCATCGAAATTGTCGCGGACATGGTGGACGCAGCTGCCCGATGGGGCGACAACGTAATCGAAGCCGCTGAAATTGTGCACGAACAATGCCTCGGTATTAGTGCATTCAATGTTGAAGCCGCTATTGGCCATCGGCTGACCACAGCAAGTCTGGTCGCGCGGGTAGACGACCTCGTGGCCGAGGCGCTCCAGCAATTCGAGAGTGGCCACCCCGACCTCCGGGAAGAAGGCGTCGATATAACAGGGAATGAAGAGTCCGATGCGCATTCCTCACCTCGTTCAAAACGGTCCAGATTCGCGCCGGCAGGCCGTGCCTCGAGCTTTCCAACACCGCGCGCAGAGCTTCGATGAGCGCAGCGATATCGGTCCGGTGTGCAGTCGGGTCGGTGTGCGCCTTAGGTACTGCGTGCCGCGGTACCATGAGTGGGACAGGAGCCGTCTGTGCCGTAGACTGAGCCCGCCGTTTCCGAGGCCGTCGCGGGGCCTGGCAAGATGGCCCATGACGGGGTCCGGCTTAATACGGGCCTCCCGTCGATCTCACCTTGCCGCGGAAGACGGTCAGGCTGATCGCGGTGTAGAGCAGCATCAGCGGGAAGACGATGATGCCGGCGAACCAAAATATGAAGGCCAGGCTGGAAGGCGGCGCGGCAGCTTGAGAGATCGTGATCGAGAACGGAATCATGTAGGGCCAAAACGAGATGGCCAGGGTTCCGAAGGCCGCCGCGAAAATCAGGGCGACCATGGTGAACGGGATACCGTCCCGGCGGAGACGAACGCTTCTGGCGGCTACAAGTGCAGCAATGGTGCCAATCGCGGGGAACAGTAAAAGGTATGGCCGGTCAAGCCATCTTGCCATGACCCGCAGGTGTTCCGCGAGGGCGTAGGCGAACACGACAACCAGAAACACGAGCAGCCCGCCCGCAAGGTAGGGAATTAGACGATAAGCTGCGTCGCGGATTTCGGCTTCGCACTTTCCGACAAGCCAGCAGGCACCGAGCAGCGAGTAACCAATGCACAAGCCGAGGCCACAGAGGACCGCAAAGGTGCTGAGCCAACCGAATGGGCCACCAGTGTATTGGCCGTTCGTGACCCGCAGGCCCTCGACCAGGGCTCCCACGATCAGGCCCTGGATGAACGCGGCGACGAGAGATCCTCCCGCGAACCCGAGATCCCACAGCCAGCGCATCCTCTCCGCCCTATGGCGATATTCGAAAGCGACGCCGCGGAGGATTAGGCCGGCCAGCATCAGCAGCAGTGGGAGGTAGAAGGCCGAGAACAGCGTGGCATAAACGACCGGAAAAGCGCCCCACAGCACGACGCCGGCCACCACCAACCAGGTCTCGTTTCCATCCCAGATCGGCGAGACCGCGCCCATCACGGCGGCCCGTCTGGTCTCGTCGTGTGTCAGGCCGAAGAGAATGCCAACGCCAAGATCAGATCCATCGAGGAGCACGTAAATCAGTGAGCTGAGGATCAGAACAACCACCCAAAACATGACCATCACTATTCTCCCGCGGGGGCCTGACGCGCTAGGGGAACGCCGGCATGGTCATCGAGCACCGACATTGGGCGGTTCGGGACCGCGCGGGCGGTCGGAAGCACCAAGCGCCCCTCGGGGCCGGCGCGAAGAATTCTGTAGATATAGAGGATCCCAAAGACGAAGATGAGGATGTAGACGATGCAGAACACGAGCAGGGAAACCAGGACGCTTCCGGTCGTAAGAAACGGTGTTGTCGCCTCGGCTGTTCTCAGAACTCCATAGACCACCCACGGCTGGCGCCCTACCTCGGCGGTAAACCAACCAGTTAGCGTCGCAATAAACGGCAATGGGAAGCTGAAGAACGTCGCCCAGAGCATGCGCCGGCTCTGCTCAATGTGCCCCTTGTGGATCAAGTACGATCCGCGCCAGGCGATGAGCAGCATGACCAGCCAACAACCGACCATGATGCGGAAGCTGAGGAATGGAATCAGCACCGGAGGCCTATTTTCCGGGGCGATGCTGGTGAGCCCAACCTCTCCCGCCGAGAGGCTGTCTGAGTCGATTAGGCTGCCCAGCGGTGACGGCAGCGTTATTGCGAAAAGGTTTCGCTGGTTCCGGACATCCGGCCATGCGAGCAGGACCTCAGAAGCCGGCTTCTCGTCGTGCCATCGGGCCTCGATCGCCGCCATCTTCGACGGCTGGTGGTGAACGATATATTCGCCGTTGAGGTGTCCAAAGACGAGTTGGAGAGGCAGCAGCACGGCCGCGAGGGCAAGGCCCATGCGCAGCATGATACGCGCCTCGGCCGTAAACACGCGTCGCAGGAGATACCATGCCCCCGTTGCTGCGACACAGACAGCGCCGGTGAGGTATGACGCGAGCAGCATGTGTGGGAAGCGCACCCACAGCACAGGACTGAAGATGATCTTCGCCCAGCTGTCGGGAACGAACTGACTATGTTTAATGACATAGCCTACCGGCACCTGCATCCAGCTGTTGTTGACCATGATCCAGAAGGCCGACAGTGTTGTACCAAGCGCTACCATCGCTGTCGACAACAGATAGAACCACGGCACGACGCGCGAGCGGCCGAATAGTAGAATTCCGAAGAAACTTGCCTCGAGAGCGAAGGCCGTGAACGTTTCGTACAGCAGTAGGGGCCCCTGGATCGGTCCCGACATCCTCGCGAGAACGCTCCAGTTGGAGCCGAATTGGAACGCCATAACGATTCCGGAGACGACCCCAAGTCCAAAAGCGACACCGAAAATCTTCAGCCAGAACTCAAAAACCAGACGATAGGCTGGACGGCCGGTCCACAAGTGCAGCGCCTCCAGCACCGCCAGCCACGCTGCCAGGCCGATTGTAAAGGATGGGAATATAATGTGGAACGAGACCGTGAAGGCGAACTGCAAACGCGACAGGAGAAGCGTCGTAGTGTTCATTTGCGACATGTGCGTTATCGCCAGAGATTCGTTTTTGCGAGATCGATAATCTCGTCGGCTCGGCCGTTCATGATCGCTTTCACCATGTAGAGCGAGAAACCCTTTGCCATTTCAACGGTAACCGAAGGTGGCATGGCGAGCTCGGTGCGGTTGACGACGGCATCGATGAGGACGGGGCCATCATGCGCGAAGGCAGCGGCAATGCCATCCTCGACGTCGGCCGGGTCTTCGAGGCGAATGCCGCGGATACCAGCGGCCTCGGCCATCGCTGCGAAATTCGGATTGGCGAGTTCGGTGCCAAAAGCGAGGAAGCCGGTTGATTTTTGCTCTAGCTCGATGAACCCGAGTGCACCGTTGTTGAAGACCACGACCTTAACCGGCAAGTTTAACTGCGTTAGGCTGATAAGATCGCCCATCAGCATGGTAAAGCCGCCGTCTCCGGAGAGCGAGATTACCTGCCGGCCCGGAAAGGCTGCTTGCGCGCCAATTGCCTGGGCCATAGCATTGGCCATGGAGCCGTGCCAGAAAGAACCGAGGAGCCGGCGCCTGCCATTCATCGCGAGATAGCGCGCGGCCCAAACTGTCGGCAGACCGACATCGCAGGTGAAGATCGCATCGGCGCCGGCCCGGTCGCTGATTGCCTTGGCGACCTGTTGCGGGTGGATCAGTGCCTTGCCCGGCGTGCCGACGGCCAGGTTATCGAGTTGCCTGCGGGCATTTGCATAATGCGCTTGCGCCTGTTTCAGATGCGTGCCGTCTTGCTTCTGATCGAGGCGCGGGAGCAGGGCCTGAAGCGTCGCCAGAACATCGCCCGCCACCGCGAGGTCGACTGCGGCGCGGCGCCCAAGGTGGTCGGGCCGGATATCAACCTGGGCGATGCGTACATTGCTTCCTTGCGGGTAGAACTGCCGATAAGGGAAATCGGTGCCGAGCATCAAGAGAACGTCGCAGTCGAGCATGGCATAGTAGCCGGACGAGAAACCGATCAGTCCGGTCATGCCGACGTCGTAAGGGTTGTCCCACTCGACATGCTCCTTGCCCCGCATAGCGTGTACCATCGGTGCCTGAAGCCGCTCGCCGAGCGCCAGCAACTCATTATGGGCACCGGCGCATCCGGACCCGCACAAGATTGTCACCCGGCTATCGCCGTTCAGGAGAGCCGCCAGGCGATCGAGATCCGGAGCGGGCGGAATGGTCACCGGCTGAGGCGGCAGTAGGCCGGTACGTCTGGGCAGCGGCGCGTCTGACGCTGGCTGGAGAGCGACATCGCCGGGGATGACTAGGACTGACACGCCGCGCTTGCCGACCGCTTGGCGGATCGCAATCTCGAGCGTTCGGGGCATCTGGTGGGCACTGGATACAAGCTCGCAATAATGACTGCATTCCTGAAAGAGCGCTTCGGGATGCGTCTCCTGGAAGTAGTCGGCACCGATCTCCGCGGACGGAATATGCGCGGCAATGGCAAGCACGGGTACGCGCGACCGATGGCAGTCGAAGAGCCCATTGATGAGGTGCAGGTTGCCCGGCCCACAACTGCCGGCGCAGACCGCGAGCTCGCCGGTCAAATGGGCCTCGGCGCCCGCCGCGAAGGCGGCGACCTCCTCGTGCCGGACATGTACCCATTCGATCTTCCCTTGGCGGCGGATGGCATCGGTCATGCCGTTCAAGCTGTCGCCGACAATGCCGTAGATCCGCTTGACCCCCACGGCCGAGAGCGTCTCAGCAGATTGATCTGCGACGGTCTTCATAATCACACTCCCGGTCTCGTCAGGCCAGCGGTGGCGATGCGGCATATCAGAAGATCAACGTAGCGGCAGGGCCGCCGGCCAGGCCATTGTGCGTGGGGCGGAATGGGATGAACCTTGGTTCAGAAGCAGCAGCGAATAAGGCCCCTACGCCCTGCCGCCCAGATCTGCTCCGCAGCTCCAAGGTGGCGACCGGCGGGATAGAGGGCAGGTTACAGATGCACGCGATCGGTGCTTCTGCGCGCCGGCACGAGATAGCGATGGAAAAGTGGGGGACCGAGTGGCCCGTTTGGCAGGCTTTGGGCCGGAATGATACCAGGCTGAGGTTGGCTGCCATTCGACCGAGCTCTGGCAACAACGTGGCCTTCATTTTCCGCATCGGATTGCCGCGATGGACCTTTACCGTGACTTCGCTGATGCCGAGATCACCGGCACTCTGTTTGCTGAGGCGACCGCGCACGACCTGTTCCCCGTTTTCCGGACGAGGGATAGCTGGAAAAGTCTAGTTTTGAGGTGGTAGCGGAGGACGAGGAGGATCGATGAAACGGTCGAACTTTTGGGAGGGGCAGATCGCCTTCATCCTGCGCCAAGCGGAGGAGGGAACGGCGATAGGTGAGGTCTGCCGCAAGGCGAGGATCGGCGAAGCGACGTTCTATGTCTGGCGGAAGAAGTACGGCGGGCTGCTGCCGTCGGAGATGAAACGCTTAAGGCAGCTCGAGGAGGAGACCGGCAAGCTCAAGAAGATTGTCGCCGACCTCTCGCTGGACAAGGCCATGTTGCAGGACCGTTTGGCCCGAAAGCTACGAGGTCTGGCCGCCGCCGGCAGCTGGTGGCCGAGGTTCGAGGTGCCTGGAAGGTCTCGATTCGTCGCGCCTGCCGGGTACTGCGGACGGACACCTCCAGCTACCACTACAAGAGCCGCCGCGACGACCAGGCCGGGCTCAGGAAGCGGATCTGCGAGATCGCGGAGACGCGCGTGCGCTGCGGCTATCGACCCATCCACGTGCTGCTGCGCCGTGAAGGATGGCGGGCCAACGCCAAGCGGATATAATGGTCCCATCGGGAATTGGGTCTGCAGCTCAGGAACAAAATGCCGAAGCGACGGGTCAACGCGAAGCTACGAGAAGACCGCCGTCCGGCGACCCGGGCCAACGAAACCTAGGCAATGGACTTCGATGCACTAGCCACGGCTTAATCTCACATTTGGTGTTGGTTTTCGTAGACTGGAGCCGGTCAGCGAGGCGCGGCTCTCACCCAAGGCTGCGACCACGTCCCGCCCGCCGGCGGGGGACGGAGAACCGACATAGCCAAAGAATAGACGATCACCGAAATCGACGGCGCGATCAGCCGCATCAACGCGGCCCTGGCCAGAAACCTCGGAGAGGCCGCGCAGTGGGCGATCCATCCTCGGCGGCACTGGCGGGCGGCCGGATCGGCACGTCCCGCGTGACCGCGGCGTCCACCGTCGTCGGGGGTGCGATCGGCAATCTGATCGAATGGTACGACTGGGCGATCGTCGGCCTGCTGGCCGGCGTGTTCGCCCCGTAGATCATCCCGGCGCACCATCCCGCGGTCTCGGAATTCGGCGTGCTGCTGACCTTCGCGGTGGGGTTCCTCGCCCGTCCGGTCGGCTCGGCCGTGCTCTCGCCGCTGGCCGATCGCCACGGCCGGCAGCGCGTGCTGGTGATGACGATCGTCATGATGGGCATCGGCAGCCTGATCGTTGCGGTGATGCCCTCCTTCGCCCAGGTCGGCATGTTAACGGCGGCGAGAATCCGCATGATTCCGGCGCGTCTTCATTGTCGGCTCACACCAAGCTGGCACAGAATTTGTCGGCAGCAGGTGGCGAGGGCGGTTAGCCCTCGTTCTCGATGATCAGACCATGGCTGTCTGCCAGTCCTCTGTAAACGCTGGCCTTCGGCCACCGCCTCTGGCGGCTGACGGCGTTGACAGAGGGCTGGCAGACAGCCGTTGGCAACTGATCGATCGACGGCAAGGAGTGGGCGAAAAGCGACCCGCAACATTCGTGCCAATTTCTCGACCGCCGCCGGAATTGCGCGGATTCCGACCGCCATCGACACGGCATCCTCGCCCGTGTGATGCTGCTGGTCGCACGGCTGCTACAGGGCTTCTCGGCCGGCGGCGAGGTCCAGGGCTCCGCGGTGTACCTCGCCGAGCACGCCCCCGCCGACCGGCGTGCGCTGGTCAGCTCCAGCCAGTTCGTCTCGGTCGGCCTGGCGGCGCTGCTGGCGACCCGCGTCGCGGCGCTGACCACCAACCTGATTCCGCAACCGGCGCCGGGCAGCTGGGGCTAGCGCGTGCCCTTCCTATCGGGCGCGGTGCTGTCGCTGTATGGCGTCTGGATCCGGATGCGTCTGCCGGAGACACCCTCCTTCGAGCTGATCGAGCGCCGCCACGAAATCGCCAGCCATCCGCTGCTTAGGGCTCTGCGCCAGTATCCGCGCGAATCGCTGTTCGTCTTCGTCATGCAGATGGGAATCCTATGGGACCGTCGCCGACGTCCTGCCTGACCGCTCCTCCGCCTCGCTGGCGACGTGGCCGAGCCAGCATCCGGGGGTGGAAATCGTCTGCCGCGATCGCCACGGGCTCTACGCTGAAGGCACCAAAGCAGGCGCGCCCCTGGCCAGACAGGTCGCCGACCGTTTCCATCTGGTCCAGAACCTGCCCGACCGGTTTGAGCAACATCTGAGCGGTCAGCGCCAGCGGCCGGTTGACCCGATCGAAGTGAGGCAGGACGAGCAGACCGGGCGAACCTCGATCGGGTCGATCGGCTGTGAGGGCTGCAGCGATTGCTTGCCTGTGTGTGCGCGTTCCGGTGAATCGTGAACGCGGATTCCGGTGGATCGTGAACACCGATTCCGGTCGATCCTGAACACTCAATTCGGTGGATCGTGAACGTCGATTCCGGTGATCGTGAACACGGCCCGGGGGGCATGGTGAGCCGCGGCTGCTGACAGTCTTCAACCAAGGGTAGCCCCGATCCTTTGCCCAGTGAGGGAGGGAGCGGGATGCCTGGCGAGAGATTGTCGATGCGGAAGATACGCGAGTTGCTGCGGTTG
>Ga0335075_10007281_pt1 | contig 17020 bp, 13 predicted proteins | sample Lox_Sample_24_FD_206723 | JGI IMG/M metagenome (GOLD analysis project Ga0335075, IMG submission 206723) | Soil microbial communities from Loxahatchee National Wildlife Refuge, Florida, United States - Lox_Sample_2.4 | ecosystem: Environmental > Terrestrial > Soil > Wetlands | place: USA...
GGGTACGGGCAGCGGGCTGGTTGCGAAGGTGACGCCGCTCTTCGTTTCGCTCATCGGGCAATCGGAAGCGCAGGGCGCGCTGCCCACGCTCTACGCGGCCCAAATGCCGCAGATCGAAGGCGCGGGGTTATCGGCGAGCTCGCGCGACGGCGTGCAGGGCGGACACTTCTACGGCCCCAACGGGTTCCGCCAGATGCGCGGCTATCCGGTCGAAGTCCGCGCCGAAGCTCAGGCGTACGACGAATCGCTGGCGCGCAGGCTCTGGGACGTTTCCGAGCAGCTTACCGGCACAGGCTATGCGCTGCCAGCCTGATCGCTGAGGGCTCACCCGTTTTTCCCGCCGTGCCTGAGCCGCTGCACGCGGCGCGCGTTGCGGCGAATCGTCCCCATCTTCTTCTTCGCCGCTTTCTGGCGCGGAGTCACCGAACGGCCATAGAGCTGGTGGCTGGTGCTGCCCGTCTCGTACTGCAAGTAGCCGTTGGGACGGACTCCGAAGGCGCGCAGCGGCAGCTTCAGATGATTGGTCCGCCCACTGCCGCCGGTCATGCCGTAGTAGGCTTTGCCCACAAAGTTCGAGACCGCGATATCGCCGATCCGGTACGTATCGCCCTGAGTAGGGTCGCAGACCTCGAGGTCGTAGTAGACGGTGCGGTCGGGAGCTTTGGGATGCGGGCCGGAAATCGTGAACACGACATCCGGATCGGCAAGAAGCTCCAGCACCTCGTGCGAGAGCGTGGACGGCCAGTCTTCTCCGTACTCCTTGCAGATATCCAGATAAACGAAGCCGTACGGCAAACGCTGGTTGTTGGCTGAGTGGTAGCCCAGCGCGCCCTTCACTCCCGTGGTGGGATCGTTCGACGACTCGCCCAGATAGATAATGGCGTCCGCGTCTTTTTGGACGGGCGCCCGTTGGCTGCCCAGCGGCAGAGCAATGGCCTTGAGCGTGGCGCCGATGCCCCACTCCGGCTGGAAGTCCCGACGAACCTGCCTGGCAAGGGTTGCCACGACCGCGCGGAACCGGTGCTGGGGAATCGACACAGACACGTTGGCGAGCGTCAGTTGCATGGGCATTCTCCTGGATGGCTGCCCAACAGCATAGACCAGGAGAGGCAGAAACTGCCCCGGACTGCGATGGGTCGATACGCCCCGGCGCGCAGATTCCGGCTCAACGCCGGATGCCGAAAGCCAACCGCAGTTCTACCGCATCCGCTCGCGCACTTCCGGCCGGATCAGATAAAGGAACAGGATCATGTTGAAGGCGGCGCCGACCAGCATCAGGTACCTGTGATACTCGACGGCCATCCACATCTCCTGGGTGCCGGAGAGAAAGATCGCCGCCAGCGACATGGCCCAGCCCCAGCGCTTCTGGCGCAGCAGGCCCTGGCCGGCAGCGGCAAACGCCGCGCACAGGATCAGCATGACCTTAGGCATCTGGCCGCGGCTGATGGGGACCAGCCACAGCACGCACATCAGAAACATGTAGAGGCCGATGGCCGCAACGCCAGGCTGCGGCCGTCTCTTCTCTTCTTCGCTCATAAAGTATGAAGATAAGCCAGCAGGTCGCGCAGTTGCTCGTCGCTGAGCTGGGTGCCAGGCATCATGTTTCGCCCGCCCAGGATCACCGGGGTGACACGCGCATCGTTGGCCGGCGCCCCGCTGGGCAGATATTTCTTGCGATACATGGCGAACAGGCTGGGCCCGTGCAGGTCGCCGGTCTGATTGGCATAGTGGCAGCTCGCGCAATCCTGCTGATAGACGACGCGCCCCTGAGCCTCTTCCGGCGTCAGCTCGCTCACCGCCTTCGACGGCCCCAGCGAGGGCCCACAGCCCGCGAGCAGCACCGCTCCCGCCATCATCGACGCAGCCAGCCAACCTTTCCCGATCACGTTGAGGACCTCTACTCTCTACGCTACACGCTAAGCCCTGCCTCTAATTCCCGTCTGCGACGGCCGTCACAATCTTGTCCATCGCCACGCGCGCGGCGTTCGTCGACGGATCGTGATTGTTCACCAGCACGGAAAACACCAGGGTCTTCCCGCTCTTGGCCGTGAGATAACCGCTCAGCGCGTTCACCTCGCCCAGCGTCCCGGTCTTCGCGAAGACGCGCCCTTTCAGCTCGCCCTGGAAGCGATCGTCGAGCGTGCCATCCACTCCGCCCACCGGCAGCGCCGATTTGTACAGCGCGCCCCACGGCTGCCTGGAGGCATAGACGAGCAGGGTGGTCGCCGCGCGCGGCGTAATCAGATCCGCCGGCGACAGCCCCGAGCCGTCGTAGAAAACGAAATCTCCCGGATTGACGCCCGCGCTGATGAGGAACTGCCGCACCACGCGCGCGCCCTGGGCGATCGATCCATCGTCGCCCTCCAGCCGGCCCACCAGCCGCTGATACAGCTCCGCGTGCAGGTTCTGGCTCACTTTCAGTGTGACCGTCACGTCGTCGCTCAGCGGCGGTGAATCGTGCGTGGCCAGGACGCGCAGGCCGGTATCCGGCGGGGCAATCGTTTTTGCCGAGATGGGACGCAGCACCACGGCCTGGTCCACTTCCGCACGATAATCCTCGGTGTCGACGGGATTGCGATGCCACGCCCGCGCCGTTCCCGACACCACCACGCCGCGCGCCAGCAGCATCTGCCGCAGCGCCGTGGCTGCAAACTCCGCGGGATCGATAATCGCCAGGCCCTCGTGCATGCCGTTGGGCGTGATCGCGCCGTAGAGCCGAATCATCCGGCTGCCCGGCGCGCGATCGATGCCTGAGTGCGCCTGCGTTCCCGGCGCCGCAATCGTCAGCGAATTCTCCAGCGTGTAAAACGGCACATTGGGGACCCACGCTACCACTGTGGCCGCGCCTCCCACTGCGGGCGCCGTCGTCGCAGGCGCCGTGCCGGACTCGGTCTGCGCCTGCGGTGGCGTATTCGGCGGTGGCGGCGTCACGTTCAGGTAAACGATGTTGTCGTTGACGGTCAGCGCGCTCACCGGCGCGCCGTAATCCCACAGCAGGTCGTCCCAGGCCCAGTCTCCGCCGTAGCGTTCCCACGGAAACCACGAGTCGTCGCCGATCACGTCGCCATCGATCCTGCGCACGCCGGCCTTCACCACCTGATCGGCCAGATTCTCGAGAGCCTGCAGCGGAGGATTCGGCCGCTCCGTCCTCTCGACGTACGGATACGCGCGCCCTGACATCGTGGGATCGCCGGAGCCCAGCAGCCGCACATCGCCGGTCAGCGTGCCCTTCGCATCGATCGTGCCCGACGTGACGACGCGTGTCTCCCACGTCGCGTCCGCCGGAACCAGCGCCAGCAGCGTCGCCGCGGTGAACAGTTTCGCGTTCGACGCGGGCTCAAACAGTTGCCCATCGTTGAGCGCGAAAACCGGCTTGCCTTCCGCCGTCACCACCGAAATGCCAAAGTGCGCGCGCGATACCGCGGGATCGGCGAGGATCTGCTCGATCGCCGCCGCCAGCGTCGAGGGCTTTTCCGCCTTTGCCTTCTTGTGATGGTTCGCCGCCGAGGCGGGCGCGACGAGCGCGGCCATGAGGGCTACCCAGGCGATCAGCTTCTGCGTCGATCGAATGCGAGCGCGTCTTTCCCCTGGCCGTTTCATCCGTGGCCGCTACTCTCCTGAGGTTTGTGCGTTGCGGAGCCGAAATTCCTCCCGAGTGTAGCATCGTTCTCGATGGCTTTCGTTCGCCGCGCCGCCGTCGACTGGCAAATGCGCACGCGTTCTCTGGCGCTGGGCGCGCGCACGCTCGTGATGGGGGTTCTTAACGTCACGCCCGACTCGTTTTCTGACGGCGGCCTCTATTGCTCCGCCGATGCGGCGACCGCGCAGGCGCTGGCGCTGCTCGACGAGGGCGCGGATCTCGTCGACATCGGCGGCGAATCCACGCGGCCCGGCCTCGCCCAGCTCAGCGTGAGCGCGCAGGAAGAGCAGGATCGCATTCTCCCCGTGGTCGAAGCGGTGCTGCGCGAGCGGCCGGCTGCGGTGATTTCGGTGGATACGTACAAGGCCACGACCGCCCGCGCTGCGGTTGCGGCCGGCGCGGAAATCGTGAACGACATCAGCGGATTCACATGGGACGATGCGATGGCTTCAACCTGCGCCGAGCTGCAATGCGGCGTCGTGCTGATGCACACCCGCGGCGCTCCGCCGGAATGGCCGACGCTGCCGCGCCTCACCGCGACGGAGGTCGTGACTCTGGTCCGCTACGGCCTTGCGCATTCGCTCGATCGCGCTCTGGCTGCGGGTGTCCATCGCAGCCGCATCGTGCTCGATCCCGGCTACGGCTTCGGCAAACGATTCGACGAGAACCATCCGCTGCTCGCCCACCAGGACGAACTGCTCGCCCTCGGCCGGCCGCTGCTCGCCGGCGTCTCCCGCAAGTCGTTTCTGGGAAAGATTCTCAGCATGGCGCTCCACGTGGACGACGTCCCGGCAAGCGAACGCGGCAACGCCACGCTGGCGGCGACGACGGCCGCGATTCTTGCCGGCGCGTCCATCGTCCGCGTCCACGACGCGCGCCCCGCGCGCGAAGCCGCCGCCATCGCCGACGCGATTCTCGCTGCGCTCTAAACGTTTGGGGCGTCCCTGTCTCGGTGGGCTGCACTGATATCCACGCCGCGTCCTGCAGGTTGAACGCTGTCCTCACGCCACCACATCCAGCTCGGTGCCGCGCCCTTCCTCCGGTTCACTGGCTTCGGCCTCGGCCTCTGCTCGCTCCTTGGCCTCCGCTTCGCTCTCCGGAACTTCTTCCACGAACTTCCGCCGCCGGTTCTCGCGCTGCTGCCACGCCGGAATCGCCTCCGGCCTCACCCCGCCCATCTGCGCTATCCGATCGACTTCCATGACCTGTTCCTCGGAATCCGGTGCTCGCCGTACACCGAGAGCTTCGGCCTGACGCCAGAGGAACTTGAGAGACGGCCGCGCAATCGACTTGCCACTCCCGCCATCCCGTCCGGTTCCGAGCCAGTTTGTCCACGGCGCTCCCGCGTATCCTGAGGACAAAGCATGGGCCGCATCCGCGTTCTTTCCGACCAGGTCGCCAACCAGATCGCCGCCGGCGAGGTCGTCGACCGCCCTGCCTCCGTCGTGAAGGAGCTGCTGGAGAACGCGCTCGACGCCGGAGCCACGCGCATCCGCGTCGAAGTCGAAGCCGGAGGCCGACGCCTGATCCGCATCGCCGATAACGGCTGCGGCATGGTCCGCGACGACGCCCTGCTGGCCTTCGAGCGCCACGCGACTTCGAAAATCCGCTCGTCCGACGATCTGCTCTCGATCGCCACTCTCGGCTTCCGCGGCGAAGCGCTGCCGTCCATCGCCTCGATCGCCCGCGTCGAGCTGACGACGCGTCCGCCCGATTCGCCGGCCGGCACGCGCCTCGAAATCGCCGGAGGCAAAATCCTAGCGGTCGAAGACGCGGGAGGGCCCCACGGCACCACGCTTTCGGTCCGCGATCTCTTCTTCAACACGCCCGCGCGGCGCAAATTTCTCCGCGCCGAGACGACGGAGCTGGCACACGTCACCGCGCTGGTGACGCATTACGCGCTCGCGCATCCGGAGATTCACTTCGAGCTGCACTCGGCTACGCACGCGCTGCTCACCGCGCCGCCGGTCTCCGAGGCATCGGAGCGGATTTACCAGATCTTCGGCCGTGAAACCCTCGATCAGCTCATTCCGCTGGCCGCCGAGCGAGCTTTCGATCACGCCGGACTGCCCGAGCCGCCGCCGTGGCGGCGCGATGCCGACTACGCTCCGCCCGATCCCGGACGCCTGCGCGCCACGGGATTTGTCTCGCGCCCCGCACTGCAGAAGCTCAATCGGAACTCGATCTACATCTTCGTCAACCAGCGCCTCATCCGCGACCGGCTCATCCTGCACGCGATCACTGAGGCTTACCGCAACATCATTCCGCCGACGTCGTTCCCGGTGATTCTGCTGTTTCTCGAAATGCCGGCGCACGAAGTCGACGTGAACGTGCACCCTGCGAAGACCGAGGTCCGCTTCCGGCAGCAGTCGCTCGTCCACGACTTCGTCCGCGACTCGATCCGCGCCACGCTGATGAAGACGCGCCCCGGCGCCAGCTTCGTCGACGCGATGACGGCCAGTCCCCGCGCTTCGTCGGCACTTGTACCCGAGTCGGCCGTCGAAGACATGCTGGTTTCCGCGCTGCCCGAATCGGAAGCACCGCCGCAGGGCGACGACGCGGCGTCGTTCACGCTCGCCCCGCCCGAGCCCCACCCGGAAGAAGTACCGCTGCCGTTTTCCGCAGGCATGGCGAGCGAGGAAGCTGAAACCGCTGCCGTCGCCAGGGCAAACGCTGCGTTCTCAGCGGCCCCCGAATTGGGGCCTGGGGCCACCGGCCTGAGGCCCAGTCCCAACGGCCACGCCTGCTCCGCCCCCGCACTTCCCGAAGGCGGCGAACCCGCTCCCTCGTTGCACTCGCTCGCCTCGCTCAAGCCCCTCGGCCAGTTGCGCGAGTCGTTCATCCTCGCCACCAACGACGAGGGCCTGTGGATCATCGATCAGCACGTCGCCCACGAGCGCGTGCTCTTTGAGAAGATTCTGCGCGAGCGGCAGACCGAGCGCGTCGAGCGCCAGCGCCTGCTGATGCCCATGCTCATCGATCTGCTGCCCGCGCAGATGGTGGTCTTCGCCACGCTCGCCGATGAGCTGGAGCGCAACGGCTGCGAAGCCGAGCCCTTCGGTCCGCACACCATCGCCATCAAGGCTGCGCCCTCCGGCCTTGGAGGCCGCGAGCTGGAGCGCATGATCCACGAAGTCCTCGAGCAGCCCGGAGCCTCCGCGCAGTCCGACAACCTCGAAGCCGCCCGTACCCGCATCGCCGCTTCCATCGCCTGCCACGCCGCCATCAAGGTGAACATGCCGCTCGATCCGGCGCGTATGGAGTGGCTTCTTGCCGAGCTGGCCCGCACCGAACACCCCACCAGCTGCCCGCACGGCCGCCCCATTGCTTTACGATATTCATGGAAAGACATTCAGCGGGCCTTCCAGCGCATTTGACCTTGTCATCCTGAGCGAAGTTCGGCGCGCGATCGCGCGGCGAACCTGCATTCCGAATTCAACCGTCAACCGAAGCAGGCATTTTGAATCAGCAACAGTTACAAACCGCGCGCGCCAAACTGTGGCGTCACTCCAACCCCGTTGTCACGCTCGACGACGCCTCCGCCTGGCTTGAAGAAATCGGCCTGTGCCTGTTTCTCCCGCGTCCCGTGCAGCTTCCCGCGCCTGCGCCGTCGTTCGTCGAAGCGTGTCTTGGCGCCGCGAGCGCCGCGCCGCCGCCCGACGCCATCGCGAAGGCCACCGAGCTGGCCTATCGCCTCGTCGCGGAAGGCCGCTCCGTGCCGCTCAACCTGCTGGGCACGTTTTCTGAGCAGCCCGACTTCCTCGTGACTCCCGATGTACTTCCGTGGGTCGCCGCCGTCCGCGGCGATCGCCAGTGGAAGACCGCGCCCGGCGGACGCACCTCGCCCATCGTCCTCCGCACCTGGACCGCCCTTGACCAGAACGGATCGCTCACCGCCGTCGAAATCCGCGAGTTGCTCGGCCGCGAACTCACCGAAGCCGCCGTCCTCCGCGCGCTCATCGAGCTGTGGACCACCCTCCGCGCCGCGCCCATTTACGCGCAGGGCGAGCCCACGCGCTGGAGCCTGCTGAAAACGGGCTACGCGCGCCAGCTCACCACCGCCGCGAATACCGCACTGCCCACGGCGCTTTCCGCGCTGGCTTCCCTCTATCTGCGCTCCGCCATCGCTGCCAGTGCCGAAGAGGCCGAGATCTTCCTCTCGCCCCTCACCGCGCGCTCGCGCATCCGCGAAATGCTGCACGGCATGACCGCGGCGCGCCAGTTTGGATCGCTCTCGCTGGCCTCGCAAACGCTGCTCTTCGTCGAAGGCTCACTGCCCGAGACGCCCGAGGAGCCCGCGCCCCAGGAGGCGGCGACCGAAGCTGCGCCGGCAGCAACAGCTGAGGCGGATCAGGGGCGCCCCCCGCGACGTCCACCCTTCGGCGAGAAACCTCGCCCGCGCCGCGAATTCGGCGGGAAGCGACCGGCCTTCGGCGGGAAACCGGAACGCCGCGAATTCAGCGGTAAGCGTCGGCCATTCCGCGACAAGGCCGGCCCGCGTCCGTTTCAGAATCGGCGCGACGACCAGCCCCGCGATTTCTCGAAGCGCCGCGAAGGTCGCCCCGCCGGGAAATTTTCGCCCCGTGACGAACGCGGTCCCTCGCAGTTCCGCCCGCGCCGCGACGACCGTCCCGCCGCGGGTTTTCCGCAGAAGCGAGAAGAGCGCCCGCCTTTCCAGCGCCGCGACGAGGGAGCCGAGCGTCCCCGCCGTGACGAGCCATTCGAACGCCCGCGCCGAGAAGGCCGTCCCGCAGCAGGATTTGCGCAGCGCCGCGAGAATCATCCGTGGCAGAAAGACCGGCCTCGGGCCGGTGCCAAACCCAGCGATCGCAGCCCCTCGCGTCCGCGGTTCGAGAAGCGCGAGCAGAGCGATTCCGGCTTCGCTCCGCCGCGCGGCAAGCCCTTCGGCCGCAAGCCCGATTTCGGCAGCGTCCCCGATCGTGGTCCGCGCCAGGATCGCAAAGGCGAGCGCCCCGGCTTTCGCCGCAGCGAATCGCGGGGCCCCAGGGATGACCGTCCCCGCCGCCCCGATACGCGTACCGGCGAACGTTCCGATTCCCGCCGCCCCTTCGGCGCGGGCAAGTTCCGCTCCGGCCCGCCGCGGAAACCGCGCGGCGATCGCCCGCCTTCGCGATTCGGCCAAGGCCCCGGCCAGAGCAAACCCCGCTTCGGGCGGGGTTCCAGCAAGCCAGCCTTGGGCAACGGCCCACGCAAACCGGGCTTCGCCAGGGGCCCGGCTGAGGACAAGCCCCGCTTCGGCAAGGGCCCCGGAAAACCGCGCTTTGGAAAAGGTCCCGGCGGACCGGGCAAGGGCAGGACCGGCTCTGCGGCCGGCGGCGCGAAACCGTCGCGCTTCGGCGGCAGCCGATCCTTCTCGAAACCGCCGCGCAAAAATTTCCCGCGATCCTCCGCGCCGCGCAGCGGGAAACCGCGCAAGAATCGTAGCCAGGAAGAGAGCTCGGAATGAAGCGCGGGCCCATCATCGCCATCGACGGCCCCGCGGGAGCCGGCAAGAGCACGGTCGCGCGTCACCTCGCCCAGCACTTCGGGCTGCTGAATCTCGAAACCGGCGCGATGTACCGGGCCTTCGCGCTCAAAGCCATCCTCTCCGATCAGGATTTCGACGACGCTGCGTCCCTTGAGCGCCTCGCGCGCGGGACGGTCATCACGCTCGAAGCCGAACGCGCCGGCAACCGCGTTCTGCTCGACGGACAGGACGTCACGGAGCGCATTCGCGACTCCGATGTGACCCAGGGCGCTTCGCGCGTCAGCGTGCATCCCGCCATCCGCGCCTGGATGGTCGACTTGCAGCGCGATCTCGGCCGCCGCGGCGGCGTGGTCATGGAAGGCCGCGACATCGGTACCGTGGTTTTTCCCGATGCCGACGTGAAAGTCTTCCTCGACGCTTCGCCGGAAGCGCGCAGCCAGCGCCGCTACGAGCAGAACAGTTCTTCAGCCGCGGCCACCCCTGCCCAGGCGGATCGCTCGGTCGTTTCTCAGGAACTCCGCGAGCGCGACGAGCGCGACCGCAATCGCTCCAACTCGCCGCTGCGTCCCGCGTCCGATGCCATCGTGATCGACTCCACGTCGCTCACTCTCGACCAGGTTCTCACCCGCATCGAGGACCTCGTGCGCCCGCTGTTCGAAGCCCCTCAACCCACGCCGGCCCACTGACAGAGAAGCAAGAGGCGCAGCCGGCAACTCCGGCTGAGACCGCTTCGCTTCCTGTTATCCGCTCAGCGGCAACGCGGTCAGGTGTGCGGGTTAGCTGCCGAGCAGCGAATGGAGCTGATGCAGGCGGAGGCGGATAAGCTCGGATTGCAGCGAGCTTACGGGCAGCCTGGGAAGCGCGAGACGCGCGAAGGAAATCCACGCATCGCGCAGAGCGATCCACTTTTCTTCGGTGGCGCGAATGCCTGCGGGATTCACGGTGACGTATTGCCACTGGCTGGCCGGCGCGTGCTGAATCTGCTGATAGACCTCGTTCAGTTTGCGGTCCAATGCGGCGATCTGCGCCGGCGTCGCGGACGGCAGATCGCCTTTGCCGCAGCGCTGCAGGTTGATGAGGAACTGATCGCGCAGTTTGGCCTCTTCGTCGAGCTGAAAGGCGCCCCGCGAGGTGCCGGAGAGATCGACCTCGTTGCGGATGCGCGCGTCTTCGAATGCGGACTCGGCAGCCTGCAGGGCGGGAAAAGCGGCGCGCGCAGCCGGCGGAAGGGTGGCGACGAGCGCGTCGATCCTGCGCCGGCGCACGGTGTCGAGAGCGGCCGCCTGAATGCTCGTGCAGGTTCCGTCGCTTAAGCCGCTGGTGGTGTCGTCGCAGAGATCGAAGGGCTTGTCTCCGGGACCATTGGTTTTGAGCGACTCGAGATGGCCGATGCGGTAGGTATCTTCGGCTTCGGCAGCCCAGTCATTTTCGCAGGCGAAACGGATGGCGAGGTCGAAGTTGCGCGCTACGCCGTATCCGTTGGCGTAGAGCATGGCAAGCACGCCGGGACCGTAGACCATATTGCCCTGGGTGTGTTGCGGGTGCGCGTATTGGTACCAGCCGCACTGGAGCGCGGCGGGGTAATCCGGCGGATCGCCGTATCCGTAATAGAGTTTGGTTTCGTTGCAGTGTGCGAGCTGATCGGCGGTCAGCGGTCCTGCGCTAACCGGCGGCGGCAGAGGCTGGGATTTGGCCGCGTCGCAAACCTTTTCCCAGTTGGGGTCGGCCTGCGGAGCCGATTGCGCGTGCAGCGGAGCGCACGGCAGCAGTGAGGCGGCGAGCAAGACGGCAGAAGGCAACCAGATCCGGGAGCGCATGGCGGTATGCGGTAGTAGTGTAGCGGAGCGGATGGGGTCATGCGCCGATCGCAGCTGAGCGCCAGGCAACCGCAGGTCGGTGGCCGCGCGCTGCGCTCCTCAGGATGACAAGCGGGTGGAACGCCACATCCTTAGCGCAGCAGGACGACGGCGTTGTAGGTGATGTGGAGGAGGATGCAGGGGACGAGGCGTCCGGTCTTTTTGAAGACGAGGCAGTTGGTGGCGCCGAGCAGGAAGACGGGCGGCCAGGCGAGCAGGGGGTGGTAGACGACGAAGAACGCGGCGGCGCCGACGACAGCGCGCCATCCGCCCCACTCGCGATCGAGGGCGCGATAGAGCAGGCCGCGAAAGAGATACTCCTCGGCGAAGGGCGCGATACCGACGGCCATGATGGCGTAGCCGAGGCGGAGGCTGGGAATTTGCCGCATCAGCTCGTCGGATTTGCGCATTGCGTCGGCGATGGAGGGGATGTGGCGCATGGCGGCGGCGTATCCGTGAGCGGTAAGGCCGAGGGCGAGACCGATGGCGAGCGCGGCGCCGAGAGCGGAGAAAAGTCCTGAACCGGAAAGGCCGTAGCTTTCAGCGAAGGAGAGCGTGGGCGCGTTGACGTAGTCGGAGAGGCTGAGGTCGTGGCGGGTGAGCGGCACCTGGCCGTGCTGCCACGTCCAGACCTGATTGGATTCGACGCCGCGCCCATGAAGAAAAACGGCAGTGCCGAGAAAGACGACGCCGGCGGCGATGGCGTAAGCGACGGCCTGCGCGATGCCCAGCTCATTGTGCGGGACGAAGAAGGCCGCGCCTCCGACGAGGATCGCTCCTGATTCGATGAGGAGGCTGATGGCGACCATGGCGTGCATGAGGGTGGGCGGCGGGGGGAGCTTCTCCGACCAGGGATCGTAGAGGAAGGGCAGGCGGGCGCGGAAGTTCTGCCACATGGCGGCGGCGGTGAGATACGAGAAGACGATGCCCATGACGGCGATGTTCCACTGCTGGGTGAAGACGCCGATGGCGAAGGTGAGCATGCCGAGCTGGGTCGCGGAGCGGCGTCCCCAGGGAATTTTCTGGGCTTCGCCGGACGATGAGGGTACGGTGACGAGGGTGACGGACTTCTCGGCCATGCTGCGCGCGAAGAAGAACCAGCCGACGGCGACGAGGCCGATCTTCCACGCCTGCGCGGGGTAGAGGAAGACGGCCCATCCGAGAACGAGCGCAACCATGCCGGAAGAGATGAGCGACCAGAGCCAGGCTTTGGCTTTGAGCAGGCTTTCGATGCCACGCGGCCAGGTGAGGGCGATCCAGAGAGCCTGGCCTTCGGAGAGGAGCGACTTGGGGCCGAGGATCCAGAGGAAATAGGTGCCGAAGAGGATGGCCGCGCCGCAGAGGTAGTTCCACGCGCCGTTGGCGCGGGCGACGATGCCGCGCAGGTTGAAGAGCTGGAAGCCGGCGACGGTGAGCGGGATGAGGATGGTCTGCACGATGGCGCTGCGATCGCGCAGGAACCAGAGGAATTCCTTGCGGTAGAGGGGATCGCGTCCGAAGTGGGCGGAGGTGCGCGTGCGACGGGAGGGCGCGATGTCGGAGGTGGCGCCGGCGAGCCCGCGCTCGGTGCCCCAGATGGTGAAGGCGATGCCGGAGGCGATGGCGACGAGGGAGGCGGTCCAGCAAAAGGCGATGCCGAGGAGGAAGTGGAAGCCGGCAGGCGCCGCGATGAGAGAGCCGTGGCGCTGCGTGTCGCTCCAGGGTCCGCCGAGAAAGAGCTGGAGCCAGGGCCAGGGCAGCGCGGAGAGCCAGGCGAGGGGCTTGCCCGCGAAGTGAATGACTTTGGCGATGAAGAAGCCGGCGACGAGGAGCAGCATCATGGTGGAGTAGCCGATCCAGCTCATGAAGCCGATGACGGCGCCGCGGGTGCGCGTGGAGCAGCGCAGCATGACGCCGATCTCGATGGCCTTGCCGAGGCAGGCGGCGGCGATGGTGATGGGCACGCCGACGAGGATGGCGGCGACGAGGCCGGCGATGGGGCCGTAGACGAGTCCATAGACCGCGCCGGGAAACAGCGGAGCGGACCAGAACATCGGGTTGGCGGCGAGCGGGGAGAGGATTTCGGCGAGGAAGACGGCGCTGGGCGGAACGGGGTGAGAGAAGAGCCATTCCCACAGGGGATGGCGGCGGCGCTGGATGTCGAGCTCGAGGCCTTCGCCCTGAAAGACGAGCATGACGATCCACCAGAGCAGGGCGAGGGAGCCGAGCAGGATGGGGACGGGGCCGGTGAACGCAAGTTGGCGGATGCCAGGCGCGGCGTCGCGGGCGAGGACGAGATCATCGGCGCCGTGGGCGCGGACGGAATCGCGGAGTTTTTGCTCGATCTGGGATTCGGAGCCGCCGTAGCGTTGCGCGAGCTGGCGGGCCTCGGAGTGGAATGAGTTGTGCTCGGAACGGATGTCGGGATCAACGCAGCCATTGCAATTCGCGGCGTTGGCGACTTCGTCGTAAAACCATTCGTTGACGATGATTTTGCCGCGCTGCTCCCAGGCGAGACGCTGACCGGCTTCGATCGAGGACCAAAGGACGAAGGCGGCGCAGCCGTGGATGAAGGCCATGAAGAGGGCGGCGAAGACGACGCCCATGCGGCTCCAGTCGACAGCGTTCTTCCGGCCGGTGCGCTGGTTGAGCAGCTCGCGCTGGCGCTTGATACGGCCCCTCGAGCGGCGGCGCGCAGAAACGAGCAGCAGGCGGACCGTGGCGAAAAAGCCGGGCGTGGATTGGGTGACCGTGGGCATGCGCGATCTAGGATTGCGGCGGACGCGCGGTGAGGCGGAGGAAGATGTCTTCGAGCGAGTCGGCGGGCAACTGGCCGTACTGCGCGCGGAGATCGCCGATGGAGCCCTTCGCGACCACAGCGCCGTCGTTGATGATGACGGCGTGGGAGCAGAGGCGCGTGACGTGATCCATCAGGTGGGTGGAGAAGAGGACGGTGGCGCCGGCGGCGGCGGTAGAGGAGATGAGGTCGTAGAAGAGGTGGGTGGATTCAACGTCGAGCCCGTTGGTGGGCTCGTCGAGCACGAGCAGTCGCGGCTGGTGGAGCAGGGCGAGCAGGAGGCCGAGCTTTTTCTTCATGCCGCGCGAGTAGTCCTCGGCGTAGTTGTCAATGTCGTCGGAGAGGCGAAGTTGGGCGATGACCGGCGTGATGCGGTCCATGGCGTCGCGGACGTCGAGGCCGTGCATGGCGGCGCTAAGCTCGAGGACTTCGCGGCCGGAGAGATACGAGTAGAAGACAGGCTCGTCGGGGAGGAAGCCGATGAGGCGCTTGGTGGCGACGCGGTCTTCGAAGGCGTCGAGGGATTCGATGAGCAGGCGGCCTTCGGTGGCTTTGAGGATGCCCATGAGCAGGCGGAAGAGCGTGGTTTTGCCGGCGCCGTTGGGGCCGAGGAGTCCGCAGATCTGGCCGGCGGGCACGGCGAAGGAGATGTTGCGGAGGGCAATCTTGCCGCCGAAGGATTTGGTGAGGTTCTCAACGGCGACGAGCGGCGAGGGTCCGGGCACAGCGGACGGGGTTTCGTCGGGAGTTGCGGCCGGGACCGCGTCGTCAGGGGCAACGGGAACGAGATCGCTCATGGCTGCGGTTTGCCGGTGAAAAATGGCTGCCGATGGAGACGAGGATACGACAGAAAGGGACGAACGCTCAGAGCAAATTAGGCAGGGACTGCAGAAGGAGCGCTCGGGAGGGTGAGGGCGGTGATGCCGTCTTCCTGGCCGAAGGCCTGCGTGGCCTGCAGGCCTGTTCGGCGCTGGGGCGGCTGGCGACAATCGACGCGAGGCGCTGGAAGCCGAAGATTTCTCCGCTGGCGTTGCGGGGTTCGAGAAGGCCGTCGGTGGAGAGGACCAGGAAATCCTCAATTTGCAACTGCAACTGTGACTCTTCGCTGCGCGACTCGGGCTCGAGGCCGAGAGGGAGCGAGCCGGCGAGGGAAAGCTCGCTGCCGTGCAGGAAGGGGGCGGGATGGCCGGCATTGGCGAGGGCCCTGACCGTGACGGCGGAGCGCCCGTCGATACGGCGTCAGGGTGGGGGCGCGCCGGATCGGAGACCGCGCGAATTGATCGGGCATTAATGCCCCTTCCCGGCGGAGTTGACAGGATGATGAACAGGGATTGCCGATGCTGTTAGCGAAGTACACCCCAGGGGCGAGATTCGGGACAGGTCCTGGAAGATGGTGGGGCGCCGTACCCGTTGCACTGCTGACGGGAGCGGTCCTCGCGGGAACGCCGACCGCGCTCCCTGCGCAGCAGGCAGCACCGGGAGCCTGCCCGCGGCCGGCGGCAGGCAGCGTGGTAGCGGAGCCGCCGGAAGTGCAGAGCCGCAACGGCGTTCTGGAGATCACTCTGACGGCGCGCGACGTGAAGGAGCCGGACGGGCGCACACGCTATTGCTTCACCGACGACGCGGGGCACGAGTCGCCGACGCTGCGCGTCGCGCCGGGGGATCTCGTCGTCATACATCTGAAGAACGCGATGACCATGTCAGGGGACGAGGCAGGAACGGCGCCCATGTCGATGCGAGCTCTGCCTGGGGACACGTGCACGAGCGGCGTGATGGACGCGATTGCCACCAATCTGCACTTCCACGGCATGACGATGCCGCCAGCCTGCCACCAGGATGATGTGCTGAAGACTGCGGTGCAGCCGGGAGCGACGTTCGATTACCGGTTCCGCGTGCCGGACGACGAGCCGGCGGGGCTCTACTGGTATCACCCGCATATCCACGGGTTCACCAAGCCGCAGGTGCTGGGCGGAGCGTCGGGCGCAATCGTGGTGGAAGGGATCGAGCGGGTCCGCCGCGAGACGGCGGGATTGCCGGAGAGGGTCTTTGTCATTCGCGATGAGGATCTGGCGCACCCGAACGCCCCGCCCTCGCCCTCGGAGCCGGTGGTGCCGCATTTTCTGATCGACCGGGACGGAGATGCCGCAAACACGGGGACAGGCTTCGGCAGGCCGGCCAAGGATTTGACGATCAATTACGTGCCGGTGCCCTATCCGGATTATCCGCCGGCGACGATCGAGATGAGGCCAGGCGAGCGGCAGTTGTGGCGGGTGCTGAACTCGTCGGCGATCACCTATCTGAACCTGGAAGTCCTGTACAACCGGCAGCCGCAGCCCCTCGCGCTGGTGGCGATGGATGGCGTGCCGATCGGCGAGTATCCGCCGCAGGTGACGGGTGTGCCGGACGGCGTGAACACGCAAATGCATCTGGGCATTCCACCGGGAGCGCGGGTGGAGTTTATCGTGCAGGGGCCGCCGGAAGGCACGCCGGCTCTGCTGGTGACGCGGACGGTGGATACGGGACCAGGCGGCGAGAACGATCCGAACCGAGCGCTGGCAACGATCGTGGCGAAGGCCGACGCACCGGAGCCTCCGGTGCGGCTGGCGAGCGATCCGAAGCCGATGCCGCCGCCGCGCCTGCCGTGGCTGGGCGGCGTGACGCCGGTGCGCGTGCGGCACCTGTACTTCTCAGAGAAGCTCGATAACCCGAACGATCCGACCAGCGCGGTGGAGTTTTACCTCACCGAAGAAGGGCAGACACCGAAGGCGTTCGATATGCGCGCGCCGCCGAACATCGTGGTGCGGCAGGGAACGGTGGAAGACTGGATCATCGAGAACCGTTCGCAGGAACTGCACGACTTTCACATCCATCAGCTGCATTTTCTGCTGCTGGAATACATGGGACGCGCGGTGCATGAGAATTTTCTGCGCGACACGGTGAACGTGCCGTACCAGAACGGGCGGCTGCTGGAGTATCCGAGCGTGCGGATCCGGATGGATTTCCGCGACCCCAATATCGTGGGGGTATTCCCGTACCACTGTCACATTCTGGAGCACGAAGACAAGGGAATGATGGGAACGATTGAAGTGTTGCCGGCGGCGAACGGATGCGCGGATGGGAAGGAATCATCGTGCCTGAAAGCGGCGGATCGCGCGGAAACGGGAACCAGGGGCGGCCGTTAAGGTTACGGTTTGGTAAATATCAACAGGTTGGATCGAGCGGACTCGCAATATTAACCGTCTTGTCATCGCACAGGCACC
>Ga0335075_10007282_pt1 | contig 17016 bp, 13 predicted proteins | sample Lox_Sample_24_FD_206723 | JGI IMG/M metagenome (GOLD analysis project Ga0335075, IMG submission 206723) | Soil microbial communities from Loxahatchee National Wildlife Refuge, Florida, United States - Lox_Sample_2.4 | ecosystem: Environmental > Terrestrial > Soil > Wetlands | place: USA...
TATCTGTAAAACTTGGCCAAAGCTGTATGATTCATAATCAATGCGTTTCTTGCTGCGCCAAGCCACGAAATCCACCGCCGTCGCGCTGTTCCTCGGCCTGCTGCTGCGGCTCTGGTTCATCCATTATTATCCCGTCATTGAAGGCGACACGCTGGTCTATGGGGAAATCGCCCGTAACTGGTTCTGGCATGGAACCTTCGGGTTGATGCGTGTCCACGGCATTGAGCCCACCGTGGTTCGCTTGCCCGGCTATCCGCTCTTTCTCGGGCTATGTTTCCTCATCTTCGGCATCGACCACTACACGCCCATCCTCATCATCCAGGCCATCATGGACCTGGCCACCTGCATGTTGGTCGCCGGCTTCTGCGTTCGCGTCATATCTCGCCGCGCCGGAATCGTTGCCCTCTATCTCGCGGCCCTCTGCCCCTTCACTGCCAACTATGTCGCTTCCCCACTGACCGAAACTCCCACGTTGTTCTGCATTGCACTTGGCCTCTACGCCCTCGCCCGCTATGTCGAGCGTCCCGGCTTCACCGCCTGGTTCTGGGTGCTCGTTTTCAGCATCAGCTACAGCGCCCTATTGCGTCCCGATGGCCCTCTGATCGGCCTCGTCCTGGTGCCCGCCATGTTCTGGTATGCACGCCCAAAAATCTCCGCCGGGCGCAGCGCTCGGCTCGCCATCTTTTGCACTTTGTTGGCAATGATCCCATTTGTTCCCTGGACCATTCGCAACGAAGTCAGCATGCATACTTTTCAGCCGCTCGCTCCGCGCTACGCCAATGACCCGAATGAATTCGTTCCCCATGGCTGGATTCGCTGGGTGAAAACCTGGGCCGCCGAGTACACCTCCACCGCCGACACCTACTGGAACGTGAATGGCGCACCCATCGACATCACTCTGCTTCCCTCCCGCGCGTTCGATTCGCCCGCGCAAAAAGCAGAGACCGCGAAGCTATTCGACGAATATAACAAGACCGAAATCATGTCGCCGGCCCTCGATGCGAAATTCAATCAACTCGCCCAGCAGCGCATCGATCGCCATCCCATCCGCTACTATGTCGAAATGCCGCTGGTGCGGCTGGCAGATATGTGGCTGCGCCCTCGAACTGCGCAATTGTGGATTGAGTTGCGCTGGTGGCAGTATGAACACCATCCCGCCGAGACCATCTTCTGCTGGGCCTACGCCGGGCTGAACCTGGCCTATATTCTTCTGGCCGCCTGGGGACTGCGCAAGCACGTCCCCTTCGCCTCTGTCCTGGTGGCGTATGCCATTGTTCGCAGCCTGCTGTTGCTCACCGTCGAAACTCCCGAGGCTCGCTACACCCTCGAATGTTTTCCGATGATTTTCATCCTCGCCGCCGCCGCGATAACCCTCCGCACTCCTCGCTCATCCGCTATTTCTGCACCACCTGCGTCTTCGAGTTCGTCTTAATCTTGAACACCGACGACGAAACCTTCGTGTTGTATTCAATATTTTTGTAATACGCAGTCCGCGTATCGCCGGAAGGCTCATACAGAATCTGCTTCAACGAGACCGCACGCGTCGGATCTACCCAAATGGTCACATGCGAAACATTCGCTCGCACCCCGGCATCTTTGCTCACCAGGTCCAGCTTCGCGGTCTGCACTCCGTCAATCGTTTCCATGCCCTGGTACGTAATGTTCCAGTTTTTCTTCAGGTCGCTGCCGCTACCGCCAAATCCCAGCGTCAGATACGTCCCCCATTGCGCCTGCTTGTCGCCCGCGTGAAACACCGTCAGCTGGTTAATCTGCGGCTGGAAAAACTGGGCCACTCCATGGCTGTACACGATCGTCTTTTTGGCCGGCTGCCCGTCCGCCGTCTCAATGTCGATCGCCACCCGCGCCGAAGGGCCGGAGCCTTCGTAATAAATCACTCCTGTCTGCGTATCCGTGCTGCTGACCACGAGCTCAAACACGTCCCACTGGAAATTCGCTTTCGCGGAATGAAATCTTGCCGCCGCTGCATCCAGCTCCGTCAGCACATGATTCAGATCTCCGCTCGCCGGCGCCTGCGCCCAACCCATCCCGATGCACAGCCACACCACCGCGGCCACCGCCAACATTTTTACCGCACCACTTCTAAATCCTGAAGCGTACATCGTTCCCTTCATAGCTTCCTTCCTGAAATCGAACCGGCTATTGCGTTGGATGCTTCTGCGGGCATGACTGAAACCCGCGCTGCAGGCGGGTCTCTGCCTTGTTACTTCGTCTTTTCACTCTGCGGAATCGCCTTTATCGGTGCGCCCACACCCGGTACGCGATCGTCTTGCCATCGGCTCCCTGTACCGCTTCATAGCGGTCAATGGTCACGTTGCCGGAAATTGGTGTGATCGCCGCTTGAATCTCCTGGCTCAAATCACCGGCATATTTGAAGGAAGACAGCGTCTCCACATCAATCTGGTAGGTCAGTCCATTCTGCCCATCCGTCTTCACCAGCACCTGGCTCGGCGGCAGCGTCCGCTCCACTGGCCGATCGTGAAAGTTGATAAAGCGCGGCGACACAAAAATGAACAACAGAATCAGCGTCACCATCACGTCGTAATGCGCGCTGCCCCGCTGATACGTCCAGAAAATGTAACTGCGAAGAATTTTCTTCATCCGCTGCCTCTCTCAAATTCCCGCACCGCGATGCATTCGCGGCCGCCCCAGGTCCCTGGGTGCCCCACATCTCGCTTCTGAGATGTGGGATGCTCGCACCGCGAATCTCGGGGTGCCCCATCCTTCGCGCCCTCTGCGAAGGGTGGGAATAGCATGACGCTCGCACCGCAGTACGCCTTTAACTCGATCTAGCCTCAATCGACTTCAACCCGCCCATATACGGCTGCAGCGCCGTAGGAATCGAAATGCTCCCATCCGCCTGCTGATAATTCTCTACAATCGCCAGCCACGTCCGCCCCACCGCCAGCCCGCTGCCATTCAGCGTGTGAACAAATTCCGTCTTCTTCTGTCCCTGCGGACGATAGCGAATGTTCGCCCGCCGCGCCTGAAACGCCTCAAAGTTCGAGCACGAAGAAATCTCGCGATACAAATTCTGTCCCGGCAGCCAAACCTCCAGGTCATACGTCTTCGCTGCGGAAAATCCCAGATCCCCCGCGCACAAATTCATCACCCGATACGGCAACTCCAGCGCCTGTAGAATCGCCTCCGCATGCGCCGTCAGTCTCTCATGCTCGGCATACGATTGCTCCGGCGTCACAAACTTCACCAGCTCCACCTTCTGGAATTGATGCTGCCGCACCAGCCCGCGTACATCTTTTCCATACGCCCCCGCCTCCGCGCGAAAACATGGCGTGTACGCCGTCACGGAAATCGGCAGCTGCTTCTCGTCAAGAATGTCGTCACGATACAGATTCGTCAGCGGCACCTCCGCTGTCGGAATCATCCAGTGATCATTGAAGAGTGCCCGATCTTTGCGTCTGGAATCTTCGTCGCCATATTCCCTTTCCCGGCGCTCCGATTCCTCCTGGGCTTCGAAATCTGGATCAGCGCAGCGAAATAAGTCTTGCGCAAACTTCGGCAGCTGCCCCGTCCCAAACAGCGACGCCTCATTCACCATGTACGGCGGCAGCACCTCGCGATACCCATGCGTCCCTGTATGCAGGTCGAGCATGAAATTCGCCAGCGCCCGCTCCAGCCGCGCCCCCGCATCCCAATACACCGCAAAACGAGCCCCGGAAATCTTCGCCGCCTGCTCGAAATTCAGAATGCCCAGTTGCTCGCCCAGCTCCCAATGCGGCTTCGGCGCAAAATCAAACGCCCTTGGCGTACCCCATCGGCGAACTTCAACATTGTCCTCCGCCGACGTTCCCGCCGGCACACTCTCCGCTGGCAGATTGGGAATCTGCTGCAGCACCGCCTGCATCTGCTGCTCCGCCGCCGCCGCGTCCGCAGTGCAGCGCTCAATCTCTTCTTTCAAGCCTCGCGTCCGCGCCATCCAAGCCGCGGCGTCCTCGCCCTTCTGCTTCCGCTTGGCCACTTCCGCAGAAATCTGGTTGCGCTCCGCCTTCAACATCTCCGCGCGAGTTATGGCGGAACGCCTCTTTAGATCCAACACCTCAAAGCCGTCGAGCATGGCGGCAACATCCGCCCCGCGCCGGCCAAGCCTCTCCTTCACCCGTGCCAGGTTTGCCCGCACATATCCCAAATCAAGCATAAGCATTCATTTTACAGGGCTCTCGGGTGGAGAGAAGATATGCCATCCCGACCGAAGTAGAGGACCAGCTGTTTGCCATTCCAACGGGAAAAGAGGGTGCCCCATCCTTCGCGCTCTTTGCGAAGGGTGGGATAGAGAGAGCCCGTCAGCTCTCGATCCCCAACTCCCGCATGGCATTCTCGTTGTAAACCTTCCGCAAAATTTGATCCGGCAAATTGATCCCGGAAATCTCCCACCTACCCTGCGGCGGCTTCGGCGCAGGAGCATAGTCGAAATATTCATCATCCGTCTCGAAAAATCTGTAATATATCTCATACAGCCGATCGCCGAAAGTCTGCTGCGGCACATCCGTCGCATGCGGGCTCGCATCCGTCCCAAACAAAATTCTGTCTTGATACTTGTCGAAGAATTTCTGCGACGCCCGCGGCTGCCGTCCCAGCTCCCCAATCCGCGCCGCCGTATCCACCGTCATGTGCGGGAACCGATCCAGATTCTCCGAAACATTCTGCAGATTCTCCGCGTAATTCCCCACATGCAGCACGATGAAGTGCGTATTCGGATGACGCTCCATCATTCGATTCCGCGCCGCAATCAACTCCTCGAACTTCGGGAAATCCCGCCCGTAAAACGACCAGTCAGGATGATTGTGCAGCTCCTCATAGCGCTCGTTGAACCGGTCCGTCGGCGTAAAAAACGCGACTGGGTCGGCAATGTGGATGGCCACCGGCATCTTCAGTTGCCCGCACGTATCCCACATCGGATCGAAGCGCTTGTCGTCAATCGCCACCAGCGTGCCGCTCGTAATGTTCGACCGCAGATACAGTCCCAGCGTCTTCAAAATTTTCAATCCCCGCGCGCCGTCGCGATGCGCCTGCTCAATCGCCTCCGCCTGCAGCTGCGGGTAATTCGGCTCCAGAAACTTCTCGTAGATCGGCTCCGTCATCGTGTAAAACCGGTCGCGATACACCTCGTCATAGCACGCAATCGTTTCCTTCAGTCCGCTGCCGTAGCCTCCCGTCAAATCCACCATCGACCGAATATTTTTCCGATCCATCACCGCCAGCAGATACTCCGGCGTGGCGTTGAAGGCTCGCGCCGCGCTCAATGCGACCCCATTTTTATTCCTGGCGGCAAACGTGATGTGCGTATGAATGTCGATCACGGGATATTTTGCCCGCGCCACATGCGTCTCCGGCACGCGCAACATGCTGCGCGGCTCATAATCTTCCAGACTCAGCGGCACGCCCTGCGAACCACCTGTCGCGCCGTCCTCCGCCTTCCCTTCTTCACGCGGCGTCACCATCCCGGCCGCACTCGCCGCCTTCGCAACCAGGCCCATTCCAGTCCAGCGAAACAAATCACGACGATTCATCTTTGCGTTCTCCTGCTCCTCATAGTCCTCCAGCGCACGTTTCCTTGCAACAGACGCGGCTCTCCCCACATTCTTCCGCATAACACGTTTGGATTTAGAAAATGATGGCGGCAAATCGCCGCCTGCCCCAGGTCTCGGTCGCCGCTGTAACTCTCCTACTGCCTGCCCTCTATTGCGGCATCGATTTAAACCGCACCTCGCGCTTTTCGATCATTTCATCCGCGGATTTGTCTCGTCCGCTATCCGGATGGTGCACCGCCAGCACGCCGCGCAGCACATAATAGCCTTCATCCGCGCGCACTTTTCCATTGCCGCGAACAATGGTTCCGTGGAACGAATACCAGACGCCGTGCACCACTCGCGTCTGAAAGCTGATCTCCCCACCATCGATTGAAGATTGGTCGAAGAAAAATGTCAGTGGAGTATTGCTGTCGGTTTCCGCATCGCCCAGTTGCGTAATGTAGCCGCTCAGTTTGTTGCGATCCAGGTCCAGCTCAATTGAGTTATTGCTGTGATCGAACTCGTACGACCCCCACACATCCCCAGGCAAACTCGACGGCTCCTGCGCGGAATCGATGGCGCGATTCGCATCCGCTTCGGACTGGTCCTGGTACATTTCGGAACGTTGATGCAGGCTCGGTGTCGACCCCTGTTGCGCCCATCCGCACGCGAATCCTGCGCATACACAGCCGCAGGCAACCGCTTTCCCTATCCACCCACGCACGCATCGCCCGGACCATCTCTTCGACCGGAAGCATCGCATGGCGCGTCTCCCTTTCGACCTTCCGGCGTTTCCGCAACCACTCCTGCGGAACTGCAGTCTCGGCCCATCCTACTCTGCAAACCGATTGCGGTCCTGTTTCAACCGGCGAACCATTCGCCCCAATGATCGCATGCCCGCGGCTCGCATCGTCTACAAAAAATCTCCCTCGCGCGCCGGCAATGCTTTCCCGCTGCGCACTTCCCTCGGCTTCGCCATCACATCCAAACGCATCAAAATCTTTCTCGCCAACCCCGTCAGTGGAATCCCCCCCAGCTTGCTCTCCAGAATCCAGTCATGCCGCTCCAGTTTGCGTTTCTTCCCCGCACCTAGAAACTTCTCCGGCGGCACCGCAAACACTTCCACATAAAAATTTGTATTCGTAATCGCATGACGGATGCGCAACACCGGCTCGCTCTTTCCCGCCTCCTCCAACCCCGGCAACTCCCACATGCCCGCCATCTGCGAGGCATTGTCCGGCCGCTGCACCAGCAGCACTTCCGTTCGTTTGCTCTCGCCTTCCGCCGGCCGCGTCACCAGCGCGTAATGCGTAATGCGGCTAATGATCTGTTTACGCGGCGCCGCCACATGTTCGCCCTTGGTTCCGCAAAATTTCTCCACCGGGCAAACCATGCACTGCGGCGATCGCGGCAGGCATACCGTCGCCCCCAGTTCCATCATTGCCTGGTTAAATGTTCCCGGAGCTTTCGTGTCCAGCAGCCATCCCGCGGTCTCTTTCAGCCGAGCCCCCAATCCTGCCCGTCGCGCCCCCGACTTCCCCAGCATCCGTGTCAGCACCCGCTCAACGTTGCCATCGATCACTGCCACCGGCTCATTGCGCGTGATGCTGGCAATCGCCGCTGCCGTGTAATCTCCCACACCCGGCAGCCGCCGCAATTCCTGTGAGGTATGCGGCAGCGATCCTCCATGCTCATTCACCAGCAACTGCGCGGCACTGTGCAGCATGCGCGCCCGGCGATAATAGCCCAGCCCGCTCCACATGGTCAGCACTTCGTCTTCTCGCGCCAGCGCCAGTGACACCAGCGATGGAAATCTTTGGATGAATTGCGTGTATCGCGCCACTACCGTCGCCACGCGCGTCTGCTGCAGCATCACCTCCGACACCCAGATGCGGTACGGGTCGCGAGTCTGGCGCCACGGCAAATCCCGTGCATTCAGCCGAAACCAGCTCAGCAATTGCTGCCGGATTTCCTCCCCATCCTGCTCTGTGAGGGCCGCGGGTTCCATGGCATGATTTTATCGCCGAGTAGCAACAATGTATCCAGAACAATTTCGCCGTTGTTGTGCAACACTTTTGTTCAGTCCGCACGCGCCATAATTCTTATATGCCGATGGTATCCAGATCGATAAAGGCCTTTTTCAATCGCCGCGAATTCAAGCGCGGTTTGCCGGCCGCCAGTGGTGGAGAGGTCATTCAATGGTGGGAAAGCCGACGCCTTTTTTTTAACTTGGTGGTCGGTTGCACTGGCATATTGACCTGCATTCTTTGCATCGCATGTGCGGTGATTGCTGAATCCTTCGTCGGCGAAGCGATTGGAATGCCCGACGGCCCCCTCCTCGGCGTTTTTTTCATTCTCTTCTACGGAATCCTTGCCAATGTCTTTTATACGGGTGGGTGGATTGCAGAGATTCTATTGAGAGCTTCTACAACGGCCAAAAGATCAGCTGCGTTCGCGCTCAACGCTTTTCGTGTGGGGATGGGATTTTCGATACTTCTGACGCTTTTCCCTGCCGTCCTTTCCTGGCTCGCATTCGCGATCGCCTTATTGCATGGCCAAAAACACGGTCCTCCCGGCGAATAGCCTTCGATTTCTCTTCTTGCAAAGCGAAGTTTCTACCGCAACTGCGCCCCGCCACAAAATCTTTCTCCCCGCAAACACAAGAAAGCCGCCCTCACGGGGCGGCTTTCCGGTTTCCCAACGGTGCGGCGCGAACTAGTCGCCCATCACCGGCTCTTCTTTCTTCGCGGCATCCGTTACCTTGGGAGCTGGCGCAATCAGCGTATCGATTGCGATAAAGTTCTCCTTCGGCTTCTCGCCCAGAACATGCTCGCGATAGAGCCGCGCCATCTGCGCATTCTCGGCATCCTGCTTCATCTTCGCTTCGCGCGCGCGAATCTTCTCTTCGCGCGAGTTCTTGGCGATGCCCAGCTTGTCCAGCGTGTCGTTGGCGGCCGCATCCACGTGGCTCTGGTTCAGGATTAGCGTGTTCTGCGCATCGCCCATGCCCACCTTGCGGCCGCCCGCGAAAATCTCGTGCCGGCCATGCTCCTCGTACCACTTGGTCAGAGTCGCGGTCATGTGCATCTTCTCAATAATGTTGCGCCATCCCACACCCGTGTTGTACGCGCAGAAGCTGATTTCGCCTTCCTGCGTCGCGTACGGAATAATGCACTGCTCGGTCCGACGGAAGTCGTAGTTGAACAAATCCTGGAACCACATGCCTGCGATGAACAGGAAGTTCCAGCGATCCGCGCGGCGCTTCTCAATGTCCGCCATGGTGCGGTCGCCCGTCACCTTGCCGTAATTTCTACCGGTCGCGCCAAAGCACTTATCAAACTTCTGCAGCAGGTCCAGAATCCGGAAGTGTGTCGGCGACTTGGTTGGATCGTAGTTGCGCAGCAACGCCAGCGATACGCCCAGGATCGACAGGAACTTGCCGCGTGCCGCATCGTTCACCTTGGCAACATCCTTCGCCAGGCGATCCGCATTCAAAAACGCGGTCACAGGAACCGCTTCCTTGGTTTCCTTATCGATCATCAGCGCCATGCCGATACCGCAATTCGGGTGGCATCCGCAGCTCAATTGTCCCCAGTCATGGTTCGGTCCATGAACCAGATCCGCCCAGTCAGAGAAGGTGCTCATAAAGCTGATCGGGAACCAGTCGCGGGTCGGTTCGCCCAGCCCGGTCTGATTCTTGATGTCATGCGCCATGTGGCTCAACGTGTAGCGCTGCGCCAGCCGACGTTCATCGCTGATGTCCTCATCACGGCCAGTAAATGAAACCGGCTGGAAGCTCAAAAAATTAATCGTCTTCGGATTGTCCAGCGCGAACTGAATAATATGTCCGACCTGCTCGTTATTGATCCCGTTAATAATCGTCGTCACAGGAACAATATCGACGCCGGCTTCATGCAGGTTGTGGATGGCCTGCAGCTTCACGTCGAACAGGTTGCCCACCTTGCGATGCGAGTTCGCAGCATTGCCGATTCCATCGAACTGCAGGTACGCATAGCGCAGGCCCGCTTCCGCAGCCGCACGGCAAAATTCCTTGCTCTTCGCAAACTCAATTCCGTTCGTCGCCGCCTGTACGGAGTTGTATCCAACCTTGCGCGCATACGCCACTGCATCCAGAAAATACGGCGACAGCGTCGGCTCACCGCCGGAAAACTGCACCGACATCTGGCGACGCGGCTTGATGGAAATTGCATTGTCCAGCATGGTCTTGATTTCTTCCCATGTCAGTTCATGCACAAATCCAACCTGGTTCGCATCCATAAAGCACGGATCGCACATCATGTTGCAGCGGTTCGTCAGATCGATGGTCAGCACCGAACCACGCCCGTGCGTAATTGTCGAGGTGCCGTGATCGTGCAGCTTCTCATCATTGTGGGCACGAATATCGCGGCCCGGAAAAACCTCTTCCAAATGCTTGAAGAATGCTGGATCGATCGACATCACATCTTCAAAATGTCCATGCTTGGGGCAATCCTTCACCATCAGGATCTTGCCATCGCGCTCGATAATCTGCGCCTTAATCTCGCCGACCTTCTCGTTCAGCAGCACTTCATGCGGCAGCTTTCCGTCCACAATCTGCTGGCGAATCTCCGGCAGACACTTCGGACATAGCGAGTCCGTGGTCCGCGGCCACCCTAGCGGCGGCTTCTCTTTCTGATAGGACTTCAGCAGCGGCTTGTCGGACCATTTCGGCGTAAAGGACGCATTCGGGCGGATACTGTTGACCTTCTCAAATACGGCCCACGCACCCTGCGCCGCCCAAGTTACCGTCTTTTCCGCGATTTTCATTGCTTTCGGCATTTCGTGCTTCTCCTGAAATTCATGCTCGGATGGTTGTCATTGACGTCCAGCGAGGAAACCTCCCCCACCCATCGAACGCCCGGCTAAGTCCCTGCAATCAAAACATTACAAATCTTTCGGGGTTGGACTCCGGCGTACCGTGCCGTTTCGCTATCCTTATAGAAAGGCGCGTAGCACACACCCCATACTCTCTTGGATAGCTTACGTACCTAAGTCGATGTATCGGAACGGCTCTCCATTGAACGGCTGTTTTTACGCATCCGATGGAGATTAAACCACCGTGAACGGAACCGCTTGAAAGTAACCTATTGGCTTGACTTTAAAGGCCTGACCTCTTGCTGATGACGCTTTCGCCACCCCCGTACCCCATGATCATTCCGAGTCGCCGTGGCGACAGAGATCTGCGTTTTGTTCGCTCAACCAAATTCAATTTGGAAGACAGCACTCAGATGTCAGTCCGCCTGGCTAAGCAGACGAAATGGCCTGCTCTCCCCTTGACGCCTAGGGTAGATCAGCGCTACGCTTACCTTACCCTCGATGACTAGGGTAAAACACTATGGCAAAAAATGACCTGCAGGGCGCGCTCGATCTCCTGATTCTCAAAACTCTTTCGCAGCTGGGTTCGATGCACGGTTACGGCATCGTGATGCACATCCGCCGCGTCAGCGATGAAACCCTCATCGTGGAAGAAGGCTCACTCTATCCCGCGCTGCACCGAATGGAGCAGCACGGTTGGGTGCGCGCCAACTGGGCTGTTACCGACTATGGCCGCAAAGCCAAGTGGTACGCCCTCACCCGTACTGGCCGGGAGCAGTTGGCCAGCCGCGAAAAAAATTGGGCCCAGGTTGTCAAAGGCGTCGATGCGGTTCTGCGTTTTGCATGAGGTGAACGATGGCACTCCTTCGAAGAATTCTCTCGCTGGGACGACGCGCGCAGATCGACAACGAGATCGACGCAGAGCTGCACGAGCACATGGCCATGTGCATCGACGACAACATGGCCCAGGGCATGAGCCGCGAAGCCGCAGAGCGCGATGCGCGTAAGCGATTCGGCAGTCCGACGGCCACGCGCGAACGTGTCTCTGCCGAGGATGCCGCCCTCGGTCTCGAAAGCCTCTGGCACGATGTGCGCGATGCCCTGCGCGTCTTTGTCAAAAGCCCAGGCTTTTCCCTCGTCGTAGTCGCCACGCTGGCGCTCGGCATCGGCGCCAACACCGCAATCTTTCAGCTTCTCGACGCGGTTCGCATGCGCGCTCTTCCCGTCGCGAATCCCGGCGAATTGGCGGAGGTGCGAATCGTCGGAGGCAATCGCGGATTCGGAGTCACCGACACCGAATTCACCGATTTCACCGTGCCCATGTGGCAGCAGGTGAAGCAGCACCACGACCCCTTCTCCGGCGTCTTTGCATGGCGGACCGACGTCTTCCAGGTCGGCTTCCATGGTGAATCTCGTCGCTTTAACGTGCTCGAGGTCAGCGGAGATTTCTTCAATGTGCTGGGAATCGCTCCTGTGGAGGGCCGTCTCATCGAACCGCAGGACGAAACAGGCTGCCAGATCACTCGCGTCGTGGCCAGTTACTCCTTCTGGAAGTCAGAAATGGGCGGCGAGCCGATCACCGCAAACACCACGATCCGCGCCGAAGGAAGATCGGTGCAAGTTCTCGGCGTCACGCCACCGTCCTTTTTTGGCATGGTCGTGGGCGACCGCTTCGATCTTGCGTATCCCACCTGCACCCCCGCCCACCCGCGCGCCGAATCGTTTGTCTACTCCGTGATGGGACGCCTCAAGCCAGGCTGGACCCTGAAGCAAGCCTCAGAATATTTCAACGCGCTCAGCCCGGGTCTCTTCGCCAAGACCGCGCCCGCGGGCTACGGCAGTGCGGGCCTCAAGACCTGGAAAGACTTTCGCCTGGGAGTGTATCCCGCCGGCGCCGGAGTCAGCTACCTGCGCGATCAATACAATTCCTCGCTGGAGATTCTGCTGGCGATTACCGGACTGGTGCTGCTGATTGCATGCGCGAATCTGGCCAACCTGATGCTGGCTCGCGCCAGTGTCAAGAAGCGCGAGTTTGCCATCCGCATGGCGTTAGGCGCATCGCGCGGCCGTCTGCTGCGTCAGATTCTGCTGGAAAGCGGGTTGCTCGCGGCCTGCGGCGCAATCCTGGGCGCTGGCCTCGCGCAACCGCTCAGCCGGGCGCTGGTCAACTCTCTCGACACCAGCCAGAACACGATTCACCTCACGATCGTGCCTGACTGGCGCGTGCTCCTGTTCGCCGCGGCCGTCGCCATCGCCACCTGTCTCATCTTCGCCACTCTGCCAGCGCTGCGCAGCACCGGAGCAGAGCCGCTTTCGTCGCTCAAATCCGGCGAGCGCGGAGTGGTCGGCAATCGCGAGCGATTTTCTGTGCAGCGCGCCATGGTCATTACCCAGATCGCCGTTTCCATGGTGCTTCTCGTGGGCGCGTTGCTCTTTGTGCGCAGCTATCGCAATCTGTTGACATTGAATCCCGGAATACGCGAGCGTGGCATCACAGTCGGCTTCTTCATCTTTCCATCGACCAATATCAAACCGCAAAACCTTGCCGACTACAAACGGCAAATGCTCGATGATGTGCGCGCGATTCCGGGTGTCGAAAACGCCGCTACGACCACCAACACCCCTTTGAACGGCACTACGTGGGGACACTATGTGGATGTTGGCTCGGCGAATGGACCCAGCCGATTTACCTACGTCTCTCCAAGCTATTTCGCCACGCTGGGAATTCCGATCCTCCAAGGGCGCAATTTCAGCGATCGCGACACCAACGCGAGCCCACTGGTTTTGATCGTCAACCAGGCCTTCATCCGGAAGTATGTCAGTGCACCTTCGCCGCTCGGAGTTCAAGTCCACGTGCGTCCCGAGCCGCAGTATCCCGAGCGAACCTACCAGATCGTCGGCGTTGTTCCCAATACAAAGTATTCGGACCTTCGAGAAGCCGTGCAGATCCAGGCGTTCGTTCCCATCGCGCAGCTTCCAGTAACGGCACAGAACCCCTTTGTGGCGATGCTGATCGCCTCCCGCACTCCGGCAGCGGATCAATTAACTGTGGGGCATATGCTTGGCGAAAAGTATCCTGGCATCCAGATGCAGTTTTCTAACTTGCACCAGAACGTCGTCGACCATCTAGTGGGCGATCGCATGATGGCCAGGCTCTCCGGTTTCTTCGGATTTCTTGCAGCTCTTCTCGTGGTGGTTGGACTGCACGGAGTTCTCTCGTATTTCCTCGCGCAGCGCCGCCGCGAAATCGGCATTCGCATGGCCCTCGGAGCAAGCCGCAGCCGTGTCGTCGCAGCCATGCTCCGCAGTGCCTGTTTCATACTGTTAGCCGGCTTGCTTGCAGGTACTGTGCTCGCGCTCCTCGCCGCCCGCGAAGCCAGCACCTTGCTCTTCGGCTTAAAGCCGTGGGACCCCGTGATCCTCGCTGCCGCCGCTGTACTCTTGGCAGTCGTCACCCTGTTGGCCAGTCTGGTTCCATCCATGCGCGCGGCCAATGTGAATCCACTCGACTCTCTCCGTGCTGAGTAGGCAAGTCAATCAATACAAGGGCCGACGTTAGACCTCTATCGAAGTTGACGGTGCTTTACGCGCAGCCAGTTCTCCTGAGTAAAGGGTCAAGCCCATGCAAGAATTCAGTTCACGTTCTGAGCAACGGCAGTATCGGTGATCCAGAAAACTAGCGCTGCATTAAGTCTCGCTGTGTGCCGAATCGTCAAATCACTCATCTCATTCCAATTCTCTGGGGTAGTGCCAGAGGTTGTTAATTTCCCACTCGTTCTCTCCATCCAGATGAACAATCTCGTAACACGCCGGTGGTATCCTCTACTCCACATGAGACCAGGACCGCTTCACCTCCTCTGCGTGTCGGCACTGCTTACAACCGCTCTCACGACCGGCGCACAATCTGCCAGCCCGTCCAACGCTGGATCGCAGCCGAAAACCGTCACCTTCGACGCCGCGACTGCAGCACTCGTCCTGCAGGCCCACGGACAAGGCGTACAGATCTACACCTGTACCAAAGCCGCGGATTGGGCCTGGAAGTTGAAGGCGCCCGACGCCACGTTATTCGATCGGGAGGGCAAGGTGATCGGCAAACATTTCGCCGGGCCAACCTGGCGGCTCAAGGATGGAAGTGAAGTGCAGGGCAAGGCGGTGCAGGTTCGACAGCAGCCCGGCACCATTCCATGGCTGATTGTTGCGGCGCATTCGACCGGCGGCAAGGGTCGCCTGAGCCATGTCGACATCGTGCGACGCACCGATACACAGGGCGGTTCCGCTCCATCCACCGGATGCGACGCAGCCCATGCAGGAGCCGAGGTACGCATCCCCTACTCTGCGATCTACAGCTTCTTCGATACCAACAAATAATTTCTCTTCCGAATCAATACACCCTCGAAGCCGCCGCTCACCGCCAATTTCAGAATCCGCTCAACGTCACTTTGCCGATTGCTTTCCCGCTCTCCGCAAGGGAGTGGGCCTTCTTCAGGTTTTCGACGTTGATGGGGCTGAAGGTGAGCGTCTCCGTCGAGCGCAATTCACCGCGATCGACCATCTCCGCCACGCGAGTCAGCAGGTGTCCCTGCTCGCCCATGTCCTCCGTCTGCCACATCGAACGTGCAAACATGAATTCCCAATGAAGCGACGCAGCTTTCCGCTTCAGCGGCACCGCATCCAGTGTCGCGGGATCGTCGATCAGTCCGATTTTTCCCTGCGGAGCCAGGACCTCGACCAGTTGCGCAAAATTCCGCGCGGTCGCCGTCAGGCTGGCGATGTACTTCACTGCAGGCACATGCAATCTACCGATCTGCTCAGCCAGTGGCTTGGTGTGATCGATCACGTAGTCAGCCCCCATCTGTGTTACCCACTCCACTGTTTCCGGCCTCGACGCAGTCCCAATCACAGTCAGTCCCGTGAGTCGATGGGCGAGTTGTACAAGTATCGAACCCACACCGCCGGCAGCTCCGCTTACCAGCAACGACGAGCCACTTTCGCCTTCGCGAATGCCAAGCCGATCGAACAGTAGTTCCCAGGCGGTGATACTGGTCAACGGCAGCGCCGCAGCCTCGGCGAAGCCAATCGATTTCGGCTTGCGTCCCACCAGCCGTTCGTCCACCGCCTGGTATTCGGCGTTCGAACCCTGACGATCCAACGCGCCGGCGTAATAAACCTCATCGCCTATTTCGAAGCCGGTGACCGCGACGCCTTTATCAACCACCACGCCGGCAGCATCCCAGCCAAGCACCCGTGGCTTGCCTGTTGTGTCCGAAGCCGAGCCTTGGTGTCGCGCGCCCCGCACCTTCGTATCCACCGGATTCACTGAAACCGCACGCACATTCACCAGCAAATCCCGCGGCCCCAATTCCGGCTTCGGCAGATCCAATTCAACCAGCGAGTCCTCCGCTTCAATCGGCAGCGGACGGGTAAATGCAATCGCTTTCATGGTTTCCTCCAGTCTGGAATGGCGACCTACGCAGCCCGAATCAAGTCTACTAGCCAGATTGTGCACTGAAGAAGTCAAGCACAACGAGTCGCTGACGAGGCCTATGCCCGCTCAAACGCCTCTTCCCATAGTCAATCGAGTGACGATATAACGGTCTTTGGATAGTCATTCGAGTGGAGAAAAATCGATATTCTGCTCGCAGGAAAGAGGGAGGATTTTGATGAGCCTTTCCAAGGCGTTCGCTCTGCCGTGGATGCTGCTTCTGGCTTTCACGGTAGCACTTCCCGCAGGCGCGCAGAATGTGACTACCTCGCAGTATGACAACGCACGCACCGGCGCCAACCAACGAGAAACCATCCTGACACCGAGCAATGTCAACGCCACCCATTTTGGAAAGTTATTCACCCTGAAAGTCGACGGAGACATCTACGCGCAACCGCTCTTTCTTAAAGCGTTGGACATACCAGGCAAGGGTCGGCACGATGTGCTGCTTGTCGCAACCGAGCACGACAGCGTCTACGCCTTCGACGCCTACGGCCATCCCGCCACGCCGCTCTGGCACGTCAACTTCCTCAGCAAGGGCGTCACCACTCTTCCCGCGCAGGATGTCGAATGTCCCTTCATCGCGCCGGAAGTCGGAATCACCTCGACACCCGTCATTGATCCGAATACTGGAACGCTGTATGTGCTGGCGCGCACCAAACAGCAGAGCGGGTCGCAGCCGAGCCATTACTCGCAGCGTCTGCATGCCCTGGCGGTAACAACTGGGGCCGAAAAGTTCGGCGGCTCTGCCCAGATCAGCGCCACAATCAACGGCACTGGGACAGGTAGCCAGTCCGGAAAAGTGGAATTCGATCCGTTGCGCGAAAATCCTCGCGCCTCACTCGTATTGGCAAATGGAATGGTCTACCTTACGTGGGCCTCTTCCTGCGATGTCGGTCCGTATCACGGCTGGGTGATGGCCTATGACGCACACACCCTCAAACAAAAAGCGGTCTTCAATACTTCTCCCGACGCGGATGACAGCGGCATTTGGGCCAGCGACACAGGGCCCGCAGCCGACGCACGAGGCAACGTGTTTCTCGCAACCGGCAATGGGCGCTTCGATGCAGCCAGCGGCGGACGCGATTATGGAGATAGTTTGCTCAAACTCAACGGGCGAACCCTCAAGCTCGA
>Ga0335075_10007283_pt1 | contig 17015 bp, 16 predicted proteins | sample Lox_Sample_24_FD_206723 | JGI IMG/M metagenome (GOLD analysis project Ga0335075, IMG submission 206723) | Soil microbial communities from Loxahatchee National Wildlife Refuge, Florida, United States - Lox_Sample_2.4 | ecosystem: Environmental > Terrestrial > Soil > Wetlands | place: USA...
TGCTCGTACAGCGGAGGCACAGTAATGGTATTGCTCTATTTTCATCTCTCCCCCCCCTCTCTCTCTCTCTTTCTCTAATCTTTGTTTACGTACAAGGTAAGGAACGGCCGAGTTTCCTCCCTCAAAGTTCCCTCCTTTTTCGTTCGGGCTGTGCTCGATCCGGTTTCCCTTGCTTATACAAATTTGCTTTTAATATACAAATCACGTGTGGGAGAGCCAAAAAAAATGGCTGGCTTTTTCGGTGGACATAAATGGCGGGGCGAAGCGGACTGGGCTGGGGGGCTGGGGCTGGGGCTGGGGCTGATTTGAGGCGCGCTGGGGAAAGCTGCAGTCCGAAGGGCTGTGTCGCCAGAAAATTGGATGTGAGTCATCCTGGCCCCCCGGCCTGCTTCGGGACAAAGCCTGGTGGTTACGGAGAGGTAAAAACAGAGCTGTTAAGGTAGGTATGCATTGCATATGCACAAGGGAGGTTATGCTTAACTACAGGGATGGATTTCGGGCATATATGCTTGCTTGCATGCGGATTATTTTGAGGGGAATGGAAGCGAGAGGAGGGGGTGTGTGTAGTGAGGTGAGATAGGGGAAGGGAAGGTGAGGTACTCTGTGGAGCAGTATAGTGATGGAATGTGTAATTGTTGTAGGTTGCCTGTGTGGACACGTGATGAGGGATTCTGGGTGAGATATCCTAGGAGCAGGTTGAGAGGGGACTACCTTGGATGGGAGAAGATTGTTTTTGGGGTCGGGTACAAGAGAGAATGTGTGAGTGAGTGTGTGTCTTTGCGTAGGTGTAGGTGTATGTGTATTTGTTATAGCATAGTAGGGATATCAGAGATATGTTCATGACGCTTCAGGTAACAACCACTCTGCATTGCCTTTGCCATAAAACCTGTCAAGTGCATGCATGCATTAGTTATTTCATAGTTGGAAAGCTTAAGGTGTTTATAAAGAATTTATGAAAGTTTAACATTGCGATATTATAAAGCAAAGTACCAGCATTGAACGCATGCCAACAATAATTCATTACTATAACATAGAAGATTCGTGATAGTCCTTCAAACCAGCCATATCCTCAGAACACAGTGTGTTCTAGTCGCTAGCAAATGAGGATGAATCATCCAATATTCTCCTCTTAGATTTCTTCTTCTTCTTCTTCTTGGCATCCTTCTCGTCCTTCTTCTCATCTTCTTTGACCTTCCCATCACTGGCAAGCGTCCACCTCTCCAAAAGCAACTGCACAACATCCTTACCCTTCTCCTTCTTACCAAACTTGATAGCTATGGGGTCTATCTTCCATCGTGCCTTAATTTCCTCCTCGAAACTGGAGTCAGAATCCGAATCGTCAGAATCAGAATACTTCCCCTTTCGGTACTTCCGACCTTTCCTGCCTTTGCGCCGGTATCCTCCACTGGTTGCCGTTGTAACGGTGTAGAAACTGCTATCACTATCGCTCGAGCTGTCGCTAAAATAAGAGCTTGCAATCGATCGCCGTCCACTTCTTCCCATTGGCCTTCGTGGCGGAGACCGCCGCCTGACGGAATCGGGGATTACGACGATGTTAGGTTGACTTTTCGCTGGAGGGGGAGGTGGTCCGCGAGGAAAAGAAGGAGGCGGCGGCGGCGGTACTCTAGCTGGTGGAGACCGTTGACTCATAAGAGCGTTATATGTCACCAGAGAATTAACACCCTGTTTCGGGGCCCGCTGCGTAATCACATGGATAACATCGATATTCGTGCCAGCAGTCTGTTTCGTCACGATGCCGTGTTCGCGATTAACCATGCTGAGTTCAACCATTTTATGCTCGAATCTTTTATCTTTTTCCAGTTGGTTTAGCTCCTGGACTAGATTGGTGATCTGAGCTGATTGTGGTTCGGTGAGTTGCAATTTTAGGTCGATGATTGACACCCCACGAAGTCTGAACTTTTCGATCCGCTGAAGTAGCACTCTGAGCTCTTCACGTTCTCGCGTCATGAAGCATCGGGACCATGTTCGTGGGGGAAGTTGAAGGTCGGGAGCCAGAGGGGACGGTTGCTGAAGTGCAGGACGAAATGTGAATGCTTCGTAACTGGTGAGGGCTTCCCTGGCAGATTCATCAGAGACGGCATTGTTCTGTACAACATCTGAATGGCCCAGCTGTATCTCGGCTGATGGTGATAATGGCCCTACGTTATTATTATTAGGCAATGGCGCGGGAGGAGGCCCCACCCAGCCTGGTGGTGGACGGGGTGGACCATTGTTAGCACTCGGAGGAAAGCTTGGAGGACCTCTGGGAAGCGCAGGCCCCGGTATTGACGGACTAGGTTTATCCAGATCAACCAGCATTTTGTCACCCCTCATGGTCGGGAGTGGATCTGGAACGCGAGGTACTCGTGGTGGATCGTAGCAGTCAACGACGTTGGCATTCCTGGTGGGGTTGGGGATGGTGGGGAAAACGACAGTATTATCTGGGTCGCACTGTTTCTCTCGTACAATCGCAAGTATAATACGATAATTCTCATGATGAGGCTTGCCCGATTCGAGACCCATGCATTCTTCCATGACGCGCATCCACGCATTGTATTTATTCTCTTGCATGATTTTGAGAACAACGAGCTCTCGTTGAAACCATTTCCCATCTTGCGAGAACTTTCGCAAAAGGTTCTCCATTGCATCATGCTCCGCGTCAGTAAGGTCCGAAAAAGTTTTGAACCAGGTGTTATCTTTCAGCTGCCATAGGATAGTACGCATATGAGTGTATTCCAAGGAGTGGAACGCCGAGTGCGGGACTTTCCTGAGTTCTCTATGCTGGACTATGAAAGCTGTGAGAGATGCGTTGGCATCGGATAATGTTCTCTTCATCTCGGCCTCTAGGGATGATTTTGAGCGGAACAGGCTCTTCAATTTCATTCCCAAGCCAGATGATTGAGAGTTGAGAAGCCGAGCATTATCATTCGTAGATGGCCTAAAATTCTATTTAGTGCATGGTTTTTGTATTTCTAGAATGTGATTAATCTTACTTCAGGTCCTTGTCAACAGAAGAAGTCTTTGTAGGCTTCCCTTCCGATTCTAGTTCAGGTGATTTCTCTTCCTGTTTATGTTCAGGTAATTTCTCTAACTGCTTGAGCTTCTCTGATGGATTCTGCGTTATTGATGAAGGAATTCCAGACAAGGCAGTCGTAGTTTCCACTGCCCCGTCTTTCTCAGTGTATGATGGTGGGTTGACCTTTCGCCCGGCCCTGTTAGCATGCATTATAAGAGTGAAGGCTTTAATTTTTTCCTCCTTACATTTTGGACAGATTTATCAGTTTCTCCCTCTACCTCGACAATTCGTGGAGGGGACAGAGGACGGGGCACATTGCAAGAGAAAACTGACGGCGGTGAGGTTGTAAGGGGGCAAGGAGGGTTAGTTACAGTAATGACGGTCGGCTCCTCTGGTGGCGGGGGTACATATGGCTTCCACCCCGGAGGAGGAGGAGGTACAGATACCCCAAATGGACGTGGTGGGGGGCCACGTCTAATGCTGACATCGCTGTCACTGTCCGATGATATCCATGGCGAGTAAATAGGTAGACCGGATTTTCTGTGCAGCGCCAGACCATCATCGGAGGCTACACGTATCTTTTGGGCTGCACGGACAATACGGGTATGATATTCGACAATGCTTGCTAGATCAACAGTACCGGACGGTCTGCACTAGCGTAAGTGTATGTTTAAGGAGCTTGTGCTCGAAACCTACAATTTCTTTGTCATGTCCTGGACAGTCATTACTTGAACGACCAAAAGTAGAAGTAACTGCAAGTAATCGAGACGATCGGTAGGGTCTGCTAGCATAGAATCTAGTGCACGTCCCTTGGCATTTCTCATATCCCGGAATAATGCTGCCTCATCCAGGTTAGATAACACGAGTACCTTTTGCCCCTTTTCATCTGTCGATACCGGCGATTTCCAATACTTTGGAGAGTAGGTAGCTTCAAAGCGATTATCACCCGTAATGGTCCACTTAACTTTGTCAATGGCAACGGAACATTCTTCAGCCAATGTTTCTACATATTTGAGGCCTTCATCATTCAACAATGAAGTCGGCAGCTCTTGGAGGCTCAGTAGGCTGTACAACTGGTTCAAGGAGTGGATGGAAGCATCGAGGTTTCCAATGAGCGAAGATAGCTTATGACCAACAGAACCCTCAAGTGAGGCATAGTTATGCAAGACATTTGAGATCCGACTTCCAAATTGAGCGACACTTCTCACAAAGCCGGAAGTTGTTGATTTTGTTGCCGCTTCCATAATGTTCGATTGGATCAGACACGTGGATAATGAGATGTTCGTCTATCTGTACTATAGACTCTCGCGAGTAAGAAAGGGTTTATGGTGGTTTAAAGGAAGAGCGTATAGAGGGTCATCAATTATCAGACAACAGCCTCAAGCAGGTTTTTGGAATGGAAAAACCCCAGGAGTAATAGGTACAGTAAGACTTCCCCGCTCGAAAGTGAGGCTGACGGCATATGCAAAAAGCAATCAATCGACCTTTGCCAACGAATTGCGATTGCAGGCCAAGAGCCAGTCGCATTGCTTCACCATTCATAGAATAGGATAGGTCAAATGTGCAACGTACAGCTGAAATTGTCGTAGATACTACTGGCAGGTCTTGAGGCCGCCGACGCATAGCATCGGGAATTATGCACCACATCGAACGCAACCTCGTAAGATAGGTACTCAAATTATACCGAGCCGCGGGCTTACCTTCACCGAATATGTCAAGGTCCAATTGACAGAAAGAGGACGGTCGGCCTCTGCCTAAAGTTTAACTAGGCGAAGATTAGGCAACAAGAATAACGCCAAGAATACTTACTCAATGAAAGATAAAAGAAAAAGCAAAAAGAAGCAGCCTTGCCTCAGTTGCTCAGAATAAGCATGAGCCTCATACAGCTCCTAGGGGGCTCAAGACAGTCACGGGATATCTGAATAGATGTGACCTTTGCTGATAGAGTCCGTCATCAGGAGGCATTTTAGCGACACTGGCAATATCCATATTAGCCAGACCTTGTCATATCGATTCAAGCGCGTTGGTTGCTGACGATAGATCCCTTCAGGTTTGTCGCGCTCCAAGGGACTAGAATAGTGGAATGGAATGGCTTAATGCTGGAGAGGAGAGTGTTCGCGTCGAGAACTCATGACCAGAGAGGCAGTGAAGTACTACCAGAGTAGGCACATCTATAGTAGAATAATTCGTAAGTACGCAATACAGTAATAGAGATATTAAAAGAGACAGGAAGTTTGGGGTCGGCCCTTTCAGCAGCAACGTTTCGTCGGCCAGAGACGCGCTGGCCCTGCCTGAAACAAGCCTTATTTTCCCCACCTGTTGTTTCCCGTGTGCCGTCATCGCTGGAACTCGCTATGCCCTCAGAAGGCCTAGTGGTACGCTACCGATGGCCACTCATTCGTCCCGTGTTTCGAAACAAGAAACAACAGCGCCCCACCCTTTCCGGTGTCACACCCCTGTACACTTTAAACTTCACTCCCCGTTAAGGTAATTCAAACTCGAGCGCCTGCTTTCCCTTCCTCCTTAATTCATTCCTCCTTCTTCTGCCGTGTTCATTCTCTCGTATATATGTATAAAGGAGTGGACCATCCATCTAATGGTGAAAAATGAAGTCCGCAACACAATAACACTGCCCAATATGAAGATAATGGGAAAAGCTTGCTTTGCTCTGCTGCTGGCAGCAATATCACGATGTATAGGAGCTATAGAGCTTGATGTGACCAATACAGGTGTGATTTCTACTGCTTCCAAGCTGCCTGGACCCGCTGATAATCTTTTTAGTTTCTATACAAAATGCGACAAGTATCGTGGCTTATGGCTTGATGAAATACTATACAGGAAATATCACCAACACACCGTCAACCATTGCTGTCCTTCCAGGACCATACTATTGGTGGGAAGCAGGAGCTATGTGGGGAGCCATGCTGGACTATTACCACTACACGAATGACTCTACGTACAACAACAATACATATCAGGCGCTCGTAAGCCAGGTTGGACCTAATTATGACTATATGGTTCCTGCACAACAGAAAGACGAAGGGAACGATGACCAAGGCTTTTGGGGATTTGCCGCTATGTCTGCTGCTGAACGTAATTTCACTGCTCCGCCTTCCCCAGTACCAAGCTGGCTCCAATTGACCATTAATCTCTGGAACACCCAGGCTGCCCGATGGGATCTCACCAGCTGCGGCGGCGGACTCAAATGGCAAATATTCACTTTTAATAACGGATACGACTACAAAAACTCGGTTTCCAATGGTGCATTCTTCCAGCTGTCCGCTCGCCTTGCTCGTTTCACGGGCAATTCGACATACCTCGACTGGGCCACCCAAACGTGGGATTGGAGTACAGCCATTGGTCTTATTGACGGCAATTACAACGTCTATGATGGTACTAATGACCTGCAAAACTGTAGTCAGATCAATGGCATCCAATGGACTTACAGTCTCGGAATCTATATGTACGGGGCAGCAGTTCTCTACAACTACACCAATGGCTCTGCACTCTGGGCCGAACGCACTCAAGGCCTTTTAAACGCAACCTCGACCTTCTTCTCCCCATACAGCAATGCTACCAACATCATGTACGAAGAAGCGTGCGAGGAGATAAGCACATGCGATTACGACCAATGGTCTTTCAAAGCATATCTCTCGCGCTTTATGTGGGCTACCACGCAAATGGCACCCTTTACCTACCCCACCGTCTCCACGCTCCTTACCACTTCCGCCCAAGCTGCAGCACAAGCCTGCTCAGGAGGCGCAAGCGGTACGACGTGTGGCGCAAAATGGTACGTTACGGGCTGGGACGGCGGCGCCGGGGTTGGCCAGCAGCTTAGTGCCTTGGAGGTGATGCAGGGCTTGTTAATCAACAATACCCAAGCCCCTTTTACGAGTGGTGATGTGCATTTCGCAGTGGCAAGTGCAAGTGCAAGTGCAAGCACCGTGGCAGCGGCGCCAACCCCATCAGCTACGTTTGCTAGGTCAGGATCGCCATGCAAGCGAAGGCGGCATTCGCGCAGAGCTGCTGCGGCTGCTGGTGCTGTCGCAATTGGTGCTTCGCTGCATTCTAGCGGGGGAATGTGAATATGTAAATATTTGTAAATAAAAGGGCGGAAGAGGTATCAGGGTATTGGCAAAATACTTGCGGTTGCATACCAAGGCGTTGTTGTAGCATTGGACACTAGCATCAGCACTCGATTTGGCATTGGCATCAGCATTAGCATTTGGATTTCCAATAGAGCTTTATAGAAATATATACAAAGGCACATATTAGGTATGGAGCATGAGGTATAGGCGTTGCATAAGGGGTTACGATATATCATAGAAGAATGAAAAAAAAAATTGCAATACCGTCAACCGCCTCCTTAAATGTAGATTACATAGGACAAGACAAAGCCACATTGTTGCATCCACGGATGCCACCGCTTGGTGTCATCATCGCAGCCTGTGATGTCGCCATTCTCCTCGCCTCGGGACCGAGTCCCTCGTTTCTGCTGCACTTACAGCTATAAACATATGAGCAAGCCGGCGTATAACACGTCCGGTTAGAATGAGCACATATTCCTCTCAACCCCCCCACACTCCTCCTCCATCCGCCCGCTCTCGTCGCTGCTCTTACAACATGTAATTCTCACGCAACGCCTCGGACCGATCGGTGCAGATCGCCCAACAACCGCGGCCATTTTGCTCGTCTTTCCCGCCTTGCGATGGCTTGGGCAATTCACATTCTCACTTCACTTCTCTTGGCGTGGATGATCTCGCTAGCAGCATACCCGGCGTACGCTGCCTGCGGGCCGCGGTGTTCATCTCATGCCGGATAACAGTGTAGGTGAGTGAGTTGCGAGCTGAGGCTTTTCCACGTCTAAAGAAGGGCGTGGGCGTTCTATTACGGAAGCCCACTTCCGGATTCTTGATGCGATATGTTGAAAAGATATCCTCAAGCATGTAAGGTAAGGTACAGAAGTTGTGCTGAAGAAACGCCCACGTCCACGCCCACGCCCGCTAGCTAGCTAGCCTAGCTAGCGGCAGGCGGACCGCTGTCCCGCGTGTTCATCAGCCTCGTCACATGCAAGCCAGTTAGTGTTCTAGTCAGGAAGGCAAATCGTTGGAGCATATCAATTCATGATCAATAGTCCAAATGAAGCAGTAACGAGATCAATTTCCCTAGTTCTGCAACTATAAGCTGACACAGCCAATGACAGTCTACGGATAGAAATGTCATGGCTCGGTATTTACATGTCTATAGCCCCTGAACCTCATTGTCGTGATAGTCATAACTCAAAACCTCTAGTTTCCATCTATAAGTCCATAACCAGCCATTCTAATTTTTGTGAGCGATTGAAAATGCATCGAATCTGTGCCGCCTTTTATGCAACTCCTAAGCCCGAATGTGAAATCTATCAATTTCTGTCGTCGTGTAGAAAAGTGGGGAAACAAGTCGTTATAGCAGCGAACCCAAGTGGTAAAGATAGTGCTGAGGCCGAGCAAACCGAACAATATCCTAATGATTCTGCTTGATGGGGCCTTTTTACCGGGAAAATGTTGCAAATCGAAATAGCGAATCTTCTTCATATCATACCGGTACCGATGTTAGTATGAATGCCTGGAATGGGCGAATTAAGCTCTTTATTGATCGGTTTAAATAGGTGAGCCATGTCGAGTGTCAAATCTGAAACTCCATAATTCTGGTCAATATCGTTAACAGATCCAAGCCCTTCCCCTCTCTTGGCACTGTCCGGAACAACGTATATTTTGGCCGACTTCAGCAAATGCATAACAAATGTGAGCCTTTGATCTGGTGCCATATGCCAATCCAACTTGTGCATGATGAGGTATTTTGCAAGATAATAGAAGTGGAGGCCATCTCGACAAAAGCCAAAGCGCTTGTAGCTGGTCGAGGATGGCGGGTACTGCTTTGCCATATCTTCATCCCAAGCCATTTTCCACTTGTCCAATGCTTTATTGATAGTGTGGAGTGTACCGTTTGCTTGCCCTTCCATGTCAACCGGAGTTGCACGTCGACTCGAATTGCCTGTGATGCGCCCATTGATGGAGCCATCGGTACTTCTGACTCCCCAATCATTCTGCGAACTTGGCGTGGTGGTGCCACTCCGGCTCAGTGGTAGTCCATGGGTATTCGCTATATCTCCATCCATAGATTGATGCCTTTGTGCCAGCCAGATATGGACATGAAGCGCATGGATCAATATGAATTTCGAGTACAGGTTTGTCGTACCAGCTTTGAGGTTAACGTTGGCGTCCATCAAGGCTTGTAACGCAGTGTGCAATTCTGGTTGTTTGGCATGGCCACTCCCTTCGACATTCAAATCTTTGGCGGCTATGGGCCCACGTAGGCCAAGGGCATCAGCACATTGACTGGCGGTTCGGGCATCCCAGGCAGCATCATCGGCCGGAAGGGGAAGACAAATGTCATAGCTATTGAAATGCGGACGTATGTTGAAATATAAGGCCATAGCGGCATCACACAAATAAACCGTATAGAACAATCTAGAGCGCTTTTCTTGCTCAACCCATGCATTCCAATTAAAATTTGCACTGTTGAAATGCTCGACAACCACATTTGGTTGATGCAAAACACTGAACGATTCGGGGACAGTTGACGGTCGCGCGAGTCCAGCGCTCCGAACGATTTTGATGAGTAAATGGAAGTTACGCCTCGCCATCTCACGCTGAACAGGGGTACCATGCCAGGTAAACAGGACGTGCAAGAGGAATATAGCCTGGATCTCTTCAAGTTCAGTTTTGTGACGCCCTAAAATCTCTTCGCCGAAGTTGCTACTACTAGCTGAATCCCAACTGATGGCAGAGAAAACTCGGGAATCTCGCTCGATCGCCACCTTTGCCTGCTCCATCAACTCACGTACTTGCCCGGCGGCGATTCTGTCAGAGTACACAGCTCCTACACAGATCATCGCCAAAAGGAGACCATTATATGTTTCGGTGATACGGAAGGTTGAAATATGAATAATTGGAAAATGACCTTGAAAATTTGTGTACTGCTCGAGGAAGTGCTTGACATTACTGGCGGACAAGTGGTCACGTATCTCGTGGATCTGAGACGAAAGTGGTGTATCTGGCGGACAGCAGAAGTTGACGATCGCATTAGCTATCTGCTGGAAAGGGTCGTTATGCGAGTAAGGCATATTCCAGCTGGGAAAGGTAGCGTCAGAAGCTTCAGGGTGGTCTACTCCGCCTCCAGTAGGATAGAGGCCTGCAAATGGGGCGTTATTCGATAATGTCATAGGAGGCTCGGTCTTAATTACGATCTGGTTATGGTCTAAGTTTGTGTTGAACGGACCCATGAAGCCATCTTGCGCACCTGGTTGAAACATTTGTGACCAGTCTACCCCAGACTGCTGTGCACTACTCGCACCTCCAAACATTGGCATAGCACCACGGCCATTTGTCATTGTAGACATATCTTCTTGCGGCTGGAGATTGCCTCCATTGCTCCTTGATGCGTAATCGTAGTTCTGGGCGAAAGCAGCTCCGTTGTGTCCGTTTGGCATGCTAAATGTGGGAAGATGCGTATTCATGCTGGAAGGCATAGTTGTAGGGATGTCACCGGCGTGGTTTTGATCGAAGCTCGCCCTGTTTGAACCGCTAGGACCTGTCAGGCTCCGCCTATTTCTGCCACCGCCAGTGCTTAATCTCTTCAAACTGTTAGGTTGGGAATTCTGCTCCTGTTTAACTTGCTCATCTGTTAGACTCGAAGATCCATCAGGGGCACGACGATCCGGTATGTCAGGGATAACACCAAAATGGTGGACGACGTTAGAGTCGGCTGGAAGGCTATTCACTCCATTCATGTTTCTTAGCAGATCTTCAACGGCTGACCTTGAGGTAGATTTTTTCAAATGAGCTTGAGCAGATAGATGACTCGCTCCCGTAGGATTGCCACGGCGTATAGAGCATTTTTGAAAGTGTCGTTTGAGAATGTCGCTGCGAGAGAAAGTGTCTCTACACAGAACGCACATATAAGGACGATCTCCAGTATCTGAGGTTGACTTAGAATACAGTTATTGACACTTAAAGGGTACTTACGCCTCAAAAGATGTCGTTTCAAGTGCTTAGCATGAAGATAAGTCTTTGTACAATGTGGGCAAGGAAACTTCCCGTCAGCATCCTTTGCTGGTATCGTTGCGTTCTTTGTTGAACCCGCCCCAGTTGCAGTGACGGGTGGGCGCCCTGGTGCACTGGGCAGTACACCCCTTCGACCTTGTGAACCAACGACGTGTGTTGGGGTATCTGGATCTGGCATCAAGTTTTGTAAACCATACCCAGAAGACATTGCGGGCTGCAATGGGTGCATACCATGCTGCGGATGTAAGGGAGGCGCTGAAGTCATCGGGCGTATTGGGACCAGCCGGTTGTTCGATGTAGCTGAAGAAGGAGCTATAGTCTGAGGTAGAGACATCGCGGTAGAACTTGGAGGCATCATTGACGGAGTTGTATTGTAGGATTGAAGTGGTTGCTGGTACGGGGCTCCTTGAAGGTGATAGCCTCTTAGTGCTGATTGTCCGCCCATTTGTTGATAACCTCCATTACCAGCGGAGATTGATGAGTTTGGTGCGGCTGTGGTTGGAGTATGTGGTGCACTCAAAGGCTGTCCGTACATAGCATGCATCGAGAGGCCACTGTGCTGGCCTTGCAACGGCGGTAATGTGTGTGAAGGGTGCGGCGCATTATATTGCAGCTGTTGAGGTGCTATCGACGGAAGAGGTGAGTATGAAGAGCTCGTTGGCAGGTTGCCGGCATGTTGGTCCATGATAAAAGTCTACACGCTGTGGTGACGAAATCATTCGAACGACCTTCTACCCCACTTTCTGCGTGACTCGGAGGTTAGGCCTCGGGCTTTGTGCCAGGTTGTATAATGTTGAGAACTTCGTCTGGTCGTCGTGATACTGGCCTTCAAAGAATTTGCAAGTGGCGAGTCAGTAGTGGCGAAGATGGGTGACGGACCAGCTGCCAACCTCCGTTGAAGCACGAAGTGAGCCTCCTCGAACCTGGCTCTTATTTTCGGTGCTGTTGTTGCTGCTGCAGGTTATGAAGCTTCGAATTGAGGGTTGTGATAAACAATCACAAAGAAGTGGATCTGGGAATTACTCGCATTCGAGAAGGGTCCTTTTTAGCCCACTTAACACCAGGATTGCCTGCACGACGGTCGAGCCTGCCACAAGGCGAACTGTGAACCGTGATTACTATGGTACTGTTTGACGAGTCGTATTTGGGAAATAGTTTACAAGGGCAGGTTCCTTGTGGTAGGACTGACAATCAAATCAATTCGTTCTTTTTCGACATGTCTAGCAGAACATTAAAGCGGCCGTACTTCGGTTATAACCTTTTTTTTCGTCATCGCTCACAAATTTGCTTCGCTTCTACCGGTGTGACAGCTCTTATACCACGTTACCTTCCTCAACTGAAAGGGCCCGGTGTTGGGGCAAAGAATAATCAAGCACCATAGCATAAGCAATTCTTTTGGGATGGAAAGAGACGTGCTGACTTTATCGATAAAGCCATGCGCTCGCCAAGACCTGTCACAGACACTCTACGTACTAAAAGTCAGCTACTCTATTTTTCCGGAACTTCTAGAAATCCATGGCTGGCGCCTTTCATCGCCCTTCAGAGTACATTCCCTTTGGCCGCGACTTCGGATAAGCTGACAGGGCGCTGCTTTGTAGGCTGACGGGTGAACTCGCACCTCAGGTCGTATGCCGACTGAAAAGCCGTGGCAACGTGATTGGCACCGCTCAGAGGCTTGAGACCCATACCGCCGATTCAACACCGAGCCTCCGATTGCCAACGTGTTCGAGTTTCACTGTCCACTTGGGCCCTTGTGAGAAGAATGCTCTGAAAATTTCGCTGGCTTGCAAGCGCAATCTTATCGACCGCTAATATGTCTCCAAGAGGCAATGATGTCCTCGGAACCAGGGTGGCTTCGGGCAAGTCTTGAAAAGTACCGCCAAATGCCATCGTTCCTTGAATACTTAAGCTGGAGTGGTTGCCAGAATATTGCCTCTCTGGCGGTAGGTCAAAAAGAGTGTGGCGAGCCGACATTATGCCCGGGAAGGCTTTTTCGGATCGCGGCATGAAAATCCAAGCCGCTTTGCCCTTATTGTAACTTTCTCCGGCGGAGCCAGACAAATACCATGACAAGCTCTCATCCAGAGCGTAAGCGTTGCGTAAATGACGCGGCAGGATAAAACTGGGATGGATATGATCTTCTTGAATGTTTTTGCGTGCGTACCATAACGCCTGAGATATGCATCTCTGCATATCTTTTGAACCGACGTTGACATACGACCGGCCCGAGAACGCCATTTTATGCAGGTGATGAAGGATCCACGAATGCCACGATCGCCCTACTCTATCCAGGAAGGGGAATAACGTGTAGGCTTGCAAACCGGACTACTGAGCGGGCAGCGGGGGTTACCGAATGGAAGGACAGGGACCGCTTCTCTGAAACATTCCGAAGTTCTAGCGCCAAAGCTCAATTTACGCCCCACTTTCTAATTCATACGTGCTCAACATATTTCTCGAGGACCAACCAAGGTCGAGAACAGTCATTCAGATGATACAGACATGGTGCGGATTATGACTATAAGCAATATGTGAGACCCGGTATCAGCCAACAGTCGATTGAGCTCGGGCTTGTAACCCTATCATTCACACCAGACGGCTATACGGCGGAGATATCCGTGAACCTTTAAGTAGCATGGGTGGGTACTTCCATTATATTTTGGCATCTACTTTGGGGCTTCAATTGGACTTATGCCACTGTGCTCTCCCAAGGAATCTCTCTGGAATAGATTGTCGTAAGCTTGATGGACATAGGACTATTTCGTAAACCTTACAATGGTCACATGCCAGACAGCTATCTTCTTAAATTGAAGCCCAGAACTTAGGATGGTCTCATGAGACGAACCTCGAGAGATTGCCTTCATATCGAATCGCCTAATCACCGCGTTTCTTTCTAATCCCTAGAGACCCAGCCAATATACAAAATGGGTCTAGAATTTGTATCTCCAGCGGTTTGTGCGATGCCGGCCATCCCCGCAGTCTCCACTATCCCCACTCCGGATATGCACGCAGCACAGCTGCGTTAATCCGCAACCTTCATATGCGGTAGTTGGTGATGTCCCGTGGAAGTGCTTGTCATGACAGCAATCACCAAAACTTAGCTTGCTTAGTCGAGGACTATCGCAATTGTAAATTCCAGTATGTCAATTGTGATGACAATTACTTGAAGGATTCCCAACAGACCCGGAAGGTAGAAAGCTCTCGTGGCAGGCGTAGCGGCTGAAGGGCCACCCAGGACGACCCGGCTACTCCACAAGAGAAGAAGCATGAGCCACAGCATGGCGAGGCACAAGCACCCATCAGCAGCATTGTTTGGATTTATATGAGCCTAGAATCTACGCGGACGTCATCATGGCAACACAGCAAATAAACACGAGATAATTGGACGTGAAATTAGTATGGAGAACACAATTGTATTAGTGAGGCAAGGAATAAAGCCTACCTTACTCAAGGAGCAGAGTTATCTATATTCGCTCCATAGGTTTGGTGGTAAGCCAAAGCGAACTCAATATGCAAACAACGCAAGGCTACAAGGCTACAAGGCTGAGCAACGATTGGTTCTTCTTCGGAGTTGGCTGAAGGTCACGTGCGAGAATTTAGGCGATTCCTTCGCCCTATCCAAATCGAGAGGTGTTGAGAAAGATGTTCATAAATAAGTAGACAAGAATCGCCGACACTCAATTGACGCCAAGCAAACTAGATGGCAACCACGACAGTGGTGCGCCCGGCGCTCCATCATGTCCTGAAGCCTTTCAGATCGCAACATGTTTCCTTTACCTTTCTCATCCCTTCTCTACTTCTGCAGAGTCAAACTTCATCTTTCTCCTCTTCGAGTCCGAACGCGTATCCTCGAGACTATAACCGCGAGCGAGGCGTAAGTACGGTTCGGCGCACGGGACCAAGACAGCCCCTCAGCGTATCGAAAAATCCTCTGCCTAAGCCTATACTCGATCCTGCGATGCGCAGTAAAGTTAACGTCAATCCTGACCATGGACTATGGGAGTTTTTCCACTCGAAAGAAAAGCCAATGAATACTCCAGAAGAGGACAATGAGCATGGACGATCTTGGTCTGTTGAAGAGCTAAGACATAAAAGCTGGGAAGATCTGCATGCGTTGTGGTGGGTATGCTGTAAGGAGCGGAATAGGATCGCTACGGAGAATTATGAGAGAGAAAGATTGAAGGCAGGTTATGGATCCTTCGAGGCACAGCGAAGAGACATCACAGTACGTATTTGCATTAGCTATTTCCAGTAGCTATCATCAATCTCCGGCCAGAGCTAACGGAAATTCATAGGTCCGGCGAACGCAACGAGCTATCAAGCAGGCCCTTACGGAGCGATACTATTCATGGGATGAAGCAAGGAAACTCGCAAGGGACGATCCAGAGGTTGACCTTTCGGGGGAGAACCAGGCATACACACCGGGCAGCGGTTTGGAGGAGGAGTATGAGGACAGAAACGACCATATAGAAGAAGTTTCTGGGGAACAGAAAGTGCTTGAGGAAGCATCAGGGACTGCTGGATCTTCAACAGCTGGTCAACCATATGAGAATCTACCACCATCCACAGAGCAAAGACCATCGTCGCATCCTTAGCTTGGCTTAAATTGATGGCTGGTGGTAAGCGCAAAATTATGGTGACATAGCGGATGATGCCGAGCTTATCTTGATAAATAAATAGGCTATGGATCTGTAATATACTGTAAATCTAGAACATAAACATTGGAAATGATAGTGCTCAAAACAAAATAACATGAATCTCAATGGAAAGTCCCGTAATCGGCACAAGCGAGTCCAATGGACCCCACAGATAAGTGATCGCAGTCTAAGAGCTCGCATTTCACACCGAAACTTGGGAAGTGAATCGAAGACCTTCCCATTCCCTCCGCTATCCAGCAGTTCACAAGCACTGTACAGAGATGGATGAAATTGCACCAGAGTACGATGCTGTGGTCCTTGGCACAGGTATGTCATCCAATATGGAGGGGTAGCAGCATTTGGAAATCGCTGACAGCTTACTAGGTCTGACCGAATGTATTCTTTCTGGGTATCTTGCACACTGGCCAAGAGCTCTAGGAAGCACTCGAACTGACGTGTCTTACAAAGGGTTTTAAGTGTTAAGGGCAAAAAGGTGCTACACATTGATCGCAACGATCATTATGGAGGGTATGATACCAGTTGTTGTTGGATGCCATTTCGGAATTGACAAATAATAGTGAAGCGGCTTCAGTCAACATTGAGGCAGTAAGTGTTCTACGGAATGAATCAAATAGCAAAGTCCTAAAAATTACAGCTCTTCAAGAAATACGGCAACTATAGCCAGGGGCAGGAGCCTTGGAAGAAGTACGGCCGAGTCAATGATTGGAATATCGATCTTGTCCCAAAGCTGCTTATGTCAAGTGGTGAATTGACGAATATCTTGGTGTCAACAGATGTCACTAGATACCTGGAGTTCAAACAGGTTGCTGGGAGCTATGTTCAGCAAGGGAATGGACCCCGGGCTACCGTAGCAAAGGTGCCTTCAGATGCTAGGGAGGCGTTGACATCGTCATTGATGGGACTTTTTGAAAAGCGGCGGATGAAAGCTTTCATTGAGTGGGTGGGTACATTCAGCGAGGGCGACCCTGCAAGTCATAAAGGTATGAAGTCTGGAGAATTAATAATGCTCGTTACTAAATTAGACAGGTCTGAACATGAATACTTGCACCATGAAAGATGTGTACGACAAATTCGGTCTCGAAGCAACGACTCGAGACTTCATTGGTCATGCCATGGCTCTATATCAAACAGACAGCTACATCACTGAAAAAGGCAGAGCGCCAGAGACAATCGAGCGAATTCGACTTTATGGCAATTCCGTGGCCCGTTATGGAAAATCGCCCTACATTTACCCATTAT
>Ga0335075_10007284_pt1 | contig 17015 bp, 10 predicted proteins | sample Lox_Sample_24_FD_206723 | JGI IMG/M metagenome (GOLD analysis project Ga0335075, IMG submission 206723) | Soil microbial communities from Loxahatchee National Wildlife Refuge, Florida, United States - Lox_Sample_2.4 | ecosystem: Environmental > Terrestrial > Soil > Wetlands | place: USA...
GCGCCGTTTGCGTGATCACCGTCAGAAGGGCGGGCGACGCCGCCCTCCTGCTTGCTTTCGATGGCGCTGCCCAGGACGGGAACGAGGCCGCCCGCCTCGCCGCCGCCATCACGGCCGCGGCGCTTCCCGGTGTGACGGACGTCGTGCCTGGTGCCGCCACCGTGCTCGTCCGGTTCGAGCCGGGCGCCTGCGAACCGGCCGGCCTGGCCAGTCAGCTACGCCAGATCGGGGCCGGACCGCTGCCGGACCTGTCCGGCCGGGCCGACGACGCAATCGTGATCGGCGTGGTCTACGACGGGCCGGACCTGGCTGAGGTCGCTGCGCTGACAGGCCTGACGGCCGACGAGGTGATCTCCCGGCATCAGGCGGCGGACTACCGGGTCGGCTGGCTCGGGTTCTCGCCGGGCTTCGGCTACCTGACCGGGCTGGACCCGCTCCTGGCCGCCGTACCCCGGCTGGATAGTCCCCGGCCGTCAGTGCCGGCCGGCTCGGTCGCGATCGCGGGCGGGCTCGCGGCCGTCTACCCGGCGGCGTCGCCCGGCGGCTGGCGGCTGCTCGGCCACACCGATGCCGTTCTCTGGGACCCTGACCGGGACCCGCCGGCCCTGCTAGCGCCCGGCCGGCGCGTCCGGTTCCGCGCGGTTCGCTCGTCCGCGGCGCCCGTTTCAGCTACGGCGGCTGCCCCTCCGGCTGCCACGTCAGGGGAACGGCTGGTCCAGGTCCTCCAGCCGGGGCCGCTCACCACGGTCCAGGATCTCGGCCGGGCGGGCCTCGCCCACCTTGGGGTACCGCGCAGCGGCGCCGCGGATCAGCCCAGCCTGCGGCTGGCGAACCAGCTGGCCGGCAACGACGAGAGCGCGGCCTGCCTGGAAATCACCCTTGGCCGGCTGGCGCTGCGCTTCGACACCGATGCGGAGGTCGCGCTGGCTGGCGCGCCGGTCCCGATCAGGCTCTCCCCCGGCGGCGGCGATGCGGCCGACTCGGCGGGCCGACCGCCGCAATATGAGACTGCGTTTGCTGTGCCAGCCGGGACGGTGCTGCGACTCGGCGCACCGCCTGCCGGACTGCGCAGCTACCTGGCGATCGCGGGGGGCATCGAGGTCTCGCCAGTGCTTGGCAGCCGGTCGGCCGATCTGCTGTCCGGCCTCGGTCCCCCGCCGCTGCAGCCGGGCGAGTGGCTGCGGGTCGGACGGCCACGTTCCCGTCCTGAGAAAGGTGAGCATCGGCGACAGCACGCTGGCGTGCCCGCGGCGACCCGTCCGGCCGCCGGCCCCGGGCCGGCTGTGCCTTCCGGGCCGGCTGTGCCTTCCGGGCCGGCTGTGCCTTCCGGGCCGGCGGGGCCGACGGGGATCACGGTGCTGCGGGCGATCGCCGGGCCGCGTGCCGACTGGTTCGAGGCAGCGGCGCTGGCCGCGCTTGCGGCCGGAAGCTACCAGGTCAGCCCGGTGAGCAACCGGACCGGGCTGCGGCTGACCGGGCCGCCGCTGCGCCGCGCGCGGGCCGCCGAGCTGCCAAGCGAGGGCATCGCGGCCGGATCGCTGCAGGTTAGCCATGACGGGCAGCCGATCCTGCTGCTGGCCGACCACCCGACGACCGGCGGTTACCCGGTGATCGCGGTCCTTGTGTCAGCGGACCTCGGCCTTGCGGCTCAGCTTCGGCCGGGCCAGCACGTCCGGTTCGTTGTCGGCTCTCCGCCGGTGCTGTGATCGGGCGGTGCTGTGATCCGGCGGCTCCATGGGCGTCGGTCACGGATCGCTGCCCCTCATGGGGCGTCAATCCGTGAGTCACGCCCTATGACCCCGGATCAGCCGGCCAGCTCGCGGTAGGCCGCGTCGACGTCCGCCGCGAGTACCGTGGTCAGGTCCGCGGCGGTCGCTGCCTCCCCCTGCAGCGAGACCCGGACGTCGCGCGAGGCGCAGGCGCGCTCGAACAGCGACCGGGCGAACCGGCCGTTCCCGAGCGCGTCGATGCGGCCCTTCTCAACCGCCTCGGTGAAGATCCGCGCGAGCACCGGCTCTGCATCGGCGGCGAACCTGTCGCCCGCCTGCGCGGCGATCACCTCGGCGATCTGGCGGAGTTCGGCCGCGGTGTAGCTCGGGAACGTGATCCGGGTGCTGAACCTCGAGGCAAGGCCAGGATTGCTGCGCAGCAGCCGGTCCATGTCGCCGGTGTAGCCGGCCAGCACGATGACCAGCCGGTCCCGGTCGTCCTCGGCGCGCTTGAGCAGCGTCGCGATCGCCTCAGATCCGAACGCGTCGCCGCCGGAGTAGGCCTCGTTGTGCAGCGCGTAGGCCTCGTCGATGAACAGCACGCCGCCCATCGCGGAGTCGATCAGCTTGGACGTCTTGATCGCGGTCGAGCCGAGATGCTCGCCGACCAGGTCGGCCCGGTGCGCCTCGATCACCTCGGGCCGGACCAGCAGGCCGAGCGCCGCGAAGATCCGGCCGATGATGCGGGCGACGGTCGTCTTGCCGGTGCCGGGCGGCCCGGTGAACACGAAGTGCCGCGACGGCGGCTGGCTCGCCAGGCCCTGCCGGTCCCTGAGCCTGGCAACCTGCAGCTGCGCGACGATCTCGTGCACCTGGCGCTTGACCGGCTCGAGGCCGACGAGCGCGTCCAGCTCGGCCAGCGCACCCTCCACGGTCGGCGTGTCGGTGTAGCCGCGGAACCTGGTCGTCAGCTCCCCGTAGGCCTGCTGAAGGTCCTCACCGCGGAGCGTGACGAGCTCGGCGGAGGTCGGCTCGCCGGGACCGGCCATCACCCGGACGTCGCGCTGCTGGCCGGCTCTGGCCAGCAGGCTGCGGACGAACCGGCCGTTGCCCAGCTCGTCAGCAAGGCGGCGGCGGCCGATCTCCTCGAACATGTGCCGCAGCACCGGGCGCGCGTCCGGATCGAGCAGCTCGCCCCTGTCCAGCACCGACTTCTCAGCCAGCGCGAGCAGCTCGTCGGGGGCGTAGGTCGGGAACTTCACCCGGACGCCGAACCGCGAGTTCAGGCCGGGGTTGGAGGACAGGAACGACTCCATCTGCCGCTCGTAGCCGGCCAGGATGATGATGAGGTTCTCCCGGTCGTCCTCGGCCCGCTTTACCAGCGTCTGGACGGCCTCGTTGCCGAACCTGTCGGCCTGCCCGTCCCCGTCGTTCACCAGGCCGTAGGCCTCGTCCACGAACAGCACGCCGCCGAGTGCGGAATTGATCAGCTCATTCGTCTTGATCGCGGTAGCGCCGAGGTATTCCCCGACGAAATCCGCGCGCTGCGCTTCGACAACGACCGGCGATTCCAGCAGGCCGAACGCGTAGAACACTTTCGCCATGATCCGGGCAACCGCGGTCTTGCCAGTACCCGGAGGACCGAGGAAGACGAAATGCTGCATCGGCTTCTCCGTGCTGTGCCCGGCAACAGCACGGCGCCGAGCCGCCTCGACCGATGCGGTGATGGAGCGGACCTGGGCCTTGACTGAGGCAAGACCGATCATTGCATCGAGTTCGGCGATGGCCTCGTCGACGGTGATCGGCGGCCAGCTGCCGCCTGCCGCGGCGGCGCTGGCCCCGGCGGCCACGTTCCCGCCCTGTGCACGAGGGCCGTCAGCCTGAGCTGCCCGGAGAGTGCGCTGCCCGGTCTGGCTCGCCGGGCTCGCCTGACTCGCCTGGCTCGCCACGCCGGGGCCGGCCTGGCCCGGGCGCGGCGGCTCGCCGAGTGTCCTGGCTGACCCGGCCCCGCTGCCGCCGACCGCGAACGGAGCGGTCACCGTAGCCGGGACAGACTGACGCCGGGCCTGCTCCCGGCCCTCCTGCAGGGCTTTCGCAAGGCGCCAGCCGAGCACGATGAGGGCCACAAGCCAGGCCGCCGCCGGCGCGAGGAACTGCACTCTCACCGGGAGCAGTATCAGCGCGGCGATACCGAATGGCAGCGCCCACCCGACAGCCCATGCCACAGTCCGGCACGGCACGAACCAGCGACCCAGCGGCCCGAGGTGCGCGGTTGACGCGACCGCGACGGGCATCAGCAGCAGCAGCGCATACCACGGCTCGCGCAGCGTGTGCCCGTGCGCGAACGCGACGATTACTCCAAGTCCGGTAACCGCCACCGTCGCCGACGCAAGGCCGGTCCGCTTGCCCGTCCACATGCAGTAGACGCCGTAGCCGAGCAGCAGCGGCACGTAGACGAAGAGGAAGACGATGGTGATGTGGATCAGGGTGGCGAGGACGAGCAGGGCGAAAATCGCTCCGGCAATCTGGAGGATCTTGATCGGAAGCGGCGCCGCGAGGAACGACCGCCAGATACGCGAGCCATCGCGCGCCGCCTGTTCGCGGGTCAGCGACGCCGATCTCTCTGGTGGCGACATCTCGCTCCCTTGCTCAGAGACTTGTATAGCTCATTTGGTCCCGAGATTCCCACTGAACGCACCGCGCATGACCTGCGTAAATAAACGCGAATCCGGTAAGCGGCAGAAATGGCTGGCGAATGCGCGCGCTTGCATGCGAGCTGGCCAAAATCGGATTGATGCAGGTCAGCGCGCCGCGCGCGGTGTGCTCCTAGCCAGCTCGTACCAGGTCGCCGGACGGCAGGCAGCCGCGCGATGATGAGGCGGAACGCAGTGCGGATCACGCGCAAAAACAGGCAGGCCCGGCGGCTGCGGCAGACATCGGAGGCAGCGTGGACAGGATTGAGGCGGACGTACTGATTCCTGGTGATGGTGAGCCAGTCAGGAACGGCGTGCTGCTGACCGAGGACGCCGTGATCAGCTACGCAGGTCCCGCGGCCGGCGCGCCGGACACGCCAGGCGCCACTGTCACCGCGGCCGCCGTCGTGATGCCGGGCCTGTGGGACTGTCACGGGCACTTTCAGGGCAGCCGCTCGCTCAACCTGGCTAACCTGCCCCAGGAACCGACCGCGCTGCGAGCCGCCAGGTCGGCGCACGACCTGGCAAACGCTCTGGCAGCCGGCATCACCTCGGTCCGTGAGGTCGGCGGGCTCGGCATCTACCTGAGCCGAGTAGTCAGCGAGGGCCTGCTCGACGGCCCCGCCATTTATCCGGCCGGCGCGATCCTCAGCACCACCGGCGGTCACGGCGACCTGCACTGCTATCCGCTGTCCTGGGTCGAGGACTTCACCCGCCAGGACGGCATGCTGCGCCTGGCTGACGGCACCGCCGAGTGCATGCGGGCGGTGCGGGAGCAACTGCGGCGCGGTGCCCGTGTAATCAAGGTGTGCGCATCCGGCGGCGTGCTGTCGGAGGTGGACGATCCCATCCACCAGCAGTTCACCGTGCCGGAACTGCGCGCGATCGTGGAGGTGGCATCGCTCGCCGACAGGGTTGTGGCCGCGCACTGCCATGGGAAGCCCGGCATCATGTCCGCGATCGAGGCAGGTGTCGCGACCATCGAGCACGGCAGCTACCTGGATCAGGAGGCCTGCGACGCGATGGCCGAGTCCGGCGTGATCCTGGTGCCGACGCGCAGCATCATCGAGGACATCCTCAGGAACCTCGACAAGGTGCCGCCCTACGCCGCCGCCAAGCTGTCCGCGCTGGCGGCGCGGCATGCCGACGCGGTCCGGATGGCGATCGAGCGCGGTGTCACGGTCGCGATGGGCACGGACATCGGCCTGACCGGCATGGACCTGCCGAACTCGTGGGGAACGAACGGGTCGGAGCTCGCCCACCTCGTCGCGCTCGGCATGACGCCGCTGCAGGCCATCGCCGCCGCCACCGCGGTAGCCCCGCGCACCCTCGGCCGGCAGGCGCCGCGGTCCGGGCAGCTTGCGGAGGGCTTCGACGCGGACGTGCTTACCCTCGACGCTGACCCGCTGGCTGACATCTCCGTGATCGCCAAGCCAGAGCACATCACCGGCGTCTGGCGCGCCGGACGCCGGGTCAAGGGCTGATCGCCGTGCCAGGGCGGCGGCCGTTCGCAGGAATGTCAGCGGCGGGTGCTAGAACGCTGCCATGAAGAATCTGAGCTTCCCGGACATGCTCGCCCTGATCGACGACCGCTCGGCGGCGCTGCGGACGGCCGCCGCCCAGGCTGGCTTCGAGGCGCAGGTGCCTGGCTGTCCTGAGTGGAAGGTTAAGGACCTGATTGCGCACCTCGGTGAGGTGCACATGTTCTGGACCGCCGTCGTCGCGGCTGGCGCCGCCGCGGGCCCGCCAGACCCAGAGGTTGTCGGCGACACCTCGCCGGGACCCGACTTGCTGGCTTGGTCAGCCGAGGTGAGCAGCAATCTGGTTCGCGAGTTGCGTGACGCGGGCCCGGACCGCATGTGCTGGACCTGGTGGGAGGAGGCGTCTCGCGCACCTTCGACTGCTGGCGCGGTGGCCCGGCACCAGGTGCAGGAGGCGGCCGTGCACGCCTACGACGCCCAGCAGGCGGCGGGTAGGGCTGAGCCGCTGCCAGCTGCCGTCGCAGCCGACGGCGTGGGCGAGTACCTCACGGTCGAGCTGCCGACCAACGGGCCGTGGCCCTACGATCCCGCCACCGTTGTGCTCGAGACGGGGCCAGGCGGCAACTGGCTCCTCGATCTCGGCCATACCGGTGTGAACGTGCTGCGCGGCGACGAGCACGGCAACGCGAAACCGAGCGCGACGGTGACCGCTGACCCGAGCGACATGGTTCTGGCCTTCTACCGGCGCGACACGATCGGGCAACTCCAGATCGCCGGCGATGCCGACCTGGTGCCGGACCTCCTCTCCTGGCCTAATCTCAGCTAACCCGGACGTTCGTGGAGGAGACTGACCGAGGCAACGAGCCCGGCCGCGAGCGCGACCCGCGGCCGGCGACGGTCACGTTTGTGACCACGGAGCACTTCACATTGCAGGGTGCTCGCTCATCGACGATCTCGGAATCGACCAGCCGAGCGAGCGTTTTCCTTGGCGCCGTATCCGGCGGCCTTGTTGCCCTCGGCCTCATTGCCACGGCCTTCAAGACCGGCGCGGCGTTTTACACGTTCGGGCTCATTCTGCTGCCCACGCTGGCCTTCGCCGGTCTGGCGACGTTCCACCGGGTGTTGCAGTCAGGGATCGAGGACCTCGCATATGCCCGCCGCATCGCGCAGCTCCGCGGGTATTACTTCGATCACGCTCCCGAGCTGGAGGGCTACCTGCTCAACCCCGCGGAACGGCTGCCCGCCCCTGGGACCGGGATTGGCTTGTGGCAGCAATTCGTAACGGTCGCGGGGATGGTAGGGGTGATTACCGCGGTACTGGCAGGCTCGTTCGGCGGGCTGCTGGCGGCCATAGCTTCCGGCCATTCGCTCGTAGCGGCGCTCGTCGCGGGTGTGGTCGTCGCGGGTGCGGCACTGATCGGTCTGATGCGGTATCAGAATTCGGCCTGGATCAAGGGCAGCCCTGTGTCGCTGTCCCCGGGTCCAGGAGCAGGGCCGAGCTGAAACCGCTGAGCGGAGCGCTAACGCATCGACGACGGTCGGGTGAAATGGCATGCTTTAGCCGGGCAGATTCGGCCGGACGGGGAATCAGCGGTGGTCAGAATCAGACGCACGGGGCAGCAGACCGACGAGGTGCCCGGAGCGGTGGTCCGGCCTTCGGGCGAGCGCGCGACGCTGGCATGGTGCCTTGAGGTCGTCAGGCAGGTGAATGGCTTTCACGACGCGCAGGTAATGGGCGGCGCCGTTCTCCATCTCGGCATGATCGCGGAGATGCGCACCGGCGAGGGCAAGACACTCGCAGTCACGCTGCCTGCATACCTGGGCGCCCTGTCCGGTCAGCCAGTACACGTTGTGACCGCGAATGACTACCTGACCGCGAGGGACCGGGACTGGATGCGGCCGGTGTACCAGTTCCTGGGGTTGTCAGCAGGCCTGCTGGATACCGCCCCCAACCCCGATCGGACGGCGCGGCGGGCTGAGTATGCAGCCGACGTTGTGTACGGCCAGTGGGATCAGTTTGGCTGTGACATGATCCGGGACAACCTGGCCTGGGATCCCGGTGAGCAGGTTCAGCGCGGACTTGGCTTGGCGATAGTGGACGAGGCCGACCTCATCCTCATCGACCAGATGCGCCATTCAGCGCTTGTTAGCGGATCGGCCTCGGAGCCAGCGGAAGGGCACCAGGCTGCGGCCGAGGCTGTCCGCGGGCTGCGGCCTGGCGAGCATTTCACGGCCGACCGGGCAGCGATGACGGCCAGCCTCACCGATGACGGCGTCACCGCGGTTGAGGACTGGTTCGGCATCGAGAACCTATACGACGAGGCCCACGGCGGCCTGGCGCACATAGTTGAGAACGCGGTCAAGGCCAGCGCCCTTTACCAGCGTGACCGCGACTACTTGGTGTCTGGCGAACAGATCGTGATTATCGACCGTGTATCCGGCCGCCCGCTAAAGTCGCGCTACTCCGACGGGATGCACGAGGCGCTCGAGGCCAAGGAGGATCTCCCGGTCCGGCCGGCAACGCAAGTCATCGGCACCATGCTCTGCCGTGACTATCTGCGCCAGTACGAGCGGCTGGCTGGCCTGACCGGCACCGCAGCTAGCGAGGCTCCGGTCTACCGTGAGCTCTACGGCCTTGAGGTGGTCACTGTCCCGACCGGCAGGCCCGTCATCACGGTCGATCATGCCGACAAGCTCTACCGGAAGCGGCAGGCCAAGCTGGCCGCAATCGCTTCCGATGCAGGCAAGCGAGCTGCGTCCGGGCAGCCGGTCCTGGTCGGCGCGATGTCGGACGCGGACGCTGATGCTGTCGCGGAGTTGCTCGGCGAGGCTGGTATCTCGTGTGAGTTGCTGTCCGCCCGGAACTTCGATCGCGAGGCAGCGGTCCTGGCCGACGCCGGGAGGCCGGGTGCGGTGACGATCGTGGTGAAGATGGCCGGACGCGGCGTCGACATCGTGCTCGGCGGCAGGTCCGGTACGGAGCGTGAGGCTGTCGTTGACCTGGGCGGACTGTGCGTCCTCGGCACCGAGCGCAACAGCGACCGGCGGACCGAACTCCACCTGCGTGGCCGGGCGGGTCGGCAAGGTGACCCCGGCGAGTCGCTGTTCTACCTGTCGGCCGAGGATGAGGTCGTCGGCCAGATCCTGAAGTACACGCCCAAGTCGATGGTGCTCGACGGCACGACACTGGGGCGGCTGTCGCGGGACCTGGACAAGGCGCAATTCCGTTCCGCAGCCTCGCGGGCCCAGTGGTACCAGACCTACGCCGCTTTTGACGACGTGCTCGCCCAGCAGCAGCGGGTTATCTACGCCGAGCGAAACGCCATCGTCCACCAGCAAGATCTGCGGGTACACGTGGCCGCTGTCCTCGATGATGTTCTGGCAGCCGAGGTTAGGACCGCGCTGCGGGCCGGGAGCGATGCTCTGTCTCTTGTGGCTAGGCTCACGCGGCTGTATCCAGTGGCCGGCGCATCCTCCATTGACAGCGCGATGCGCCGTGGCGGGAAGGACTCCGCGGCAGGTGTCCTCGCAGCATCACGACGTGACATCCGGCAAGCCTACGAGAACCGGGAAGCTCAGCTGGGCAGGGACATCATGCGCAAGCTTGAGCGCGCCGCCCTGCTCTCGGCAACAGACGAAGCCTGGCGTGAACATCTGGCAGCGATGTCAGACCTTCTGTCGAGCGCAATGATCCGGGCGGCCGGCGGCGCGCCTTCGCTCCCGGACTACCAGCGAGAGGCGGCAGCGCTGTACACAGGCATGACGGATCAGGTCAGGCGCACTGCCGTCAATCAGATCTTCTATGCCAAGATCAAGCTACGGCCCTCGGGCAGCTAGCCAGTCCAGTCGCTCGTCGCTAACGCTCGCCGCTCGCAGAGACAGCTCGGCCCATGCTCTGGAGCATTGCCAGCTGGATTCCGTCACGCGCGTGTCAGAGACTGTGGTGCGTGCTCCTGTGCCTCCGGAGGGGCTTTCGGCTACGAGTAGTCAAAGACGGTTAGCCATTCGGCCGACCGGGCGTGGTAGCCCAGGCGTGCGACGAGCACTGCGGCGACGGCAGGCATGTGCCCGGCGCCGTACACGACGGCGACCTTCATAGCCTCGGCGCAGCGCTCCTTATGAATCGAGGTCAGCTCCTCGATCAGTAGCGTGTCACGGTCGCGGACGATGACTTTGTCGATGTCGCCGAATGCGGCCTCGGCCATCTCCTGCTCGCGAGTCGGCAGATCGTCGAGGGCGAGGTAACGGCCAAGCACTCGGCGGGTGCCGAACAGGAGCATGGCGACTGCGAACACGGGCACGGCAGGGACGATCAAGAGCCGGTGCAACCGCGAGACTTCCTCGCGCCACCGGCTGTCGAGACATGGTGAGCAGCGATCCGGTAGCGGACCGCCCACGGATACCCTCAGCGACGACCATCTGGCAGTCGCGCAGCCGGACCGCGACGGCCTTGTAAAAGCCCCTAGTTCCAAGGTGCAGCATCGGAAACAGCACAATCTGCATCGGGGTATCAGGCCGCCGGAACGTGATCACCGCCGACCGAACACCGATCACGCTGGCCTCGATGACCTGCATGGCGCAGATGCTGGCATATTTCACGATCGGAAACTAGAGCTGCGGCCTTCCCGCCGGGCACTAGTCCGCAGACCGAAACCACATCGTCCAAAGTCGACGACGGGCACCCGGATTAGCTCCGGTCGCCGCCCGCCGGTTGATGATCCGCTGGGCGCGGTCAGCAAGTTCGGTAAGCAGCCCAGGCATCTGGTCGCGGTAGAGCGCCTCCGAGCCCCGGCCGATATCGATAGCGCTGAGCCGGGCGACAACATGAGCTGGCACCAGGCCGATAAGCGCGTCAAGGTCAGCGAAGCTGCGCAACGAATCCCTCAGTCAACCTAATAATCTAGCTAGTCGTAGCTCGCATTAGCACGTTTAGCACGTTCACTTAGCAGGTTTCGGGCTGTCCATCGCTCACAGGTCGTCCGCTCCGCACGGCAAAGCGCCACAGGGCCGGCTCGTTGCACCTGACGCAACGAACGACGCCTGCAGAGCACTCAGGCGGGGCGCAACCTGTGCGGCCGGACCCCGCCTGAGCTGGTAAAACTCCGTCGAACGATGCCCGCTTCTAGCTGCAGCCGCTGGTGGAGCCGCAGCCTTCGCAGACGTAGCAGCTTCCGGCCGGCCGCATCTTCGTGCCACAGGTCAGGCAAAGCGGTGCGTCAGCGACCCGGCCCTGCTGCGACTCGATCAGCTCGGTCGAGCTTGGCGGTGTAGCTCTGGCCGTGCGCTGCTGGGCTGGCCTGTCCGGCTCGGCCGCCGCTGGCTCAACAGCCTTTGGCTCACCTGCGGGGGGCTCCGCCGCCTTTGGCTCAGCTCGAATCCGCTCGACTGACACGGACTGGGCCAGCTCTTCGGGATCGAGGTCATCGCCTGTGGCTGCCGGCCCGTCGCCGTTGAGCTGAGCCGTGCGCTCATCCGCGGTGAGGATGCCGAGCTCGGCCCGCTGCTCGTAGGGCAGGTGGTCGAGTGCCAGCCGCCGGAAGATGTAGTCCATCACCGAGCTGGCCATCCTGATGTCCGGGTCGTCGGTGATGCCCGCGGGCTCGAACCGCATGTTGGTGAACTTCTCGACCCACTTCTCCAGCGGGACCCCGTACTGGAGACTGACCGAGATGGCCATCGAGAACGCGTCCATGACGCCGGCCAGTGTCGAGCCCTGCTTGCCGAGCTTGAGGAATACCTCGCCGACACCGTTGTCCGGATAACTCGACGCGGTCATGTAGCCCTCAGCCCCTGCCACCGAGAACCGGGTCACGGTCGCCGTGCGCTGTTTTGGCAGGCGCCGGCGCACCGGCCTGACCTCATGGGGCGTCGACGGCTCAGGCGCTTCGGCGGTCTTCTTCTTGGCCACTGACAGCGGCTGACCCACCTTGCAGTTATCGCGGTAGATCGCCAGTGCCTTGAGGCCCAGCTTCCAGCCCTCGAAGTAGATCTTCTCGATGTCCTCGACCGTGGCGCTCTCCGGCATGTTGACCGTCTTGCTGACCGAGCCAGACAGCAGTGGCTGCACGGCCGCGATCATCCGGACGTGTCCCATCGGGCTGATCGCACGCTCGCCCATCGCGCAGTCGAAGACCTCGTAGTGCTCCTGCCGAAGGCCGGGCGCATTGACGACGTGGCCGTTCTCAGCGATGTATTCGACGATCGCTTCAGCCTGCTCCGCCTGGTAGCCGAGGCTCTTCAGCGCTCTCGGCACCGTCTGGTTGACGATCTGCATCGAACCGCCGCCGACGAGCTTCTTGAATTTCACCAGGGCCAGGTCAGGCTCGATCCCTGTCGTATCGCAGTCCATCATGAGCCCGATAGTTCCGGTCGGCGCCAGCAGGCTGGCCTGCGCGTTCCGGTAGCCATTGGTCTCGCCGACCCGAATGCAGTCGTCCCAGACGCGGTTGGCAGCGGCGAGTATGGGCTCTTCGAGGCCGCCCAGCGTCCTGATGGTCCTGCTAGCGGCTGCGTGCTTGCCGATAACTCGCTTGTGTGCCGTGGCGTTGCGCGCATATCCGTCGTACGGCCCGACGACCCCGGCTAGCTCGGCCGATCGCTTGTACGCAGTGCCCGTCATGAGGGACGTAATCGCGGCGGCGATTGCCCGCCCGCCGTCGGAGTCGTACGCGTGCCCAGTAGCCATCAGCAGCGCGCCCAGGTTTGCATAGCCGATGCCCAGCTGCCGGTACGCGCGCGTCGTCTCGGTGATCTTCTGGGTCGGGAAGTCAGCGAAGCAGATGGAGATATCCATCGCCGTAATGATCAGCTCGGTGAGCTGCTCGAACTTCTCAATGTCGAAGGTGTCGTCCGAGCGCAGGAACTTCAGCAGGTTGATGCTGGCCAGATTGCAGGACGAGTTGTCGAGGTGGACATACTCGGAACAAGGGTTGCTCGCGGTGATTCGTCCGGACTCCGGGCAGGTGTGCCAGTCGTTGATCGTGTCGTCGTACTGGATGCCGGGGTCGGCGCACTCCCAGGCTGCCTTGGCCATCTTGCCGAACAACTCGCGCGCATCCACTTCCGCGAGCGGCTCCCCGGTCGTCCGGGCCGCCAGGTCGAACTTGCGGCCGGCCTCGACCGCGCGCATGAACTCGCGGGAGACACGGACGGAGTTGTTCGCGTTCTGGTACTGGACGCTCACGATGTCCTTGCCGCCGAGGTCCATGTCGAAGCCCGCGTCGCGCAGCGCCCGGATCTTCGCCTCTTCGCGCGCCTTGGTCTCGATGAACTCCTCGACGTCCGGGTGGTCGACATCCAGGACGACCATCTTGGCCGCACGCCGGGTCGCGCCACCGGACTTGATCGTGCCCGCTGACGCGTCGGCACCGCGCATGAACGAGACTGGGCCGCTGGCGGTGCCGCCCGAGGTCAGCAACTCCTTGCTGGAGCGGATCCTGGACAGGTTGACACCAGCGCCTGAGCCGCCCTTGAAGATCAGGCCCTCCTCGCGGTACCACTCCAGGATCGAGTCCATGGTGTCGTCGACCGCCAGGATGAAGCAGGCCGAGACCTGCTGCGGGGAAGCGGTGCCGACGTTGAACCACACCGGGGAATTGAAGGCGAACACCTGGTGGATCAGGGCGTACTTCAGCTCGTGCTCGAAGACCTCGGCGTCCTGCTCGGTGGCAAAGTAGCCGTACTCGCGCCCAGACGCGCCATAGGCACCGACGACGCGGTCGACAAGCTGCTTCAGGCTCCACTCGCGCTGGGGGGTGCCGACAGCACCGCGGAAATACTTGGTCGTGACGATGTTCGCCGCGTTCACCGACCAGAAGTCAGGGAACTCGACGCCGCGCTGCTCGAAATTAATCGAGCCGTCGCGCCAGTTGGTCATCACAACGTCGCGGCGCTCCCATGTGACCTCGTCATAGGGATGCACGCCCTCGCGGGTATAAATACGGCGCAGGGTCAGTCCCTTGGCGCGCTTGCTTCCCTGCGCCGCTGCCCCGCCTGCCGTCTCGGCCATCCTGCTTCCCCCTTCGCGGATCCGATGACGGACCCGATTGCGGGCCTTCGAGGCCCTCCCGATGAATGGTTCCCGTCCGGGCTAACTCGCCGGACCGGGCTGATGCCCGTTGCTGCTGGTGGCGCGATCCCCGGCTGACGCACGATGCTCGGCTGACGCATGATGCTCGGCTGACGCTGCCCTGGCGGAATCACGTTCGATCTCAGAGCGCTGTGCCGCCGGCCCGGCGAGGAATTCTGCGTCCTCGGGCCCCCAGTTATGCAGATGCTCAGCGCGAAGCGCTGCAATCTCTTCCTCAAAGTCAGCCAGCGACTCAAAGCCGCGATAGACAGAGGCGAATCTGAGGTACGCGACCTCATCGAGCTCCCGGAGCGGACCGAGGATGGCAAGGCCCACCTCCTGCGACAGGATCTCCCCGCTTCCCCTGCTCCGAATCGCCTCTTCCACCTGCTGCGCGAGCAGCGCCAGCTGGTCCTCAGAGACCGGCCGTCCCTGGCATGCCCGCCGCACGCCGCGGATGATTTTGTCCCGGTTGAACGGCTCGGTGACGCCACTCCGCTTCGCGACAGTCAGGATGACCGTCTCCTGCGTGGTGAAGCGCCGTCCGCACGCCGGGCAAGCGCGCCGACGGCGGATCGCGGCGCCATCGTCGCTGGTCCGGCTGTCGATAACCCTGCTGTCCGGATGCCTGCAATACGGGCAGTACACGCGATCACCTCCCCTGCGGCCTGCTGTCATTTCAGTAAACACAACCCCTGGGAAAATTACAAGCGTGGAACTACTACATATTGTGGTCCGAGGCCGCAGACCAACCGGCAGGAGCGTGGTCCGCCGGCGAAATGCCTGGTAGAAGGGCGGCGGCTGGACATTTCGGGCCGCTGAACTCGCTCATCCCACTGGCGTGTCGCCGCCACAGCTGCGGTTCACCGAGGGACCCACAGCAGCTGCCCGGCGCTGATGGCCGTGCTGGTCATCGCGTTTGCCGTCATGATCTCCTGCACCACCGCTCGCGGGTCCGCGGACGGCTCGGCGGCTGAGGCAATCGACCACAGCGTCTGGCCTGGCTGCACCACTATCTCCCGCATGCCGCGGTAGCCGGCCCCGGCCTGGCCGTGATTCGTAGCCTGCGCACCCCCAGACGCTGCCAGCGTGATCAGCAGCACTGCGACCGTCAGACCGACCACGGCCAGCATGCCGACCACCAGCCGGCCCCGCCTCGTCAGCCGAATCGGGTGCCGCGCACCCTCGGCTCTCGGCCGGACAGCAGCCACAGTCGCAGCCGTGTGCGGGCCGGCCTCGGACTGCCTCAAGGCCCGCTGTGTTTTCAAGGCCCGCTGTGTTTTCAAGGCCCGCTGTGTTTTCAAGGCCCGCTGTGTTTTCAAGACCCGCTGGGTCTCGAAGACCTGCTCTGACTCGAAGACTCGCAGCGTCTGAAGCACCCGGCGCGTCTGGAGCACTCGCTGCCGCTCGAACGCCGGTCCCGGACTCGAGCCAGGTCGCTGCCCGGGATCAGCCGTGATCGAACAAGCTCGCGGCTGCCGAGAATTCTGCGCTCCTGCCGGACCGCTCTCTCGGCCTCGATCAGCCGCCGGCCGGACGAGCGCAAGAGGCCGCTCGCGAACCTGCGGATCGCGCGCAATGGCATCAGGCCTTTCCGGCCCAGCAGGGACCGGACTTTCGATCGCACTCAGAGCGCTCATCACAGCCTCCATCTAGCCAGAGAGTTCGATCGCATCCTTGTTCTATCGCAACGGCGTTCGATCGAACGGACGTACGGTATAGTCATACATCAGGGGTACGACATTTTGTGGCGCGGCACGCGACACGGTCGAACAGATGTTTGAGATCTCGCGGCGGAACCGCTAGCGTCGCGGCAGAAGTCACCCGCTTCACTTTCGACAGTTCCTTAGCCGGAGGCCTGAAATGAGCGATGCGACCAGCGATGGAGAGGTGTCCGGGGCCTCGACCGTCGACATCGAACTGACCGAGACCGCACCGGATCCTGAGTCGGCTGCACGGCCGCGCGGGCGGCCGGGCAGGAGACCGAAGGGCAGCGTTCCCACTGTTGTTGCTGACCTGCCGGATAAGCCGGATCCCGCGCATGTACTGACCTGGCGGCAACGAAAGGTGCTGCAGGTTATCCGGGAGTCCGTGCAGCGTCGCGGCTACCCGCCGTCGATGCGGGAGATCGGCGAGGCAGTTGGCCTCACCAGCACATCAAGCGTGTCGTACCAGCTGTCAACCCTGCAGGCTAAGGGCTATCTGCGCCGCGACGCTGGCCGACCGCGCACGGTAGAAGTCAGGCTCCCGGGTCATCCGGCGGTCCGCCCGGAGCCGGAGTTTGACGATGAAACTCCGATGGACATCGCGTCACAGGAGGCGGCGTACGTGCCCCTGGTCGGGCGGATCGCCGCTGGCGGGCCGATCCTCGCCGAGGAAGCGATCGAAGACATTTTCCCGCTGCCCAGGCAACTTGTCGGCGAGGGCAATCTGTTTCTGCTGAAGGTTGTCGGTGACTCGATGATCAACGCCGCGATCGCCGATGATGACTGGGTTGTCGTGCGCCAGCAGCCCGTGGCCGAGAACGGCGACATCGTCGCGGCCATGCTGGACGGCGAGGCGACTGTCAAGACGTTCAAGCGATCAGCCGACCACATCTGGCTGATGCCCCACAACCCCGCCTACACCCCGATCCCTGGTGACGAGGCGGAGATACTCGGCAAGGTCGTGGCGGTCCTGCGCCGGGTCTGACCGCCCCAGACATGACCGCAGTGCGGGTTGCGTCGGCGTCTTGCGAGCCGAGCCGTCGGCGCAACCCGGCACCGCTTGGGCTCGGCTGTTATGCCAGCTCCGCTGCGGGCCAGCCGGGCCAATCGAATGCGAGTCGGCGCCCCAGGGCGGGCGCTTGCCCGGGCACCGGCGCGCTGCCGTTCGCAGTGCCGTGAGGCAGGCTAGCGCTATGTCAGATGCCGACCCGCCCGCACCGCCGTCGCAGGTTCAGGAACTAACCGGCATATCTCCCGCCGAGCTTTTCGATCTCAGCGGCTGGCAGCACCGTGACCTGTTCGCCGGCTGCACCTACGCCTGGGAGGCACTCCCCCGCGTGCCCGAGTATCTCGAGTCA
>Ga0335075_10007286_pt1 | contig 17013 bp, 18 predicted proteins | sample Lox_Sample_24_FD_206723 | JGI IMG/M metagenome (GOLD analysis project Ga0335075, IMG submission 206723) | Soil microbial communities from Loxahatchee National Wildlife Refuge, Florida, United States - Lox_Sample_2.4 | ecosystem: Environmental > Terrestrial > Soil > Wetlands | place: USA...
CTTGGTCGCGATCACCAGGTCGTCGGGATACGGGTAGAGCGTGTCGGCGATGAGCTTCTCGCTGACCTCCGGGCCGTAGGAGTCAGCGGTATCGATGAAGTTGACCCCCAGTGCGACTGCCTGCCGCAGTGCCGCCCGGGCCCGCTCCCGATCCGGCGGCTCCCCCCAGATTCCCTGCCCGGTGATCCGCATCGCACCGAAACCCATCCGGTTCACCGTGAGGTCGCCGCCGATTCCGATTGTGCCCGCCGCATTCGCGCTTGGCTGAGCGCTCATGGTGCATCTCCTCTCAGTCCGTTCCAGCTTCTCTCAGCCGGCTGTGTTCCCATCGGCTGCCCCCGGCTCACCTCACCGGGTAGTCGAGGCCGCGGCGGCGGCCGGCGGCGAGGCGGCCACGCTGGCGTTCGATGTATTCGTCCACCCCCTCGTCACCGGGATCGGCGCGATGGCCGCCGCGGGCGGCGGGGTCGACGCACTCGTGTTCACCGCTGGCATCGGTAAGCATTCACCCGCCGTCCGGGCCGCGGCGACCGGCCGGCTTGGCCACCTCGGCGTCCTCATCGACCCCGGCCGCAACAATGCCGCGCGCGGCGATGCCGACACCAGCCACGGGCAGGCCAGCGCCCGCTCCCTCGTCGTCGCCGCTCGCGAAGACCTCCCGATCGCCCGGGAAACCCGCGGCGTTCTGGAGGCCGGCGGCTGACTCGCCTTCCCCGCCCGTGCCCGGCAGGTCGGCCGCCGGGCAGTTTCCGTAATGGAGGTCACGTTCCGGGCGGCCAGGCACTCTAGTAAGCAAGGCCGTCGCGGGCGGCGACGTGTCCGCGATTCATGGGAGGAACCTGCCGTATATGCGGTCCGTGTGCCAAGGATCTGTGCCGCGCCAAGGATCTGTGCCGCGCCGGGGAGGGGTGAGCCGCCCGGGCTGGGCGGCTGCGCGGCGGTTCGCCGGTCGGGGAGCGTCCGGCGTGGCGCCGCGGGCGGGCCGGCGCTTCCCGGGGCCGGGCCGGGTGGGGCGGATGCGGAGGCAACGTGGTGGCCGTGACGGTCGGCCCTGAGGCGGGGGCGTTGCCCGCGGGCTCTGGCGGGCTAGCGGACGTGGAGTTCGCCGAGTTCTTCCGGGCCGAGCACAAGAAACTGATCAGGTTCGTGATGGCAATCGGGGCAGGCGGCGACGAGGCCGCGGAGATCGCGCAGGCGACATTCTTCAAGGCGTTCGAGGGCTGGGATGTGATCCGGACGCCGCGGGCGTGGGTCCGGCGGGTGGCGGTGAACGAGCTGACCGCGGCCCGGAAGGCGGCCCGCCGGGAGACGCCGCAGGCGACGCTGCCGGACGCGCCGGTGCCGGTGTCGACCGCCCTGGCCGTGGAGCTGACCGAGGAAGCCCGGCAGGTGCTGGCCGCGCTGCAGGCCCTGCCGCCCAGACAGCGCCAGGTCATGGCGTGGATCATCGACGGCTTCGGCGCCGCCGAGATCGCCCGCGAGCTGGGGGTCAGCCCGGAATCGGTGCGGCAGAACTACGCCAAGGCCCGCAAGAACCTCGGCCGGTTCTACGGACGGAGCGCGAAGCGATGATCAGGGGGCTGCGCGAAGCTTTCGGCGGCGGGACCAGCAGACAGGCCGCGGACGCCGCTGTCGGGCACGGCATGGCCGACGTGCTGGCCGCGCTGGACAACGTGATCGATGATGACGCGGCGCTGGGACGCATCTACGCCGGGCTCGGCAGAAATGTGCCCGGCGCCGCCCCCGGCCGGGCGGCCACAGCCGTGGCTGACGAGTCATCCGTACCGGCCGGCCCGCCCGAATCGGCCGCCCCCCCGGCTGGGGCGGGCGGGCCTGCGGCCTCCCGGCGGCGGCTGGCCGTGCTCCCGGTAGCCGCCGTGGCCGCGGTGCTGACCGCGGGCGCCGTGGCCCTGGCGGCCATCGGAATGCCCGGCACCCACCGGGGCGGCACCGAGCGGCCCGCCGTGAATACCGCGTACGTGGTCAAGCGCGTCGACAGCGCGCTGGACGCGGCCGGACCCGTCGCGATCGCGCAGATGACGATCACCACCAGCGCCGCGACGGCCGGCGGCCGGACCCTGGCGACCACCGCCGAGGAGTGGTCCTACGGTGACCAGTGGCGCGCGGTCACCTACTCGGCCGCCCGGTACCTCGCCTACGACGAGGGCTCAACCACCGCATCTGTGTTCACCGTGGTCAGCTACCAGGCACGGACCTGGGCACGCCAGCCCAGACTGGGCGGCCCGGCTGCGCTGGCACCCGGAGCGCGCGGCTGCCAGCCCGTGGTCGCAACCCTCCCATTGCCGTTCCAGCCCGGGGCGCCGGTCCACGGCGTCGCGGGCAGTTTGCTGCCCGCGACCGTGGCCAAAGCCCTGCGCGCCGCGGTGTCATGCGGCGCCCTGACCGCGGCGGGCCGGCAGCGCGTTGACGGGATCGAGGCCATCGAGCTGACCAGCCGCCAGGACAGCCCGATTCCCGAGACCATCTGGGTCAGCCCGGGCACGTACCTGCCGTTGCGCGTGGTCATCCGCGCGGCCCCGGGCCAGCCCGGTCCCCGGCAGACAGCCGACATCACCTGGCTCCCGCCGACCGCGCAGAACCTGAACAAGCTCACCGTGCCCATCCCCGCCGGATTCCGCCAGGTCCCGCTGGCCCAGGCCGTCCGGCCGCTCATGCAGCACGTCCCAGGCTGACGGACAGGAACACACGATGAACGACGGTACCTTCGGCCGCCGCAGACTGAGCCGGATGTGGTGGCCGCGGACTGGATTGCTGGCCATCGTGGCCGGCATCGCCCTGATGGCGGCGGCCTGCAGCAGCAGCCCGTCCGCCGCGGGTCATTCCGTCCGGGCACCCGCCACGGCTGGGTCCAGCAGCTCACCCCCGGCGGGAAAGACGACGAGCAACCAGAAGCAACTCGCCTACTCACAGTGCATGCGCTCGCACGGCGTACCCGGCGTCCCCACTTCCATGCCCAGTGCCGTGCCCGGCAGTGAGCCCAGCCCCACCAGCGCGAACTGGCAAGCCGGCCCCGCTAGCGCTGGCGGCCCGGCCCAGGGCTCGCCCCAGTGGCAGGCGGCGCAGCAAGCCTGCCGGCCGCTGCTGCCGGCGCCAGCCATGGCTCCGGGCTAAGCGCCGGCCCCAGGTTCACCCATCACGGATAGGACACCACTGGATGTTCTTCGTTACCTATTTGCGCCGCGAACTGCGCCGCCGAATGCGCCAGGCGATCTTCATCGCGCTGGGCCTAGCCCTGGGGGTCGGGCTGGTGGTCACCGTGGCCGCCGCGTCGGCCGGGGTGAAGAAGGCCCAGTCCGGCGTGCTCAGCGCCCTGTACGGGGTGGGCACCGACGTTACCGTGACCGGCCCGGCCCCCAGCCCGCCCAAGCCAGACAGCACGTCCAAGAACAGCGAGAACTCCAGCAACCAGAACAACTTCGGAATCGAGCCGGGCCCGAACGGCCAGCCGGAGATCTGCACCAGCAACGGCAAGTGCACCAGCGCGGCCGGGAAGACGATCGACCAGCTGACCGCGCCGTACTCGGGGATCAGCACGTCGAAGGTAGCCGAGGCGGGACGGCTGCCCGCCGTGACGACCGCGGCCGGCGGGATCACGCTCACCGACAACACGACCACGTTCGGCCAGTCGAGCAACAGCCTGCCCCAGCCGAGCAGCTTCACCCTGGACGGCGTGGACACCAGCAAGCTCTCGCTCGGGCCGCTGAGCAGCGCCTCGCTGACCTCCGGCCACTCATTCACCGCGGCCGACGCTGACGCCAGCGTCGCGGTCGTGGACTCCGGGTACGCGACGTCCAAGAACCTCAAGGTCGGGTCGGTCCTGACCATCGACCAGGCGAAATTCACGGTCATCGGCATCGTCCGCCAGCCGCAGGCCAGCAGCCCGCCCGATGTGTATGTCCCGCTGGCGCGAGCCGAGGCGATGTCGCTGTATGCAGGCAGCCTGAACGGCGAGGTGAACACGATCTACGTGACCGCGGCCAGCGCCGCCGACATCCCCGCGGTGCAGAACGAGATCGCCAAACTGCTCCCGCACGCCACCGTGACCTCCGAGGCCAGCCTGGCCAGCGAGGTGACCGGGTCGGTGACCAGCGCCGCCAAGCTGGCCAACGACCTGGGCAAGTGGCTGGCCGTGCTGGTCCTGATCGCCGCGTTCGCCGTGGCCAGCCTGCTCACGATGGCCGCCGTGGCCCGCCGGGTGGCCGAGTTCGGCACGCTTAAGGCGATCGGCTGGCGTACCCGCCGGATCGTCGCCCAGGTGCTCGGCGAATCGGTAGCCATGGGCATCCTGGGCGCCGCGGTGGGGGTCGGCCTCGGGTTCGCGGGCGCGGCCATCATCTCCGCGGTCGCGCCGACGCTGTCCGCCACGGTCCCGGCGCCCTCCGGGGCGTTCTCAATGGCGGCGGGCCAGGCGGTGGGACCAGGCCCAGCCGGCGGCGTCCCGCATAACCCCGTCAGCACGTCGTCGCACGTGGTTGCCGTCCCGCTGCACCCGTCGGTCACCGCGGCCGCGATCGTGCTGGCCGTGATCCTGGCCGTGGCCGGCGGGCTGCTGGCTGGGTCGCTCGGAAGCTGGCGGATCGCCAGGCTCCGGCCCGCCGACGCCCTTTCCCGGGTGGCCTGACCCGCCCCGGCCAGACCCCCACCGACAGGAGACGACAGGTGTACAAGCTGACCGGGGTGACCAAGCTCTACCAGAAGGGCCGCCACACCGTGCGGGCCGTCAACGGGCTGGACCTGACCGTCGGCGACGGCGAGTGGCTGGCCGTCCAGGGCCGCACCGGGCACGGCAAGTCCACCCTGCTGAATCTGCTCGGCGGCCTCGACCGGCCCACGGAAGGCACCATCGAACTGGACGGCACTGACCTGGGCGCGCAGCCGGAGACCCAGCTCACCAGGCTGCGCGCGCAATTGATGGGGTTCATCTTCCAGACCTTCAACCTGATCCCCACCTTGTCGGCGGCCGAGAATGTCGAGACCGCCCTCATCCCGCTGGGGATCAGCGGCGCGGGCCGGCGGACCCGGATCGCCGCCGCCCTGAACGCCGTCGGCCTGGCCGACCGGGCCGGCCACCTGCCTACCGAACTGTCCGGCGGCCAGCAGCAGCGGGTAGCGATCGCCCGCGCCCTGGTCAAGGAGCCCAGGGTTCTGCTGGCTGACGAGCCGACCGGCAACCTCGACACCGACACCCGCGACGACATCATCGCCCTGCTGGAACGACTATGGCGCGAACGCGGCCTGACCCTGGTCCTGGTCACCCACGACACCTCCATCGCCCGCCGCGCGCAGCACATCGGCATCATGAACGAAGGCCGGCTAACCATTCACGAGGGCACCGCCCCCGGCCAGCCCATCGGGTAACGCGCGCCGGGCTCGGCGTGCGGCACAAATGATTCGCGTATCGCGCGGTCGAATTCCAAATCCGCCGCAGCGGCACCGACGCCGAATTCTTCATTGGCCACGCGAATTATCCGGAGCTCCCATCGTAATATTCGCTGGCGAGGTCACGTTCCGGGCGGGCCGTCACTCTAATAAATAAGGCCGCCGCAGGCGGCGCGGCTCCGTTAAGTCATGCGAGGAACCATGTATACGCGGTCTGTCTCCCGGGTCGGCCGCCTTGCCCCACCCGGAACCACGGCACCATGACCTGCCCGCACTGCCAAGGTATCGGCCGCCGCGCACTCCTCGGCCTCCTCGGGCTCGGCGTCGCCAGCGTTCTCGCAGGCTGCGACGTCGGGCCCGACGACGCGGCCATGCCCGCCAACCACGTACGCCCCCAGCAGCATCCCGCCCGCACGCCGGCCACGGCCACCCCGGCGACACCGCCCGGGCCGACCCCCACGGCGCTGCCCCCGATTCCCCCGCCGGTTTCTGGGCCGTCGCGAATCTTCTGGCAGGGGCCGCCCGCTTCCGTCGCGGCGAGACAGGTTGCCATAACGATCGACGATGGCTATTGCGCCGAATGCGCCCAGGCCTATGCCGACCTCGCCCAAGCCACCGGTATCCACATCACATTCAATCCCAACGGCTGCTACGGCGAAATCTGGACCCCGCTGGCCAGGGCCCTCAAGCCGCTCATCGAAACCGGGCAGGTCCAGATCGGCAACCACACCTTTAATCACTGGTGGCTCACTGAGCTCAGCGATTCGCAGATCACCGCCCAGCTCGAACAGAACGAGGAATGGATCCAGCAGACCTACGGAATTACCGCCCGCCCCTGGTGGCGCCCGCCCTTTGGCGCCTATGACGACCGCACCAACGAGCTCGCCGCCTCCATCGGCTACACCAACGTCCTGATGTGGAACGGCAGCTACGGCGACTCAACCCCGCTGCGGCCCAGGGCCATCATGGCCCTGGCCCGGGAGTATCTCCGTCCGGGGGTGGTCATGCTCGGCCACGCCAACCACCCCGAGGTCACCCACATCTTTCCGCAGCTCGCCGAGATCGTCGCCGCCCGCGGCCTGCACCCGGTCACCCTCGACGAGATGTTCGGAACCAGCCGCAGCACCGGACGATCAACGTGAACGCCAGCCGCACCCATGCGTCCGCGCGACCACCAGCGCAGAAACGTTCCGTCTCCCGCCGGATGCGTCTCAGCTGAGGAAACCGAACGACAGGCCGGTGCCGGTGTCCAGGGCGCGGCGATAGGCCATCCAGGTGAGCGCCAGGTCCTGCCAGGGCAGCCCGACCGGTGCGTAGATGGTGATCTCACCAGCGCTGCGGCGGCCGGGCACCTGGCCCTGAAGCACCTGGGCCAAAGTGCCCGCGGCGTCGGCCCCGGTCAGCCCGGCGCTGCCCAGCGCGCCCATCGCGACGGCGAGGCGAACGTCATCGACAATGACGTGACCGCCGCGCAGCAGCCCGGCGCCGAGCTCGGCCTTGCCGGGCTCGTCGGCGCCCAGCGAGGTCAGGTGGGTGCCCGGCCGCACCTCAGCGGTATCCAGCAACGGCTCGCGGGACCAGGTGGCCAGCACAACGATGTCCGCCTCGTGCGCGGCGGCGGCCGCATCCCCGACAATCTCGCACGCGATGCCAGTGCCGGCGCTGCCATGGCGTGTCGCGAAGCGTGCGGCCTGACCGGGATCGATATCGGTGACCAGCACGCGGCGCAGCGGCCGCAAGACGGCAAGACCGCGCAGCACGAGGTCAGCCTGGGCGCCGGCGCCGATGACCGCGACCGTGCCGGCATCGGCGCGGGCCAGCAGGTGCGTGCCCAGCGCCGCTGACAGACCCGTCCGCCACGCCGTCACCGTCGCTGAGTCCGCCACCGCCAGCAGCTCGCCACTGGCCAGATCGTGCAGGCAGACCACCCCGCGCAGCGCAGGCCGCGCCCCCGGGAACTTGGCGTTTACCTTGACCGAGTAGGCGCCGATGCCGTTGGCCAGTCCCGGGATAAGCACAGTAGCGGTGCCCGGACCGGGCAGGTCCGTGCGGATCCGTTGCGGGGCGGTGACTGCGGGCCCGGCGACGAACCCTTGTTCCAGGGCGCGAAGGCAGCCGCCCACATCCAGCAGGCGTTCCAGGTCAGCCCGGGACAACAGGAGCGTCACGCGGCCGATCATGCCACCGCCGCCTGCCAGCCGTGGCTGCCGAAGCAGATTACTGAATCGCCCCGGTGCCGGAGGCGGCCGGTGCCTTGCCGGAACCGCTTGGCCTGGTCACCGGCGGCCGCTCGGTCAGGTTGACCAGTTCATGGAGCACGTCCGATGCGATGTCGGACAAAGACCGCCGTTCGCCTTCGCGTATCCACTGTGCGAACGCGATTCCGAACACGGTGGCACCGGACTGCGCCGCAAGGGTGGCGGCCGGCTCGCCGACGCCCCGTGCCCGCAGCGCCTCGGCGACCGTTGTGGCCAGGCTTGCGAGCTTGTGAAGTTCGCGTTCCCGCAGCGCGGGATTCTGGTCGATCACAGACTGCCGTGCACGGGAGTGCGCGCGACGTTCGTCGAGGAAAAACGACTCCGCCGCCTGGAGTGCGGACGCGATGATCTCGAGCGGCGATGCATCAGGCGGCGCGGCGCCCACCCCGTCGATGAATGCCTCGAGGAACTGGTCCTGGCCATAGAACAGCACCTCGCGCTTGTCGCTGAAGTGCCGGAAGAAGGTGCGCTCGGTCAGGCCCACGGACTGCGCGATCTCCGCCGCGGTCACCTGCTCGAACCCCCGCGTGGCGAACAGTTCAAGCGCCGCCGCCTGCAGCCGCTCTCTCGCACCCGGCTCCCAGCGCACCATGATTCCAGTCTAGTGATGACAGCGACTGACGTATAGGTGTATCGTGATGTCTGTGGCTGACGTCAGTCACAGACATCGCACAGCAGCCGCTCCGTCCGCGTGACGGGGCCGAAGGGAGACAGTGCCATGCGTGTTTTCGTCACCGGGGCCTCCGGGTGGATCGGCTCCGCCACCGTCGATGAGCTTCTCGCCGCCGGACACGAGGTCACCGGGCTGGCCAGGTCCGATGCGCCGGCCGCGGCCCTCGAGGCCAAGGGCGCCCGTGTCCGCCGCGGTGACCTCGACGATCTAGCCAGCATCCGGGCCGGCGCCGAGGCCGCCGAGGCCGTCATCCATCTCGCGAACAAGCACGATTTCTCCAACCCGGCCGTCTCGGCCGCAGCCGAGCGAGCCGCGGTCCAGACCATAGGCGACGCACTGGCCGGCACGGGCCGCCCGTTCCTGCTCGCCTCGGGCGTCGCCGGCCTCACTCCGGGCAGGCCGGCCCGGGAGGACGATCCGTCCCCGTACCATGGCCCGGATTCGCCGCGCGGGGGCAGCGAGAACCTCGCGCTCGAGTTCGTCGACCGCGGCGTGCACACCGTGAGCCTGCGCTTTGCGCCCACCGTGCACGGGGCTGGCGACCACGGTTTCATTGCCGTCATCGCCGCGGTGGCCCGCGAGAAGGGCGTCTCCGGTTACCCGGGGGACGGGACCAGCCGGTGGGCCGCCGTGCACCGGTCCGATGCCGCGCGCCTCGTCGCTCTCGGCCTCGCGAAGGCTCCGGCGGGCGCCCGCCTGCACGCCGTCGCCGAAGAGGGCATACCCAGCCGCGACATCGCCGAGGCCATCGGCCGGGCCTTCGGCTTGCCCGTCACCTCGATCGCCCCCAATGACGTCCAAGGTCATTTTGGCTGGATCGGCACCTTCTTCAGCATGGATCTCGCCGCGACCAGCACTGTGACACGGGAACTCCTCGGCTGGACGCCCACCGGACCGACTCTCATCGAGGACCTCGACGCGGGTGCGTACTCGGCGCGGCCAGCTTCGTAAGCCGTGGCCGAGCGCGAGCACCAGCGCACCGGCCTGGAGAAACGGCCGCCCGGCCCGGCACCGGACGGCCGTTTCCCCGGCCCGCGCAGCTCAGGGCGGTCAGCACGGGCCGGCCGGAGTTCACGATCCGCCGAATGGTCCCTGCCCGCGCGGCCCGCCGCCCCCGCGGCGCGAGCGCCGGAGCACGAATCCGACCGCAATTACCACCACGGGGCCGAAGACGTAGTACCACGGAGCCGTGGAGTGAACGGCGGCAGCGGCGACGGCCGGCGCGGCCAGGCCGGACCAGCCGCCCGTCGTTATGGACATGGATTTCTTGAATCCCTTACGGTCCATGGGCGCATCCCCAATCCGGAGACCTTCCGCGAGCACCGAGCCTTGCGGCAAGGAAGGATGGCTGAGCTCATCATCCGTGATGCCACGTCACGGTACTCATGACAATGATCATGTGTCAAATCCTGTTTTACCCGGCTGCCGTTACTAGCCGCTCGCGTCGTGCGGCACTCCGGCAGCTCGCACCGCGGTGTCAGCACCGACGGCCTTTGCGCTGCTGGCAAGGGATGGGCGTGGCGGCCGGCCGGACACGATCCGGGCCGGGCGATGTCCGCCATGAACCGCCTCCGATCTCTTTTCGTGTGCCCGCTTATCGTAAAAAACGTGGTGCAATGAAGCCCACGGAAATGGGATCGCTCGGTGCCATCATGCGGGCTCGGTGCCGGTGGATGCGGTGCCGCCCGGCCTGGCGCTTGCTCATGCCGGTGTCAGCCGCCGGCGGCGAGCAGCGGGACGAGAACCTGGGCATTGGGGCTGCCCCAGCCGGTGACCGGGTCCCAGCCCGGCGCGGCCTGATAACCGGTGACGGTGACCTTGGAGTAGGTCACGGTGTTGTCGCCGCTGGTGATGTCGTGGAACGCGCGGTGGTAGGCGGAGCTGCGGCCGATGCGGTAGATGACTGGGTTGATGAAGCCCAGGGCGTGCCCGGCGTACTGGTCGGCCAGGGCCACGATCGCTGCCCAGAACGGGGCGCTGGCGCTGGTGCCGGACGAGGGCCCGACGAGCTGCGTGCCGTCAACAACCGAGGTCCCGGCCGTGCCGGTGAAGGGGCTGGCGTCGGCGGCCACGTCGGGCACCCCGCGTCCCGTCCCGGTGCCGGTGACTCCGTCCTGGTACGCGGGCTTCGGGAAGAGGCTGCTGAAGCCGCCGTTCGACGCCTCCGCTGTCTCGATCCCGGCCGGGATGGGCGTTCCGGGCGGCGGCGGGGTGTTCCATGCGGTCTCCCCCTGGTAGGCGCCGGTGATGCGGCTAGCCTGCAGGCTGGTGCCACCCACCGCCAGCACCAGCGGGCTGGACGCGGGCAGGTTCACCCCTTTCTGCGGGGCAGGTGCGCTCAGGCCGTTGCAGGGACCGCTCGCCGCCCCGTCGTCCCCCGAGCTGGCCACCACTGTGACGTGCTGGTCGCGGTCGGCCTGCAGCGCGGTGTTCCACTCTGCTGCCTCGGCCGGGGTGTAGCAGCTCTCCCCGAGCCCGAAAGTGATGACAGCCACGTGGCCCAGCGAGGGGACCAGGCGGAGCGCCTTCGCGAAGCCCGCGGTGGCCTGGGCGGCCTGGTCGGCGCCGGTGGGCTGGGGCATCAGGATTACCTGGATCGAAGCGCCGGGCGCCACCCTGTGCACCATCTCGGCGTCCCCCGCTTCCTCTTTGCCCGCCAGGAACGGCGACGCCCCCGGGTCCAGCCGGGTATCAACGTCCACCCGGGCGGCGGGCAGGCCGGACAGCCGGTCGAACAGCGCCAGATCCTGCCGCACGTCGCTGGCCACGGCGGGCACCACCGGGGCGAATTCGGGCAGCACCACGGTCTGGCCGCGGCCATCGACGCCCCGCTTCAGCAGCGGCAGAATGCCGTAGGCCGTCACGAACTGGCGCCAGGTATAGCAGGCAATCACCGCCCCGGGCGCCAGGCAGTCGGTTCCAGGAGCGGGGCTGCTCGCTCCCGGCGACGGGCTGCCCGTTCCCGGCGAGGCCGTGCTGGTGGCGGAGACCGGATTCTGATGAGCGGCCCCGCACCCCCCCAGGACGGCGGCGGCCGCGGCAGCCGCGAGCACGACCTGGTACGGGTGCCCGCGGCGTGACCGGCGGCCCGACGAGCGCGGCCGTATCTGCATGGCTGCTCCTAATTCCTGGTCAGGGGGATGCCGGATGGAGACGGAGGCCGGTGACCTTGCCATCCCGGTCGAAGCGGACCCAGACCATCGCCTCGCCCGCCTCGAAGTGCAGCAGGACATCGACCACGACGGTGCCGGCGTCGGCCCGGACCGGGGTCACGTCACCCATGGCCTGGTAACTGCCGAACATGCCGATCATTTGCGCCCATCCGCTGGCCAGGCGGCCGGCGTCGTGGCGCTCGCGCATGACGCCGTTGAAGTCCGCGAGCACCTCGTCCCAGCGGCCCGCGGTGAAGCGGGCCAGGAACTCGGCTGCCCGCTGGGCCGCCCCGGGCGGGACGGCGCGGGTCATCGGCTCGCCGGTGCGGGGGTCGACCGGGTGCCCGAACCGCTGGAACGCGGCCTGCCTGCTGGTGCCGAGCACGTCACCGATCTCCTCCCAGCTCTGCCCGGCGGCCCGGGCACGGTCGACGGCCGCCTGCATGGCCGCCTCCGCGGCGGCCGACAGGTCCCGCGCCGCCACCACCGCACTCAGCGGCGACCCCGGCTGGCCCAGTTCGCCGACCAGGCTGCGTGCCGCGGCCGCGACCTTGGCGGCCATGGGATCGGCTGCACCGTGCATCCCGTCGATAACGTCAAGATATTCATGACGGCTGGAAGGTGTCAAATTTTCATTTACGTCCGGTCTCCCCGAGCCGACCAGGCGCGCTCGCTGGCGCCGCGCCGCATCCCGGCATCTCGCATCGCAGTACCGGCGCGTACGCCCTCGTCCCTGCTGGGTCGGAAGCTGACGCCCGCACGCCTGGCACGCTCCCGGCTTGACCACATCCGCCATCGTCCACCTCCGCTTTTACGTGGGCAAGATTATGCCACGTTATTTAAAAACGTGGCAACCTCACGCGCGAAAAACAGAAAGCTATAACCGCCGCGCACGGGCCAGGCAGTGACCGGATAGCCCCGCGCTGAACTGGCGGGAGCACGGCCACCACGCCGTTTCGTTCTGATTCGTTCTGACTGCTTACTCAGCGAAGGGGTTGAGCACCTGGACTCCGGCCAGCTCAAAGTCCTTGACGTTGCGGGTGACCACGGTCATCCCATGCACCCGCGCCGTTGCCGCAATGAGCGCGCCGATAACCGGGAGCGGCTGTCCATACTGCTGACGACCCCAGGCTGCGGCGACCGAGAGGGTGACCGGCAGAACCCGGTCTTCGAATCCGGTCTCCACATCCCGGAGCCAGCGCTCAAGCGCGGCAGCATGATGCCGGTCTCCCCGGCCGCGAACTCTTGCGATTCCCTGCTCGATCTCGCCCAGAGTCAGCACGGAGACGTGCAGCCGGTCTGGCGGCGTGGCCGCGATCCAGCCGGCTACGCCCGCCGCTGGCTGGCGCTTGCGCGTCTCGGACAGCACGTTGGTGTCGAGCAGGTAGGTCACCTGCCCACCTCAAGATCGACCACCCGTCCGAAGTCAGCCTTGCGCTCAGCCTCGATCTCCGCGAAGACGTCAACGGCACCGTCGTCGAGCTTTGGACCGCCAAGCAAGATGCTCCCAAGGTCCACCGCAGGCCGGGTCAGCCTACGGTACTCACCGATATCCACGACTACCGCGACATCCTCACCGTGCCGGGTGATGACCTGCGGCCCCTCGGTCGTAACCGCGCGGATCATTTCGCTGAAGCGCTGCTTGGCGTCTTGGATCTGCCAGTGATCCGGAGTCGCTGACGTCATGAGCACCTTCCCAACTTCTGTCTAGTCCTGTCTAGACAGATTGCTGCTGATTGCTTCGGCAGTCTTGGCCAGCCGGTGTCGCGGCCGGGATTGCCGGTTTGATTAATCGGCCTGCCTGGATCGGAGTCCGTCCAGGATGGTGTCGATGATGGTGGGGACCTCGCGCCTGACTTGCGGCAGGTCTGCGGTGCGGAGCCGGAAGAAGATGGCCCCGATGAGGATCGTCATGGCGGTGTCCACGTGGAGTTCCGCGCGTAGCTGGCCGCGGCTGACGGCGCGTTCCAGGACTGCCCTGGGCGCCGAGAACCGGGTGCTGACCGCGGATTGCAGGGACGCCCGCAGTTCTGGGTCGTGCGCGGCGGCTTCCAGCACGCTCGCCAGTCCGGACCACCGGGGCCCGGTATAGGCGTCCAGGCTGTCCAAGGCCAGTGTGATCAGGTCGTCGCGGACGTCACCGGTATCGGGTGCGGCGGGGTCGATGGCCATCGCCCGGACGGCGGCGGCGATGAGGCCGGTGCGGCTGGGCCAGTGCTTGTACATGGTCGTCTTGGACACCCCGGTCCGCTCGACCAGTGCGTCCATGGTAAACGCGGCGTAGCCCCGCTCGGCGAGCAGCGTGGCGGCGGCGTCGAGGACGACCGAGCGGGTCTGGGTAACCCGCGGGTCCTCCCGCGCCGGGACGCGTCGTGCCACAGCCGCTCCTTCCCTGGCAGGCCCCTTTGACGAGCGCGGCACTGGCCGGTAACGTACCACACAGTACGTGTACTGATCAGTTCAGTACACGTACTGTTCCGTATAGTATGCGATAGCCAAAGGAGCCTCTGGTGGTGCAGCCAGATACCGTCATCGAGATCAGGGAATTGCGGCGGACGTTCGGAGCGACGACCGCGCTGGACGGGGTGTCGCTGACCGCCCCGGCCGGGAAAGTGCTGGGGCTGCTCGGCCCGAACGGAGCAGGGAAGACCACCCTGGTGCGGATCCTGGCCACCTTGCTGGCACCCACCGCGGGCACTGCCCGCGTGCTCGGCTGCGACGTGATCAAGGACGCGGCCCCGCTGCGCTCCATGATCGGCCTGACCGGGCAGGTCGCCACGGTGGACGAGCTGCTCACCGGCCGGGAGAACCTGGAGATGATCGCCGGCCTGTACCACATGCCCCGGTCCCGTGCCCGCCATCGCGCCGCCGGGCTACTGGAACAGTTCGGCCTGACCGACGCGGCCGGGCGGCGGTGCGGCACCTACTCCGGCGGCATGCGCCGGCGTCTTGACCTGGCCGCCAGCCTGATCGCCAGCCCTCCGGTGGTGTTCCTGGACGAGCCGACCACCGGCCTGGACCCGGCCAGCCGGCTGGCCATGTGGGCCGCCGTCGAACAGCTTGCCGATGCAGGCACGACCGTGCTGCTCACCACCCAGTACCTGGAGGAAGCCGACCGGCTCGCCCACCATATCGCGGTCATCGACCACGGCCGGCTAATCGCCGAGGGCAGCCCCGGCGAGCTGAAGGCAGACCTGCGCGGGGACCTGGTGGAGTTCCACGTCACCGACCCCGCCCAGCGTGACCGAGCGGTCCAGGCCATCGTGCCGCTGGGCCGGGCAACGGCAGGGACCGGCCGCGAGAGCCAGCGGGTCACCCTGCCCGCCCCCGCCGGCGCCGCCACACTGCGCACCGCGCTGCGCCTGCTCGATGACGCGGGCATTGCCATCGATGACGCCACACTGCGCCGCCCCACCCTGAACGAGGTCTTCCTCGCCCTCACCGGGCACCCGGGTACCCGCGACGACGGCAGCGGCCCGGCCGCCGCCGGCAATTCCCCCGTCACCGCAAGGAGCACCCGATGACCGCCCAGACCGCCGCCGCAAAGGCCGCCGCCCCCCTGACGTTCAGGAGCACCGGCCCGCTGACATTCCTGACCGACACCGGCATCATCACCGTGCGGAACGTGAGGCGCATGGTCCGCACACCCCAGATGCTCTATTTCGCCAGCATCCAGCCGGTCATCTTCATCATCGTGTTCCGGTACGTCTTCGGCGGCGCCATCCGCACCCCTGGCTACACCTACGCCAACTACCTGCTGCCCGGCCTGCTCGTCGAAGCGACCCTCTTCGGCGCTACCACCGCCGTCGCGCTAGCCACCGACCTGTCCGGCGGGCTCGTCGACCGGTTCCGCTCCCTGCCGGTCGCCCGCCCCGCCGTGCTGGTCGCCCGAACCTTCGCCGACTTCGGCCGCACCACCGTCGTCGTGGCCGTTGTCCTGGCCGTCGGCTCCCTCGTCGGCTTCCGGTTCAACAACGGCGCCCTGGCCGGGGCAGCCGCGATCGGCCTGGTGCTCGCCTTCGCCTACGCCTACTCCTGGCTGCTGGCCATCATCGGCCTGATCGTCAAGGACGCCGAGACCGCCCAGCTCGCCGGCACGCTACCCATCTTGATCTTCATCTTCGCCAGCTCCCTGGCCGTCCCCGTCGGCACCATGCCCGGCTGGCTACAGGCCTTCGCCCGCAACCAGCCCGTCAGCGTCACCATGAACGCCGTCCGCGCCCTCACCCAGGGTGGACCCGCAGCCCACTCGGCCTGGCCGTCCCTGGCCTGGACCGCCGGGCTCCTGGTCGTCCTCATCCCCGCCGCCACCGCCCTCTACCGCCGCCGCTGAGCCCGGGCCGCCGGCGGCAGCAAAGCCGCGCGCCTGGCCAGGCTCCGTCTGGACACGGCCGGCCTTGCCATGCCGGGCTGGATTCCCGGCCGACAGGTCCGCGTGGCAGTCGGCGACGCACCGGCCCGATATCAGCCCTTCAGCAGCTGCCTGGCCATGACCACGCGCTGGATCTGGTTGGTGCCCTCGTAGATCTGGGTGATCTTGGCGTCCCGCATCATCCGCTCCACCGGGTAGTCGCTGACGTACCCGTAGCCGCCGAGCAACTGGACCGCGTCCGTGGTGACCTCCATGGCCACATCCGAGGCGAAGCACTTGCAGGCCGAAGACATGAACGTCAGGTCCGGAATGTCCTCGCCGGCTATGGCCCGCTCGGACCGGGCCGCGGCCGCATAGGTCAGCTGCCTAGCCGCTTCGAGCTTCATGGCCATGTCGGCCAGCATGAACTGCACACCCTCGAACTCGGCGATCGCCCGGCCGAACTGGCGCCGCTCCTGCACGTACCCGGTGGCGTAGTCGAGTGCCCCCTGGGCGATGCCCAGGGCCTGGGCCGCGATCGTGATCCTGGTGTGGTCCAGCGTGGCCAGCGCGGTGCGGAACCCGCTGCCCTCCGCACCGATCATCCGGCCGGCCGGGATCACGCAGTTGTCGAAGTACAGCTCCCTGGTCGGCGAGCCCTTGATCCCCAGCTTGTGCTCGGGCGCCCCGAACGAGAACCCCTCGTCACCGGACTCCACCACGAACGCCGAGATCCCCCGGGCGTCGGCGGCCGGGTCGGTCACGGCCATGACCGTGTAGAAGCGCGAGACACCCGCGTTGGTGATCCAGCGCTTGACCCCGTTCAGGACGTAGGTGTCACCATCGCGGACCGCTCGCGTCTTCATCGCCGCCGCATCGGAGCCCGCGTCGGGCTCGGACAGCGCGTAGGAGAACATGGCCTCGCCCCGGGCGACCGGCGGCAGGTAGCGCTGCTTGACCTCCTCCGACGCCGCGAGCAGCAGCGGCATCGTGCCCAGCTTGTTGACCGCCGGGATCAGCGATGACGACGCGCAGGCCCGGGCCACCTCCTCGATCACGATCGCGGTCGCGATCGCGTCGCCACCGGACCCGCCATAGGCTTCGGGGATGTGTATGGCGTGCAGGTCGGCCTTGACCAGGGCATCGTGGGCTTCCTGGGGGAACTCGGCGGACTGGTCG